>Ga0073932_1003035_pt1 | contig 23865 bp, 21 predicted proteins | sample DewCreD2012metaG_FD_76967 | JGI IMG/M metagenome (GOLD analysis project Ga0073932, IMG submission 76967) | Hot spring sediment bacterial and archeal communities from British Columbia, Canada, to study Microbial Dark Matter (Phase II) - Dewar... ...
CGCCACATAGATGCGCTTGTCGCTCCATGTGACGATATAGCCGTTGCCGCGCCCCTTCTCGTGATAGAACTGGCCCGGCGACGGGCCCCGCTTGATGTTGTATGCGGGGAGCGCTTCCACCTTCCATGCCCCGAAAGTCTTGCTCTCGCCGTTGCGCAGTATCTCGATGCCCTTCAGCTTCTGAGCCACGGCTTCCGGTCCCACCACGATGGATTCCGGTTTGCGCAGCTTCGCCACCAAATCCGGAACGAAATGGTCGAAGTGAATGTCGGTGAGCAGAATGAGATCGGCCTTGGGCAAGCCGTCGAAGTTGCCTTGAGCGGGGTCGACATAGACGTTTTGTCCTCCCGCTTGAATCAACAGGCTGGCGTGGCGGATCGGCGTGATGCGGATGGTTCCGCCAGACGCCTTGAATTCGTCGGCGGGCGGCTGCGCCCCCGCCGCGCCGCCAAGCAGCAACGCGGCCGCGATGGTTTTCATGAACATGATTCTACCCCCGGCAGTCAGTCATCAGCGATCCGCTTATCGCTTCAGGAAAACAGGCGGCGCTCCCGGCGGAGCACCGCGGGAATATCCAGGTCTACTTCCGGCCCAACGGCAGGCGGCGCGGGTTCGGGCGGCAAAGGATCGCGCGCCGGGGAGGCGAATTCCGGCGGATTCGGCGGGGGTTCTTGGACCTCAGCGGGCTGCGGAGGCGGCGCGGCGTGCGCGGAGGCTCCCCCCGCCGCAAGACGCCGCTCTTGAGAACGGCGTTGTATGGCCGGCAACGTCTCGCGTTCAAACCCCGTGGCGATGACGGTGACCTTGACAACGTTCTGCGCGGCCTCGTTCAGGACTACGCCGAAGTTGATCTGCACCTCTTCGTTTTCCGCCGCGCGCCGGATCAACTGGCAAGCCTCGTTGACGTCGTGCAGGCTCAGGCTCGACGAACCCGTGAGATTGATCAGAATCCCGCGCGCGCCTTTGATCCCTCCTGCTTCGAGCAAAGGGGAGTTGATAGCCAGCCGGGCGGCTTCCACCGCGGCGTTCTTGCCCTCGGCGGTGGCGGCGCCCATCATGGCGTAACCCATGCCCTGCATGATGGCGCGTATGTCGGAAAAATCCCGGTTGATCAGACCGGGCGTGGCGATAATGTCGCTGATGCCCTGCACGGCTTGCCGCAACACATCATCGGCGAGACGGAAGGCTTCGAAGAACGATGTGCCCGGCGGCGCCAATTCGAGCAGGCGGTCGTTGGGGATGGGGATCACGGTATCCACGCTGCCGGCGAGTTCGGCCAAACCGCGTTCGGCTTGTTTGGCGCGCTGCGGACCTTCAAACGCGAACGGCTTGGTGACGATGGCCACCGTCAGCGCATTCAGTTCTTTAGCCAGAGAAGCCACCACCGGCGCAGCTCCAGTGCCTGTTCCGCCGCCGAGCCCTGCCGCCACGAAAACCATGTCGGCGCCTTGCAAAATCTCGATGATCTTGTCCGTGTCCTCGAGCGCCGCCTCATGGCCGATGTTCGGATCGGATCCCGCGCCCAGGCCTTTCGTCAGTTTCTGTCCGATGGCCAGCTTGTTCGGGACCGGAGAGGCTTCGAGCGCCTGCTTGTCCGTATTGAGAACATAGAATTCGACCCGCGGCAACCCGTCGTGGATCATGCGCGCCACAGCGTTCGAACCGCCGCCGCCCACTCCGACTACCTTGATTCGCGTTTCGAGCAGCGATTCGTCCTGGATTTCGAACCGCAAGCTTTCCAAGCTTCCCACATCTTTAATCGCCATATCATACCCTCTATCTCAACGGACCACCATTCCCACAATGCCGGGTACGCGCCGGCGCCGTTCCCGCCTCAGAGTCAGCCGGGCGGAATACATGGAAAGCCCGGCTGCCACCGTCCATTCCGTGTTGTTGATTTCATCCGGCCAGTTGCGGATTCCGATCGCCAGTCCATTGCGGCTCTGACAGTTCAAAACCCGTTCGGCGAGGTCGCACAGGCCGGGCAGTTTGGCGCCTCCGCCGCAAAGCACGACGCCCTCCATCAGCGCCTTGTCCATGCCAGCCTGGACGATCTCGTCTCGCACGTATTCGAAGAGTTCCGCGCCGCGTGCTTCCAGAATTACGTTCACCTGGCGCCGGGTCGCTTCCCGCGGCGGACGGCCATCGGGCGAGGGAATTTCCACCAGGTTGTTGTCTCCGGTCAAACCCAGCAGGGCGCAACCGTAGTCCACCTTCAGCATCTCGGCGTCTTCGTAAGAGGTGGTGAGACAACAAGCCAGGTCGCGCGTGAAATGGTCGCCTCCCAGGGGTATGCCGGTTGCCGCAACCAGCGCCTCGCCGTCATACACGGCGACCTCAGTCGATTGCGCCCCGATGTCCACCACCGCCACCCCGTGCTCGCGCTCCTTGGGAAGGATGGAAGCGTATGCCGCCGCCACTCCTTCGAAGATGCACTCATCCACCGCCAAGTGGGCCTGATGCACGGCGGAGATCAAGAACTCGTAGTCCTGTATGTCGGCCGTGATGACCCGGACGTTGGCTTCCAACCGGCTGCACTTCACGCTCAGCGGTTTGCGAAATCCAGGACGCCCGTCGACGATGAAGTCCTGCGGACAGACTTGCAGCAGGCCCTTGTGGTCTTCCAGGCGAAGCTGGATGGCCCGCCTGACGGCATAATCGAGGTCTCCGGCTTCGAGCAGCCGCGGACGGCCCATGTCGTACAGGCCTCGGTGGTTATCGCTTTGCACCGCGGCGCCGCCCATGCCTACCACTGCTGCTTCTGCGGACACTTGCGCCAGAGCCTCCGCTTCCGAGACCGCTTTGCGGATGGCTCCCGATATCAAGTGGTGGTCGGCAATGCGGCTCCTGACCCAGCCTGGAGCGGGCGCTTCTCCATAACCGAGGAACCGCAAACGCGAATTCTCGAGAAGGCAAATGACGCAGCGGACGCGGCACCCGACATCCAGCCCCACGGCTAAGCTCGAGTTAGTCACCACGAGGCCCCTCCACTGCCGTAATCCGGTCTTCCACGCGGAGGTCGAGCACGGTTGCATCCGGCAACCGCCGCCTCACCTCGGCGTAGTTCGCAAAGAAGTTGGAAAGCTTGACCTGATAGTTCCCGCTTCCCAGAATCAACGTCAGCGCCCGGTTGCCCGCCGGCAGAGTGACCTTGAGGTTCTCGATGACGCTGACGTCGATTTCGGAGAACTGCGAAGCCGCGGCGCCCACCTCGGCGGCGAACTTCAACATCTTCCGCACGCGGACCCTCCGCATCTCCCGGTTGTCCTCCGGACGCACGCCGAGCAGCACCGGAAGCCGGAACTCTCCAGGACTGCGCGCTTCGAGCAGCACGCCTTCTTCGTCGATCAGAACTGCCCTCATAGGAGCTTCCGGATCCGAACTGCGAATCGGCACGAAAGCCACCGGCTGCCTCTCCACGATTCGCACCGCCGCGCGGTTCGGCCAATAGCGCGCCACGGTTGCGTCTTTGACCCACCCCACGCTCAGCAGCGCCAGCCGGCGCTTTTCCAATGGGCACAGGTAGATGCTGCGGCCGAAGTCCTCCGCGAACACCTGGCGAATCTGCGCCCGGGAAGCGTGGCGCACGCCTTCAATGCGCAGGCTTGGGCTGTCCTCTCCATATTCGGCGGGGGGCGCCAAAATGAAGCGCGGGTTGGTGGCCAAAAACTGCTCCGTCCTCTGGAATAAAAACATCGCCGTAACCAGCAGCGCCGTCGCCGCGCAGCCGTAAAGGATGTAGCGAAAGATCGATCGCGAGCTGCCCGCCTCCGGCTCTGCTTCCCTACGCGCCATGACCTGCTCCCCGCAGTCTTTGGAGAATCATCTCGCCCGCTTGAGTGACGCTGCCCGCGCCTAGGGTGATGATGGCGTCGCCGGCTGAAGCCGCCTCTGCTACCGACTCCACGCCGCGTTCGATTGTGCCCGCATACGTCACGCCCCGGTGACCCGAGGCTCGAATCCGGTCCGCCAACACTTGAGCATTGACGCCTTCCACCGGCGCCTCCGAAGCGGCGTAAATGTCCAAGACGTGCACCGTGTCGGCTTGATGGAACGACCGGGCGAATTCGTCCATCAGCAGTGACGTGCGGGTATAACGGTGGGGCTGGAAAAGGACGTGCACCCGCTCATAGCGGCACAACCGCGCCGCCGCGAGCGTGGCGCGGATCTCCGTAGGGTGATGTCCGTAATCGTCGATCACGGTGACGCCGGCCGCCTCGCCCCGCACCTGGAAGCGGCGTTCGACTCCCCCATACCGCTCGAGCGCTTCCCGGATGACGTCCGGCGCGATGCCGAGTTCGAGTCCCACCGCCGCGGCAGCCGAGGCGTTCAGGACATTGTGGAAGCCCGGCGCCGGGAGGCGGAACCTTCCCAGGCTCTCCCCGCGCAGGCGCAAAGAGAAAGTCGATCCGCCGGCGTCAGCCGACACGCCGTACGCCACCAAGTCCGCCTGCGTGCTCGCGCCATAGGTCACCGTCCGCCGGGTCACCAGCGGCAGGATGCGCTGGACGTTCTCGTCATCCAGGCACAGAACGGCGGCGCCGTAAAACGGCGCCTTGTTGACAAAATCAGTGAAGGCTTGGAGGATGCGGTCGAGATCTCCGTAATGGTCCAAATGCTCGCGGTCGATGTTGGTGACCACGGCGATGATGGGAGCCAGCTTCAAAAACGACCCGTCGCTTTCGTCCGACTCCACGACCAGGAAATCGCTCTTGCCCACTCGCGCGTTGGAGCCGCCCATCATGCCGACGCGCCCTCCCACGACCACCGTCGGATCCAATCCGGCTTGGTTCAGGATGGCTGCCACCATGGTCGTCGTGCTGGTCTTGCCGTGGCTGCCGGCCACGGCGATGCCATACTTCAGCCGCATCAGCTCAGCCAGCATCTCGCCCCGAGGGATCACGGGAATTCCGAGGCGCCGCGCCTCCCGCACCTCCGGGTTGTCCTCGCCCACGGCGGAGCTGATCACCAGAGCTTTGGCGCCTTGCACGTTCGCCGCCGCGTGCCCCTCGTAGATTTTGGCGCCGAGGCGCGCCAGGCGCTCCGTGTTGGATCCCAGCTTCAGATCGGAGCCGCTGATTTCGTATCCGAGGTTCAACAACACCTCGGCGATACCGCTCATGCCGATGCCGCCGATCCCCGTAAAATGCAGATGCTGCGGCCTAAAAAACATTTCTTCTAGCTATTGTTCCGGCTTTACGCAAGCCTGTCAACCGGAAGAGCCGCGTTTTTGCGCCTCCCGGGCCAATTCCTCCAATACATCCGCCGCGCGCCGGGCGGCGCCGGGGCGCGCCAGCGATCTTGCCGCCCTGCCCATCGCCATCAGGCGTTCCCGGTCTCCGGCCAGAGCGCGGATCTCTTCGAACAACCGCGCCCCGTTCATCTGTTCGTCGAGGACGACGCGCGCCGCGCCCACGCGCTCCATGGCGCGGGCGTTCTTTTTTTGGTGGTCGTCAGCGGCGAAAGGGAAGGGAACCAGCACGGACGGCTTGCCCGCCGCCGCCAATTCCGCCACCGCGCCGGCTCCCGAGCGGCAAACCACCAAATCCGCCTGAGCGAACGCCGCAGGCATGTCTTCGATATATCCCCGGACTTCGCCTTCCAGTCCGGTTGCGGCGAACTCGGCTCGGAGCGCCGCCGCCTCTGTCTGACCAGCCTGGTGCAAGATCCGCACCGGCAGGCGGGCTTCCCGAATGAACGGCCAGCTCTCGCGCGCCGCTTGATTCAGCCGACGTGAACCTTGGCTGCCTCCGGTGATCAATACCGACAGCACGCTTCCGGGTTCGCGCGGCGCGATGGCGAAAAACTCCTCCCGCACCGGCAATCCAGAAATCTCCGCCACGCCGGGCGGAAACCAGTCCGCGGTTTCGGGGAAGCTCACCAGCGCCCGCCTCACCACCCGCGCCATCTTCCGGCTGGTGAAGCCCGGCATAGCATTGGGCTCCATCACCACCATCGGGATCCTTTGCAGCCAGCCCGCGATCATCGGCGGACCAGCCACGTAGCCTCCCATGCTGAACAGCGCGCCCGGGCGAACCTCGCGCATCCAGCGAGCCGCCCGCCACACGCTTCCCGGCAGTTGCGCGAGGGTCCGGATCTTCCGGTTCCATCCCAGTCCTTTGAGTCCTCCTATTGCGATCCATTCGACCGGAAACCCCTCCGCCGGAACCAGTCGCGCCTCAAATCCTGTACGCGTGCCGAAGAAAATAGCCTCGTGCCCGCGCCTCCGCAACTCCTTGGCCACCACCAGCGCCGGCAATACGTGACCCGCCGTGCCTCCTCCCGCCATCACAAAGACGTACTCCTCTTTCATGCGGCCCGTTCGCGGACGCTGAGCAGAATGCCGAGCTGAGTCAGAGTGCTGAGCAAAGAACTGCCGCCGTTGCTGATCATCGGAAGCGGAATGCCTTTCGTCGGCAACATGCCCAGAACCACGCTGAGGTTCACGAATGCTTGAAAAACAATGGAGACCGTGATTGCCAGCGCCAGATAACGCCCGAAATCATCCGTGGCCAGCCAAAAAAGCTGGAAACCTCGCCAGGCGATAATCAGAAAGCCGAACAGGATGGCGCCGCAACCCCATAACCCCGCTTCCTCGCCCACCACGGCATAGATGAAGTCGGTGTGCGCTTCCGGCAAGTAAAACAGCTTCTGCTTGCTTTGCATGAGGCCCACGCCCAAAATCCCGCCTGAACCGATGGCGATCTTGGACTGCCGCACTTGATAGGTAGGGTCGCGGTTGGCTGCGGAGCGGTTGAGGTATGGCTCCAGACCGAAGTGCTTGACCAGCAGGTACAGGTGCTTCCGCTCGGGATCGAAATGATGTACGACCCGGCCAAACCGGTACGGCTTGCTGTAAATGGTGTAAACCCCGAGCAGCAGTCCCAAGAGCATGACCAGCGCGAGATAGCGCTTATTCAAGCCCGCGACGAAAAACACCGTCAGCGCGGTGAACACCAGCACCAGAGCGGTGCCGAAATCGGGGAACACGACCACCACGCCCATCAGCAGTACGGAGAAAAGCGCGGGCAACAGCGTATGCTTCCCGTTGATCACATGCAGCCTGCGGCTGAGGAACCATGCCAAAAAGATGGCCAGGGCCGGCTTGGCGAATTCGGAAGGCTGAATCGAGAGGCTGCCGAAACGGAACCAGCGGTGAGTCTTGGGATCCAGAAAATAGACCAGCAACAAGCAGAACACCACCACGCCCATGCCGCCGAACGCCCACAGCGGGCTGCACAGCTTCCGGTAATCTATGCGCTTGAACCACATCAGGACCGAAAATCCCAAGACCGCATACACGGCTTGGCGGAGCAGAAAGTAGTGGCTCTCCTTTTCGAACTTGAGGGTTGCCACCGTGGATGAAGCGCTGTAAACGAACACCAACCCGAGGCAGACCATCACCACGATGGTGACGAACAGAGTCCAGTCAGTGCGCAATGTCTGTGCCACGGTTTCAGTCCTCCAGATTCATGACCAACGTTTTGAATACCCTGCCGCGGTGCTCAAAGCTTTGGAACTGATCGAAGCTTGCGCAAGCGGGCGACAACAGGACCACATCTCCGGGCTGCGCCGCCCGGTAGGCGGCAGCCACGGCGGAGGCGAGATCCCCGCAGTGAATCAGGGGCGCCGCGCCGCCCAAATGCGAAGCGATGATCGGCGCCGCCTTGCCGATTAACAGCGCCGCGCGCGCCTTCTCGCGCAGCGGATCGCGAAGGGGGCGGTAATCCGAGTTCTTGTCTTTTCCGCCGAGAATGATCCAAAGCCCCCCTTCAAAGGCTTCGACAGCTTTGAGCGTCGCGTCCACGTTCGTGGCTTTCGAGTCGTTATAGTACGACGCCCCCCGCACCGTGCGGACAAACTCCAGCCGGTGCTCGACGCCGGGAAAGGCCGCCAGTGCGGCGCCGATTTGCGCCGGGCGGGCGCCCGCCACAAGCGCCGCCGCCGCCGCCGCCATCGCGTTTTCGATGTTGTGGCTGCCTTTCAGCGGAAAGTCGCGGGCTTCGAGCAGGATTCCCTCTCCCAGACGAATGCTTTGACCGTCGAACCACAGACCCGGGGACACCGGCTTCGCCCGGCTGAACCACAAGAGGCGTCCGCGCGCCGTTTGAGCGTAGCCAAGGCAGACCGGGTCGTCGGCGTTCAGCACGGCAAAGTCCTCCGCCGTTTGGTTCTCGAAAATGCGTTCCTTGGCGGCTGTATATGCCTCCATGGTGTGGTGCCGGTCCAAATGGTCGGGCGTCACGTTCGTGACCACAGCCACCTTGGCGTGGAAGGCGCCAATGGTTTCCAACTGAAAACTGGAAAGCTCCAGCACGTTCCACACGCCGGGCTTGGATGATCGGATGAGAGAAGCTGGGGGCGTCCCAATGTTGCCGCCCACCTGACACGGGATGCCGCAATGTTGAAGAATGTGGCCGGTCATCGCCGTGGTGGTGGTCTTCCCATTGGACCCGGTGATGCCGATGATGTCTCCCTGGAGGAACCACGAAGCAAGCTCCAGGTCTCCAATCACGCGCACGCCGGAGGATCGCGCTTTCTCCAGTTCGGGGAGATCCGCGGGCACGCCAGGAGAGATGACGATCAGATCCTGGTTCTCGAAGACCTCCGGCGTCTGCTTGAGCAGCGGGATGCCGCGCGCGCCGAGGGCTTGCGCCGCCTCCGGCAACTCCTCCGGCGCCCTCAAGTCGCAAGCCGTGACCTGCGCTCCTTGTTCAGCCAGAATCTCTACGGCGGCGAGGCCGGATTTGGCCATTCCCACCACCAGCGCTTTGGCGCCAACTAAATCCACCGGTTCACCTCAACTTCAACGTGGTCAGCGCAAATAGCGCCAGGACCAATCCCGCAATCCAGAAACGGGCTATGATCTTCGACTCCGCCCAGCCGCACTTTTCGAAATGGTGGTGCAGCGGCGCCATCTTAAAGATGCGCTTCCCGCGGAGCTTATAGCTTCCAACTTGCAACAAGACCGACAGCGCTTCAATCACGAACACGCCGCCCACAAACAGCAGCAGGATCTCCTGCTTGATGAGCACCGCAACCACCCCTAAGGTGCCGCCGAGAGCCAGCGAGCCGACGTCTCCCATGAAGATCTCCGCCGGGTGCGCGTTATACCAGAGGAAGCCTATGCTGGCGCCGGTCATGGCGCCGCAAAACACGGCCAACTCCTGCGCGCCCGGAAGCCGCAAAATGCCCAGGTACTCGGAAAACTCGCGATGGCCGCTGACGTATGCCAGAACAGTCATGGCGCCTGAAGAAATGATCATCAGTCCGATGGCCAGCCCGTCCAACCCGTCGGTGAGGTTGACCGCGTTCGACGATCCCACCAGCACCAGGAAAAGAAAAGCGAAGAAGAAGATGAACGCCAGCGGATACGTCCATGGATTGCTCAGAAGGCTGTCCACCAGCAGGTCGGGCCTCAGCCATTTGAAGAACGGTACGTTCATACTGGTGGAATACATGCCTTTGGCGTGCAGAACCAGCAGCCACACGCCAATGCCCATCGTGACCAGGAATTGCAGAAACAATTTCTGGCGCCCCGTCAACCCGAGGTTCTGCATGTTCTTGACCTTGGTCACGTCGTCATAGAAGCCGATGGCGCCGAAACCCAGCAGTCCGGTGAGCGCCACCCAGACATAGACGTTGCTCAAGTTCGTCCACAGCAGCGTGGGAATCACGATGGAGACGATAATCAGCACGCCGCCCATGGTGGGCGTCCCGGCTTTCTTATGGTGGGATTCCGGCCCGTCTTTCCGGATGTGCTGCCCGATTTGAAACTCTCGCAGTTTGGCGATAAAAAACGGCCCCAAGGCGATGCACAGCAGCAGCGCGGTGATGCTGGCGAAAGCCGTGCGGAACGTGGCGTACTGCACTACGCGGAAAGGGCTGAAGTGAGGAAAAAGTTGCTCGAATAGCAGCCAGTAAAGCATAGGTCAGGCCAGGATCCGTTCCAGAGCTTTCTCCACGCGCGTTCCACGCGAGCCTTTGAGCAACACAGCGTCGCCGGGCTCGAGGAAGCCGCGCAAGAACGCTCCCGCCTCCTCGGGGGTCTCAAAAAAGTACGCGGCGCCGGCCGGCAGTCCAGCTTGGACGGCTTCTTCCACCATGTGGCGGGCAGCGCCGCGTATTCCCACGAGATAGTCAATCCCGCACTCAGCGGCGTAACGGCCTACGGCGCGGTGCAGGTCCTCGGTCCATCGTCCGAGCTCGAGCATCTCCCCCAGCACGGCGATGCGCCGGTGTGCTGGCGTATCCCGGAGCACGCCAATCATCGAGCGCGCAGCATCGGGATTGGAGTTATAGCAATCGTTCCAAATGTTGATTCCGCGGACTTCCAGGCGCTCGCCCCGCATCTTGGCCGGCGCCAGAGTGCGGGCGGCTTCCGCCAACTCTTCAGCCGGGATGCCAAACACGCCATAAGCCACGGCGACGGCGGCAAGCACGTTCATTACGCCATGCCGCCCCGCCAGCGGGATCTCGAAGTCCGCTCCCGCCGCATGGAAACGGGAGCTGTCGGGAAGAAGTTCGACGCCCGTGGCGCGTATGTCCGCGGCGCGCTCGATGCCGAAAGTGACGACAGGACCGGGGTGCACGTCCGCAAAACGCGAGACGCGATCGTCGTCGGCATTCAGAACCGCAACTCCGTCAGGCGGCAGGGACTCGATCAACTCCCGCTTGGCGAGCGCCACCCCCTCGAGCGAATGAAAGTTTTCCACGTGCGCCCAACCCGCGTTCGTCACCACGCCCACCGTGGGACGCGCGATGCCGGCGAGGGCGCGAATCTCGCCCGCATGGTTCATCCCGATTTCGATCACCGCCGCTTCGGCGTCGTCGGGAAGTTCGAGGATCGACATCGGGACGCCGATATGATTGTTCAGGTTCCCCGGCGTCCTGCCCGTCTTCTTCCGCACCGAGAGGAGATGGGCGATGGCTTCCTTCGTGGTGGTCTTGCCGGCGCTACCTGTGACTGCCACGAGGTCGCCTTCCCAACCCTCGCGCGCCCAGGACGCCAAACGCTGAAGCGCTTCGAGGGTATCCGGGACGAGAATCACTGGTCCCGAAGCTTCTTCCACTCGTGAGGCGATGGCGGCTGCCGCGCCTTTCCGGAATGCCTCTTCGATGTGGTCGTGGCCGTCGTGCGACGGTCCCCGCAACGCGATAAACACCGATCCCGGTTCGAGGGTGCGCGTGTCGGTGCTCCAGCGCGAAACGCGCAGGGACCCGAACGGCGCCTTCCATCCCAGAGCGGCTGCGGCTTCGGCGAGGTCGAAGGTCACTTCTCCTCCCCTCCGTAGCCCAGCGAGCGCAACGCCTTCCGGGCGGCTTCGCGGTCGTCGAACGGAACCGTGCGGTCGCGGAAAATTTGATAGGTTTCGTGCCCTTTGCCAGCCAGAATCACTACATCGCCGGGCATGGCTTCGGCAATGGCGCGGCGAATGGCCGTTTGACGATCCGGCTCTACAATATGGCGGGTGTCAAAGCGGCGGACTCCCACCAGCGCATCGTTGATGATGGCCAGCGGGTCCTCGCTGCGGGGATTGTCCGAAGTGACCACCACCAGGTCGCTGTGTTGGGCCGCCGCCATCCCCATCAGGGGGCGCTTCTCGCGGTCGCGGTCGCCTCCGCAGCCGAACAAAGTGATGACGCGGCGCGGCTTGAGGTCTCGCGCCAGCGCAATCACGTTTTTCAATGCGTCGTCTGTATGAGCGTAATCAACCGCCACCAAGAACGGTTGGCCGAGGTCGACTCTTTCAAAACGCCCCGGAACGGTGCGGCAAGCAGCGATGCCCGCCATCAACGTTTCGGGCGCCAATCCGTAGCTGAACCCCACGCCGCAAGCGGCCAGAATGTTATAGACGTTGAAGCGTCCGACCAGCGGGGACTCGATGCGGAACTTTCGGCCTCGAAACGAGACATCGAAGCGCAGCCCGTCGAAGGATTGACTGATGCGGGAGGCGCGCAGGTCCTTGGAGTCTTGAATTCCGAACCAGATGGTTTCGCCCCGGAAGCCGAGCCGCTCGGAATAGGGATCGTCGGCGTTCAATACCGCGCAACTGGGCGGCGGAGCGCCGGCGCCCTCGAACAGCAGGCGCTTGGCGGCGAAATACTCCTCCATCCCGCCCCGGTGGAAGTCCAGATGGTCCCGCGAAAGGTTCGTGAATACTGCCGTGTGAAACAAAATCCCGTAGACTCGTCCCAACGCCAGCGCGTGGGAGGAGACTTCCATTGTCACATGACTGCCGCCCCGAAGCTCGGTCTCACGCAGGATGGTCATGATGTCGAGCGACTCCGGCGTGGTGTTGGGCGCGGGGCGAACCTCGCCGGCGACGTGGTATTCCACGGTGCCCACCATGGACGAACGCAGCCCTGCGGCATTGAGGATGGACTCCACAAGAAACGCCGTGGTGGTCTTGCCGTTCGTGCCGGTGATGCCGGTGAGCTGGAGCCGCTCGTCCGGGCGGCCGAAAAAGTTTCGCGCGGCGAGCGCCAGTGTCCTGCGCCCATGGGCGGTTTCAAGCCAGGGAATGGCAAACCCTGGTGGAGGCGGCGAGGCGCTCACAATCGCCAGCGCCCCCCGGGCAGCCGCGTCGGCGGCGTATTTGCGGCCGTCGGTTTTGGCGCCGGGGAAGGCGAAGAACAGGAAGCCCGGCTGCACCCTCCGGGAGTCATAGGCGATTCCGGCAACCGGTGTGGCGGCAAGGTCCTCTGGCAGGCGGGATTCCAAATCGGTCCCCGCGGCAATCTCCCGGAGGGTCTTCACCGGCTGCGTTTCCACTATCTCCTCGTCACCTCTCCAACTCGACGTAGACTTTTTCCCCCGGCGGCAGCGCTTCACCCGGCGCCGGACGCTGGCGCCGCACCATTCCGCTTCCCGCAAAAGACACCTGGATGCCTGAAGCCGAAGCGGTTTCCAGCACCGCGCGAAGCGGCTTCCCCCGGAAATCCGGCGTCACTTGCGCTCCGGCGCGGATCACCGTCCGCGCGGGAATTTGTGGCGCGGGCGCCGGTTGCAGCATCGGCTCTTCGGGCTCCTGGGCGATTTCCGCCGCCGGCAAATCGTTCGTATTGCCGGCTTCGGGTTCCTGCTCGCCGGTTAGCGAAGCGTCGCGCGGCACATCGAGCAGGCGCAGCGCCGCTCCCGCTACTTCGCGAAATACCGGCGCCGCCACCGCTCCGCCATAAAGCGAAGCTCCGTTCAGCGTGACCACCACGACAATCTGTGGGTTGGTGACCGGCGCGAAACCCATGAACGACGCGTTGTAACGGTGCGTGTAGGTGTGTGTTTCGAAATCGAAAATCTGGGCCGAACCGGTCTTGCCCGCCGCCCTGTAACCATCCAGCCGCGCTTTTTTCCCCGTGCCGGTCAGCACAACTTCCTCCATCATCCGGCGCAGCGTCATGGCGTTTTCCGGCGAAAGCACGCGCACCGGCTTTTCGTGAGCCGCCGGTTGGTAAGACGGCTCGGCGCGCCCTCTCCGAAGCACAATCTTCGGCTTGACAAGGAACCCGCCGTTGGCGGGCACGGCGCAAGCCTGCGCCAATTGCAGGGTCGTGGTGCTGATCTCATGGCCCATCGCCACCGAGCCGATCGAACTCTTGGTCCAGGATTTCAGCCTCCGGACGGTGCCCGCCGACTCGGCAGGGAGTTCGACGCCGGTGGGACGGCCAAACCCGAACCGGAGGATGTAGTCGTACAGCGCCGGCTCGCCCACTTTAAGACCGACCTGGATCGCTCCGATGTTGCTCGATTTGGCCAGCACGTCGGTCATGGAGAGGGCGCCATAAGGGTCATGATCATGAATCACCCGCCCGAACAAGTTGATGACCCCGTTGCCGCAGGGGATGACCGTGGTGGGCTTCAAGTTGGTGCGCTCCAGCGCCGCCGCCACGGTGATGACCTTGAACACCGACCCCGGTTCGAACGGCGCCGAGATGGCCAGATTGAGCCGGGGCGCCAGATTATCGCCTTTCCTGACCGGCACATTGGGGTCGAAGGTGGGATAGCTCGCCATGGCCAGTATCTCGCCGTTGACGGGATTCATCGCTACCAGAGACCCTGACCTGCAATGGTTGGCGGTGACGGCGCGCGCCAACTCCCGCTCGGCGATGAACTGAATGCGCTCGTCAATGGTTGAGACGATGTCGGCGCCGGCGACGGGTTCTATGTCCACGGTTGCGTCGACGCCGCGCTGGCGCGAGTCCGTCACCATCCGCACGGCGCCGGGGCGCCCTTGGAGTTCTTCTTCGAAATAAGACTCCAAACCTACCACGCCCCGCTCTTCGTCCTCGATGACCCCGACGGCGCCCACCAACTGGGCGGCGAGACGTCCTTTGGGATAAAAGCGGTGGCTTTCTTTTCGAAACTCGACGTATGGCAGCTTGTAACTGCGCACGCGCGCGGCCTCCTCGTCGCTGACTTTACGCTTCACCCAGAGGAAGCCTTTTTGCATCACTTTGGCCGCCAGCAGCTTGGCCATGAGTTGGTCGCGGTCCAGGTCCAGCACGCTCGACAGGATGTCGGCTGCGACGGCGACGTCGGGGATCTTCTGAGGGTTGACGCACACCGAGTCCACCGGGAGGCTCATCGCCAGAGGCTTTAGGTTGCGGTCCAAAATCATGCCCCGCGGCGCGTTAATTTCGACCAGTTTTTGATGCTGTGAAACAGCCAGGCGCCTATAGACGTGGTGCTCCGCCACTTGGAACTTCACCAAATGGTAGAAGATCAGAACCGCCCATCCCACGAACAGCCAGACGAGCAAGCGCAAGCGCCTCTTGGAGCGTTCCTCCCCCCAACCCGCTTCGAGCAGACGGTCTTCTCTGGATGGAAAGAGCAGGGCCAGAATCGAGTCCCAGATCGCCATCCCTAACCTTCTTTCTGCCTCCTCCGCTGGATGGTGTGCGGCCGCGTCACTTTTGCGGCAGGTTCAATGCGAGCGAACCTAGCGCGGGTGGCAGGTAGATCACGCTGCCGGGGGCGGGATCGATGAATTCCTGCATCTTGGCCAGTTCTTCGAGCCTCTCCGGACTCAGCAATCGCGCCTCTTCGAGGTCCAGAGCCGCGCGCTCGTTCAGGAGCTGCTGCCGCTGCGCCATCAAGGCCTGAATCTGGTAGCCGGTCAACCGGCTGTAGGCGCTCGGCACCAGCAGCAGAACCAACAACGCCACCGCAGCTCCGCCGGCGGCGATCATCTTCCAGCATCTTTTCGGAGCCACCGGGTCCGCCTCCCGGACGACGCGGGAGTTGTCAATCTCTTTCACCAGGAAGTAGACATCTTCGTTGGGAAAGGCGCGGACGAGGAATAAGTCTTCAGGCGCCTCCAGACTGTGCGCCGCCGGAACTTCCCCAGCGGCCGCGGGGCTAAAGATACGGGAGAAAATGGTTGCCAGTGTTGCCATATCGTCTCGCTAACTCATCTCCAACGCGCGCAGCTTGGCGCTGCGCGACGCCGGGTTACGCTGAACCTCGTCGTCAGCGGGAGTGACCACATGCTTGGTCAAGATGCGCGCGCGCCCTTGCCGGGCGAGCGCTTGAAATGCCTGCTTCACCTTCCGGTCCTCAAGAGACATGAAGGAAATCACGACAAACCTTCCTCCGGGCTTTAGCAGTCCCGGAGCTGCTGCGAGCAAGGAGTCCAGCTCCTCCAGCTCGCGATTGACGGCGAGCCGCAACGCCATGAATGTCTTCGTGGCGGGGTGCAGCTTGCCTATCCGCGGCGCGGCCGCTTCGATCACTTCGGCAAGTTGCCGCGTAGTGTGAAACGGCCGCGCTCGGACAAGCGCTCTGGCTATTCTCCGCGACCTCCTTTCTTCGCCGAACTGGAAAATCAGGTCGGCGAGCGCCTTTTCGGTTAAACGGTTGACCAAATCGGCCGCCGTCACTTCTTCGCTGCGGTCCATCCGCATGTCCAAAGGTCCGTCGGCCATAAATGAAAACCCGCGAGCTGGCTCCGTCAAGTGCATCCGGCTCACGCCCAGGTCGGCGAGAATCCCGTCGACCTGGGCATAACCTAAAGCCGGCAGGGTGGAGGACAACTCGGAAAACCTGGCCCGGCAGTACCGGATCCGCCCGGCGCAACCCGCAGTGTTCGCCCGCGCCATCTCGATCGATTCCGGATCCCGGTCGCAACCAATCACAACCCCGTCTGTGAGCAACGCGGCAATGGCCGCCGTGTGCCCGCCCAAGCCCATCGTGGCGTCCACAATCACGCTCGATGGCCGCACGTTCAGCCAGTTCAGCGATTCTTTGACCAAAACCGGCTCGTGCATACATACCCGCTAGAGCAATCCCTTCGATTCGAGCGACTCCAGAGCCGCCGGCGCCGCCTTGCGCGCCGCTTCGAACTTGGCCTTCATCTGGCTCTCGTTGAGGATGGTTACCCGCCCTTTCATGCAGTCCAGCCACACCTCCTTGCCTTCCAAGCCCAAATCCCGCCGCAGATTGGTGGGCAGTACGACCCGGTTATTGGGGTCGATGCCGCACTCCTGTCCGTACAGCATCGCCAGAAAATACAGGTGATTCGATTCGGAGCTGTTCGGACCGCTTTGCTGGAGCAGCTTCTCGTTGTGTTCCCACACAGGCAGCGGATAGATTCGGGCTGTGATACCGTCAAGGCTGGTGATGAAAACAGGCACATCCCCGAATTTCTTGAGGTACGAGACCACCGGATCGGGTAGCCGCAGACGGCCTTTCGGCTCGACACGCGCGGGAGCCATCCCGCGCGGCGGGGTAGGAAGGGTCAGTTCATGCGGGCTACCGTCCATTTACGCCCTCAAATTTCCTCTTCCGACCGATTAGTTCCACGATCGTTCATAGTTACTTTGCCACAGCGGGCTGTCGTTGGGCAAGAGTCACAATTGCATTTCCGAAGCGATTGAGGTGTTTTTTTTCGGGGCCACTACAGGTAGCATCTTAGTAGCCGCAACGCCCGCAGCGGAGAGGTAAGACGGCGTCAATTAGGGCGAAGAAAGAACGAATAGACGATGACAACAGACCTCCTATGCCGAGTTCCAACGGGGGCACGGGTGGCGATTGTGCGGCTGCGTTCGCTTGGCGACTGCGTGCTGACTACGCCGGCGGTCGAGGTTCTGGCCAGCTTTCGCCCCGATTTGAGGTTGGCGGTGGTTGTGGAGCCGCGTTTCGCCGCCATTTTTGAAGGCAATCGCTCGGTACACTGCGTCCTGGCGCCCAGATTGGCGGCGCTGCGCGCTTGGACTCCGGCTTTGTGTCTGAACTTTCACGGCGGCACGCGCAGTATGGCGCTTGTGGCGGTTTCGGGCGCCCGCTTTCGCGCCGGTTTCGCCCACCACAAAGGAGCTTGGATCTATAACGTTCGGATTCCGCGGGCGCAGGAGATTCTGGGCGAAGAGCGCACCGTTCACACGGCCGAGCATTTGGCGTCGGCGATGTTCTGGCTAGGCTGCCCGCGGCGGGAGATTCCGCGGGCTACGCTGCCCATCGCCCCGCGGGCTGAGAGAGGCAATTACGCGGTGATACACGCCGCCGCAGCGGCAGCCTACAAGACGTGGGCAAGCGATGGTTTTCTCACCGTAGCCCGGCACCTGCAAGAGCGGTGGAACCTCGAACCTGTATTCATCGGGGGCGCAGGCGACGACTTCCGGGCATTCAGCGCCTACCGGGTGGTGGCGGGCGCGCCGTTGCGGGAGGTCATGAGCCTCATCGCCGGAGGAAAGGTCTTCGTGGGCAACGACAGCGGACCGGCGCACATCGCCGCGGCGGCGGAAGTTCCCCTGGTGGTGCTGTACGGGCGTCCGGAGCACAGCGTGATTTGGGCGCCTTGGAAAGCAGCGCGCAGCCGTTCCCTGGTCTCGGCGGGCGGGATCGCCTCCATCTCTCCTGAGGAGGTTCTGTCAGCTATTGATGAGTTGTTAGGGGGGAGTTGACCCCGGCTTGGCGGACGCTGGCTGCGGCGAGTGCCCGGGGCGCGGCAAGCTGTCCGCCAAGGTCCCTTCCCGGTAAACGGTCACGTTTGACTCCAGCATGCGGAGCTGAAGGTCCGTCCGGTTGCGCTGGTCGATGGCGTACTCCAATAGAAAGATGGAGAAAAGAAAAACGACGTTCACGCCTAAGTCGACCAGATTCCGCAATTGAGAAACGCCGGGAACCTGCAAAGAGCCCTTCTCTATGAGCGTCAAGATCACCTGATAAATGGGCATGATGCCCAACAACAAGGCCAGGATGCGCATGGACCGGTCCCGCGCCCTTCTCCAAAGCACGATGCTCCAGACCAACCCAGGAATGCAGATGGCAATGAGGATCAGGGTAATATCCATGGCGCGCTCCCGGCGTAAGCTGCTACAGCCGGCTCCTCGTATCTATCGGCAGCGCCATCACGGAAGTTGAGAGCCGCGGGCCAATTCCTCGCACAGCCGGGCGATTTCCCTTACGCCTTGCCGTACGGACTCGGACATCGGCGCGCCGAAGGTCTCCACGTCGGCGGCTTCGACCGCCAACACCACCACTTCGGAGGGAGCGTCCAGACCCAACTGCCGCGCCAAGGCGAGGGCGGCGCCCAGACTCATGGTATGCGGGTTCGCTCCGTATCCTTCTCCCAGATCCTCCTCGCGCAGGACATGAACCGTGCCGGGCGCGGCGCGCCCGGTGACGATGGCGTCCACAAGAATCAGGCGGTCGGCTCCCACAATGTCGTCCATCCAGCCCAACCCTGAAGCGCAGGATTCGACGATCTCGCACCCAGGCGCCGTTCCTTTGGAGCGGAGCAAGGCGGCGACCGCCGGACCCGCTCCGTCATCGGCGAGAAGCTCGTTGCCCAAACACAGGATCCGGACCCGCGCGCCGCTCACAACTTCAAAGTTTGGGCAGTCTCGGAAAGATCAGCCAACTGGAGCTGGGTGGCTTGGATCCGTTCGGCGGCCACCCCCAACAAGGCGCGGCAGAAACGGTATCCAATCTCGTAATCTTGCTCGAAGAGCGCCCGAAGGGCCTCGCCGTCGAAGGCGATCGCCCTGACGCGCCGCAGGGCTCGCGCCTGAAAAAACTTGCGGCTTGACGGCAAGGCTGACGACCAGCCCAGTTCCTCGCCCTCCCGCAGCGTTTGCACCCTCAGGGTCTTACCCGGGCTATGAATCTCGATGGAGACGGCCCCGGAAACAATCAGATAAAACGTATCCTTGCCGTCTCCTTCCCGGAAGATGACTTCGTCACTCTCAAATGTGACCTCCCGCGCCAGCTCCGCCAGCCGCAAGACGATGCGCTGCGGAAAACCCGCCAAGAAAGGATGGGACCGGAGGGCCTCTAATGTCGCCGTATGGTTAGTCATGCTGTTATCTCCTATTTATCAGTGCGGTTACGGCCGCTTAACGGACCCTGCCAGCTTCCCGTCCGGAGTCCAGGTGCGAGCCATCAGCGGCATCTCGCCTGGCAGTGCGTGCGAGGCGCAGCCGTAGCATGGATCATAGGCTCGGAAAGCCATTTCCACCAGGTTCAGGAGGTCTTCGGGAACTTCCGGTCCGCGCACCAGGGCTTTAGCCGCCCGGTCCACGCTCATGGAAATCCGGGCGCTGTTGTTTTGGGTGGCGACAATCAGGTTCGCTTTGCGGATGAGCCCTTTCTCATCCGCTTCGTAATGGTGGATCAGGGTTCCCCGGGGAGCTTCGACGATCCCAATGCCCGGTCCCGCCACTCCCTCGGGAATATTACGAATGTCGGGGCTGGTCAACTCGCCATCCCCAGCCAGTTCCACCACGCGCTCGGCGGCGTGCAGCATTTCGATGATGCGCGCCCAGTGGTTGGCCAGAGTGTGATGCACGGGCTTCCCGCCCAGCGTATCCAGGTACGCCTGATATGCCTGCCGAGCTAAAGGCGTGGAGATGTCCTTGCAAGCGTTCAGGCGGGCAAGCGGCGCCACGCAGTACACCCCGCTCCCGGATCCCTCCTCGAACCCTTTCCAGCCCAGCGGCTTGAGGTAGCAGAACTTGACAAAACTCCACCGCTCCACGTGCTCGGCGATATAATCCAGATACCGATCCGGGGGAAACACGGCGTACTCTTCTCCGTCAGGCGCCACGATGCGCAGATCGCCGTCATAGAAGTTAATACAACCCTCTTTGTCCACTGTCCCCATGTAATAAGTCCGGTGAGTAAACGCCTCCGAGCAGATGAGGTCCACGTACTCCTTGTTCTTCAGGACGATGGTTTCGAAGGCTTCCAGCGTAAATTTGGCGAAGTCCAGCGCCTCCGCGGCGGTTTGAATGAATTCCTCCTGCTCAGCCGGTTGGATGCGCCGCGCGACTCCCCCGGGGAGCCCGAGCACGGGGTGGATCACCTTGCCTCCGGCGGTGGCGATGATCTGGCGAAGCCGGCGCCGCACGGCGATCATGCGCAGGGCCACTTCCGCTCCAACCTTGCCCACGACTCCCAACACGTTCCGCTCGGCTTTCGGAGCCCGGGGACCGACGATGAAGTCCGGTCCCCCGAGGAAATAGAAATGCAAGGCGTGGTCCTCAACGAAAAAGGCGTTATAGACCAACTCGCGGATCTTTCGGGCGGCCGGCGGGGGCTCCACGCCGAACAGCATGTCCAACGCCTTGGCCGCCGCCATGTGGTGAGCGGTGGGGCACACGCCGCAGATGCGTGAAGTAATCTGGGGCATCTCCTCCGCCGGGCGGCCTTGCGCAAACTTCTCGAAGCCGCGCAGTTCAGGGATTTGGAAGAACGCACGGTCCACGCCGCCGTCCTCTCTCAAAAAGATCTCGATTTTCCCATGGCCTTCCAGACGGGTCACGGGGTCGATCGTAATCCGGTTTTCGGTTGCAACCTGCATTGCGGCCATCCTCCTTCAGGCCTGTTTGGCCACTCCTCCCAGTAGCGACGCCGCCAGACTGTAACGGTAGAACGTGCCTGCCGGATCAGGCACACCTTCGATGGCGGCCTCAATCGCTTCCTCCTCGCTCGCTTCGATGACGGCGCCCAAACCGGACAGCGCCTTCCCGCCCTGGTCCCTGACGCGGCTGGTGGGACCGAAACAGCCCGAGCACGGCATGTTGCCTTTGACGCACAGGGCCTCGCAACCTGCGCGCGTAGCCGGACCCAGGCACACCAGACCTTGCGCGAGCAGGCAAGTATCTTCGCGCGCCGCTATCTGGTGCGGGCGGACGAACTTCGGGATTAGAAGTTTTTCCGGCTTCGAGTCCCGGCGAGGGCACTCCTCGCAAAGCGCATGGTCTGGCGCCAGCACGCTCGCCGGCGGCGGCGGCTCCGGACTCAGCAGTCCGGCAAGGGCGCCGCGGATAATGTTAGGCGTCGGCGCGCAGCCGGGCACATAGTAGTCCACCGGCACCACTTGGTCGAGCGGCTTCACGCGCGCCCAAAACTCCGGCAGATGGAGTTCGTGGCCGTTGTCCCGGCTGGCGGCTGAGGGCAGGATGCCGCTTTCGTTGACCGTGCTGGGCGACTCGCGATAGGCGGCGGCCAGCACCTCGCCGCGCGGATACAGGTTGGCCAAGCCGGGGATGCCGCCCAGTTGCGCGCAAGCGCCGAACGCCACGACGACGCGGGCCTTGCGGCGGAGAAGGTGGGCCATCTCTTCCTGTTCGCTGGACCGGATGGCGCCGTTAATGAACGCCGCCAACAGGTCCTGGTCCGGCATGGCTTCCACATCGTGCTTCTTAAAGTCCAAGGCCACCGGCCAGAACCGGATGTCCACGGCGGAGACGACGTTGAGTATCTCCTCGGCGAGATCCACGACGGCTTCTTCGCAGCCACCGCAAGAAGCGCACCAATAAAACGCCACTCTCGGTTTCTCGCTCATGTATGCACCGCCTCTTCGACTTGTTCCTGCGCCAGTTTGGGCCTCAGCGGACCCAGAGCGCGCACCTGTTCGACCATCTCGTTGACCACCGTCTTCAGCCGGTCTGCCTCACTGGCGGAGATCCACTCCAGGCGGAAGCGCTCCGGCTCGATGCCCATCTGCGCCAGAAGGCGCTTGAGCAGGGCTACCCGCCGCAAGGTCTTGTAGTTGCCTTCCTGATAATGGCAGTCCCCTGGATGGCAGCCGCCTATCAGAACGCCGTCCGCGCCACGGGCGAAAGCGTCGAGCACGAACTGCGCATCCACGCGCCCGGAGCACATGAGCCGCACCACGCGCACGTTGGGGGCGTATTTCATGCGCGAGGTGCCGGCAAGGTCCGCCGCGAGATACGTGCACCAATTGCAGAAAAACGCCACGATGGTTGGCTCAAACTTCTCGTCAGGCATGGCTTAGCACCCCCTCGATTTCTTCGAAGATTTCCTCGTCCTCGAACAGGTTCTGGCGTATGGAGCCTGACGGGCACGCCGCCACGCACACCCCGCAACCCTTGCAGAGGACTTCGTTGATAGCCGCCTTGCGCTCCTCTTCGCGGAAGCTTATGGCGCTATACGGGCACAGAGGCACGCAGGTCTTGCAGCCGCAGCAGTCTTCCTCGCTCACGTAAGCGGTGTTGGGTTCGAGTTCCACCACCCGGCTATCGATCAGGGCAAGCGCTTCTGCCGCGGCGGCGCCCGCTTGCGCCACGGTGTCGGGAATGTCCTTCGGTCCCTGGCAGCAGCCGGCCAGGAAAATCCCGTCGGTGAAGGTGTTGACCGGCGCCAGCTTGGGATGCCGCTCCAGGAAGAAGCCTTCCTTGGCGCAGGTGATGTTGAACATGCGCCGCACCTCAGTGGCGTCGGCGCGAGCTTCGAGTCCCACGGCGAGCACCACCATGTCCACCGGAATCTTGCGGACCACCCCTAAAAGAGTGTCCTCCACCTGCATGATCAATTGTCCGCCGCCGTTGTCAGCCGGGTACACGTCAGCCACCTTGCCGCGTACGAACAAGGTCCCTTCTTCCGCCACCCGGTTGTAGAACTCCTCGAACCCCTTGCCCGGCGCCCGGATGTCGATGTAGGACTCGTACACTTCCGCCCCGGTCTTTTCCTTGATCAGGTGCGCGAGCTTCAGGGAATACATGCAGCACACGCGCGAGCAGTAGCGGTTGGTGTTCTCGTCGCGGCTCCCGATGCAATGAACGATGCCCACCGTCTTCGGCTTGCGCCCGTCGCGAAGGATGATCTCGCCGCCGGTCGGTCCCGCCGCGTTGATCAGCCGCTCCACTTCGAGAGCGGTATAAACGTTGGGATAGATCCCGTAGCCGTAGTAGGGCAGCCGCCGGGCGTCAAATGTCTGGTAGCCGGTGGCGAGTATGACGGCGCCCACATCGATGGTTTCCAGCCGCTCCGGCTGCCGGAAGTCGATGGCGTGGCGGTCGCCGCACGCTTCGATGCACGTTTTCTTGCATTTGCCGGTCTTGAATTCGATGCAGGTGTCCGGATCGATGAGCACCACTTGCGGCACCGCCTGCGGGAACGGCAGATACACCGGTTTGCGTTTGCTGAGTCCGAGGTTGAATTCGTCCGAAGCTTTTCCTTCCTTGAAGACGCAGGCTTCGATGCACCCCTGGCAGCCGATGCACAACTCCTCGATGATGTAACGGGGGCGGCGGCGGACCGTTACGCGGAAGTTGCCGACATAGCCTTCGACTTTCACCACGTCCGACATCGTCCAGAGCGTGATGTTGGGATGCGACTTGACGGCGGTCATCTTCGGAGTGAGGATGCAAGCCGCGCAGTCGAGCGTGGGGAAGGTCTTGTCGAACATGGCCATGTGCCCGCCGATGGTGGCTTCCCGCTCGACCAAATAGACGTGTTTGCCGGCGTTGGCCAGCGTGAGCGCGGCGTGTATGCCGGCGATGCCGCCTCCCACCACCAAGGCGTCGGGGTGAATGGCCACCTCCCTGCGCTCAAGCGGCTTATGCAACGCCACCCGGCGAACCGCCGCCCGCACCTGGTCGCGCGCCCGCGCCGCGGCA
>Ga0073932_1003044_pt1 | contig 23740 bp, 18 predicted proteins | sample DewCreD2012metaG_FD_76967 | JGI IMG/M metagenome (GOLD analysis project Ga0073932, IMG submission 76967) | Hot spring sediment bacterial and archeal communities from British Columbia, Canada, to study Microbial Dark Matter (Phase II) - Dewar... ...
ATGATGTTTTAGGAAGAGAAATCGAAACAATTGTTGATGGATATTACGAAGCAGGAAAACATTCTACATTCTACATTCTAAATTCTACATTACCCAGCGGAGTCTATTTCTACAGATTGCAAGTAGGAAATTATATTGAGACAAAGAAGATGATATTGTTGCGATGATTTGAATTAACTGACTTTTATAAGTAAATCTTATCTGTCCAAAATAAATTTACGTATGTGGCTAAATCCTAATAATATTTGACTCCTTCGGAGTCATTGAAAACCAAAATCCCGAAGGGATGTAATTTTTGTAGAAATAATAATCACAAAAAAACCAAAACCCCGAAGGGGTGAAATAATGAATCCCAAATGAAGATTGAAATTTTAGCCAAAGCAATTTGTGGAATAAGGGCGATAGCCCTGTAATCTTAGTAGCAATTTGTGAATAACAGATTTTAATAGGGGCTTTAGCCCTGAAATATTTTTGATGATAAACAAAAACGAATGTTTACCATATAATTTGAAAATATGTCAGGGCTACGCCCCTTTGATTATGATATTGATTTTTTTTTTCTACGAAGATTTTATGGCTAACGCCACAATTTTAATTGTAGATTGTGTCTTTTATAAAATAAAATCCCACGAGGTTGACTAAAAATTTATTTGTGTAACTCTGTGGTTCTCTTGCGATTTCTCTCTGCGGTTCTCTGTGTAATATTTCTTTCACAGAGTTCCACCGAGAAGACACAGAGAGCCACAGAGAAATAACAACAAGAAAAATCAAAATCACCGAAGGGGTGAAATTTTTGTAAAATTGGAGAGATGTCATCTTTTATTAAAGAAGAAATATTTCAGATAAAAAAAATATTTAATTTAGAAGTGAAAAAATTTTTTCAAAATGATTAGAGAATAAAATGGACTTCAAAAAATTATTCAACAATTCTTCAAATACAACAGATAGCTTCTCAAATATAGAAAGAGAAATTATAATCAATAGTTTAAATGAAAAGAAACAAGATAACTTATTAAGTGAAGAACATAAATTCATCAAAGATAGACTACAAACAGTATTTGAAGATTATTTAGTTGGAATTACAATTTCTGATGAAGCAGGGGACTCAAACCCATTAGAATACAACATTTTCCTTGACGAAAGTGATTATCAAGAAGGTTCTAGAGAAGATTTGAAAATAAAGTTACATCAAATGGTTGAAAATGAATTCAGGGAAAAAATAAATGAGTTTAGAATTCGCATAATATTTTTAACAGAAATATGGGGCAGTTTTTTCACGAAAGAATACACTATCAGAGACTTAATAGTCAAATCGAAGATAATATATGATAATGGAATAATACTGGCGATTAAGTTATCAGAAACGCACAAGGAGATGGTGCTACAGCATTTTAAGGAAAGTGTATTGGTCTATTCATTAAATGGTTCTGTAATCAACAATAAACAAACTTCTCGATCAGATGTTGACACAATGATAATTTTCAGCGACTCACAATTAGGGATGAGTTATGATGATAAATTAAAGGAGAGATTAAAATCAACTATTAATTATTTAGCGCTAAGAATGGAAGAGATAATAGGTGTCAAAGGCTTGTTAAACATACAGATTTTCTCATTTAAGGAGATAATAGAAAATCTTAACAGTGGAAGTCCAGTGATTTTATCATACATAAAAAACAGTGTACCGCTTTATGATATTGGTATTTTGGAATCCTTTAAAAAACTAATAATTGAAGGTAGGATAAGGGGAGATTTTGAAGCGATGTTAGTTTATTTAAGAATGGGAGACGAATTAATTGAAATAGTTAATAAGAAATTTAGCAGTATTGTAGTAGAGGACATATACTGGGCAATGATTTCAGTAACTCAAGCCTTGCTAATGCTTTATGATGTCAGGGAATTGTCGCCTATCAGTTTAACAGAATATCTTAATGAAATAGTGGTGAAAAAAGAGAATAAATTGGATTACCACTACGTTTTTACATTAGAAAAAATTATTAAAATGAGAAAAGAGATTCAGGGCTTTAATAAGAAACAAATTACTGGTGAAGAACTTGACCAGTTACTTAAGGAGGTAAAAAAATATATAAATAAGATAAAGATAATTTTTGCAGAGGTTGTTCAAAGAAAACATATAGATGAACTAAACAATAATTTCGAGCTTATAAAGTCTCTTTTAATCAAATATTTAGAAGCGAAAGGATACAAACGAGCAAGTCAAATAGATATTGATAAATTTTTGGAAGGGGAAGAAAAATATGATTACTTGCCCTTAAATTATTTACATTTACTTCAAGGTGTAAACCGAGCAGTAAAAGTAGTTAATGTAAACAAATACTCAGATATATACATTTATGCATTTAATATTGATGCATTGAAATTGATATCATTCCTTAAAGAAACAAATGTTTAACAAAGTTTTTTGAATCAATTTTTTATAATGATTATAGTGAACGAGCTTGTCTGTCTTCAAAAAGATTTCATAACGATAAATTTAAAAGCACTTTCCTTAGCAGAGGGTTTGGGTGAGGCATTAGATGAGGCTTTCTATGTCTAAACGTGCAGATGCTCTTGACGCACTTCGCGGTTTTGCAATTATTACAATGATACTGTCTGGAGTTATTCCATTCTCAGGACCAGCTGAATTGCCGGGTTGGATGTATCACGCTCAGCTTCCTCCTCCGGATCATAAATTTAATCCTGATTTTCCCGGAATCACTTGGGTTGATTTAGTATTTCCATTCTTTTTATTTTCAATGGGTGCTGCTTTCCCTTTTGCTTTGAAAAAGAGACTTGAACAAGGAGCGAGTAAATTCAAAATTGTTGTTCAATCTTTTCAAAGGGGATTTTTATTAGTTGTTTTTGCACTCTTTCTTCAGCATTCCAAACCTTATGCACTCAGTGGAAGTCCAGAAACTTTTCATTGGTTGATTGGATTATTAGGATTTGTAATTCTTTTCCTGATTTTCTATCGTTATCCATCTTCAATAAATAATAAAGTTGTTTTAGCAGTCAAGACAGTTACAATGATTTTTGCGGTAGTCCTTTTTTCTCAACTTACTTACTCAAAAGGATCGGGATTCATTCTAAGCAGGAGTGATATAATAATTCTTGTTCTTGCTAATGTTGCTCTATTCGGAAGTATAATCTGGCTTTATACTCAAGATAAAATTTTAATCAGACTTGGAATACTTGCTTTTCTTTTAGCTTTTAGAATTACACATAACATAGAAGGAAGTTGGACAAGATTAATCTGGAATGCTTCTCCGGTTCCCGAGATTTATAAATTTTATTTTCTTCAATATCTGTTTATAGTAATTCCCGGCACTATAATAGGCGATTTAATTTATAAATGGATAAAGTCAGAAAGAAAAGAAGAAATTTCAGAAAGGTCTTATTTGCCCTCTACAATTTTGTTTTTAAGTATTTCAGTAATCATCTGGAATTTGTTCGGACTTTATAACAGATTTTTGTTATTAAATCTTATTGGAAATATCATACTTATTGTGATTTATTATTTAATGATTAGAAATGCAAATTCAGAATTGTTCAATTTGTATAAAAAGTTTTTTTATTGGGCGGGATTTTGGTTAATGCTTGGACTTGCATTTGAGTCTTTTGAAGGTGGAATAAAAAAAGATCCTTCAACAGTGAGTTATTATTTAGTTACTACCGGCTTGGCTATTTTTTGTTTAATTGCTTTTTCAATAATCACTGATTACTACAATAAGAAAAAGTATGTTCAACTTTTGATAGATAATGGAAAAAATCCAATGATAGCCTATCTTTCAAACAGTCATATCATTATGCCTATAATGGCACTTACAGGATTATCATCTATACTGAACTTAATTTTAATCAATCCTTGGATGGGGTTTTTAAAGGGATTGATAATTACACTTTTAGCAGCGTTTGTTACAAGTCTTTTTACTAAGAAAAAGATTTTCTGGAGAAGTTAAAACAATCACTATGTGACTGTTGCATAAATCTATTTTTATCCACGTCCATATAAAGCATTATACCACCTGTCTCGATTTATCAGGTTCAAGTACTCATTTTCCTGGAAAGTACAAACATTAGATTCCGATCTCGAAATTTATTGGGGACGGAATGACATCTATTTTGTGGCTAAAGCCACTCACTGCTTTTAATTTTTTCGGAGTTGTCTAAAAATTCCTCTTTTTAACTTTGTGCCATAGTGTCATTGTGACAATAATTTCTTTATCGTTGACTATCCGCTTAATCTTATAAGAATAAATGCCACGAAGTTCACAAGAATAATCTTTAACTTAAACTAATGCGAATAGAACACGGATCGAACGGATACAACGGATTTTAACGGATTATTAAATTTAATTCGTGTAAATTCGTGCAATTCGAGGCAAGAAAGTATTAGTCAATAAGTTCGCACAAAGGGAAATTTACTTTTAGTCAGCACTTATTATGAGTTTATCTTCTTTTATTTTGAACTAAAATCAGAGTTTATTGATCAGGTTTAAGTTTATTTTGGATAACACTGACAGACGTGCTTTATTCCAAAAGAAATCTTAATAATATATAACCAAAATTTATTTGAAAAGCAGTGAGAGTTATACCGCTTATCAAATCATATTTGCGGGTTTGATCTAATTTTTCTTTATCTCTGCTTGACAAATACTCATCAAATAATTTATCAGCTTTAATTTTGTAATAAGCTGTTGTTCCGCCTAAAAGGACAGCAGTTGCAGTCAATACCTTGAATAGATCGGAGTCAACAAAATGCTGCTTTTTCAAAGTATTGGGAACTGATAAATCTAACTGTTCATAAGCTTGTTTTTCAAGGAAGTATTTTTTCTGAAAATAAAAGCCAAGATTATTATCATCAAGTTCTGAATTTGCTGAATCGGATCTGAAGAAAAATAAAAGTTGAATTGGTTTACAATCACTAATAAATAAAGTATCAATAAATGTTCTTGCATTCCATCTGTCGCTGTTTTCATCAGCAATAATTATATAAGTTCCGTTGGAAAGCTCTCCTGTAAAGTTTCCGTTTTCAGACACAAGAGAGTCATTAATGAAAATATTTACAAGATTAAAATCACTTTTAATTATTAACTCTGTTTTACAATCCTGAGCGAATATACTTGTTAACAAAAACAGCGAAGCAAAAAATGATTTAATAAAATTCATAAGCCTCTAAAACTCCATCATCATAACCTATAAAAAGTTTTTTATCAACTAATACAGGAGATAATTTCGCTCTGTTATCCAGTTCTAATTTTTTTATAACTCGTCCATCATTTTTATCCAAAATCCAATAAGCTTTGAAAGAATCGGGGATGATTAATTTATTAGCAGTAATAATCGGTGTTGAATTAAAAGAGCCTTTGTAATTCTTAGACCAGTTAATTTTTCCATTTGTTTTATTTATGCTGAATAAGTCGCCTTTAAGATTTCCGATAAAAATGTTTTGTTCATCAGCGGCTGGATTCATTAGTATTCTTTCTTTAATGTTCACCTTAAAATTAACATTCAGATTGTCTGAGTTTATAGAAAATAAATTTCCATCATCATCACCGATAAATAATCTGTCTTTCTCAGCAGTGATACCTGAAAGAAACCGTGAAGATATTTTTTTTCGATTTATTACTCTACCGAATACTTTATCAATTTTGATTATCTCACCAGCCTCATTCCCAATAAAAATAAAATCATCAAATAGAGCGGGGACACAACGAACATTAAAATTTGTTTCCGTTTTCCATAGTAATTTCATCTCTAAAGAATATTTGTAAACTGTTCCATCTTCGGAAACAAAATAAATTGCATCATCATCGTACATAATCTGATTAATAATTCTATCCTCTAATTCAATAATGTAAACTTCCTTGCCAGAATAAAAGTCATAAACAATCAATTCCGTCAGCTTATTATCTTTTTTAACAAGAGGATAATAAACTCTAAAGTTTGTTATCAGAGGTGTAGAAAAGATTGCTCCTTTAGTTTTAATAACTCCGAGTTGTTTGCCTGTATTAGTATTGAAAGAATATACTCGTCCTGCTAATTCACCAATAAATAAAAGTGAATCGTATATTACCACTGATGAATTATTAAATCCACCGTAAGTATTTGCACGCCATAAAAATTTCAAGCTATCGGATAAAATTACAGGATAGTAAAAATTTCTATTACTTGTTTTTCCGAAAATGTGATGAAGAGTTTGGGGTAACTTTACATTTACCTTAATCAGTGAAGCTGAACAAGCAGAGATAAAGATTACTAATAATATGTATAAAACTTTTTTCAAAAATCCCATCCAAAGAAAAATTGATAAAACAATCCCGGTTGAAGTTTTGTAAAATGCTTTTCTATTTTTTTGCCGATATCATATCTTAAAATAAGAACATTCCAAAGATTGAATCTAAGACCAAAACCAATACTGCCATAAGTAGTTTTATATTCTTTGTCCCAAGCACTTCCCACATCAAAAAAAGTAGCTGCACGAATTCCATTGAAGCCCAAGTTTATGACTGGAAATTTTATTAGTAATTCATCAATTAGCGGGAATCTAAGTTCAAGAGAAGAAAGCCACATTTTTTCACCACGAATTGACCAGCGATTCCAACCGCGTAAATCCCAACTTCCTCCCATAAAATATCTCCGGGCATCTTTGCCGTCATTGTAAAAAATTGAAGCTCTAAAAGCTAAAGCAGTTCGCAAATCCAAACGGATATACTGGCGATAATCAATTATCAGACTGTAGTAATTTACATTACTGTATTTTATATCTGTTGTATAGCCCATCAACATTAACCAACGGTTTCCATCAACAGGCCCGGAAGTGCTCCAGAGAGAGTTATCGTGAACAAGAGAGATTGAATTACTAAGAATAAAAGCTTTTCTTTCTGAAATTCCCTCAACCACTTCACGTTCTGTATCTGCAACAGAAGTTGAAGCTTCAATTCGATGAAACTTTGAAAGCGGATAACTTAATAAAAATACACCCCCATAGCTTTTTTCGTAAAAGTAAGTATCGGATTCTCTTATATCGTATCTTCTTCCATTGAAATGAAAAATTCCATATCCGAAGTTTACACGTTTTGCGAGATTAATTCTTGTCAATGATATATTGAAACTTTTGAGAAAATCACTTTGAACTTCAGCGGTATTGTAAAGTAAAATATAATATTGATCGTTTGCCAATAAATCGCTGATTGTTAAAATGCCTCCACCTCTTGTTCCATAGACAGGATCAGTTGCAACAACACTCTGAGCATAATCCAAAGAGTATTCGCGTTCATATACTAATTTTTCAAATTCACCGCGTTGTGTAATCAAATCAGCAGACCATCTTCCTTTTGCTGTAAAGGTCTCCATTTGAAAAGTTTTATTTTGTTCAACTTCGGATAAAATATTTTTTTGATAGATATGAAATGAAAAATTCTGAAATCCGGTAAAAATTAAAGTTGAGTCATTCAGAAAGCGCGGGTCAAAAGCACTTGTATAAAAATCTGAGATTTGATGAATCGTTTTACTGAATCTTCTGTTTCTTATTTCCTGTTTCCAGATATTTCTTACTGTATCCAAATCCGAAGTGAATATCAAATAATTTTCTGAAGGTGAAAGAATCGGATTATAAAAATTTGCATTAGCATAAGTTACATATCTTATTTCACGCGTATTCAAATCCATTATAAAAAGATTGTATTTCCCTTTGAACTTCCCTGCAGTTCGGTCTGATGAGAATATAATTGAGTTCTCACCTGAAAAACCGAAACAAGGATCCTTTTCATCATAATAATCATTAGTAAGTCTGATCAAAGAATCAATTTGAGTAAAATAGATGTATAAATCGCTGTATCCTTTATTATCAATTGCCTGAAAAACAATCTTGTTTCCATCTTGTGAAAATTTTGGAGATGAAATAGCAATCAGATAATCTCTCTGAAAAGTTTTTTGAATTTGATTTGAATTAACATCAAGGAAATGGATAACATCTGTTGCCCCTGATTTAGTAACAAAAGTCATTAAGCCATTTTTATTTATGTCAATTGATGATTGGAACAAATGAAATGATTCGAGTTGGTCAGTTTGTTCACCTCTGAGTACAAGATTAACTTTTGGGAATTCTCTCTCATCTGAATCAAGTAAAAATTTAAAGATTGATGAATAGCCATCCCGATTACCATTAAAATAAATAAAACTACTATCTCCCTTCTGATAATGCACCGGCGAAAAATTAAATCCGAAGTTGGTAAGTTTTTTTGAACCGACCTCCTGAGGTTTTTTATCAGCAAGAAGAGGATAATACATTCTTTTCAATTCGTATTGCCATTCAATATCAATTTGTTCAATTGGTTTTCCGAGCGTGTGCTCTAAAACGTCTTCAAACTTGTTAAACATCCAAAAATTTTCGAGAATCTGAGGAATTTTTTCAGCACCAAATTTTCTTTCAACAAATTCAAGGAAGTTTTGCCCGGCTTTGTACATAATATAAGTGCCATAAATTTTTGGGAAGTCACTAATACCTCTGAAATAATTATTTATCACTGCATCTCTCATAACCATTTCAGCTTGAGCATCTACTTCAGTTGAGAGATATTCTGCCAAACCTTCAACAAACCATAAAGGAGGCATAGCTTCAGTCGGAAGACGATGGTTTTTAAGAACTCTGTAAATTTTATTTGTCATAAAAACGTGAACAAGTTCGTGACGAATCACGTGCCTGAATTCACTCAGAGAACCATTCGAAGGAATTACAACTCTTCCTTTGAGAAATTCAAAAAATCCTCCGACACCTTCAGGAATAAGTCCTGGAGTAATATTTGTTTGTTGAAAATGAAGCGAGGTGTTATAAAAAACCAGAGGGATTTTTCTTGTAACAACATGATTGAGTCTGACTTTTAATTCTTCGTAAGCATCTTCGGCAAAGGAAGTTCCGATTTCAGCTATTTTTTCTAAATCTCCATAGTAATATATATTAAAATGACTTGTGCGGATAATTTTCCAGTTAAAATCATCATACTGAACTTTGTTTCTTCCAAAAAAATAATATTGGCTGAAAATATTTGAATTGAATGAAACAAAGAGCAGAATAGTATTTAATATTATGAAATTGAATTTTAGATTCACTAAGATTCTGATAATTTATTTTTGAGATTATGAATAAAATCTATTTCACTTGGATCGAATTGTCTTAAAACAGAAAGGTAATAACTAATCCAATCTGCTAAATAGACCAAATCCATTAATCTCATTTTAAAATTATTCTGAGAACTTTTCAGGGTAATAATTTCGACATCAGATGATTTAATCATATCAGCCATAATGTTAAATCGCTTTTGTATCTGTGGGTGAATTTCAGAATCTTCGATATAAATTACTTTGGAGTTTAAGTTTTTTTGTTTGTGATTCTCCCAACCAATAATTTCATTATGATTCATTTCAGGCAATTCATTATGGAAGGCGTGAAGCTTTGAGTTTTCATTAAGCTGAGCTTTAAGTCTTAAACCGACAGAATTATTAAAATCACTTACAGAATAAATAATAGGAACATATCCAATTAAAGTTTTTGCAAACTCCAGTGAATAATTTTTGTCAGAAGAATACTCCTCAGCACGAATCTTCCATAGATTCATTATTTCTGTCAATATTTCATCCTGACTTGATATAAATCCAATTTTTTCAAAAACTTTTAATAAAGTTGAAAAACTAAGACCAAGTGCAAATCTTGGTTGAAATCCTTTTTGCAAACGAATGAATGGAAGGTGATTTTGAGTAGCTATATTTTCAAGCTCACCGCCTGTTGATATACAAATAATTCTTGAATTTCTCTCGATTGCCTGATGACAAACAGATATAGTCTCTTCCGTATTCCCTGAGTATGAAGAACAAATCACCAGAGTTTTATCATCAACGAAATTAGGGAGGTAATAATTTCGGTTTACAATGACTGGTATTTTTAAATCATCTTTCAGGAAATTTCTTATTAAATCTCCTGCGATTGCTGAACCGCCAAGCCCGCTGATTATGATATTTTTTATTTCAGAATTACCAAAACCAAATTCAGGATATGAATTACTGATAGCAAAATCAATTTGCTTGTAAGAATTTAATAAGACTTCAAATTGATTTTGAGGATCATATTTCGAAATAAAATCTTTAATTGATAGCATAAACTTTAAATAATGTTTCTGGTTCTTGAGATATTATTTTCTTCAAAGAATTTCAGAATTCTTTGTTGAATTTCGTTTTCGGTTTTCATCTGAAGACATTCTTCAGCCATTGCCTTTGCTTTCTTGTATGAAAATGAATTGATAATTCTTTTTGCGTAAAGGATAGTTGCCGGAGACATACTTACAGAATCCAATCCTAAACCAACAAGTAATGGTATTGCCAAAGTATCAGCCGCCATTTCACCACAGAGACTGACTGGAGTATCAAATTCCTTTGCCCCCTGAACAATGTGGTGAATGGTTCTTATCACAACAGGACTGAATTCCTGATATAATTCTGCAACAAGGTCATTACCTCTGTCAACAGCCATTAAATATTGAATTAAATCGTTAGTACCTATACTGAAAAAATCCACTTCGCTGGCAAAATCTTTAGACATCACTGCAGTGGAAGGAACCTCAACCATAATTCCTATTTTCATTTTAGAATCAAAATGAATTTTATCTTTTCGAAGCTCTTTCTTACACTCTTCAATTAATTTTTTTGAAGTCCAGAGTTCATCCAAAGTTGATACCATCGGAATCATAAATTTAATATTCTTATGAACACTTGCTCTAAGAACAGCTCTGATTTGTTCTTTAAAGATATTCTTGTTGTCGAGTAAAAATCTGATTCCTCTTAAACCCAAGAAAGGATTTGGTTCCTTATAATCCTGAAACTTAAATTTATCTCCGCCCACATCAAAAGCTCTGATCGTACAAATCAGCGGATAAACTCTCGAGGCAAGTTTAGTATAAATAATTGTCTGCTCATCTTCACTTGGAAAACCTCCTAATTCATCCAATAATTGTTCTGATCTGTAAAGTCCAATTCCGTTAGCACCTGCAGAAATCACTAAATCAATTTCACCAGTTACGTCAACATTTGCTTCAACATTTATTTTTTTACCATCGGTTGTAATAGCGTCTTTATCTTTGTATTCTTCTAATCCTTTTTGCAGTTCAATTAGTTTCTTTTGTTTTTCAGAATAAAACTTAACTTGCTCATCAGTAGGATTATAGAAAACATATCCGTGGAAACCATCAACAATTACTGATTCCCCGTCTTTAATAATTTGTGTAGCATTATGAGTTCCGACCACAGCAGGAAGATTAAAAGATCTTGAAATAATTGCAGCGTGAGAAGTTAATCCGCCGTGGTCAGTAACAAATCCTTTGGTATCATTTTTTGTAAAAAGAAGAGTATCGGCTGGAGTAAGTGATTCACTAATTACAATTACATCCTTTTCAATTTTTGATTGCCATCTTTTTTTCTGCAGATTACGAATAATACGGTTCTTAATATCCTCAATATCCTGAGCTCGTTCTTTCATATAGGACTCTGAGGCTTGTATCATTATCTGCTGATATTTTGATATTTCAGTTGATACTATGTACTCTGGTTGAACTTTTTCCTCTGCGATTCTTTTTCGTATTGAAGTCAATAATATTTCATCATCAAGAATCATTAAGTGAGCTTCAAAAATAGCAGCCCGAATCTCATCCATTTTTTCTCTTGCTATTTTGAAAATTTTATTCAGTTCTTTTTTTGATAAAGCAATTGCCTCCTCAAAATTTCTGAGAGCTTCATCAACATCAGTAATAGGGCTTTTAGAAATTTCTATTTTTTCTTTAGTAAAAAGATATGACTTGCCAATAACAATACCGGGAGCCGCTGCAATGCCTGCTATTTTATTGTTGGCTTTAGAAATAATTTCTTTGAATGATTTCATTGTTCGTCAAATCCCCTTTCAAAATAAGATACAATTTCTTCTGCAGCGGAATTTTCATCAACTCCTTCAAATTTCAAAGTCAGCTCTGAACCCATTTCAGCTGCAAGAGTCATTACACCAATAATACTTTTTCCATTTATTTCCATTCCATCACGTTCAATATAAAAATCACATTTGTATTTCGCTGCCATCTTAACTATAGTGGCAGCAGGTCTTGTGTGAAGTCCGGCTTTATTTACAATCTTGACTTTTTTTTCAATCATTATTTGTTTCTTTCAATAAGGGAATCTGCAAGCCAATAGAAAAAACTAATTTCATTTTTATTTGAAAGTCTATCAATTGACCTTAAAGCCTTTTCTGTAAACTTTCTTATTTCTTTTTTTGCATCTTCTACCACACCTAAATTGATAAACATTTGTTTAAAGTAGTTAACTTTCTCGGGCTTAATTCCTTTGTTCTTTATCATTTTTAACAACTCTTTTTTATACTCACCTTTAGCTTTCTCCAAAGCTTTAATAACAAGGAAAGTTTTTTTGCCAGCGATTAAATCTCCTCCTACAGTTTTACCGAAATCTTTTTCTTCTCCGATTATATCAAGTAAATCATCCTGAATCTGAAAAGCGATTCCAAGGTTTAGTCCATAGTCAGACAGAGCTTTTATATCTGATTGTTTAGCATCTGAAAGAATAGCCCCAAGTTTACAGCACATTTTTGCTAAAGCTGCTGTTTTCTTTTTAATCATAACAATATATTCATCAAGACTAACATCATTTCTTTTTTCAAAATCAGTATCAAGACTTTGCCCCTCACAAACTTCAATCAAACCTTCGGTAAATGCTGATACTGCTTCACGCGCATTAACTTTACAATCTTTAAGTAAATATTCGTAAGCAACCGACAATAAGCTATCACCAGCAAGAATAGCAGTGTTCAGATCGTAAAGTTTGTGTAAGGTTTTTTTACCTCTTCTTAAATCCGCATTGTCCATTATATCGTCGTGAATCAAAGTAAAATTATGTAACATTTCAACTGATAAAGCTGCATTAAATACAGAATTCATATTACCATTTGAAGCCTTAGCAGAAAAAAGGACAAGAATAGGTCGAAGTCTTTTACCACTGTTACTTAAGATATAATCTGAAGGTTTATACAAGGATTCGGGTTTTCTGTTCTTTAAAGCAACTGCAAGTTTTTTATTGACTTTATTTCTTTCCCGCTCGTATAAAAGAGCATAATTTGAATTTGATTTTTTCACATTAATCCTGAATTGAAGTTGTTATTAAAAGTACCTTTGTCTTGAAAAGATGAAAATTTTAGTGCAAAATATCAAAAACTTTTATAAAAATCAGCTTTTTACAAGAAAGATATTATAATAATTACAATGATTATCATTAAATATTTTCGAAAAATCAGTAATTAGTCTCCCTATATCAGTTAGATTATAAATGTAAAAAATTAAAAAATTGAGTGAATGCAGCGTTTTAGTTAATAAATTGAAACAATTTCAAAAAATAAGAAGCCTTTCAAAACTTAATTTCTGAAATGATTTAATTTGATGTTTGATTTTCTTAGCTATAAAAATTAACTTTACTAATAAAATTATTCAATTGAGGACAAAATATGACTTCCACAGATTTTTTAAGAAATATTCCAATATTTTCTGAACTTAACGAAAATACATTACAAATAATTTTTAAATCTGGTTACATCAAATCATATAAAAAAAACAGCATTATCCTCTCAGAAGAAGAATCCGGTAACTCAATGTTCTTTATAGTTGAAGGAAAAGTTAAAGTTTTAAGAAGTGATGATTATAAAGAAATAATAATTTCATTGTTAGGTCCCGGAGAGTTTTTTGGTGAAATGGCAATTTTAGATGGAATGGGTCGTTCTGCAACAGTGAGTGCAGTTGAAGATTCGGAACTTTTCATTTTACAAAGAAACGAATTTCTGTATTTGCTAAACTCTCATCCTGAAGTATCAATTAACCTTCTCAAAGAATTATCTATCAGATTAAGAAATGCAACCAATAAAATAAAAGCTCTATCGCTCAAAGATGCAGAAGGGAAAGTTGCAACTGTACTGCTTCAAATTGCTGATGATGTCGGAAAAATCAAACAAGGTGTTGTAGAGATAGATAATCTGCCTTATCAACAGGAACTTGCAAATATGGCCGGGACTTCAAGAGAAACTATTTCCCGAACTCTTCACTCCTTTGCTAAAAAGGGAATGATTGAGATAGAAGGATCAAAAATTAAAATTCTTAACTATGAACATTTTAGGAACTTATACGGTAAATAGTTGATATGTTAAAAGCTGATTTACATATGCATACAAATAGATCCGATGGGCATTATAATGTAGAAGAGCTTATCAAATTAGTAAAATCTGCAGGATTAGATATTATCAGCATAACAGACCACGATACAATATCAGCTATCCAAGAAGCAACTGAAATTGGTAAAACTTATGGTATAGAAGTTATCCCCGGACTTGAAATAAGTTCTGATTTTTTAGATTATGAAATTCACATCTTAGCTTACTTTTTTGATGTCAATTCAAAAGAGTTAGAAGAATATTTGAACTTTTTCAGAGTGGAGCGGTATAAACGGGCATTAAGAATAGTAAACAAGCTAAATTCCATCGGAATATCAATCACTATTGATGATGTGCTTGAAGTAGCAGGTGATTCCAGTTTGGGAAGACCACATATTGCTAAAGCTATGGTTAATAAAAATATTGTGTCTAATTTTTATGAAGCGTTCAATAAGTATATCGGTAATGGTTGTATTGCTTATGAAAGAAAAGTTCATCTCTCTCCTCAAAGTGCTTGTAAAATAATTAGTGATGCTGGTGGATTATCATTTATAGCTCATCCTAATAATATGCCCGAAGATATTATTAAGATTTTAATAGAATCTGGAATTGATGGAATTGAAGTTGTGCATCCTTCTCACATTAATCATAAAACAGAATACTTTCGAGGCATTGCTAATGAATATTTCCTTCTTGAGAGTGGCGGTTCAGATTTTCACGGTGGGGATAGAAATGATGTTTCTAACCTTGGAAAATACTATATTTCGGGAGCTAAAGTTGAGGCTATGAAAAACTATCTCATAAGAAACAGAGCTTGAAAATGAAATTAATCGAAGGCAAATACATAACTAATGATTCAAAATTTGCAATTGTTCTGAGCAGATTTAATGAAGCCATTGGGGAAAATTTATTAAAAGGAGCTATTGAGTGTCTTTCCAAACACGGAGTAACTTCAGAAAATATTGATATCATCAAAGTTCCTGGCGCTTTTGAAATTCCAATTACTGCAGATAAACTTGCCAATTCAAAAAAATACAACGCTATTATTTGTCTTGGAGTTATTATACGCGGTGCAACTCCTCATTTCGAATATGTTGCATCATCAGCAAGTAATGGAATTCTGCAGGTTTCACTTAAGCACTCTCTGCCAATAATTTTCGGCGTTTTAACTACTGAAAATATCGAACAAGCAGTTGAAAGAGCCGGGACAAAATCAGGGAATAAAGGCTGGGATGCTGCTCTTACCGCAATTGAAATGTCAAATCTTTTCAAACAACTCGAAGGATGAACTTATCGCTTCTTTTCTACAACTTAATTCATAATTATTAAAGAAGCTTTTAGGTGCAAAATGAAAAGCATAATCATCTCTTTCTTATTTTTTACTTTAATAGTAAACTCTCAAACTGCATCCAATTGGCAGAATTTTTCTGACTTAAAAGATATTCGTGATTTTATAATAACTGATACCGGAATTTGGTCTGCTTCAAGCGGTGGTGCATTTAATTATAATTTTTCTGAAAAAATTTATTATACTTTTGGAAAATCCGAAGGATTGCTTGGTACTGATTTAACTGCCATTAGTATTGATTCAAATAATAAAATTTGGTTCGGTAGTAAATCTGGCAAGATAGATGTTTTTGACCCCAGCACAAAAAAATTTAACTACATAAACGACATTTTTAACTCCGACAAAACCTATAAAGGCATAAATTCTTTTTTTGTTAAAGGTGATACAATTTTTGTTGCAACCGACTATGGAATATCTTTAATCAATTCTACTAACTTCTTTTTCTATGATTCTTATTTCAAGTTCGGTATAATGACCTCTAATCAAAAAGTAAATAAGGTTTTTTATTATAACAAGGTCTATGCAATAACCAATGACGGGATAGCAATTCAAAAATCAACTGCCACAAATCTTTCAGCACCTGAATCGTGGGATGTTTTCTTAAATAATCCAATCGGTGTTAACCAAATATTTGATTTAGCACTTTTTAATAATGATATTATTATTGCAACAAACAGAGGGTTGTATAAGTTTAATAATTCAAATCAAATTTGGGAAAGATTCATAAATGAATTCACCAATATTTCGGTTAATGATATTGAAGTTTTCCAAAACAAACTTTTTATACTTTCATTAAACAAAATTTATCTTTACAGTAACAACGCGTTATCAACTCTCTATTCCTCTGAAGTAGAATTAAGAAAAATATTATTCAACCCTGTTTATGATGTTGCTGCTTCAAGCAATAGAGGAATAATACTTCTCAAAGACAATTCAATACTGTTGCCAAACGGACCTTCAGCAAATCAATTTGCGAATATGGCTGTGGATAATAACGGAAATTTATGGATTGCAACAGGTAAAGATGGAACAGGAAAAGGTTTTATGAGATTTGACGGAAAAGTTTGGAATAATTTTGACAGAACTAATAATCCTGTTTTATTAAATAACGATTATTACTCTGTCTATTCTGGTGTTGATGGAAAAATATATTTTGGAAACTGGGGTTCAGGATTTGCAAGAATAAACAATTCTAACATTACTCGTTTTGATGTTTCTAATACTCCAATGGTTGGGATTCCAATTGATACAAACTTTTTAGTCATTACAGGTTTTGCAAATGACTCAAAAAATAACCTATGGATATTAAATCATTGGGCTGGCGATGGTAATCATTTATCGGTTTTAGCTCCTGATAGTAGTTGGTATTTATTCAAGGTTCCAGCAGGTCAGGGAAGAATAATAAACAAACTTCAAAATCTTGTTATTGATCAATATGACACAAAATGGTTCGTCTCTTTAGATGCGTCAAGTTTAAAAGGTCTATTCTATTTTAATGAAAATAAAACATTCAATAATGCTAATGATGATAAGAGTGGATTAATTACTGAGACAACCAGATTAAACAGCACAGACATATCCGATATCAAAGTAGATAAGCGAGGAGATATCTGGGTTGGTAGCAGCAGAGGTATGAATGTTATTTCAAATACATCAACCATTTTGAATTTAACAACTCCTCAATTACGAATAACATCTGTTTTTTCTCTGAGGCAGCAAAGTATCAAGGCAATTGCAGTTGATCCTTTAAATCAGAAATGGGTAGCCACAACTGAAGGGTTGTTATTAGTTAATTCTGATGGTTCTCGAGTTCTTGCTACTTTAAATTCGAGAAACTCACCTTTACTTGATGATAGAATTGAAAGTTTAACAATTGATGAAAAAACTGGAAGAGTGTACGTTGGTACTTTTCTTGGCTTAAATGTTTTTGAAACTCCCGCAATAAAACCAAAAGAAAAATTTGAAGGGCTTTTCGTTTATCCAAATCCTTTCATAATAACAGATGGAGCGCAGCTAATAACTATTGATGGACTTGTTCGTGATAGTGAAATTAAAATTCTTTCTTCATCTGGCAAGCTTATCAGAAAACTTGAAACGCCCGGCGGCAGAGTCGCATTTTGGGATGGGAGAGATGATAACAGAGATTTAGTTAGCAGTGGAATATATCTGATTGTTGCTTCTGACAGAGATGGAAACAATGTTGAAGTTGGAAAGGTCGCCGTATTAAAAAAATAACAGAATGATTGGTTTAATTAACATCTCTTTGCAATTTAATGGAAGATATCTTTTCAAAGATGTAAATTATAAAATCTCCTCTGGCGACAGAATCTCTTTAGTTGGAGCAAATGGCAGCGGCAAATCTTCTCTGCTGAAAATTATAACCGGCGAACTCCTCCCTGAAGAAGGAACGGTGCAAAGACAAAAAAATATCTCAATTGGTTACCTGCCTCAAGAGTTAATTTACCATACTGAAAAATCTCTCCTTGACGAAGCCCTTTCTGCCTTGACTGATATTATTGATCTCCAGAATAAAGAAAAAGAAATTCAGAAAAAACTGGAAGTGAATAATCTTGATGAAGAAACCAAAAATGATTTGCTAAATCAATTGGGAGAAATTCATCATAAATTATTTGATATGGATTCCTACAGTGCTTCATCAAAAGTTGAAAAAATACTTTTGGGATTAGGATTTTCTGAAGAAGATTTTCAGAAACCAACCAACACTTTCTCCGGCGGATGGCAGATGAGAATTGCTCTTGCAAAAATTCTTATTGCTCAAAATGATATTTTATTGCTTGATGAACCGACAAATCATCTCGACTTAGATTCACTTAACTGGCTGATTACGTTTCTTAAAAGTTATAAAGGAGCGTTAGTAATTGTTTCCCACGATAAAAATTTTGTCAATCAGGTTACAGATAGAACTCTTGAAATTTTTCTCGGGAAATTTTATTCTTTCAAAGGAGATTATGAATCTTACCTTAAGTACAAAGATGAAAGAGATTCATTACTTATTCATCAATATGAAATTCAGCAAAAGAAAATTCAGGAAACACAAAGATTCATAGAACGATTCAGATATAAAGCCACCAAAGCAAGACAAGTTCAAAATAGAATAAAGCAACTTGAGAAATTAGAATTAGTAGAAATTCCTGAAACAAAAGAAGAAATTAATATTAGATTTCCTTCCCCTGTTCAAAGTGGAAGAATACCATTAGAGCTTAATAATATCACAAAATCTTACAGTGATAAAATTGTTCTTGAAAATATAAGTCTTACAATTGAACGAGGTGATAAAATTGCTTTTGTCGGACCCAATGGAGCCGGGAAAACAACTCTCGCAAAAATCATTGCCGGAGTTATTGATTTTGATTCAGGTGAAAGAAAAGTTGGGCAAAATACTTTTATTTCTTACTACGCTCAGGATGTTACTGATAATCTCAATCCCGATTTGGACATAATTGATTCGGTTTCTGGTATTAACGAAAATAAAACTCTTGGTGAACTTCGAACTTTGCTTGGTTCTTTTCTTTTTTCTGGAGATGATGTTTTCAAAAAAGTTGGTGTCTTGTCCGGCGGTGAAAAAAGTCGTGTTGCACTTTGCAAAATATTATTAACCAAAGCAAATCTTATCGTGCTTGATGAACCGACTAACCATCTTGATATTGACTCAAAAAAAATTCTGCAAAAAGCCCTTGTTGATTTTACCGGCTCTTTGGTTATTGTTTCACACGATGTTGATTTTATCAGACCTTTAGCAAATAAAATTGTTGATGTCAGAAATAAAAGAATTAAACTATATCCAGGCAATATTGATTACTATCTCGATAAATATTTTTCTGAAATAAAACCTGCCGAATCAAATAACAATAAAGTAGCTAAGACGGATAGTTCTGAAATTTCAAGAAAAGAGCAGAAGAGATTAGAAGCAGAGCTGAGAAATAAAAAACATCAAGCCACTAAGTTTCTTTACAAAGAAATTGAACAGTTAGAAAAAGAAATATCACTACTTGAAGATGAAAAAAATTCTTTGCTTAATAAACTTAACGATGAAACCATTTATGCAAAGAGTGAGGAGATTGTTAAAATTTCGATGCGACTGAAAGAAATAGAAAATCATTTACAAGGTTTATATAATAAATGGGAAGAGAAAAACGAGGAATTAAATCAAATCTTACAGGCATTCAGTTGATTTAGTTAAATAATCCCTCTGTGGTTCTCTTGAGTTTTCTCTGCGGCTCTTTGTGTAATTTTTCTTTCACATAGATTCACAGAAAAGACACGGAGTTAAAGAGTAAGAATAAGAGTAAGAGTAAGAGTAAGATTAGGAGAAAGATTAAGGTAATCCGTTTAAATCCGTTGCATCAGTTTAAATCCGTGTTCTATAAAAAAATAGCTTAATGGAAGATAATGTGCGCAAATTCAATAAACTAAAACCACAGATAACACAAATTACCACAAATTATTTCACAGAGCTTCACAAAGAAGTCACAGAGAGCCATAAAGTTATCACTATCAGAAACTCTGTAATTTTTATATGATTTTTTTGAATAAACTTATTTAGAGACTCTTTGGTTATTTGTTTAATTATTAAACAGAAACTCCAAGAAATTCTCTTGTTAAACTAATCCCTCCGTATATTGCTGCGTCGTCCAATAATTTTGAAGAAAGAATTTTTATCCTTTTTGCCGATTCATCTAAAGAAGTTCTCGCAAAGTTTTCCTTAACAATCGGGATATAATATTTTCCTAACGCCTCAATCACTCCGCCTGCAAGCACTATCGTATCAAAATTCATAAGATTATTTATACTGCCAAGAGTTTTTCCAACTAACTGAGCAGATTCGTTTACTCTTTTAACAACAACTTTGTCATTCTTTTCATAGGCAGATAACAATAATTTGCTTTTTATTCTCTCGCCGGATTTAACTTGTTTTTCTAATATTGATTTGATTTTATGTTTTTTCACATCTGTGATAATGTTTCTAACAATTGCAGTCCGACTTGCAAACGCTTCAAAACAACCTTTCTTTCCACATCCACAGAGCGGACCTTTTTCATCAATTACAAAATGTCCGATTTCGCCAGCAATAAAATCTGAGCCGCGATAAATTTTTTCGTTAATAATTATCCCAGAACCTATCCCAGTGCCAATAGAAACGACTAAAAGATTTTTAGATTTTTTCCCAACTCCGAATTCTTTTATACCTAAAGCCGCAAGATTAACATCGTTTTCAATAAGAACTTTATACTTAATGAGCTTTTCAAGATTTGATTTTACATTAAAATTTTTTATTCCGAGATTTGGTGCAATTCCAATTATTCCCTTATATGGATTTACAGAACCAGGTATTCCAAGACAAACAGAAACTATTTGGTTTTTATTCAATTCTGTTTTTGAAATAACTTTTTCAGTTACATAGGCGATATCTTTCATATACTCTTTAGGAGATTTGCCCGATTCAGTAGATATTTTTTCTCTTGCAATAATTCCATTTCGGGAATTTATTACTGAAGCAAGAATTTTTGTTCCCCCCATATCAATACTTACGATAAACTTTCCTTCCATTATCATCCTGAATAATTATCAAAAAATTATTTTTGTTGGTCCGTCTAACTTGTTAATGTGACATTTACATTCATCCGTGTTCAAAGTGTAAAAGTAATTTTTCGATTTAACAGAGTCAGTAACAATGAAAACAACGGAAATCGGAGTAGTGCTGAGTAAAGGAATATTAGAGTCATCGGCAATTACATAAATGTTTGGTTAATAATCTAATTTTTTGTAAAGCGGAACTATAGTTCTTCCAAACTGGTCAATTGTTCTGGTTTCAAGATTTGTTAATGGATTATTAAGTGAATCGGTTATTTTAACGGTTATCATTCTGAATTCCATTGTGCAAATACAATCAGGTTTTTGATTTAATTTACAACCGACCAACAAAGTTATAAGAAGGATAAAAATTAATAGTTTCATTTTATAAAAGATAAAGTGATTATTTTTGCTCATCTTCAATCAAAAAATAATAAATTCTAATGAATAAAAATGCAGTTTTATTAGTTAATCTCGGAACTCCGGATAGTCCAAAAGTTAAAGATGTTAGAAAATATCTTTTTGAATTTTTAAATGATGATAGAGTAATTGATATACCTGCGCTGTTAAGATTTTTTCTTGTAAATTTCATTATAGTTCCATTCAGAGCGCCAAATTCTGCTAAACTTTATAAAGAACTTTGGAAAGAGGATGGCTCACCTCTTCTTAGCTATAGTATTTCATTGAAAGATAAACTGCAAAATACTTTGGGAAAAGATTTCGATGTTTATCTTGGTATGCGTTATCAAAATCCATCATTGAAAGAAGTATTATCGAAAATCAAAGAAAAAAATTACACGAAACTTATAGTTTTACCGTTGTTTCCTCAGTATTCATCAGCAACTACTGGATCAGTTTATCAAAAAGTTATGGAAATAATTAAAAGCTGGTGGGTTATTCCTGAAGTGATTTTTATAAATGAATTTTTTGACGATGAAGGATTTATCTCAGCATTTGTTGAAATCAGCAAAAAATATTCTAATAATGAATATGATCATATTCTCTTCAGTTATCACGGATTACCAAACAGGCAAGTTGATAAATCCCATACTGACGGAAGATCTTGTAAATCCTGCGAATGTGAAAATTATTTTAGACCTGAATTCAAATACTGTTATAAAGCAAGCTGCTATCAAACAACAAGATTGATAGCTAAAAGTTTACAGATACCTGAACATAAATACACTGTATGTTTTCAATCGCGGCTTGATAAAGAATGGTTAGAACCTTTCTCAGATGAAGTATTAGTAAATTTAGCAAAACACGGTGCTAAAAAAGTTTTGGTTTTCTCCCCTGCTTTTGTTGCAGATTGTTTAGAAACACTAATTGAAATTGGATATGAGTATCAAAAAATATTTTCTGAAAATGGCGGAGAAACTGTTCAATTAGTAGAAAGTTTAAATGACCATCCTTTATGGGTGGAAGCATTAAAAAACATTATTCTGAAAGCAGTGAATAAATGAAGAAATTTATTTTATTATCTGCGTTGATTCCTTTTCCAACATTAGCTGGTTTTGTGTGGTTATTTGGGAAAAATAAATATCAGGATTTACTAAATCTTTCAAGAATAGTTATAAACTTTCAGTTGAATATTTTGTTTTTAATTTTCTTGAGCGTGCTTTTGTTACCTTATCTAATCGGACTATTTATTTTTATTGCTGTGATAATTTTTCAAGTAAAATATGTTATTAGAGCGTTGAGGGAAAAATCTTTCAATCGAATTAAACTGCCATATTATTTCAAGTTTATTTAAGCACAAGAAGAAGAAACTTACCTAAAGATGACATCTTTTTTCTTTGTGAACTTTGTGCAGACTTTGTAGGCTTTGTGGTGAATGATGATTTTTTAAACATAAAGTTCTCAAAGGGATTACACAAAGTTCTCAAAGAAATTTAATTATTCTCGGTGGCTCTCTATGTCTTCTCGGTGGAACTCTGTGAAAGAAATATTACACAGAGAACCGCAGAGAGGAATCGCAAGAGAACCGCAGAGTATTTAAATATCTTTGTGTCTTGGTGCCCTCGTGGCATTCACTCTTGTTTGATTAAGCAGAAGGTTGCTAACAAAAAAAAATATTAGCCACAAAGGCACCAAGACACTAAGAGAATGTACTTTTTAGTCAGTCCATATTAATAAAGAATCTTATTGTTTATTCATAAACTACAGCAGAAAGATAACCAACAACTTCAGATTTATCTCCGGTAACATCTCCGGAATCTGTTCTTTTAAGCACTTCAGCTTTACGATAATTATTTAATGCGGCTGCTTTCATCATTGCAACGATTGGACCACCACCACAAGCTTCGCAACGATGTGTATCAAGATCCTGCTGAAGTTTTTCATAATCAAAATCGTTAATTCTTCTTTCTAATAATGAATCAAGTACATTGGCTTCATTAGCATTATAAAAATGAGATAAATCAGAACTTGCTACAATGATTGTTTTATCATCCATAACTTCAGCTAATTTACGAGCAAGTTCATCCACAAAAACTTTGCTCTGATCTCCCATAACAATCGGGACAATCTTAAAATCATTAAGCACAGTTTGAAGAAAA
>Ga0073932_1003045_pt1 | contig 23735 bp, 27 predicted proteins | sample DewCreD2012metaG_FD_76967 | JGI IMG/M metagenome (GOLD analysis project Ga0073932, IMG submission 76967) | Hot spring sediment bacterial and archeal communities from British Columbia, Canada, to study Microbial Dark Matter (Phase II) - Dewar... ...
CGCCTTCAGGGGCAGGCCTATAAACAAGCATTCAACGCCGTCCCATCCGTGCCGAAAGGACTCTGGAGTCCGACCGAGAAACCAGAAATTGGGAACACCCATCCGTGACAGCTTCTCGCGCTCAGGCGCACCGAGCGCGGACTTCTGCCTTCGGCGGCCTGATGTCTGAGGGCTTGGACTCCTGGTTGAAATGGACCTACCACTCAACCTCGACGGGATACTGCCGGATAATCGAGTCGTGACTCACCACGTGAAGTCCCTCGACTCTTGCCTGGGCAACGATCATCCTGTCGAAGGGGTCCTTGTGATGTGACGGCAAATCGTCCAACGCATAAGTGTGTTCCGGCTGAATGGGCAGCAACTGAAGTCCGTTGGATTCCTGCTGTCCCTCGACCAGAAGCCGAAGGGGTTTCTTTAACGTGAGTTTCCCAAGTTGCGCCTTCACCTGTATCTCCCAGAGACTCGCCACGCTCAAGATCAGTTCGTTCCGGGGATCCCCGCACAGGGCTGAAGCTCGTTCAGACAGTTCGTCAGGCGCGCTGTCCCACCAGATGAACGCATGGGTATCCAAAAGCAGCTTCATTTCCCGCCCGTCCAGAACCCTTCCGGAAGCGGCGCATCAAAATCCTCATTTGACCAGATGGCTCCGGCGTGCAGGCCGGGAATCCGCACACCCGCCGGCACTAGATGGGCAACGGTCTTCTGGTTCTCGCGCAAGACGATGTGGACTCCCGCAACAACCCGGTGCAGAAGGTCCTTGAAGTGGGCTTGGGCCTCTTCGACATCAACCGTTTCCGTTTGCATGTCTCATCCCTCCCAAAGGAACCCCTCCATAGTGCCACGAAACCGCGGAAAGGTAAAGGCCCACGTCTTGCTCAGCACCCGGCCATGGTGTCAGCCCTTGATCCTTGATATTTTGGGGTCCGCCGCCGCTGGACACCGATTGACCGCTACGAGGGGGATGCAAGCCAAAACCTCCGCCAGCCGCCCTTCGTGTGGACGATGAATCACGCGGTATATCCAACCATACTGGGGCGGAAAATCGACCGCGGAACGCTGGAACGTCTGCGCCTTTACGTTCTTTGCGTTCTCTTGCGGCAAACGCATCTGCGGACCTCGGTCGGGACAGAGCCCGACTCCCGAGCCATTTGCCAAGCCGCAATGTCTTGCAATCGGCGAATTCCCATATCGCCCCCTGACCCGCGCTGTTGTTGAGTGCTTGGGGCGGAGTGCGGAATAGATATGCACCACGCACGACGCACAAGGCACTACGCATCCAGATCCCTACCCCCGCCGCAACAGAATCGGCGCCCCCTCCGCCAGTAGTCGCTCGCGAAAGGAAGGCGTCAGGCTCCCCCAGTCCAATACGTCCACCTTGTACGGAATGTCCGACTCCTCGAACGCCGTGTTCAGCAGGGCCCGCTCGCGCGGCTTCAGGACCGCAGGGCGCATGACCAGCAGATCGATGTCCGCGTGCCGCTTCGCCCGCCCTCGCGCCCGAGAACCGACCAGTCGAACCTCGGCGTCCGGCAGCAAACGGCGGAGAATCCGCTTGACCCGCTGTCGCGTCCCAGGATCGAGGTCAATCACGGTTTCGCCTCCGGAGTTCGTCCAGCAACGCCTTCGCGTCCCCAAGGAAACCGCGGGCGGTCTCGAACACGCTGAGCGCTTTCCGGGCGTCATACGTGTGCGAGGTGATGTTGCGCTGCTCCCGATACTCGAGCCAGCGCGACACGTCCTCAATCACGCCGCGCTCCGCCGCCTCCCGCATCAGCGCGTGGAAGGACAGCGCATCCACCTCCGACGGCACCGGGGCGTCGGCTTCGATCCGCCGCTTGGTCATCTTCCAGCACAGTTCGTACGTGTACTCGAACCGCTGGATCGCCGCGTCCCTCAGTTCTTCGTCCCCGGGCGCTTCCACGGCGCGCCGCAGCGCCTTTTCCAAACTGCCCACGGCTTTTTCGAGAGCTGTGAGATCGAGAATCATGTCCCCTCCCCCGGCGCTATCCGCACCGCCGCGTTCAGGCTACCACGCGTTCCCCATCCGGACAATGCCCTTCCCGGCCATGGTGTCAGCCCTTGATCCTTGATATTTTGGGGTCCGCCGCCGCTGGACACCGATTGACCGCTACGAGGGGGATGCAAGCCAAAACCTCCGCCAGCCGCCCTTCGTGTGTACGAGTAATCACGCGGTATATCCAACCATACTGGGGCGGAAAATCGACCATGGGACGGTGGAATGTCGAAACGTCTGCGCCTTGGCGTTCTTTGCGTTCTCTTGCGGCAAACGCATCTGCGGACCACGGTCGGGACAGAGCCCGACCCTCCAGAACACGCCCTGCCGCCTATTGATCCGCGCTGGAGGGACGACCTCCGTGTCGTCCGCCGCCTTTTGCGTTCTTTGCATTCTCTTGCGGCAAACGCATCTGCGGACCACGGTCGGGACAGAGCCCGACCCTCCAGAACCCGTCCAGCCGCATGTTGATCCGCGCTGGAGGGACGACCCCTGTGACGTCCATCGCTCTTTGCGTTCCTTTGCGAGAAAGGGGCGCCGGACCCTCAAGTTGCGAAACGACGTTCGACCTCAGCCAGCACTTGGTCGGCGAGCATGACCGCCCGTTCGGCGTCTTCGCGGGACGGCAACCCATCGGGCAGCGCACCTGGCAGGGCGTCCGGATACCGCGTTGGGATGTAGTAATCATCCAGCTCCGTGAGCGCGGCGGGCGGTGCGGGCAGACTTTCCGACGCCAGACGGTTGACCAGCTCCAGAATGGAGTGGGTCTTGGGCGGTAGGAGGTCAGACTGCGCCAGCATCGCCTTCAGACATTTCTCCACGCACTGTTGGGCATGGAAGCAGGCCTGATTCGACAGTCCTTCGCGCCGGACTGCCCGCGCAGCCGCCAGGTCCTCACGCGCAAAGCTGAGCCAGCGTTCCGCGTTCGCGTTCATAGAGGACTTTACCCCGCCCCATGATCTCCACCCGGAAGAACGGGCGGCAACGCCACAGATAGGCGACCTCCTCGGGCGTGTACACCAGGAAATCCGTGGCGACCTTGGGTTGCAGTTCCCGGCGCATCCGACGCAGCCGCTCCAGGAACGGGGCGCTGGTCTCTTTCACGACCATGAGGTCAATGTCGGAATCCTCGCGCAGCACGCCACCCCCCAGCGAACCGAAAACCACAATCCCGACCGTGTCGAGATCCTGCGAGAGTTCCCTCACATACCGGCGCAGTTCCTGCTCCAGCATCGCCCGTCGCTCGCCTGGCTCCGTGCTCAAGGCATTCGTATGCATGCTTCGTTCCGCCCCGCAACCCCCGCGGGCCGGCCATCAGCTCCCCACCGCCGCGGTCTCCACTCTGCCTGCCTGTGTCACACTCCCCAGCAAGGCACTGGGCTGCGCATGTCGCAGCGGCCTTCCCATCTTCTGCCTTAGTGTCTTAAGACCGCATATTCGGCCAAAACGGAGCGCGCGTCAACGGTTGCGCCATGTCGCACAGCGACGCCCCGCAAAAGCTCCAGCCCCCGCGCAACGGCGTGGTCAGCCGTTGAGAATTCATTCGTGCTGAGTAACCTTTTCGGTAGCGGTTGCGGAGGCCCGTGACCGAGAAACCAGCCAACCCCGGGCGGTCGAGGCCGGCCGCTTGTCCTCGCTCAAGCAAAACCGCCGCCACGAAATCGGAAACGCCGTCCGCGCCGCGGCGGCGGCGCGCCGTAAAACCAGACGGCCTCCTGGGCCAGCGCGCGACCGAACCGGCTGTCAGGATCGATCCCCTGCCATTCCTCCGCGGTGTAGATCAGCGGATCGGCAGGGACGGGCAAATCCGTAACATCCCATTCGCGGCCGCGCGCGGCAAACGGCAGGGCGCTGTCCTGCACGACGACCACAACGTCCACATCGCTGCCCACACCCCACTGGCCGCGGGCGTAGGACCCGATGCAGCCGACCGCCATCAGCCCCGGATGATTTGGCCGCCTGCCGAACGGCCCACTCCTGCAGGCAGCGCCGGACCTCGGCGGCGTCAGGCCATTTGAGCACGGACGAACTCAAGGATCTCACCGGCATACCGCAGCGCCTCCTCGCTCTGGAGCGTGCCGTACTCAAACCAAGAGCGCGGTCACGGGAACCGCCAGCACCCGCCGGCTGAGCCGGCGGCACTCGCTGCCGCCATAGATCACCACGCCCACCTTCGCCGCCTTGACCAACCGCAGATAGGTCTCCAGAGCCTCGGCGTCATCCACCCGAATCGTCATGCCGCTCTTGATTTCCACCGGCAATTGCCTGAGGCCGCGAACCAACAGGGCGTTCACTTCAAGCCCGCTGTGCGACCGTACAAAGTGCAACCGCGCAGCGGGATCGAAAACGGCGATATGCTTCGACAGTTCCAGCAATACAAAGCTCTCGAACAGCGCGCCGGAAAGTCCCTGCGCTACCGCGTCGTCCCACGTCTCCACACCCAGCAGATGCGCCAGCAAGCCCGTATCCGACCAGTAAACTTTGGGCGTCTTGACCAGCCGCTTGCCCAGATTGGCAAACCACGGGGCGAGGCGGACCACCTGGAAGCTGGCTTCGAGAATCGACAGATACCGCGCCGCGGTGCTGGCGGGCAGCCCCACGTCGCGCGCCAGAGCCGCCAGGTTGAGCAACTGCCCCGCGCGGGCGGCGACCGTCTGAAACAGCCGCGCGTACTCCGGCAGGTTGCCGATGTTTGCCACCTGGCGAACATCGCGTTCGAGATACGTGTGGCGATAGGCGGCAAACCAATCCCGGCGGGCCGCGGACGTCGGGGCCGTCACGGCCGGCGGGTACCCGCCGGCGAACAGGGCGTCCCCCGCTGCCACGGCCGGCCGGACGTCGCGTACCGTGGCTTCGACATCGGCCACGGTCTCGGCCTCCAGCCATTTCAACCAGGCCGGTGGATTCGGCTGCGCGTTCACTTCCCGCCACGAGATCGGCATCAGCGGAAGAACCCCCGCACGGCCGGCCAGTTCCCGGGCCAGAGCGGCCGAGAAATTCAGGTCCGAGGAACCGGTGAGCAGAAAACTGCCCGGCGCGCGGTTCCGGTCCACTTCGCACTTGATGACCCTTAATAGGTCCGGCCGGCGTTGCGCTTCGTCGATCGTGACGGGTTTCGCCTGCGTCAACAGCGCCTTGGGATCCCGCGCGGCCAGGCACAGCACGTCCAGATCATCCAGGGTAAAGTAGGCGCGCCCCGCGCCGACGCGCGGACTTTGAACTAGTGTGGATTTCCCCACCTGCCGGGCGCCGATGACCGCCACGACGGGGAAGCAAGCCAACATTTCCGCCAGCCGCTCTTCGTGTGCCCGATTAATCACGCTGTATATTCAACCACATAATGGCGGAAAATCAACTACGAACCGGTGGAATACAAAAACGTCTGCGCCTTTGCTTTGTTTTGCGGCAAACCCAGCTCCGCATCGCGGTCGGGACGGAGCCCGCTTCCATCACACCATCCGCTCGATCAGCTTGTCCTCGCTCACGTAAAACAGCCGCCACGAAATCAAAAACGCCACCAGCGCCGCGGCCGAGGCGATGAAATACCCGCGCGGCCCATACAACCGCCCGTACACCACCATGTCGCGGCAGGAACAAACCAGATAGGTCAGCGGATTCCAGCGGTTGATGAGTTGCACGAACGGACTCTCCACCCGGTTGGAGTAGATGATCGGCGTCGCCCACATCAGCAGGCTCATCATCAGCCCGAAGAGCCGGTTCAAGTCCACCGCCACCACGCTGATCATGGCCACCATGAACCCCATGGCCGTGCCCAGAAAGAACAACGGCAGCGCCACCAGCGGCAAGAGAAACAGCCCCCAGCTCGGCACCACCCGGAACGCCAGCAGCACCGCCAGGTTCATGACGAACGTGATCAGATAATTCGCCAACTGGTTCGCGATCTGCTTGAACAGCAACGCCTCGTGCGGATAGTTGACCTGCATCAGCAGCCCCCCGCCCGCGCTCAGCGTGCCCGCCGCCGATTGATAGAATCCCGTAAACAGCCCCCACATCGAGGAACCGATCAGGACGTACGCCGGATACGGCATGCCCACGTCGCCGGGCTTCAACATGCCGGTCTTCTGCAAAAACACCCACGAGACAATCCCGATCAGCGGCGAAATGAAAATCCACCCGTACCCCAGAAAGGACTTCTTGTACTGCGCCAGGAAGTCGCGCTTGAAAAGCTGCCAGATCAGTTCCCGCGAATTCCAGATGTTGCGCGCCATCACCGCCCAGGTGCGGAACAGGCCCAGTTCGTGGCGCATGAACGGGCGATAAACGGTGATGTTTTCGGACTCTCGCTTCTCGGCCGTCATCGCGGCGGCGCCTCCGTCGCCAAACGGCACACTCCGTGCCGGTCGATTATGCATGATCGTTCAATACATTTTGAACGTATCATAACCTCGCCGCCCCCGCAACCCCTTTTCGCGCCCTCGTGTTCTTTGCGTTCTTTTGCGGCAAATGCATTTCGGGCTTACGGTCGGGACAGAGCCCGACCCTCCAGAACCCGCCCCGCCGCCTATTGGTCCGCGCTGGAGGGTGCAACGTTCTCCCCGCCCCCGCGCCCCGGCGCCTCCGCGCCCAGCCGCTCCGCCAGCAACTCGGCGAACACTTCATGACCCGCCGGATTGAGATGGAAATCCAGCGGCGCCAAGTGCAAAACCCGCCCCGCCCCGCGCCGGCGAAAACCGTCCGTCAAATCCACAAACTCCAGCTCCAGCGCCCGGCACTGCTCCGCCAGCCAGCCGTTGATCGCCCGCGGCTGATCCTCAAGGTAGATTTGCGAATAGGCCGGAAAATAAACCACTGCCAGGCGCGCGCCGCTCCGCCGGCACAGCGCGGCAAACTCCCGCAGCGCCTCGCCATACGCGTCCAGCGCCCGCTGCGTCCGCGCGTCAAACGCCCTCCCCAGCACCAGCCCGTCCGTGCTCCCAAAACGCCGTAAGAATTCCTCTGCGTTCTCCGCAAACCGCTCCCCACCCGCGATCCGATAACGCTCCTCGCCCAGCCGGCCCGGCGTCCACTTCCGCCGCGCCCGGTAGGCCGGCGACCGCAGCCGCAGATAGCCGTCGAACAACGCCTCGCCCACCGCGCTGCGCGTCAACACAAACCGCGCCAGCGCGCGCCGCGCCGCGCGCTCGGTTCGCTCGGCCGCCGGCCGGATCAAGTCCTGCGCCCCCCGATCCAGAATCTCATGGATATCGTTGGACACGAAGGTCAAAACCACCAGGTCGGGTTGCAGCGGCAAGCCCCATTCCCGCAGTTCCTCCAGCTCCTTGTCGATCGATCCGCCGCCGCGCGAGGCGTTGATCACCTCCGCCCGCCGCCCTCCCCGCTCCCGCCAGCGCTCCTGCAGCCGCGCCTGCCAGGTCGCCTCGTTGTCCACGAAGAACCCGTCGGTGACCGAGTCGCCGATGGTCACCACCCGCCAGACGTTCGCCGGTTTGCGCCGCGCGATTTCCTCGCCGCGCAGCCCCAGGGAATTCGACCGCACGGTGTAGGGCACCGGGCCCCAGGTATAGCGCAGCGTGGCGTTGCGGGGGTACAGGAACCCGCTGCCGGCGCCCATGAAAAAGGGATCGAAGACCCCCGCCGGCCGCCCCGTCCAGCGCAGCGACACTTCGGCCAGCGCCAGCAGCGCCGCCCAGACGCTCGCGCTGACGAACATCTTCCTCCGCCAACTCATCGTCCCGCTCCCCCTGGCTTCCCGCGCCCACCCCCGCCGCCGCCGCGCCTCAGCGCCGCCGCGTCTGCTCCAGCGCGGCCGCGATCGGCTCCACGAGCGCCTCGGCCAGGACGCGGTTCCCCGCGTCCGTGAAGTGGCAATCGTCGAAAAACATCTCCGGCGTGCGCGGCACGGCGACCGCCGCATCCACAAAGCGCGCGCCCTCCGCCTCGGCCAGGCGCCGCAGGGCCTCGTTGTAGCGCGCCAGTTCCGCCGCCAGCCACGGCAGCCCCGGCCGCGCGAACCCGGCCGGGGTCGCCACCGGCATCCACAGCAGCCCCTCTTCGGCCTCCGTCATCCGCGGCTTCCACAGCGCCGGTTGGGACAGCACAACGCAGGGCATCCCCCGTTCCCGCAGCCAGACCAGCAACCGCCGCGTGGCATCCTCGAACTCCGCGAGCGGGTCCGGGTTCCGCGCCAGAGTCTCGCCATACGGCCGCTGGCGCCGCACCTGCCGCAGCTCCGGCAGCGCGCTGGAGTGCCACTCCAGCGAGGCGCCCCGCCGCAGCTCGCTGCGAATCCGCCACTGGTGCCGCAGCCGCGCCAGGTGGCGATACGTCTGCGACACGCGACGCAGCGCTTTCTTCCAGACCGGAAAGGCGTGCCATTCCTTCGCGGCCACCGCCGCCGCGGCCGCTCCCGGCGCGTAGGCATAGCCCGGGCCGCCGTGATAGCACAGGTCGTTGATCCCTTGCAGCAAGATCACCAGGTCCGGCTGAACCGCCGCCAGGCCGCGCTGCGCCCAGTACAGCGTGTCCGAGGCGCATTCGCCGCCGCGGCCGCGGGCCCAGATTTCGATCTCCAGCCCGCGCGGCCCGAACCGCTCCCGCAGCCGCTGCTCCAGCACTCCCCACCACGTGTCCGCCGCGTTCTGGGTGGGCAAATCCGTGGTCGAGGCGCCCAGGCAGGCGATGCGCACCGTGCCGGCCGGCTTGCGCGTCCCCCGGCGCCCGGCGCGGGGCACAAAGCGAAACCCCTGCGCGTTGCGCTCATAAACCACCCGCGACTTCAAGCCCGGCAGATTCTGCTCGTACTCGCATTTCCATTCGTCCGGAAAGAGCGACAACGGATGCCCAAGCCACAGCGCGCCTTCCAGCAGCGCCACGGTCAACGCCACCGAAAAGGCGAGCTTCCGGAGCTTGCGCGCGCGGCCGGCCGCGCCGCCGCGTTTTGTCGCCTCGTCCGTCACTTCGGCCTCCGCCATCGTGCTTCCCACCCCCGCGCGCCCTTTCGAGCGGGCCGCCCCGCGTTGCTCACGCCTCGCGCATCAGCCGCTCGTAGCCGCCCAGGTTGATCTTGAGAATCTCGCCGAGCCGCCTCCAACTCCAGACCGGATCGCGCGTCAGCACCTTCAAGACCTCGTACAATTCCCGCAGCCGCGGATTCTGAATGCGGTTTTCCCCGCTTTCCAGGGTTTCCACATACCCCGCCGGCACGCGCCGCGCGAAGTGTCCGATCCGCCAGTGGTTCTTGTCGGGCACTTCCATCCGCGCCAGAAGCGGATCGCACAGCGCCAGCCGATCCACGAGATGCACGCTGGGGCCGGCAAAATAGCCCAGATAGCCGATGCTCTCCCGCACCGCCACCCGCGCGCCGCTCGCGCGCAGCCGCGCGCCTTCCTCGACCCACGGCCCGCGCGGCCGGCCGCCATTGCGCACCACCGGCCACAGTCCGCTCCACGGGTAGTAGTAGCCGCGCTCGTCGGCGATGTAGCGCGGCCGATGCCGGTTCTCGTAGCGGCCGCCGTACGTCAGCGTCGGCTTTTCCGCGCGCAGGCCCAACAGCAGCGCGCCGGGAATCAGCGCCGCCAGCCAGAGCCGCCGCAGCGGCAGCCCGGCCGCGGCCACGCAGGCGGCGAAGAACGGCAGCGTCAGAAACCGGCCCGACATGAAGTCCCCGCCCACCCGCACCGTGTACGCCAGGTAGGCCGCCACGCCAAGGCCCAACGCCCGGCGGCGGGCGTCGCCGCAGGCCGCCGCCAACAGCAGCGCCGCCGCGAGCGTGCCCAGCGTGGCGGGATCCCGTTCCAGCGAGTCCAGCAGATAGAGCAACCCGCGCCAGATCAGTTTGCGCGCCGGAATGCCGGTGTGCAGCTTGGCGTAGGCGGTGTTGGGAACGGGAAACCCGTAGTAGAGCAACGAGAACAGCTCCCAGGCCAGAAGCGGCAGCCCGGCCAGCAGCGCCGCCCCCGCCACGCGCCGCCACCCCGCCGCCCGTGCGGCCATCCAGAACGCATAGGCCGCCGCCGGCGCGAACAGCAGCGCCATGTCCAGCCGGTTGCACACGCCCAACGCCGCGATCAGCGCCATCCGAAAGAACCAGTGGCACAAATCGGTTGCCGGGCGGCCGGCCTCGGCCGCCGGAACGCTCGAAGCCGAACGCCCTGCCGGGGCGCGACGGAACACGGAACCCTGGTCAACCTCGCCGCCTCCCGCCTCCTGCCGCTCACCCTCCGCCTGGCCGAGGAACGCCAGCCCGAACGCCGCCAGCAGCAGGTACCCCAGCGCGTTTTCCAGTCCCGAGGTGGTGAAATCCACGAAGGCCTTCGACGAGCACAGCGCGCTCAGCAGCCACGCCGCCGCGCCGAGCGACCGACACAGCTTGCGCGCCAGAATCCAGACCGCCGCGGCGGAACAAGCCAGCCCCAGCGCGAGGGCCGTGAAGTAGTACTCCCGCGTGACCGCGCCCGCCGCGGCGAGCGCCAGCGTCCACAGCGGCGCGGTGAAGCTTTGCACCCGCTCGGCGACGTTCCAACGCAAACCGTAGCCGTGCAGAAAATTGTCCACCGTGCGGAAAATGATGTAGGCGTCCTCCGAGACCCAAGCCGCCTGCGCCGCCGCCCAGCCCAGCGCCGCCGCGAGCGCCGCCACCCCATAGCGGCCGAGCGCAGGCCGCCGCCGGCTCGCTTGACTGGCGTCGAAGTCCAACCCCATCTCTCGCCGTCCTTCCCTTATTGCGCTAGGCGCGCGGGGTTCTCGTCCAGTGCCCCTGCAGTCCACCCCGACAGTAGCGCAACCAGCCCGCGAAGAGCGCCGCCTGCATGGTCAGGGTGTGGTCCGCAAACCGCAACACCCGGCCCATCCGCCCCACGGCCCCGCGGCCGCGCAGCCGCCGGCCGCTCAGCGCCATTCCCACCGCCGCCGCCGCGGCCGCCAGCACCGCCAGCGCCAGCGCGAAACTCCCCGGCCATGCGACACGCGCCGCGCGCCACTCCCGCATCGCCACCGCGACGGCCAGCGCCACGCTCGCGACGGCCAGGTGCGGCGTGAACCAGCGCAGCAGCTTGTGGGAGAAAAAGGCCCAGGCAAACCAGCCGTAGCTCGGCCGCAAACAGCGCCGGCAAAGCGACAGGGCTTGGAAATCGCCGGCGCCGATCCGCACCCGCCGCCGCCATTCGTGCTCCACGTCGGGCAATTCCTCCGACGCCACGGCCCGCGGCTCGTACAGCACGCGCCGCCCCGCTTCGCGCACCTTCATGCCCAACACCAGGTCGTCCACCACCGTGTTGTCGGGCACGTCGCGCCAGAAGAGTTCGCGCCGCAAGGCGTAAATCGCTCCGTTCGCGCCCAGGCAGGAATCTAGCGCGCTTTCCCATTCCTTAAGCTTCGTTTCCCAGCGCCAGTACGTCCCCTCGGGCTGGACTCCGGCCGTGGCCCCCCCTTCCCGCCCCGCGGCCGCCTCCGCACCGGGGCGGCCCGGGGTCAACACCAGCCGCCCGCAGACCGCGCCCACCGTCGGATCGCTCAGCGGCGCCAGCAAGGCCGCGAGCGCCCCGGGCGCGAACTCCGTATTGGCGTCGGTAAACACCAGCACCTCCGCCGTGGTCTCCGTGGCCAGGGCTTTCAACATCCGCACCTTGCCTCCCTGCTGCGGCGCTTGCCGCACGCTGACGATCGGATGCTCCCGCGCCCAGGCCGCGGCAATGGCCGCCGTGCCGTCGCTGCAGCCGTCGGCCCCGACCAGAAGGCGGCAATCCACGCCGTCCGCCAGCAGCGGAGCGCACTCGGCCAGCAGATTGCGCAGCCGCGCGGCAATGTGCCGCTCCTCATTGTGAGCCGAAAACAAAACCGCCAGCGACCGCACCGGCACGCCGCCCCCGGCGGGAACCCGCCATGGCCGCCGGAACAGCCGCGCCGCCGCGGCCAGCAACAGGGGATAGCCCAGCCAGGCGTAGAGCAGGATCGCCAGCAAACCGAGGATGGCCATGGACAACGCGACGCTCATCAGCGGGTTCGGGGTTCAGGGTTCAGGGTTCAGGAGAAAACGGCTGCTTTCGCTGCGTCTCGCGCTTTCCGCCGTTCCGGATTCTTCGTACCATCGGAGCATGACGACCTCTGCTCCCTGGCTCCTGGCCGTGCTTGCCGGCGGACCCCACACCGCCGCGCGCGTCGCCGCCGCCCAGCGCGAGGCCGAAGGCCGCCAGCCGCCGCGGATCGTCCTGTCCGGCCGCGAGTTTGCCGCCGCCGGCCCCGAGGCCGCGGCGCTGTTTGCCGCGCTCTGTCCCCAGGCGGTCGTGTCCGTGGACGACGCGGCCACCACCGTCGCCAGTTGCCTCCGTCTGGCCCGCCTGGCCGCCGCCCTCGGCCCGGCCTGCGAGCTGCTGGTCGTCACCTCCAACTACCACGCTCCCCGCGTGCGCTGGCTGCTCGCGCCTCTGCTGCCGCGCGGCGTCCGGCTCCGCGTTCTTGCCTGTCCCGACCTTGCCTGGCGCGACCTGTTTCGGTTGCGCCTCGCCCGCCAACTCATCCTCGGCGAGGCGCTCAGTTGGCTCTACGGCTTCCCGCTGGGGCTGATTTGGCGGGCCCTGCGCCGCTGAGCCTGGCCAGCCCCGTTCGCGCCCTACGGCGTGCCGTCGTCCGGGTAGCGCACCGCTCCCCGCGACAGGCCCGGCGCGCGCGACAGGCCCAGCGCGTCGCGCGCCATCTTGGCCAGCTCCGCCAGCACGGTCCACGGCGCCCGGTCGCTCCAGCGCGGCGTCGCGCAGACCACCACGATGTCCAGATCCCGATCCAGATGCCGGCGCAGCCGCCATACGGCGCGGCGCACATGGTAGGCCGACGTGCAAAGCGCCAGGGTTCGAATTTCCGGCCGCTCGCGCAGGAAGAGGGCCAACGCCGCCATTTCCCCGTCCGTGCCGTTGAAACGGCCGGGAACCAGCGCGGCCTCGACACCGAGCAGACCGAGCTTGCTCACGGCCCACTCGCCGACCTGAAGATTGCGGTGCCTGGCGTGCGAGTAAGGCCCCACCGCGCGCTCGTGGCCGGTCAGAACTTCGATCGCGTCCGCGGCGTGGCCCCCCTCACCCGGTGCTTCCGCGACGGCCTTCAGGTAAGAGGCTACTGCCGACACGCGCCGGTCCTGGTCCCGTTCGCCGGCCACCAGATAGACCGCCTCCGGCCGCCGGCCGGCCGTCGCCTCGTTTGCCCGCGGGAACACCCAGCGCTCGCGGCCCTGCAACCACGTCCCGCCCGGCCACGCCAGCAGCACGGCCGCGCCCAACCCCACTGCCGCAGCCCCCGCCAGCCGCCGACCGCGCCGTATCTCTGTTTTCAGTAACATGAGGGTTTCGCGCGGGCAAAAGCGGTCTCGGCCACTTCCACCGACTGCACGGGACTGTCCCGATGCAGAGCGACGACGTCGTAGTGCCAATCGTTTCGGAACCGATTTCGGACGCAAACCTCGGCCAGCCGGTCGATCGCCGCGTCCGACCAGAACCAACTGCTGCTGATCTCACTCATGGCTGCGCCTCGCGGCCTCCAGCCGGCCATCCCGCGTTCTTGACCCGGCCGGGTTCCGAATATACAAGGTCTCAGCCAGGATCGAAAACCCATGAGCGACGTTTTGCCGACGCCAGCCCCGCCGCCGGCCGTTCTGCGCTGGTTCAACGCGCACGGCCTGCGCAAAAAAGCCAGTTTCGCCGGGAACCTCGCCCGCCTGCTGCGCCACCGGGCGCGCGCCCGCCTCGCGGGACGGCCCCTGGTCGCCATCGCGCTGACCGAACATTTCGGCGACATCGTGGCCTGCGAACCCGTGGCTCGCTACGTCCGCCAACGCCACCCCCAGGCCCGAATCGTGTGGGTGACGCGCGCGCCCTACCGCGAACTCGTCGCCCACCACCCGTCCCTCGACGGCTGCCTCGCCGTCTTCTGCCTGACCGAGTGGATCTGGCTGAGCCGGCTGGGGCTCTTCGACACGATCTACGATCTTCACATGCCGGACCGCATCTGCCGCTACTGCAAAATTCCGTTGCGCAAGCCGCCCGCCTTGCCCGTGGTCAACGGCCGCAACTACCTGCGCCTCGGCGGCCTGCTCGCGGCCTTCTCCCAGGGCGCGGGATTGCCCGCGCTCGCCGACGCCCCGCGCGTGCACATCCCGCCCGCGGCCGCCGCCCGCGTGGCTCGTCTGAACCTGCCCGGCCGCTACGCGGTCGTCCACGGCACGGCGAACGACTACACCAAACACTGGCCCCCCGCCAAATGGGCAGCGTTGATCGCCGCCATGCAGCAGGAGCAGAGACTCGCCGTCGTGGAAGTCGGACTGACGCCCTTCGTGCAACCGGCCCCTCCCGGTCTGATCGACCTTTGCGGCCGCCTCTCGCTCCTCGAAACCGCCGAGGTCATCCGCCGCGCCGCGGTCTTCATCGGCATCGACAGCGGCCCCGCCCACTTGGCCAACGCGGTCGGAACGCGCGGCGTCCTCCTGCTCGGCGCTTACTCCTACTTCGACCGCTACAACCCCTTCAGCGGCGACTACGCGGCCGGCCGACGGTGCGTCCTGCTCCAGGCCGACGGCCCCGCGGCCAAGCTGCCGGTCGAAGCCGTGTTCGCCGCCGTCGGCCGCGTCCTGAACGACTGACTCCCCATGGCGCCTGCTCAAGCTCTCGGCGGTCGAGGCCGACCGCCCTCCATGCCATCCGCCGAGCGTTCTTCCCGTTTGCGTTCCTTGCGTTCTTTGGCGGCAAAACCTTCTCCGGATCACGGTCGGGACAGAGCCCGACCCTCCAAAATGCTCACAACACCCCATGTTGGCCCGCGCTGGAGGGACGACCTCCGTGTCGTCCGTCGCTCTTTGCCTTCCTTGCGTTCTTTGACGGCAAAACCTTCTCCGGATCACGGTCGGGACAGAGCCCGACCCTCCAAAATGCTCACAACACCGCATCTTGCCCGCGCTGGAGGGACGACCTCCGTGTCGTCCGTCGCTCTTTGCGTTCCTTGCGTTCTTTTGCAGCCAGTGCTTTTCCGGATCAAGGGCTGAAAATCGCCTGCGGTTGTGTTTCGAAAAACGTCGTCAGCGGCATGCCTTCCGCGCCCACCACGAGCCGTCGCGCGTCGGGATACTGCCGGCAAAACTGGTGAAGACCGGAGAGCTTGCCGGCGCGACCGCTCTTGACCTCCACAGCCCAGACGGCGGTTCCGCGCTGCACGACAAAGTCCACCTCTTCCCCGCCCAGGCGCCAATAGCGGATGGAAAAGGCCGCCGGCGGCAACCCGTTCAGCAAGTGCGCCCCCACGGCGTTCTCGACCAGTCGCCCCCAAGCTCCCGCATCGGCGCGGGCTTGCTCGAACGTGCGCGCCGACAAGGCATTGACCAGCGCGTTGTTCCACAGGATCAGTTTCGGACTGCTGGCGCGACGACGCGCTGCGCCACTCGAAAAAGCCTGAAGCCCGCTCACCAGGAACGCTGATTCCAGCAGCGCCAGGTAGTGCGCCAGCGTCGTCGTGTTGCCGGCATCCTGAAGTTGCCCCAGCATCTTCGTGTAGGAGAGAATCTGCGCGGGATATGCGGCCGCAAGCAGGAACAGGTGGCGCAGCAGCGCGGGTTTGGTCACGCGCTGCAACTGCAAAACGTCTCTCGCCAGCACGGTTTCAATGAGCGAGTCGGTGATGTACTGTTTCCAGTGCTCGACAACCCCGGCAAACTCTGCCGCGCCAGGGTAGCCGCCAAAATAGATCCACTGATCGAGCGACCAGTCGAACGCCCTCCGGCATTCGTCAAACGACCAGTGCGGACAGCGATGCAGAAAGAACCGACCGCTCATCGATTCCGAAAGCCCTGCCTGCAGCAACAAGGAAGAGGAGCCCAGGATCAGCAGCCGGATATCGTGAACTCCCGCCGACCGCTCATCCCATCGCCGTTTGACCGCCTCGCTCCATCCCCACACCTTCTGGATTTCGTCCAGAATCAGCAAAACCGGCCCGGACTCGGCGCTGGCCTTGATTTCCGCCAGACGCCACTGCGTCTCAATCCATTCGGGTCCCGGCGGCAAGGGAGTATCCGCCGACGCGTAGAGCGAAGGAAATGGCAATTTTCCCATCAACTGCCGCGCCAACGTCGTCTTGCCGACCTGTCTAGGTCCAACCAGCGCCTGGATTACGGTCGGATGCTCACGGCAAAACGCGATGAGATCAGCCAGAATCGGCCTCTCGATTATCTTTCTGCTCATTGATTGAGTAATATTACTCACTCACTGATGTTTTATCAATAAGAACAACGGATGCAATTTTTTAAGATGAATGATCCTGCAAGGAGCAGCAGGCACCACGAAGAGCACGAAGTACAAGAAGCAAGATCTTGCCGTAGAAGCTGTTGAGAGATCAATAACGCGAAGAACGGCTTTCTCCTCATGGCTGAAACATGGCGGCATACGGACGGGTTGATCAACACCCAAAACGGCCATCTTTTCCGATCCCTTCGTGGCTCTTCGTGTCCTTCGTGGTGAATCAACTGCCGCGTTTAGGCTGAATCACGGTCGGGACAGAGCCCGACCCTCCAAACTGCTCACAACACCCCATGTTGGCCCGCGCTGGAGGGACGACCTCCGTGTCGTCCGTCGCTCTTTGCGTTCCTTGCGTTCTTTGGCGGAAAAACCTTCTCCGGATCACGGTCGGGACAGAGCCCGACCCTCCAGAATTCCCGCTAAACTGGCTGGTTCCCACGTGGAGGACCCGTCTCGCCAGGCTGCTGGCGTTTTTTCGGCGCCGTCCGGAATCAACGGCACGGTCTACGGCTCGAATTGCTGGTTCGGCGATGTCTTGTAACCGGATCGATTGTGTCCAGGAACGGGAACCGATTGAAATCCGTGTCCCGCGTGTAGATGGTGCGAATGCCGTTCTCTCTCATCAGGATCGCCGTATGCGCATCGAACATCAGATTGCCGGTGATCCCAGGAACTTCGGCAAACACTTCGGCGGCGACGTGCCGATGACGATCCGTCTCTACAAGCACCCCAAGCCGCGGCGAGGCAAACAGGGCCGTGACGAACGACCACGCCTGTTCGGGCGTCAGAGGTCGGCACAACACTCGTGGATGCGTCACCACCCGCATAAACTCGTAAACGATGCCCCACGTAACGTACCACGGGGTTTTCAGCGCCCGAAACGAATCCAGCAGTTCCCGGCAGCGCGCGTGATCGGGCGCCTCCTTGACCGCGCCATAGATCAAAACGTTCGTATCGACAACGAACATGCCTAGCCTTCCATCACCCCGTACAGGGCCTCCCTGTTAGCCACATTCACGCGCAGCCCGCCGCAACTGAATTCGGGCAACGGCCGCAACTCCACTTCGCGTTGGACGGGTTGCACCAGGGCGCGAAGCGCCGCTTCGACCAACTCGGACATGGTTTGTCGGCGGCGGGCCGCCTCGCGCTTGACTTCGCGCATGGTCACATCGCTGATGTTAAGTGTGGTTTTCATATGGCTTACCATATTCCCGGGCTGGTTTGCCGTCAATCGGCTTCGGTTCTCTAGCCCGCCGCCCGCGACGGCTCTGGGGGGAGATTCCCGCCGCCCGCTCCCGCCAGCCCGGTTCCATGACCCCGCACCGTCCGCGCCGGCACCCCCACCATGGTCGCGCCGGCCGGCACGTCGTCCACCACCACGGCGTTGGCCCCGATCTTCGCCCCGCTGCCCACCCGCACCCCGCCCAGAATCTTGGCCCCCGCGCCAACGAAAATGTCGTCGCCCAGCGTCGGCGCGGCGTTCTTTTCCGCCCCGATCGTCACGCCATGCTCCAGCAGAATCCGCCGCCCGCCGACCACGCCGGTGTTGATCACCACCCCATGGCTGTGGATCAGCACGAACTCCGGCCCGAATTGCGCCCGCCGCCCGATGATGCAGTGTCCGAACACCGCGTTGAGCTTGTTGAACACCATCGCCAGCGGCCCCAGGCCCGCGCGCTGCGCGGCCTGCATCAGCCGGTACATCAGCATCGCAAAGGTGCCGTCCGTCAGCCAGGCCTTGAGGCAGTTCCGCCGCGAAACCCCGCCGTAAAGCCAGCGCGCCTTGGCGCGCACGTCTCCGGCGATCAAGGCCCACACGCTCGTTGCCGACGTTTTCTCGTTCATCGCCGCCCGTCTTTCCGCGCCGCCGCTCAGCGCCGCGCCCGAGCTTCCTCCACCGCCCGGCGCAGAGCCGCCACCTTTGCCGACCAATCCTCGCCCGCCATGCGCCGCGAAATCTCCGCCCGATCCCGCCGCGCGATCTGCCGCTCCAGCGCCGCCAGCCAGTCCTCCTCCGTGCGGCACAGCATGACATCCGCGCCGTATCCGCGCAACTCCGGCAAATCCGCCGCCGCCACCGGCACGCCCGCCGCCAGCAGCTCTTTGGTCTTCACCGGATTGACGCTCTGCATCCGCGCCTGCCGCGTGTCGTAGGGAATCATGGCCGCGTCGAACGCTTTGCAGTACGCCGGCAGATCGCGGTGCTCGCGGCGGCCCAGGAAATGCACGTTCGGCCGCCGGGCGGCCTGCGCCGCGTCGCCAAACACCGTTCCGATCAGCAGGAAGGTCCAGCCGGGGCGGCGTTGCGCCAGCCGGCCGATGAGGCCAAAGTCCACCCAGGGGTGCAGGTTGCCGTAGAACCCGACGATCGGCTTCGGCAGCGCGCGCGCATCGGCGGGAATCTCCGTTTCCGCCGCCAGGGCCCGGGCGAAGGCCTCGTAGTCCACGCCGTGCGGCGCGTAGTGCACGCGCCCGCCGGCCGCGCGCCGGCATTTTTCCTCCAGCGGCCGCGCCGGCGTGAACACCACGTCCGCCCGCGGCAACAGCTCCGCCTCCTTGGCGGCCAGCCAGGCGCCGTCCAGGTTGTGAAACGCGCTCCAGTCGTCCACGCAGTAGTAAACGACCAGGGACGCGGCGGCGCCCCCTCCGCCCGGCGCCGGCGCCCGTCCGCCGACGGGCAGCAGGTCCACCGCGTTGGGCACGAAGCACCAATACTCCAGCGGCCCGCCGCCCATTTGTCGCAACTCGCGGCCGGCCAGCCAGCGAAACAGGCGGCGGTTCAGCGCCCGGCTCGCGACGGAGCGCGCCTGCGGAATCAGCGGCGGCGTCAGCACCCGCAGATTGCTCTCCGGCCGCCGCGCCCGGCCCAGAGCGCGGCGCAGTTTGCCCCGCAGCCGCGCCCAGTCGCCGGCGCTGGTCAGTTGCGGTTTGCGCGTGCCGATGGATTCCACCCACAACACCGGCAGTTCGCGCGCCAGGCGCCGTAGAATATGCGTCGTGCAGGTGGGCACATCGCCCCAGTCCTTGGTGAACGCCACGATCCGCGGCTTCATCGCCCGCCCCCCGCCGTCCCCCGCACGACGGCCAGCAGCCGGGCCGCCGATTCGCGCCACGACCGCGCGGCCCGATGCCGCGCGCTCATGGCCTCGCGCGCCGCGGCCGCCGCGCCGCTCAGTTCGCGCAGCGCCCGCCCCAGCGCCGCCACATCGCCGGCGGGCGCCAGCCGCGCCAGCGGCTCGCCGTCCAGAAGCTCGCGGCAGGCCCCCACCTCCGCCGCCGCGATCGGCAAGCCCGACGCCAGAGCCTCCAGCAGCACGTTGGGCATGCCCTCCGAGCGGCTGCTCAAGCACAGGCAGTCGGCCGCGTTCATCCACAGCGCCACCTCGCGGTGCGGACGACTGCCGAGGAAGCTCACCGTCCCCGCCAACCCCGCCCGCCGCGCCTGCCGCTCCAGCCGCCGGTGCAGCGGCCCGTCGCCGATGACCGCCAGATGCGCCCCCGCGCCGGTCGCGCCGCCGCTGCCCCAAGCCGCCAGCAACAGGTCCGGCCCCTTGACCGACGTCAGATGCCCCACAAACAGCGCCAGCCGCCGCCCCCCCAGCGCCCGCGCTTCCGGCAGGCTCTCCCGGGTCTGCGCCTGCGGCCGCCAGCGGAACAGGTCCGTGTCCACGCCGTTGGGAACGACGTGCACCCGCTCCGCGCCCACCCCCGCCGCGCGCAACGCCTCCGCCAGTTGCCGGCTCACGCACACCACCCCCGCCGCGCGCCGGCAGGCCGCCGCCGTGCGCGCGCCGCGGCCCGGCGCCTGCAAGTGAAAGCGGTCGGTGCCGTGCGCCTTGAGCCATACCGGCCTGCCCAGAGCGCGGCCGACCGCCTCCGCCGCCACCCCGTCGGGATACAGCCAGGTGGCCAGAATCGCGCGGCCGGCCGCCAGCCGATCGGACTGCGCCCGCAACGCGCGCCGATAGCTGCGCCACGTGGCGTTGCGGCCCAGCACCGGCACGTAAAAAGCCGAAACGTAGCGCGTCTCGAACCGGTCCTGAAACGGGTCGCGCCAGCGGCGAATGGCCGGCCAGCGCCACAGCCGCCACTCCGGCACCAGACACAGGTTGACCAGATCTTCGCCGGCGCCCGCGCCGCCGTGCCCCTCTGCCAGCAGGTCCGCCAGCGCCCGGAATTGCTGGGCGTTGAACAGACCCCGTTGCGGCTCGTCCGGCCGCGGATACAGGTTGCTGACCGTCACGATCATCGCGCCGCGCCCCTCACAGCCTGACCCACTCGGGCGGATACACGTGCCCCAGGTCGATCGTCCCCCCCGGACACCATTGCGCGACCAGCTCCGCGTAACGCGGCTCGCCGAGCGCCGCCAGGTTCAACCAGCGCTCGGGCGCCACCACGATCTTCCCCGGCCGGTCGGCCAGCCAAGCCGCCCACCACGAAAACGTGCTGTTGGGAATCACGTGATGCCGGCAGCGCGCCATGACCCGGAAATCTTCGTAAAAGTCGGGATAATTCTGGGTCACGAACGTGTGCGGGAACCGCAGCGGCAGGTGCTCGCGCACCCAGGCGTTGTCGTCGCTGAACACGAAGAAATGCGCGTCCGGCGCCCGCGCCGCCACGTATTCCGCCGCGCGCAGGAAATAGTCCGTGCCGCAAACGTCGTAGAGCGGATTGCCCACGAAATCCCCGCGCCGCACGCTCAGACACACCGCCTCGCAGTCCTCGACCCGCCGCAGCAGCTCCGCGTTGGCCGGCGGCGGTTCGCCCTTCACGGTCAGCTCGCGCCGAATGGTCTCGGCCGCGTCCCGGAAGTATTCCTCGCTGCCGAAGTAGCCCCAGACGTAAGCCTCCGGCCCCACCCGCCGCAGCCGCGGATCGAATCGCGAAAGGTCCTCCCGAACGAAATTCCGCCGATAGTACGGCCGCAGCTTCTGCCCCAGCAGCCGCAGCCGCCGCCCCAGCGCCGTTCGATCGCGGTACAGCAGCCGGTCGCTGTCCGCCCGCGTCGCGATCCGCTCGACGATGTTGAACCGGTTGAGCCCGTACGTCCGATGCTGCGGCCGGTCGAACCACGACAGGTCCAGCTTGAGTTCCGTGCCGCGGCGCAAGGCCGCCGCCCGGCCGAAGGCGTACTGGAACATCTGGTTCCCGATGCCCATATGGATGCGCACGACGATCATGCCGCGCCGCCTCTCCCCGCCCTGCCCCGCAACAGCTCCGACACGGTGACCGGCACCAGCCGCTTCTCGCGCAGCAGCGCCAGCAGCGGCGGCAATTCGGCCGCGCACACCGGATTGTCGTCGTGCAGCAACACGATGTCCCCCGCGCGCACGCGGCCGTAATCCGGCGCCGGCCCGCGCCACTTGCCCTCGTGGCGCATCGAATCGCGCGCGTCGAACGACCACAATACCGTCCGGTAGCCGGCCGCGGCCAGCCGCGCCGCCTCCCTCACGCCGATCCGCCCCCGCGGCGGCCGGAACAGCCGCGTGCCGAGGCCGCAGTCCGATAGCGCCTTTGCGCACCGCTCAACCTGAACGCGCAGCGGCGAGCCGTCGTGTGCATACCCGTGGTTGCCGATCTCGTGCCCCGCCGCGCGGATGCGCCGCGCCAGCTCCGGGTGCTTCTCGACGCGCTGGCCTTCCAGAAAGAACGTCGCCTGCGCGCCGGCTTGCGCCAGAAGGTCGAGGACCGCCGGCGTGAAGTCCGGCCGCGGCCCGTCGTCGAACGTCAACGCCACGGCCGGCCGCCGCCGCGGGCCGCGCAAACACAGCGCGGGCGAGAGCGGCGGGGCCAGCAGCGCGACCAGGGCCTTGCGCCACAGGCGCTTCATGCGCCCCCCGCCCCCAGCTCGCGGTACAGGGCGGCATAGGCCGCGGCCGTCCGTTCCAGCGAAAACTTCTCGCGCACCGCGCGGGCGGCCGCCCCGGCCAGACGCTGCGCCTCGCCGCTCGGCGCGATCAGCCGCCGGAGAGCCTCCGCCAGCGCCGCCGGGTCGCCGGGATTGACCAGCAGCCCCGTCTCGCCGTCGCGCACGAGCTCGGGAATCCCGCCCACGCGGCTGGCCACCACCGGCACGCCGACGGCCATGGCTTCGAGAATGGCCAGGCCCAGCCCCTCCGTCTTGGTCGCGTGCGCGAGCGCGTCGAAGGTCGCCAGCAGCTCCGGCACGTCGCGGCGAAACCCCAGCAAGCGGACGCGCTCGGCCAGGCCCAAGCCCGCCGCCAGCGCGCGCACCTCGCCCTCGGCCGGCCCGCCGCCCACCACGATCAGCCGCGCCGCCGGGGCCGTCTGGAGCACCAGCGCGAAGGCCTCCAGCAGCGTGCGGAAGTCCTTGTCGCGGGACAGATTCATCACCGCGCCGATCACGGGACCCTCCGCCGCCGCCGCGCGCGGCACCCGGTCCGCAAAGCGCGCCAGGTCAATGCCGTTGTAGATCGTCAACAACCGCTCCGCGGGCCAGCGGTTCGCCCGGCAAAACGCCTCCGCCGCCGCCTGCGAGACGGCGGTGGCGCGGCGAATCCGGCCCGCCAGCCAGCGCCGCGTCCAAGGCCCGCCCGGCAGCGGATCGCCGTCGGAACGGTGAACCGTGTGCACGAGCGGCGGCCCGCCGCCCCAGCCGGCCAGCGCCGCGTACAGCACCGCCCCGCGCCCGTGGCTGTGCAGCGCCTGGGCGCCCCACGCCCGCGCCGCGCGCCGCAAGCGCCACGCCAGCAGCGGATCGAAGCCCGGCCGACGCCGCAGCCGCAGACACTCCAGCGGCGGCGCCGCATATCCCGCCGCCCCGGACAGCGACACCACCGCCGACCGGAAACCCAGCGGCCCCAGCGCCCGGCACAAATCCCCGATGCAGCGGCTGCGGCCGCTCAGATCGAAGCTGTTGACCACATGCAGAATGTTCATCTCACAGGTCTCCGAACCGTCGCGTCGTTTCCACCGCGCTCCCCTTCCCCCTCAACCCTGTTCCCGCCGCGGCCGCCAGGGCCAGCCCGAGCAGGGAGAGCCGCGCGCCCCAGCGGAACGAGCGGGGCCGGTACTCGAACACGACCTCCCGATCTTCCGCTCCGACCCGCACGCCGCGAAACGCGCCGTTGACCTGCAGAATCTCCGCCGGCCGGCCGTCCACCGCCGCGGTCCAGCCTGGATACGCGATGTCGTTCAACACCAGCAAGCCGGCGGTGCCCCCCGGCAGATGCACCCGGCATTCACAGTCGGAGACCTGCCGCACCTCGGCTGCGACCGGCGGCCCGGCCGTCTCCGGCGCCGGCGGCAGGCCGTGCCGCGGGTCTTCGACAGCGGGAAGGCCGCCGCCCGCGTCCACAGCCGCCCGCACGGCCGCGGCATCGGCCGCCACCCGCCAGGCGGCGGCCACGTAGGCGCGCGGCAGGGCCGCCGCGTCTTCGTAGATCACGCCGCTGCGATCCTCGTAAACCGGCCTCAGCCCTGCGCCGGCCGGCCGCCAGCCACGTTCGGCCCACAGATAGCGCACCGCCGCGCCG
>Ga0073932_1003056_pt1 | contig 23675 bp, 20 predicted proteins | sample DewCreD2012metaG_FD_76967 | JGI IMG/M metagenome (GOLD analysis project Ga0073932, IMG submission 76967) | Hot spring sediment bacterial and archeal communities from British Columbia, Canada, to study Microbial Dark Matter (Phase II) - Dewar... ...
ACATTGTGGACCCAGTGGACTTCACCCGCAAGGGGATTGATTTTCTTGTCCATTTTGTCCACAAGGTCCACGACATCCAGAGGATAGCACGTAGAATCCGATCTTGACTGCCGAATCCAGGATTATCCTCTTTCGGGCGAAGTCCACGACGTCCACCGGTACGATCAACGATCGATCCTTCCGGTTATTTCAGAAGGATCGAAAGGGTCATGTCCTGCCAGCCATGGTCGAAGTGTTTGATACCGCGTACTTCACGGACCACTTCACCGGCTCGATCAAGCAACTGCCGGATTGGGGGTTCCAATTCCGGAGCGAGCAAGGACAACGCATTGGCCGCTTTGGGCGCATCCAGCGACCAGAAAGTCTGCATGGACGCCGGATTGACAGACGGATGCAAAGGGAATGGAAACACCGATGCGTTCGGTTTGGCGATGGCCTCCGCCAGTGTCCGGCATTTGTCCCGTTGACTAGCCGCAACGAGGATATCTTCATGAGTCACGGCATACAATGTAAATCCGGCGATATCGAAAGTCCACGTCTCGCCGGATTCTCCACTGGATTTCGGGGAAATTCCCAGCGTGCTTAGGAACGTTCCGGGATCCTCGCCATGGGCCATTCGTGCCGCGCCGAACCATTCCAGCGTTCCATTTTCGACGGCAATGCCTGCCGCGATTTCGGAAGCCAGAAGCCCGTCGGCGGCCTGTTGCGCGATGCGCACCTCCCGTGTTCGCAAGAAATCGGGTATCAGATTGAACAAGTCAAATACCGTCCGCCGCAGCGGCGCCGTAATGCGCACGCTTGCGTTGAAAAGATTTTCAGGAGACAATACCGCCGCAAGGCGCAACGGGGGGATCTCGTTGGGATGAACAGCCAGCGCCGGACGGTTTCGCGTGTCGAGCCGCGATCGAAGCGCGATCCCGTCTTCGGCGAGCGACAAGGTCGTCACGAGCAGACCGCTCCCACGATAGGCTTGATCCCGTTCCTCGATGATACCGGCCTTCTCCGCCGCCTCGTTCTTCAGCACATGGGCGACATATCCCAAGAGGGGCGCAAGGTTCGGCGTGGCCGGCATGATCATGTCCGGGCGCGTCGCCAATGCGGCATCGCATGACGAAAGATCCGAACAGGCTTCGAGGGTCGGGCTGAAGGTTGCGGGAGACTCGATGCGGGCAATTGTTTCCCGGAGGAACGCCGGGCTGTTGGATACGACGATCCATCCGCCCGCGAAACAGTAGCCCAGCGCGCCACCCGGCCAAGTTATGCCGGCGGGTTCGGTTTTTTCTTGATCGGACAAATTTCGACACGGGATTTGCAATGCTTCCGCTACGGAACATAGCGATGCCGCCACGGCGCCGGCATCGGTGTATTCGGCAATCGCCGCAAAGGCGGCGGGCGGTCTTTTATGGCGGACAATGCCCGAATCTTCCGTCCGAATCGTCTCCATGAGTTCCGCGGCCTCCGTGGCCGGTGAACTCAAATCGAAGAAACACGCCAGCGGCGTGTCCGGCGCGAAACCTTTCTTCAGCAGGAAATCGGAAAAGGTTTTTACGCCACCGGGACCGGATGCGAATATTGACTCTCCGAAAAGGGCTTGGGCCGGCTTGCCTTCGCGCATCTCTGGAGGCAGAATCCGTTCCAACACATTCAGACTTTTGCCGGCAAGATTCGACAGATGCGGCACGACACAGGCCATAGCGGCTGATTCAGGCGCCAGGGAAAACAACTTTATGGCGGAAACGGCATCACCATTCGAATCCGCCGATCCAACACATGGAGAAACGGACGCGACCGTCAACGCGATAGCAACGGCGGACAGGGTCCAGCGGTATGGATTCGCCGATTGTTTCCTCATAGTCCAAGTTCCAGACAATAGCGCATCTGCTCTTGTTCCGATGGAAGCCAAACGCTCATCAACAAAGGAAAATCCTGCACGTTTCGCACCCGGTAAAATTTCAGCAACTCCGTGTCCGGTCCCAACGTAAGCCCTTTGAACGGACCAAAGCGGCCATCGCCCGAATGTTGATCCTGGTACCGATCCGAATACTGGATAACGGGAAAATAATAGCGAAAAATGCAGGGGCTGCCGGGGTTTGGAAGGCGGTACGAATCCAACATGATATCGGGCAGGTCGCGGTAGCGCCACGACACCCGTACCCAAGGTCCGGTTGTACGCATTTCGGCCACCAAGTATTCTGTCCGGACATTGGGTTCCGGCCACAGGCCGAGGCGGTCCAAGGCCAGGTTTTTTCTCCATTCTTCTATCGCCGTATGCTCAAATGCCGGCAGACGGGCCGGGCAAAAGACTTTTTTCCCGCCGTCCTCGCGGATTTCGACGTCGAGCGGTTCAAGATCGGCATTCGCATAGGTCTCCATAAGCCTGTCTATTGTTTTTTCCTGGTAGAACCGGGCTGCGTATAACGGTCCCGCCAGAAACGCCGCCGCGCAAACCGTGAAGATCGCCGCGCGGGGAACGGCCGGTCTTGCCGCGGCAATCGCTTGTTTCAATCCGTCGCGCATTACGCGGCGCAAACCGGCCCATGCGGCTCCCGCAAGGAAAAGAGGAAACCAGAAGGACAGAAAATTGAGGTGAAACGCATGACGCATCTGGAATTCGATGCTGGTATAGCCGGTGAAATACAGAAACAACAGCAGACACCCGGCGGCCCTCCACAAACCGAGGGATCCTATGACAATAAACGCCGCCGCGGCATACCACGGGCCGAACACATCCAAATGCCGCGCCAACGGAACGGCTCCCCATTCCGCCGCGCGGAACATGCCGTTTTCCTCTTTGAAAAAATTCCGTGGCTGCAGATTGCGGACAATCCTGAGCGAGGCGGCATACGAGCGGCCTATCACGTCCGCCGGAAAAGTCGCGTACAAGGACAACACCAGTTTCCGGGTCAGCAATTCGGCTTTTTTCCGCCAGATGTCCACTTGATCGCGGTTGAATAACTCCGCATTCAGTATAAGGTCCATCATGGCCTGAAGCGGATTGGCTTGCAGGCTTGTGACAAGGCGTGCCGCACCCAGCGCGCGGAGGCTCGAAAAATCGTCGGGGGGCAGGTGGTCTTGCTTGGTGTCGTAATCGGCAATCAGGGCGTGCATGATATAATCGCCGTTGCTATGAAACGGGCATGCCATCGCCCGTTCGGCGCCGGTGTCGAAGACCGATTCCAGGGCGAATCCTTGGGCCATGTAAAAGGCGTTGTTGCCGCCGGTCTCGCGCGTCATTCGCAGGACCGGCCATGCGGGAATCGTAAAAGCGCCGACAAGCGCCAATGCCGCCGCAAATCGAAACCGGCCCGGGGTTCGATGGGCCACCCGCGTTCCCAGTGCGACGATCGCCAGCATGGCCGGGAGGCCCATGACGGCGTCCTGCCGGAATCCAAATCCTATTCCGATGACGAATCCCGTGACCAAGGAAAGCAGCAACAGGGGGCGCGGGCGTATCTCGCGCAACAGGAGGTATCCCGCGGCCAGCATCACGGCCAGGAGAAACGGCGCCTTGCAGAAACTGCGCATCCACGGAAGTTGTCCGAGCATGACCGGCGAAGCGAGCGTCAGCGCCGTTCCGGCGAGACTCAGCCACCGGTTCATGCCCAAGCGAAAGAGGCCGTATGTCAACACGCCGGTCACGGCAAAAACCGCGGCCCAGAAGATCTTGACGGAGGCCCAGGAGATTCCAAACAGCCGCCAGAGAATTCCCACGCTATACAACAGGTAGAGGCGGTCCGCGTGAAACTTGCCGCTGGTGGAAAAGAGCGAAAGGTCCGGGGGAACTTCTTCAGGGGACAAAGACGGGCGTTGCTGCGTGAAGAATTCGGCCATTTTTGGCGTAATTTCGGCCGTTCCGTACAATCCGTGTCCCATGGCCCAAAGCAGCGAGGCTCCAAACTGTTTGCAATCGCTGTCCGCGTCCGCCCGAAGGAGAACGCCCGGCTGATTCAAAAACACCCATCCCGCCGCGCCCGCGATAAGGAACAGGGCCGTGACAACAATCGTTTCGACGCTTCTTGATTGGGATGCGCGCATCAAATTCCGCCTTGGCACAGAAGGCCATGCTAACCAAGACGGGGTGAAATATCAACGGCAAGGCGATTTCGGGAATTGCCAATCCCCCGTAGGTGTATGGCATAATAAAGGACTTATTGTGAACAGGGCAGGAATGGATGAGCAAGCGATGGCAGGCAGTACGAAGTTGAGCGAAGGGCTGTGTGAGATACGTTGGCATGGGCGCGGGGGGCAAGGGGCGATTTCGTCGGCCCAACTTCTGGCGCAGGCCGCCTATTACGGCGGATTCCGCGGGGTAACCTCCGCCCCGACCTTCGGCGCCGAACGGCGGGGCGCGCCGGTTACGGCCTCGACGCGGCTGTCGCCGGAGCCGTTGCGCTTTTTTTCCCAGATTGTCAATCCCGATATTGTGATCGTGTTGGATGATTCGCTGATGGAATGCGCAAACGCCACGGCCGGTCTTCGCCCGCGGGGCTGGCTGATTATCAATACACGCAAGACACCGCGGGATCTGAACCTGGACGGCTTCCAGATCGCCACGGCGGACGCCACACGGATCGCCATCGAGAACGATCTCGAAGTGGCGGGTTCGGTCATCGTCAATACGGCGATGCTGGGCGCGTTCGCGCGAGCCACCCGGTTGGTGACCCTGGATAATATTCGCGAGGCCATCGGACACAAATTCGCGCCCGCGCTGGCCAAGAAAAATTTTGAGGCGGTGCGCATGACGTATGAGCAGACAATGGTAGGTGAACATGGGAACACGTGATTGCGAACACCTGTCGGCCATGGCGACGCCGAGTTTCGGCGAGGCCGGCCGCACGGGCGACTGGCGGACGCAGCGTCCGGTCGTGGACAACACCAAGTGCATTCCCGCCAAGAACAATCGTCCCGGCTGCTTCAGTTGCTGGATGTATTGCCCGGAAGCGGTGATCAAACGAACGATTCCAATCGAAATTGATTTGGAATACTGTAAAGGGTGCGGCATTTGCGCCGAGGAGTGCGTGTCGGGCGCCATTACCATGGCGCCCGAAGCCGGTTCCGAGGCGCCAACGACGCGGGAGTAGACGGACGTGGCAGTCAAGGAATCATCGCGGGCGGTGGTCATCACCGGCAACGAGGCCATGGCCATCGGGGCGCGGCTTTGCCGGGTCCAAGTCGTGGCGGCCTATCCGATTACGCCGCAGTCGCCGGTTACGGAAGCCCTTTCCAACTATGTCGAATCGGGCCAGTTGGACGCGCAATACGTGACCGTTGAAAGCGAGCACAGCGCGCTGTCGGTGTGCATCGGCGCTTCGACGGTTGGCGCACGGGCCTTCACGGCGACAAGCGCCAACGGCCTTGCCTATATGTGCGAACAAATCCATTGGGTGGCGGGCGCCCGGCTGCCGATCGTCATGGGGTGCGTGAACCGCGCCATGGCGGCCCCGTGGAACGTATTGAACGATCAGCAGGACTCGATGTCGCAGCGCGACGCGGGCTGGATACAGATTTTCGCGCGCAACAACCAGGAAATTATTGACACGATCATCCAGGCGTACCGCATCGCGGAATCGGTCTATGTGCCGGTCATGGTGTGCTACGACGGTTATCTGCTGTCGCATACCGTCATGCCGGTTGAAGTGCCCGATCAGGCTGGCGTGGATCGGTTTCTGCCGCCATATAAGCCGCACACGATCCTCGATCCGGCGGATCCGCGCAACCTGAACCAGGTGACGTTGGCCGACCCCCGTATGAATGCCGAAGGCGCACTGTGCCATGGCTATCTGGAACTGCGCTACCTCTTGCAGGAAGCGCTTGAAAATGCGCCCGAAACCATTGTTTCGGCCGGCGAAGAATACGAGCGGATCTTTGGACGAAACTGGGGCGGCATGACGTGGGACTACCGCGCCGGCGATGCCGATGTGTTGCTGGTCGCGGCCGGCAGTCTGGCCAGCGAAGCGACGGTCGCCGTGGATGCGCTGCGCGAGGAGGGCGTCGCGGCGGGCGTGCTCGGCATACGCGTGTACCGGCCATTCCCGCGCAAGAGCGTTATCGAAAGATGCCGCCGCGCCAAACTTGCGGTAGTCTTCGACAAGAGTCTGAGTTATGGTTACGAAGGACCGATTGCCGCCGACTTGAAGGCGGCCTTGTATGGCAGCGCTTCGACGCCCGCCGTTCAGAGTTGCGTATGCGGATTGGGCGGCCGTGACGTAAAAGCCCCGGAACTTGCGGAGGCCGTTCGCGATACGCTGCATGATTTGGCGGCGGGCCTTGCCGGCCGGGAACTCCGCTGGATCAACTGCCGGATATAGAGACCACGCAGATACATAACACCAATATGTTGCCCGGAACAACATGCAAAATGCGTGGATTCTAATGATTTGAGGTGGTTTATCGTGCTCGTGCTCGTAATCGAGTGATCGAAGAGAAATGAAGCAACAAGAGTCGGTGAAAAGAATGAGCAGTGATGTGTCCGAAGAACTTGTTTCGGCGGGTTTCAATGGCCGCAAATTCCGATTGCGAGTAAGATTGCGAGTTCTCTTGAATCATCCCGCAAGCGATTGAAGATGTTCATAACTCTTTGTTTCGATTACGATTACGAGCACGAGTACGAACGAAGTGGCGGCCAGATGCATTATTGGAATAACACGAGGATCTGTGAAGTTAGCGGTGTAAAGACAGGTGCATGATGGAAACGAGTCTGTTGAATTTGCCGGACGAAGAGTATCTGCTTTCAGGAAACCGAACCTGTGCGGGCTGCGGCCTGGGGGTGGCGTTGCGTTACATTTCAAAGGCATTGGAAGGCCAGGCGATTCTGGTGGTGCCGGCCAGTTGTCTGACCGTGCTGGGCGGGATGTATCCTGTTTCGTCGGTTCGGATGCCGTGGCTCAATGTGGCGTTTCCAAGCACGGCCGCATCGGCTTCGGGCGTGGCGGCCGGGCTGAAAGCGCTGGGCAAGACCGGTTTGACCGTCGTGGCCTTTGCGGGTGACGGCGGCACGCTGGACATCGGAATTCAGGGGCTGAGCGGCGCCGCCGAGCGCAACGCGGACATCCTCTACATCTGCTACGACAATGAAGCCTATATGAACACCGGCACGCAGCGTTCAAGCGCCACGCCGATCCGCGTCAAGACCGCCACAACGCCGATCCTCGGCAAGCAGCAGCACTCGAAAGACATGGTCCGCATCATGGAAGCGCATGGAATCCCGTATATTGCCACGGCCAGCCCGTCGTATCCCGCCGATTTGTTCGACAAGGTTCGCAAGGCCCGCGACATTTCGGGCACGCGCTACATCCACATCACGACGCCATGTCCGCCCGGATGGGTTTTTCCGACAACCGACACGATCAAAGTGGGACGCCTCGCCGTCGAGACCGGCGCGGTGGTCCTGTACGAAATCGAAAACGGCGTTTTTCGCCTAACCAGCAAGAGCCGCACCATCGCCAAACGAAACAAACGCGCCCCCATCGAAACATACTTCGCCGCACAGAAACGCTTCGGCAAGCCCGATCCCGAGCATCTCGCCGAATTTCAGCAGTGGGTGGATACCCGCTGGGAACAATTCATGGCGCGAGCCGCCGAAAGCGAGCAATAACATGGAAACCCAGAAAAAGAACAGCGGATGCCTGGCGGGCTTCGTCCGATGGTGCATGCGCCTGTTGTTGCTGTGTGCCGTCTTTCTGGGCGGCGCGTTCGGCGGATTTTTCGCCCCGCAACTCTATCACCATTTCTACCTGTTCCCAAAACAGGCAGAGGCATGGAAACAACTCGCGGCGCAACGGATGCCCGTGTCGCTTCAAACGGGCTGGCAGGAATATCGCGGGGTGATGCACAGCCATTCCGAGGTCTCGCACGACTCGGAAGTCACGTTTCCGGAAATCGTCCAGGCGCTGCACAAGGCAAAATGCCAGTTCATTTTCATGACGGATCACGTCGTGGACGGCAAAGCGGACTATTCGCTCGGCTGGAAGGGGCTCCATGATGGAATCCTCTTTGTGCGTGGATTCGAAATGCGGGATGGATTCATGCCCTGGGGTCTTCCAGACACCACCGTGTTTTCCAACAGCGAAGATCCGGCGGAACTGGCCAGGAAGATCCGCCAACTCGGCGGCGTGCTGTGTCTTGGGCATTGCGAGGCGGGCCGGCCATGGCACATCCCCGAAATAGACGGCATGGAAATTTACAACATCCACACCGATCTGCTCGACGAAATGATGGAAAAACACTCGCGGCTCGAAGTCGCCAAGGAACTCCTGATCAATATGTGGGCGTATCCCGAACAGACGCTGCGTTCGGTTTTCGACTGGTGGGTGCTGGCGATGCTGGTGCAGAAATGGGACGAGCAAAACATGCATCGCAAACTCACGGGCATCGCCGCCAACGACTGCCATCAAAATGTTGGACTACGCGGAGTCTACACGGACCAGGATACGCTTTTGCTGCTGGACACCGGCCACAGCGATCCGAAGAAGAAGATCGCCGAATTCAAGTTGAACGTATTGACGCGGCCGCTCCTGAAGATGTTTTTCGGGAAACTCGAAGCGGGCAGACAGTTGTTCCGGATAGACCTGGATCCGTATGAACGTTCGTCGCGATTCGTCAATACCCACCTGCTTGCCAAAGAATTGACCGAACCGGCCCTGCTCGATGCTGTGCGGACGGGCCGCGCCTTTATCGCATTCAACATGATCGCGGACGCCGGCGGATTCGCCTATGTGGCGGAGGGCGGCGGACAGCGGGTCACGATGGGTGAACGCATCGCTTTGTCGCCTGGCCTGAAATTGCGCGCCGAGGCGCCGCTTCCCTGCCGGTTCACCTTGGTGTGCGATGGAAAACGCGTGACCGAACAAAACGGTAAAACCTTCGAGTTCGATGTGACGGCGCCCGGTAAATACCGCATTCAAGCCGACGTCCGCGTCCCCGGCGAGATCGCTGTCGTCGGTGAGCGCTACGCCCAAAACATGGCCCCTTGGGTCTTGACGAATCCGATCGAAGTGACGGCCCAAGCCGGAAACTGAACGGCCGTTTGCATGAACCGCGGGAGGCATCCTTCATGCGTATGACATACCTGTTGGGCTTCGCGGCCATGCTGTGCGCCTGCATGGCAGACGCACGAAAAGCGACTGCGTCGGAAATCGCTTCCGGCTGGCAGACGACCGGCGGGCGAACCGTCGTCACGATAACCGACGGAGTGAAATACGACACGATATCGCCGGGCCGATGGCGGATTTCCGGCGTGCTGGAGGTGCGGTTTGCCGGACGCATCGAACCGCACGAAAACACCGTCTGTTCGATATTTGGCCAAGGCGCGGAAACCATCGAGGGAACGTTCAGCGAAATAAGGCTTCCCGAAGGCTGGCTGTGCGATGTGGAATACCGCCGCAAGCCCGCCAACGTGATTCTGCGCCGGTTTCGTCCGGATCGGGCGCCGGCCTTTCCCGGCGCGGAAGGTTTTGGCAAGTATACCATCGGCGGACGTGGCGGGCGCGTGATCGAAGTGACGAATCTCAACGACAACGGGCCGGGAAGTTTCCGTGCGGCATGCGAAGCCGAGGGACCGCGGACGGTTGTGTTCCGCGTTTCGGGCACGATCCCGCTCGAACGTGAATTGAAGATTCGGAATCCGTATATCACCATTGCCGGGCAGACGGCGCCGGGCGACGGAATCTGCGTCAAGAACTACCAATTCAATTTCGACACGCGGCACATGATCGTCCGCTATATGCGGTTTCGCCCCGGCGACGAGAAACGCAAGGAACAGGATGCGTTCGGGGGCAGCGGCGATCACATCATCGTGGACCACTGCTCGGTGAGTTGGGGCGTGGACGAGACGCTTTCCATCAACAAGGCCTCCAATGTGACGGTGCAGTGGTGCATGGTTACCGAGAGTCTCACGAAATCGCTGCATAAGAAGGGGTCGCACGGATACGGCGGATTGTGGGGCGGGCCGGGCGCGTCATTCCATCACAATATTCTGGCGCACCATTCGAGCCGGAATCCGCGCGCATCCGGCAACGAGGAGTCCGGCCTGCTCGATCTGCGGAACAATGTCATCTACAACTGGGGATTCAACAGCGCCTACGGCGGCGAACTATGGCCGCGCAACTGGATCAACAATTACTACAAATACGGCCCCGCCACCTCGGAAAGCGTCCGCGACCGTATCTTTCTTCAGAAAGATCCCAGGGGAAAAATGTATTGCTCGGGCAATTACGTATGGGGATTTCCCGCTGTCTCAAAAAACAATTGGGCCGGCGGCATTGACTTTGCCGAGGACGGCGAAGCCACCGAACAGACATTGCGTGTGCATGAACCGTATGTCGTGGCGCCGGTCGAGACCCAATCGGCAAAGAGGGCCTATGCGCGCGTATTGCGCGAGGCCGGCTGTTCGATCAAGCGCGACGCGGTGGATAAGCGCATCATCAAGGAAATCCGGACAGGGACGGCCCGTTACGGTGAAACCTACGGCGGCGGCGGCAAAGGCTTGATAGATTCCCAGGCAGCCGTGGGCGGATGGCCCGAACTCCGTTCGCTTCCTGCGCCGGACGATTCCGATCACGACGGCATGCCCGACACTTGGGAACGCCGCCACGGACTGAATCCCCAGGATTCGGCCGACGGCGCCCAAGACCCTGATGGCGACGGTTATACGAATCTCGAAAATTACCTTTGCCACATGGCGGGTTCCTGAAAACCGTAATGTCTTGCAAACGTCCTGCGAACCTAAATTCGGCAGTCAAAACCGGGTTCTACGTTCTCTCTTCTGGACATCGTGGACCCAGTGGACTTCACCCGAAAGGTCCACGATGTCCACGGCGTGCGCACAGGACTCCGGTTTCGATTGTCGAATCCGGAATAACCGGCGATTTGGACAGGGACAATGAACAATATATAATTTCGACTTATCGGAGTCTGGGCAGCGGGAATACCGGCAAGAGGATTGTGAAACATGTTCAGCGGTTCTATCGTGGCATTGGTGACACCGTTCAAGGCGGACGGCGCGATTGATTTTGAGGCGTACGGGCGTCTCATAGACTGGCAACTGGCCGAAGGGACCGACGGTATCGTGCCGTGTGGTTGCACGGGCGAGGCGGCGACGCTGTCGCATGACGAGCAGAAGGAATGTATCCGCTTTGCCGTTGAACGCGTGTCAGGGCGAGTGCCGGTAATCGCGGGAACGGGGTCGAACAGCACGATCGAAGCGATTTCATTGACCCGTTACGCAAAGGAAGCGGGCGCCGACGCGGCATTGCACATCACGCCGTATTACAACAAACCGACACCGGCGGGCCAGATTGCGCACTACACAGCCGTGGCCAAGGCCGCCGATATTCCCATCATGCTCTACAACGTGCCCAGCCGGACGGGGATCAGCCTGCTCCCGCAGACCGTCGCTGAACTGAGTAAAATCCCGAACATCGTCTCGATCAAGGAGGCCGCTGGCAGCCTCGATCAGGTTTCGCAGATCCTGGATCTGTGCGATATCAATGTTCTTTCCGGCGACGACAGTCTCACACTGCCGATGATGGCGGTCGGCGCGGCGGGCGTCGTATCCGTCGCGGCGAACGTGGCGCCGGCAAAAGTCGCCGGTATGTGCGCGGCGTTTCGCAAAGGCGACATCGAAGAAGCGCGCGAAATCCATTATGAACTGTTTCCGCTGTTCAAGGCGCTTTTCATCGAAACGAATCCGATGCCGGTAAAAGCGGCGCTCGCCCGCATGGGCCTGATCGAAAATGTCCTGCGTCTGCCGCTCACGCCGATGCTGCCGGACAAATTCGCGCAACTCGAAAAGGTGTTGAAAAAACTCGGCGTCGTGTGACGCATTGAAACGGAGCCATCATGGAGCGTGTCGTAATCAGCGGCGGTGCTGGATTTCTGGGATCGCACCTGTGCGATCGTATGATCGCCGAAGGTTTGGCGGTGGTAGTGTTCGACAATTTCATCACGGGCCGCCGAAAGAACATCGAACATCTATTCGGCCATCCAAACTTTACCTTCGTGGAGCAGGATGTAAGCGTTTCGTGCGATATCGGGGGCCGCGTGGATTACGTAATGCACCTGGCCTCGCCCGCGAGTCCCGCCGATTTCAAACGGATCCCGTTCGATTGCCTGCGCGCCGGATCATACGCCACGCATATCATGCTCGACCTTGCGCGCCGGAAAGGGGCGCGCTTCTTTCTGGCCAGCACATCCGAGGTGTACGGCGATCCGCCGCCGGAACACCACCCGCAGGTCGAAACCTATTTCGGCAACGTCAACCCCAACGGTCCGCGCAGCGTATACGACGAGGCGAAACGCTACGCCGAAGCCGTTACCATGGCTTATCATCGCCAGTACGATCTCGACACGCGTATCGTTCGCATCTTCAACACCTACGGCCCGCGCATGCGGCCCGACGACGGGCGCGTGGTCACCAACCTCGTTTGCCAGGCGTTGCGCGGCGAGCCGTTGACGCTCTATGGGGACGGATCGCAAACCCGCAGTTTCTGTTATGTCGGCGATCTTATCGAAGGCTTTTGCCGTCTGCTCCGGTCCGAGGAGACTACGCCCGTCAATATCGGCAATCCTGGCGAATTCACCGTTCGCGAACTCGCGGAACTTGTCCTCGAATTCACTGGAAGCGCGAGCCCGATCGTTACCGTGCCGCTACCCTACGCCGACGATCCCAAACAGCGCCGCCCCGACATTTCGAAAGCCCGGCGTATTCTCGGCTGGGAGCCGACGGTTCCCCTTCGCGAAGGCCTCAAGAAAACCATCGAATACCTTCGGACGGAAATCGGGTAAGGTTCGCTACGCGATTTTCTCCCTGGAACCAGAAGCCGAAAATGGCGTTTTCGATTGCCGAATCCAGGTTGTAGGGATCTACAGCCATTGCACAAATTCAATGATATTGTTGTCGGGATCGGCGAGGTAAAGCCAGCGGACCTGTCCGGGGATTTCAAGCGGGCCTTTGACAATGGGTACGCCATGTTCGCGAAGCCGGCCCGCCACGGCGTCTAAATCATCGGTCCGGATCGCCAGGTGCGGGCAGTAGGGCGCTTCGACAGCGGGCTTGGCGTAGGGCAAGGGACGGTTCAATGCGTCGAGCGGCTGAAGGAGTTCGAGATGGCCGCCATCGAGTTCGAGGAACGCAAACCGTTCGTGATGGTCTTCGTCGGTTTGGCATGAAACCCGCCGGAGTCCAAGCGTTTCCTCATAAAAGTTCAGTGCGGCGTCCATATCGGAAACACGAAAAGCGACGTGATCCTGTGACGGCATAAATGGTTCCTTATGACCCGTATTCTTTCAATTTATTGCGCAAGGTGCGAACGCTGATGCCGAGGACTTTTGCGGCATGCGTCCGATTTTGCTTGCAGTATTCGAGCGTCTTGAGAATGAGTTGCTTTTCGGTTTCGGCCAGCGTGGCGCCGGGGATCAATCCCGTCTCGCCGCCGGGACGCCGCACGGCCCCCAGCAGAAAATGATCGGGGCGCAGGATTTTTTCGGTGGCCAGCACAACGGCGCGTTCGATGGCGTTCTGGAGTTCCCGGACGTTGCCGGGCCACGCGTAATCGAGGAACAACTCGCGGGTTTCCGGCGCAAACCCGGATATTTTGCGTCCATTTTCCCGGGCGTACCGTTCGAGAAAATAATCCATCAGCGGGGGGATGTCGTCTTTCCGTTCGCGCAGCGGCGGCAAGACGATTTGGATGACATTGAGACGGAAAAACAGATCCTCGCGCAACTGGCCTTTCTCGACGGCGAGTTCGAGATTGCGGTTGGATGTTGCGACAATCCGCGTGTCTACCTGGATCGAAGACACGCCGCCAACCCGCTCAAATTCGCGTTCCTGCAGCGCGCGCAGGAGTTTCGGTTGCAGTTCGAGACCGATTTCGCTCACTTCGTCGAGCAGCAGCGTGCCGGTGTCGGCCAGTTCAAAACGTCCGATTTTCCGCTCGTGCGCGCCCGTGAAAGCCCCCTTTTCATGGCCAAACAGTTCGCTTTCGAGCAATCCCGCGGACAGCGCGGCGCAATTGACCTTGATGAATGGGCGGTCGGCGCGCGGCCCGTTGTAATGCAGCGCATGCGCGACGAGTTCCTTGCCGGTGCCGCTTTCGCCGCGAACGAGGACGGTCGCCCGGCTCGACGCGATTTTTTCGATTTCCGCATAGACCTTTCGCATGGCGGCGCTCTTGCCCACCAGCGCTTTGCAATCGTAGTTCCGGTTGAGTTGTGCGCGCAGGTAGCGGTTTTCCTCGGCGACCCGGCCCCGTTCAAGCGCCCGCGCAACGGCCAATTCAAGCACATCCGGCGAAAACGGTTTGAGGATGTAATCCTCGGCCCCGTCCTTGAGCGCGGCCACGGCGGTCTCGATGGTTCCGTAGGCCGTCATCACGATGCAGCGGGTGTCGAGTTTTTCCTCCCTGATTCGGCGCACGACTTCAAGCCCGTCCACCGGCGTCATCTTGAGATCCGTGACGACGGCATCAAAGCCCTTTGCGCGCAATAGTTGCAGGCCGTCGCGGCCGTTCGTCGCCGTGGTTACGTCGTAACCGTGGCGGACGAGCGCCTCCTCGACGTACTCGCGCATGAGCGCTTCGTCGTCAATCACCAGAATTCGCGATTTCGCCATGGCCGCTCCATTCACTTCGCGTACGGCGCCGCTGGGGAACACACGGACATACCATGCTTCCGCCGGTTTCTATCTAATCATGCCGCCGTTGTGAAACCTCAAGGGGTTTACTGTTGTCTGACATGACAAAGATAACAAAGATTTGGGCGTTGTCCGAAGAACTACATGTTGTAAAGAGTGTACACGGAAACGACGGGAATTCCAAATGGGGCACGTGCGGTTACTTGACGTCAAGTGTCCCGGCCGGTATGGTATGCTGAAATCCGCATGTCCAATATAGGGAAACGTTTTTCGAACCTGTGAACCTAAAATCGGCAGTTGAACGCGGCTCTTTCGACCAAACCATGGACGAGATGGACATTGTGGACCCAGTGGACTTCACCCGCAAGGGGATTGATTTTCTTGTCCATTTCGTCCAGAAGGTCCACGATGTCCACGGCGTGCGCACAAGACGCGGGTCTCGATTGCCGAATGCAGGATGAATGTTCAACGTGGTCGAACGGATTGGCCCAAAGGAGACTAAGCGTGAAACGTAATCGTCTGATGTGGTTTGGCGTATTGGCGGTGGCCGTCGCAATGGCGATCGTGGCCGGACCGAGGTTTTTTGAGTTTACCCGGCAAGCGTTTGCCGATACGGCGGTTCGCTCCACGGCGCATCCGGCGAGTCCCCGGCCCGACCAGGTATGCCTGACATGGAGCGGCGATCCCCAAACGACCCAGGCGATCCAGTGGAGGACATCGGTAAACGTCAAGAAAGGGACAGTCCAATTCCGTGAAAAAAGCGCGCCGGAAAACGAATACACCGAAGCGGACGCGACAGTCGGCGAAATCAAGGATCCGGGGACCGCGAACGATCCCGTAAACCATCGTTTTTCGGCGGTTCTGGGCGGACTGAAACCCGGCACAACCTATGCCTATCGGGTGGGCAACAAAAAGAACCGGAGCGAATGGTTCGAATTCACGACGGCGCCGCAAACGGCCGCGCCGTTCTCGTTTGTATATATGGGTGATCCGCAGGTCGGTCTGGACAAGTGGGGAGGGCTACTGCATTCCGCCCTGGATCGCCATCCCGGCGCGGCCTTCTACGTGGTGGCGGGCGACAATGTAAACCGGGGCAACAACCGCGATGAATGGGATGCCTTCTTCCATGCCGCGAGTGGCGTGTTCGACCGACGTCCCTATGTTCCCGCGTTGGGCAACCACGATTGTCCCCGTGGCGAAGGACCCCGCCTGTACTTGGACTTGCTGACCCTGCCCGGGAACGGTCCGGCGAATATCGGACCAGAAAGGGCCTATTCATTCGACTATGGCAATGCGCTTTTCGTCGTACTCGATTCCAATTCGTCGGTGGCGGCGCAAAGTCCATGGCTCGAAGAACGGCTCAAGTCGTCGAAGGCCGTCTGGAAATTCGCCGTGTTCCATCACCCGGCGTATTCCTCCGCGCCGCGGCGCGACAATATCGAGGTCCGCGAGCAGTGGGGCGATCTGTTCGACCGGTACCATGTGGACATGGCGTTGCAGGGACACGACCACGGTTACCTGCGAACCAAACCGATGCGCGCGGGCAAGGAAGTTTCGTCGCCCGCCGAGGGCACCGTGTACGTGGTTTCGGTTTCCGGCACGAAATATTACGAGGTGCTCGAACCCGATTACGCCGCGAAAACCATGGCCCGCGTTTCGACGTACCAGACCATCAACATCGAAACCGGACGGGAGAACCGGCTGACATACCGCGCGTATGATATGGAAGGCAATGTGCGGGATGAAATGGTTATAATCAAGTGAACGGCGCGGGCGGCGTGGCGATCCGCGTGAAGTAAAAAAGAGGAGGAAAGCATCATGGGCAGCAAGGGACGTGAAATTCTCGGGATGGATGTGGATGACGTGTTGCGGATGCTCAACAAGGCGTATGCGGACGAATGGCTCGCGCACTATCAGTATTGGATCGGCGCAAAGATCAGCAAAGGGCCCATGAAGGACGCCGTCAACGTCGAGTTGTTGCAGCATGCCGCAGACGAATTGCGCCATGCGGACATGGTCGCCATGCGGATTATCCAACTAGGCGGCACGCCGCTGACGCATCCGAAGGCGTGGCTCGAACAGAGCAACTGCGGTTACGACGAGCCGGCCGATCCCTATGTCGGGGTGTTGCTCGATCAGAATATCCATGGCGAACAATGCGCCATCACGGTCTACAAGTCTATACTGGACGCCACCCGAACCGGAGATCCGGTCACCTACAACATGGTACTGCAAATTCTGCAAGACGAAGTCGAGCACGAAGAAGATTTGCAGGCGCTCAAGGAAGATCTTGAACTGCTTCTGGCGCGCACCGGCGCCCGGTAACGGCCGGCCGTTCAGCCTCGATTCGGCAGTCAAGATCGGTTTCTGCGTTCTAACTTCCGGACGTCGTGGGCCTTGTGGACAAAGCGGACTTTACCCGAAAAGGGATCGGTTTTCTTGTTCACTTCGACCACAAGGTCTGCGATGTCCACATCTGGCGAACAGAACTCGGGTTTCGACGGCCGAATCCAAGTGTACGTTACCACACGAAAAATCCCAGCCCGGCGGAAACCGCCCAGCAGGCGAACAGGGCGTGGACAAAGGGGCGTGTGTGCTTCCATGCCGTCAATGGGCCGAGTCCCGCCGCGCCGAGGACCGCCAGGCTCGACAAGGCGCCCAAGGCATAAAATCCCTTGACCGCGCAATAGAACGGGTTGGTGAAAAAATGGAACAACAGGGCGGCCAGGAAGAGGCCGGCGCACAATGCCGCGGGCAGAAGCCCCGATGAGGCCGATTTGCCGGGACGAATCACCACGCCCGCCGCGCCGGTGAGAATCGCAAGCGAAGGCAACAGGGCGAACCACATGCCGGGAAAGACAAACCCGTAATTCCATCGGGGCGTCGCGGTGAGATCGGCCATGCCGCTGAGCAAGCCGTCCATCCATACGGTGGAATAGATGCCATCCCAAAAACTGTAGATGCCGGAAAAGACGGGCCGTATGAGCGCATCACCGAAGGCCAGCAACTGGGCCGGAGTGCGGTAGCCGGGATCCTGCCACCACTCGATGCCGCGCGAAGAATCCCAGCCGCCGATGAAAGGACGTCCCAGTTCCATCCAATTGCGGGCATAATACCATCCCGCGGCCAGCGCCGCGACGCCACACATCGTTGCCAGTGCGACGCAGGTCCGCGCCATACGGCGTCGCGCCGGCCCTTCACCCGAAAAGGCGGCATAGGCAATTCCCAATGCGGGGGGAAATACGACCAGCAGCGCAGTGACTTTGGACAGCAACGCCAGCCCGAGTACGAATCCGAGCGGAATACACTGTCGCGTATGGAACGATGCCGGATCCCGGAACAGCGGAATGGTCATATACATCACGCAGCCGATGAGCAGCCCCGCTATCGGTTCGTTCGAGATGTATTGCGACAGGTAAAGATTCATCGGCATCCACCCGCCGAGGAAAGTGGCGAAGATCTGAAAGTCGGCCCGTTCAGGAAAGATGCGCCGGGCCATGCGGTAACACAATTCGATTTGGCCGGCGCCGCAGAGCAAGGGGATTATACGTAGCAGGCGGATGGCGGTTTCGAGAGGAAACACGATCTCCAGCAGACGGAACAGCGGCGCGCTGATCAGATAGTAAAGCGGCGACTGGAACATCTGCCAGCCTTCGGTGGCCAGCGGAATGCGCCATGTCCGCGCCACATATTCGATATATTTGAAGTGGCCTTCCTGATCGAATCCAAGGTCCAGCGGCAGTTTCCATATGTTGTTGGCGCCCAGAATCAAAAAACCGCCGAGAACGCACCAGCGGACGGTTCCAGGCGTCAGATGCTTGCGAATGCCCCGTGCGCGGGCCGCGATCAGGCTGAATCCAAGCGCCAGACAGAAAATCGCCGCATAGACCGGCAGCCGCCGGGCGAACACTTCGGGAACGGCTTTGACGTTTTGCGCCGGTTCATACCGGTGCGGCCGGTTTACGGGCACGGCGGGCGTCCATGTCTTGCCGTCGCCGCTCGCCTCCCACGATGCGCCGGTATAGAGATTCAGTTCGGGGCACCACGCGATGAGGCACGCCGGGCCGTTGCGGTTCAGCGTCATGATGCGCACGGCGTGCGTGCCGGGCACAAGCCAGGGGGCCAGATCCACCGTGCGGACTTCTTTCCAACGATCCAAACCGCCGGGCGCATCGAGAATGCATTCTCCATCGAGAAACACGCTGGCCGCGCGCATGGCCTGCACGTGCAAAACCGCCCGGTCTGGTTTCTCCGCGACCGAAAAGGTGGCGCGGTAACCATGAACGCGCAAGTCGTTCCAGCGCGCTTGCAGCGACACCGGTTCATGGAGCCGAATCCATTGTGCGCCGTGCCGGTCGTACAGGAAGGGGACTGTGGGATCGTGCCGGATTCGATGCAGGCCATAGCATGCCGCCGCGGCAATGGCCAGAACACTTGCCGCTATCGCAAACCCGCGCATACCGATCCCTACGAGGTTGGAAACAGATAATTCAGCAACGCCGGGCCTTCGCCGAAATCCGGGATCAGAATGTCCGCGCCGGCGCGGAGAAGCCGTTCGCGCTTATGTTCGTCCCAGCCGTGGCCCGCCACTTCATTCGACGCGACGCCGATGGTAATGCAGCCATTTTCCTTGCCGTTGCGAATTTCGACGGGGCCGTCACCGACCGTCATGACTTCCGCGCCATGCAGTTGGTGCGCCGCGATAATCTCCTTGAGCACCTTTTCCTTCGAGTACTCTTCGATCGAACGCACCGCGCCCCAGATTTCATCGAAATACGGCGCGGCGCCGACTTTGGCGGCCTCATTACGGACGTCCTCGCGGTCGGTCCCGCTGAACACGTACAGCGTGACGCCCTTGTCGCGCAGCCTCCGCACGAAATCGATCGCGCCGCGCAGGGTCGCCTGCTCGACGGTCATCTCGCCCGATTCCAGTTTGGCGATGCGTTCGTTGACCGGAACCATCAGGCGTTCGTTATAGATATCCTTGTAGCCGTACGGGTCGAGAATCTCCTCTTCCGGAACCAACCCGTGCGCACGGACCATTTCCACGAGTTTCTGCATCTGAAAGATGGTCTGGATACCCGTGGTTTCGTCAATGACCCGGTGAACCTCGTCTATGATCTCCTGCGTGGGTTCGGTTTTGCCGCAGATCATTTCGATCATGACGGGCGCCATGATATTTTGCCAGCCTTCGCGCAACAGGCTGATGGTGCCGTCGAAATCGAACAAGGCGTGTTTCAGACGCCCGCGTTCCACTTCGTTGACGATTTCGATTTGCGTTCCCGGTAAATAATTCCGCTTCACGTGTTTCATTCTCCTTCGAACTGCACCAGCACATGCACCGGCAGCCCCGCCAGTTTTTCGCGCCCTTTGAGGTCCGGTAGTTCCACCACAAACGCCACTTCGACGATTTCCGCGCCGAGTTTTTTCACCAAATGGGCCATGGCCGCCATCGTTCCGCCCGTCGCCAGCAAGTCATCCACCAGCACGACCCGGTCGCCCGGTTTCAGTGCGTCGAGATGGATTTCGATCGTGTCCTTGCCGTATTCGAGATCGAATTCCTCGGAGATGGTTGCCGCGGGCAATTTGCCTTTCTTGCGCACCGGCACAAACCCGATGCCCAGCGCATAGGCCAGCGCCGCGCCGAAGATGAAACCGCGCGCGTCCGCGCCCACGATGGCCGTAATACGCTTGTCCGCATACCGTGCCTTCCAGCCTTCGATGATTTCCCGAAAAGCCGCCCCGTTGCCCACAAGCGTCGTAATGTCCTTGAATTGAATGCCCGGTTTTGGAAAATCCGGAACATTGCGGATGGCCGCTGCAAGATCCATGGCTTTCCTCCATCATTTTTCTCGTGAAAGCGGTAGCATGACGCTTTTTCCCCTTCATTTACAACCCCGCCGTAATCCGAGGCCTTTGCGGAAATGACGCGATCGGGTGAAAAACCGGGACGGACTCGCTGAAAATGGGCCGAAAAATGAATTTGACATGTGAAGCCCGTTGAATGAAAATCTTCCGAACGTATTGTCGGCTACCCTAATGCCGGGCACGGCAAACCCGGGCATTTCAAAAAAAGGACCCAACCATGCAGGAAAAAGAAAAGGAAGCGATTGCAGCAATTTGTTTGATGGCGGCGGTGGCCGATGGCGGTAAGAGCGATGTCGAACATAATAAATGGAGGGAAATTTCCCAAAGCATGGGGCTTGAATCATCCGCGGCTGTGGTGCAGCGTGTTTTGCTGCGGAAAACCACCCTGGCGGACGAAGCCGCGGCGTTGTCCAATCCGGAAATGCGAATGCTTGCGTTCGAGATGGCCGTTTGCATTTGCGATGCCGATGGAACGACCACGCCACGGGAAAAGGAGTTTCTCGACAATCTGAAGACGGTCTTGAACATTCCCGCGCCGGAAGCCGCGGAAATCCAATCGCAAGCGGAAGATTTTGCGATGGCCGCCACCGCAATACCGCCGGTTTTGGCCGCCGGATCTCCATTACTTCCGCAGGCGCTTCCTCCGGACAGCCAAGGCCCCACGGATGCCGGGATCGATCAGATCATTCTCAATCAGGCGATACTGCTTGCGGGTCTCGAATTGTTGCCGAAATCGCTGTCCACCCTGGCCATCCTGCCGCTTCAAATGCGGCTCGTCTACACGATTGGCACGCGGTACGGTTATCAACTGGACAGCGGCCATGTGAAGGAATTCCTCGCCGTGCTGGGCGTGGGGATGACCTCGCAAATCGTGGAAGACATGGCGCGCAAATTTCTGGGGTCGCTGGCCCGCAAAGCGGGCGGGCGCATGATGGGAAGAATTGCCGGAGCCGCAACAGGCGCTTCCATGACGTTCGCGACCACCTACGGAATCGGAATGGCGGCGAAAAAGTATTACGCATCGGGAAGAAAACTTACGATGGACGATGTCAAAAATCTGTTTCGTCAAAGTTCCGAAGAAGCCAAGGGATTGTATGCGCGTTATGCGGGCCAAGTCGAACAAAGCGCAAAATCCACCAACACCCTGGATCTCCTGGCGATGGTGCGGGGCAAATAAAAAAATGAGCAGGCCTGTAAGCCGAGTTCTGTCATAGAATCCGCAAGGATTCCGAGACGGCCATTCCTCTCGGGCGTACGTCGCCGTACGTCTCTAGCTTCCTACCCGGGAGCGGAGCGGGCCACTCCATGGCTCCCCTATTTGGAATTGCTCCGGACGGGTGTTTTGCCAGCCGGCCTGTCACCAGACCGCTGGTGCGCTCTTACCGCACCTTTTCACCATTGCCGGCCCCGGCATACCGGGACGTGGGCTGTGTAGTTTTCTGTGCCACTCTCCGTCGGGTTTCCCCGCCTTCGCGTTACGAAGCGTCCTGCCCTATGGAGCTCGGACTTTCCTCGCCGCCCGAAGGCGGCGCGGCCGTCCAGCCTGCTCATCATCATCATTATAACACAAGCCTTGGCCGCTTTGGCCGCCCTGGATAATGCCGGCGATCGCGCCCGCTTCACCACGGAAAATACGAACAACATTCCAGCGGCTTTTTTGTTCAACACGTTCGCGCAATGGCCTTGAGCGCGTTTTCATATTTGTCCGTGACGACGTCCCAAAGATATTCTTCCTTGATTCGCTCGACGGCTTTGCGCCGGTATTCGGCCACCGATTCGGGGTGGTCGAGCAGATCCTGTAAACGCGCACGGAGGCTTTCGGGCGACAAATCGTATACCACGCCGCTGCCGTTCTTGACGGCGTAGGCGTTGTCGGGTGTGTTGAGCGTAACACAACAGGTACCATAGCCCATGGCCTTGAGCAGGCCGAGGCTTGTGCCGCCGGGCTGGTTGCCGTGCAGCAGCGCGTAACAGCCGCAGTGCAGTTCCTTCACATGCGCGGGATCGTAGATGCCCCCCGGAAAAATAATCCGGGGATCCTTCGTCGAACGGATAATGCCGGCCGCGTAGGCGCTGTCCTGCTCGCGGCCCCCGCCCATGAACAATTTTTTGTCGGTTTTTAGGCCTTCGAAAGCCTTGATGATGACTTCACAACTGTTTTCCGGCACAAAACGGCTCAAAAACAGGAAATAACCGTCCTTTTCAAGGCCATATTGTTTGATGATTTCGGGATTCTCGGAAGTCTCGACAGGCGCCCCGTTGGGAATATACAGCGGCTCGCGGCGATACCTGAAATGGCTCGCGTAGTAGTCGCGCACACTAACGGCGTCAATTATCATCTGGTCCGCCAGACGCGAAGCAACCCGTGCATTGAAATGAATGAACCATTTTGCGAACCCTCCCCACTTCTTGCGTTTCCAGTCGAATCCGTCGGGATTGAGCGCCACGGGACATCCAAACAGTTTCGGAATGGCGCACAGTGTTCCGATGCCGGGATTGAAGGCCAGAATGACGTCCGGTTTTTCTTTGATCAGCGCATGCCAAAACGCCAGAAAACTGTGCGAATACGTGTCCGTCGCCTTCGTCTTGATACGCGGCAACTCGATACGGCGGATTCCGCGGCATTCAGAAGTTCCGTCGTCCGGCGATCCCGTCCGGCAATAGCAAATGACCTCGTGGCCGCGTTCAACGAGCCGCGCCCCGACCTCCTCGCCGCACGTTTCCAAACCGCCATAGCGCGCCGGTACACCCCGAATGCCCAACATGACTATCTTCATGATTGCACCTCCATTTCCGGAATATTGTGGCCGTTCAATCCGGCTTCGGCCGTTGCCGAGCGAATACTAGCCACACTTGTAATTTGGAAACGTCAAGGACATGAGCGATTGCCAAAAGCCTCTTTGTGTGAAGTCCGCCTTGTCCACAAGGTCCACGATGTCCAGAAATTAGAACACGGAACCCGATCTTTATTGCCAAATCCAGGTTCAACTATATTGGCATCACCAAAGCATAATAGATTCCCGATGCCTGGCGAATCAATGAGCCGGTTGCTCTGTAGATTGTGAACGGAGTCCGATGGCAAGGTCCGGTCATCTCAATCGGGTTGGCGCGGGGTTATGTAAGGCGGCGCAGCCTGGATGCGCGCGATTTGTGCGGGGTGGGATCTGTTTTTGAA
>Ga0073932_1003057_pt1 | contig 23672 bp, 18 predicted proteins | sample DewCreD2012metaG_FD_76967 | JGI IMG/M metagenome (GOLD analysis project Ga0073932, IMG submission 76967) | Hot spring sediment bacterial and archeal communities from British Columbia, Canada, to study Microbial Dark Matter (Phase II) - Dewar... ...
AAAGCCTCCCTCAACCCCAACGGGGTTGCATCGGTAGCCCAACGTTGCCGCGCCGGCGGTTGGGCGCGGCTACGTTGGGACGGCGGACGTTGGTTTGCCAACCCCAACGGGGTTGCGGCCACGGTTGACGGTCAACGACGACACGATGAAGACAAGACGACAATAAACCTAAATCCGGCAGTTGGAAAAGGCGCATGATTCATAAACCGCGAATGGGCGCGAATTCACGCCAATACGGCGCTGATGACGTTCTCACCCGAAAGGAGAGTGGATTCCCAATCGCAAGACCTTGATATTCGTGTCTATTCGTGTCCATTCGCGGTTCAACTGCGGTTTCTGGGATAAAGCGCCGGGGGCAGCGCTCCGCGCGACCAAGTGGACGCAACCCCTTCGGGGTTGAGAGGCAGGTTGCTTTGCCCCAACGTAGCCACGCCCAACCGCCGGCGTGGCAACGTTGGGCTATAGTCGCAACCCCCTTGGGGTTGGGACGCGCACACAAAAACCGGTCTCACCATCCGAGATGTGGGCGATGGCAAGGCCGCCGGACGGGACCTGCGGGCCTTGTCTGAGCGGCATTGGCATTTGCCCATACTTGTCATTCTCCAACGGGGGGTGGTGAGAAGCGCCAACAACAAAGGGCGCCGACCCTGATGGCCGGCGCCCTTTTATTCATACGGCTTGCGATGAAGTCTTCGCCGCTACAGCAGTTCGAACGCGCTGACCGAGACCGGAACGGTCTGGTTTTCGTCGGCGCCGATGTCGTAGTTGGCCGAGCCCAGCGGGAAGGTGTCGAACGGCCGCGCCTCGCCGTCGATGTCGGTGGCCGGCGCGCCGGTGGCCGTTCCGGCGTCGCAGCAAGGCGACTGCGGGCTGATGTGCAGGTCGCCGTTGGCGGCGTCCGTGTATCCCGGCGAGTTGGTGTTGTCGAGGATGTCGGTAGTGGACGTGTATTGCGGAACCAGATCGACGCCATTACCATTCTTGTTATTGTGGAGGAAATTGTTGGCGCCAGTGGAGCCGCTGGCGTTCAGGAAGCGCGTGGCCGCCGTGTCCAAAGTGATGTGGTTTGAGAAGATGTTGTTGACGAATTTCGTGTTCACGCCAGTGAGGTTGCTGACCTGCACAGCGATCACGCCAACGTTTGCGATGTTGGCAGAGTTCTGATCAAAGGAGCAGTTTGTCACAGCGTAGTTGTTGGTGCGCGCGGAGAACAACGCCGTGCCGCCATAACCGGTATCCCCACTCACAGGGAACCCAGGAAGGTAACCGTTCTTGCTGAAAAAGCAGTTAGTGACAGTCAAATTGGTGTCATTCGAGCCTGACCCGTAGTAGCACCAGACGGCCCCACCCTGAAGGCGCACCTGATTCCCGCGAAAGTCACAGCGTTCAATGGTCACGTCCTTGCCCGGTGCATTCAAAGCGACCGCGCCGCCGGAGGCCCCACCGGCGCCGATGTTGACAACATTGTCGTAGAACCGGCAGCGGCGAATGGCAATCTGTTGTCCAGTGTTGGTGCTATTGCTATAGACGGCGCCCCCGTATTGCCAGCACGAATTCTGCGCGAAGTAGCAGTCTTCGATCACAAATCCTGTCCCGCTGGACATGAATGCGATGGCGGCGCCATTCGCCCCATTGTTGACATGGCTGTTGGTCGTGAAGTTGCAGTTCGCGATGGTGATGTTGTTAGATGCGCCTGCGGTGGTCTCGTTGATGCGGATGCCGCCACCGGCCGTGTTGTTGATGCCGTAGTTGCGGAACCAGATGCCGTCAATCCGGATATTGGTTCGATCCCCCATGACAAAGCCCTGCCGCCCCGAAGCGCCGGCGAAGATTGTGGCGTTGATCGGCGCGCCACGCCCCGTAAAGGCCGTCGCGTCGAAAACGCGCGTGTTGGGATTGGGCGGCATGTTGGTCTCGCTGGCTGGGAAACCGCCGTAGATGCTGACGCCATTGGACGCCGGGTTGAGGTTGCGTTCGTCGTATGTGCCTTCCTTCATGTAGATGACGTCGCCCGAACTGGTGGCCAGCGCCAGCGCTCCAGTTCCGCCGCCGCTATTCCAGAGCGTCCGCTTGGCTGTCGCCCAAGTCAATCCGTCGCCAGTAACATTGTTCCCCGTGGGCGAAACGTAGTAGTTCGCAGCGTTCGCCCCCGTTGCCAGCGCGACGCACGCCATCGCCGCGATGGACACCCATCTGTTGCGTTTGAGCCAAACCATACTCACGCCTCCTTCTCCGATATGTGTTGTGATGAAACCCTTATGAGCACGAATCACGCTCCCCACGGGCGCCCCGCAGGATGACGCGATCGAAACTCCGTCTCCAGGTTGGGCCCACCTTCATTTCGGGCGCTCACGGCGCCGGAGCCTTCATCCTGAAGCCAGCATTTGATGACGACATGAGGGAGAGCTGGCCATCCGCCTGCATCGCTTTTGAATGTGTGAATTTGAACTACGTGAACTACACATTTATAGCCGAAAGCCCATCGCAGGTCAACAGGAAAACTCACGCAACTCTGACGTGCGAAAAAATGGATCACATCAAACACATTTTCTCCGTTTCCAACGCCATTTGAACAGTGTCAATAACTTTCCTGTGGCGCAGTTTGTTTTAGCCTTGCGCTACGCGGGCCGCTTCGGATAAAATAAAACTGTTAAGGTGAAAGGGGTTGTTCTTGTTGCGGCGGCGTTCGACATGGTCCGGTGGGATGCGAACGACACCATCGACTGTGTGGACCGTGTCGGCGCCATGGCCGCGATCAGAATGATTTCCTCATCAAGTATCGACAGGAGGCGCGTATGAAGAAGCGAGTCGCAGTTCAAGTTTGGGCGTCGGTGGCGCTGGCGTTGAGCCTGCTCGCCACGCCGGGTCATGCGGTATTTGATCCAAAGAGCTTCAGTTCCCTGGGAACCCTGGCGCCGGGCGGTTCGGTGACGATGACCATCGACACGGGGGCGACGCCGCCGACCATCACTTTAAGCGCGGGCGGCGGGCCATATACCGGAACGGTCTCGACCTGGCCGGGGCAAAGCACGAACATCGCGGTCTTTTGCTTTGACTCGATCAATCTGGCCAGCACGATGGGCAATATCACCGTCACCGGCTCGCGTCCACTGGCGCTCCTCAGCCGGTCAGACATGATCATCGCCAAGTCTCTAACTATGGCGGGCGCCGACGGCGCCAATCCGGCGGGCGCAGCCGCGCGATTCGGAGGCGCCGCAGGTGGCGACGGCTGCCGGACAGCTGGTTCTGTTCAGGCGCTATCTGGCAGCGGCAGTGGGGGCGGGCAGGTTCCCAGCCCGACCAACAGCGGGGGGGGCGCGGGCGGCGGCTTTGGGGGCAACGGCGGCAACGGCGGCAATAACACGACCGGCGGCGGCGCGACGTATGGAACGGCCAATGTCACGGATCTGATCGGGGGCAGCGGCGGCGCCGGTGGCGAGCTGCAGACCATCTCAGGCAATGGCGGCGGCGGCGGCGGCGGCGGCGGCGCCAGTGAGCTGGCGGCCTGTGGAAACATCACTATCAACAATGCGAATGCCATCCGGGTGTATGGTGGCGCAGGGGCATCACAAGCGACCGCTGGCAAGCCCAACGGCGGCGGCGGCAGCGGCGGTTTGATCGTGGTCAACGGGCATAAGATCACTTTGGACAATGCCAACCGGCTCAACGCCAAGGGTGGAAACGGCGGCAGCAATGCCACGAGCGCCTACGGCGGCGGCGGCGGCGGCGGCGGCCGGGTCGTCATCATTTACAGTGGGGCGTTGATTGTCTCGGCGGGAACCCTTGACGCAGCGACGTGCTGCACGGGAGGGACGGGTGGAACCGGCGCGATCGCTAACGGCGCAAACGGATCAAACGGCACGGTGTATTTGCAGCCCATGGGGCCGCGCTTCGTTGATGCCGCCACAGGGGATGATACCAACACGGGCCTGGATTGGGAGCATCCCTGGAAGACGATCAGCAAGGCCATCACCACCGGCGGAAACCCGGCCTATCCGGATACGTATGTGAAAGCGGGAACCTACAACATCGGCACTACGAATTTGACGCTGCCGGCCAACAACCTCAGGTTCTGGGGCAGCTATGACGCGTCGCTGACGGGAACAACGACCGACACGCGCACGGCAGGTCTGGACGACACGATCATCAACCCCGATGTCACTGGAACCAATACCAGCCGGTTTTTAAACGGGAATACGCGCACCGGTATCGTTTTCGACGGATTCAATTTCAGCGGTTACCTTGTGCAGCTGACGGGCAACGGGGGCGGCGCCGTCTTCAACGTCACGACAGGCCCTTACGATTTCACCTTCCGCAACTGCGTCTTTGAGGGCAATCGCGTGAACGGCAGCGACACCCTTGATGCTACCGGTGGCGCTCTGTATTTCTCCGCAATAACAACGAATGGGAACCTGCTGACGCTGGAAGGGTGCCGATTCGTCAACAACGATGTCCATCCCTATACAACCAACACCGATAACCGCGGCGGCGCCGTCTGCATCACCAACGGCGGCGGCGCGGGGACAAACTACAGATGGACTCTGCGCGTGGCCGACTGCGAGTTCACCAGCAACACCGCCTATGCGGGCGGCGCCATCTCCGGCTGGGGCTGGGGCGATCCGCAACTGGATATCGGGATCACGCGCTCGAAGTTCATCAAGAATGCGGGACGCGGCGGCGGCATCTATATGGGCCGCTCGAACTTGCTCAATACCCCAACCGCATCGATCACCAACTGCTTCTTCAGCCAGAACGGCTCTCTGGACCCCGTTCTGGGCCTTAATGGCGCCGCCCTTCAGATTGGGACTTGGGCTAACGGCCCGGCCACCGTCGCCAACTGCACGTTCGATGGCAACTTCGGCGACCCAACTACCAGCGCGGGATGCACACTATGCGTGAACGGCGCCACGACGACGGCCACGCTGATCAACAACGTCTTTACCAACAATGCCGGTTACGATGTGGTCCGGATTAACGCCGGCGGCATCAACTCCAACTACTCCTACTACTACAACAACACATTCTTCGAGAACGAGATCAATGAGGAAGTTGCGGACCAATACATCCAGTATGTCAACGTCGGCGGCAATGACCGGAACGGTACGACGCCGACGACCGATCCGCAGTATCTGGACCGGCTTAACGGCGATCTGAGGACGGCCGACACGTCGCCGCTGATCGACGCCGGGATGGACAGCGGTCTGACCGATGACATTGACGGGACTGGCCGGCGGCCGGTGGACAACATCAACGTCCCCAACTCGCCCACCGCCTACGATCTGGGGGCCTACGAGAACCAGGCTGTGCCCGTGACGATCAGCCGGTTTGCAATCGAGTAGTCCGGCAGGAGCAACAAACCAGCGCAGGTATTCACGACCCGGGCGGCGCGCAAGCAGGAACGGCGCGCCGCCCGGGTGTCTTTTATTGCGGCGACCCGCTGCAGGTCCAGAGTCAACCTTGCTGTATCTGGCGCGTCAGTGAGTCCCGGCCACCGCACCTGTGATTATCCTGGAAACCGCAGTTGAACCGCGAATGGACGCGAATAGACACGAATATCAAGGTCTTGCGATTGGAAACCCACTCACCTTTCGGGTGAGAACGTCATCAGCGCCGTATTGGCGTGAATTCGCGCCCATTCGCGGTTTATGAATCATGCGCCTTTTCCAACTGCCGGATTCAGGATTATCCACGTCTCGGATGGCGAGATCGGTTTTCATGAGCGCGTCCCAACCCAGTTTGAGAAATCAACGGTCGCAGAGTCGCGAAGCGCTTTGGAGTGTGGAGGCTTGCCTCGGCTTTCAACCCCGCCGCAGAGCCCTCCACAGGGGAGGCAAGCCTCCACACTCCAAAGCGCTTCGCGACGATCGGTCGAAAGATTTGATGGTTCCGCCAGGGTTTCGAAGCAGTTGGGAAGACGCCTGCCTGAAGGGGCTTCTTGGAGCAGGCCTTGGTCCGGGATCACTCCTTGTCCAGCGCGATCTCGTGGACCGTGCCGAAGTCGGACAGGGGAGGGTCAGTTTGAGCGGCGGCGCCGACGACGAGCGTGACGAGGCGGGCCGGATCAATGTGTTTGGCGATGACGCGCCGGAGGTCTTCGGTTGTGACGGCGCGGACGCGGGCGACGTAGGTGTCCATGTAGTCGGGCGGATAGCCCATCAGTTCCAGTTCGGCGCGGCGATTGACGATTTTGGAGGCCGAGTCGTTGTCAAACACGGCGCGGCGGACGATGGCCTCGCGCGCCTCGGCCAGTTCCCCGGCGGAAATCGGCCGGTCGAAGAGGCCCTGAATCTGTGCGCGCATGGCGGCGAGGCACTCGCCGGCGCTTTCGGTCTTGGTCGAGGCGCTGGCGATGAAGAAGCCCTGATCGCGGCCGGGAACGAGAAACCCGAAGACCGAATAGGCCAGGCCGCGGGCGCTGCGAACGTCGCGATACAGGCGCGAGGCCATTCCCATGCCAAAGACCTCGTTGACCACTTCAAAGGCGGCCTCGTCGGGGTCGCCACGGCGTGGCCCGCGGTGACCGATGCGAATCTGGGACTGCGTTTTGTCCAGCGTGATGACGTTGACCGAGGCTTCGGGCGCGGGTCCGAGAGGAGCGACATCGGGCAGCGGCTCACCGGCGCTCTTCCAGTCGCCAAAGCGCTCGGCCATGAGTTCTTCGAGTTCGGCGCGGGACAGATCGCCGGAGGCGGCAAGGAGGATGCGGTCGGGCGTCACGTAGCGGCGGTGAAAATCGATCAGGTCGTCGCGGGTGAGGGCCTGAACCTGGGCGGACCTGGGCGTGCGCGCCCACGGGCTATCCTTGCCAAACAGCAGATAGCGGAACTCGCGCCGCAGGATTTCAGGCGGGTCGTCATTGCGGCGGCGCAGCATTTCGAGGAGCTGATTGCGCGCGAGATCAAACTTTTCCGGGGCGAACGCCGGCTCGCGCAGGACCAGCGAGAAAATCTCGAAGACGCGGGGCAGGTCTTTCTTCAGGCACGCCATCGAGACCTTGCCGAATTCCTCGTCGATGCCCGATTCGACGCTGGCGGCGAGGAACTCCAGTTCGTCGTCCATCTGTTCGAAGGGGAGCGAGCGGGCGCCGCCGTCGCGCATGACGTCGCCGGTCAGTCGGGCCAGGCCAATCTTGTCCGCCGGTTCATGGATGCGTCCCACGCGAATCCAGGCGGTGATCTGGACCAGCGGCAGTTCGCGGTCGGTCAACAGATACGCGTCCATTCCGTTGGGGCCTTCGAAGCGTTCGGCCTTGGGGGGATGAAACTCCAGGACCGGAATTGAGAGTTGTTCGGGCCGGACGGGCACGCCGCTCGGGTCCGGAAGGCCGCCGCCGCGGGCGCAGCCGAGGATAAAGGCCGCAGCAAAGGTCAACAGCAACGCAAGGGACAATACAAGTGGTTGAGAGTTCTTGTGCATGGCGAAATCTCCGGCGCAAATGTTAATGAGGGACGCAAGGGACCGCAGGGACGCAGAGACTCCGGAGGGGCGCAAAAGCCTCACGCGACGAGAATAAGCGCCCGCCCGCCAAGAGCGCAGGCGGCGAATCGGCTCAATGTGTCTGCGGCGTCCCGGTCCTTTCTTCATCGATTTCTGTCGCGGGTTGCTCTGTCTCCTTTTTTTCCCGGGCGATAGTCTGCAGGTGGTCGCGCAGGGCGTCCATGCCTTCGCCTGAAATGGCCGAGATAGCATAGACACGGCCAAACTTGGCCTCCAGTCGCTCCCGCAATGGCCCGATGGCGTCTGCGTCGGCGGCGCGATCGATTTGCGACAGGACCAGCGTCGAAGGCTTGTTCAGGAGCGTTTTTCCGTAGAACTCGAGTTCGCGCTGCACCATTTCGACACGGGCCGTGATGTCGTCGAAGTCGAAGACCCCGTGTTCGTCCGTGACCAGATGGAGCAAATAGCCCGTGCGTTCGATATGGCGGAGGAAACGGTCTCCGAGCCCCGCGCCGCGGCTGGCGCCTTCGATGAGTCCGGGCAGGTCGGCCAGGACGAGCCGTGTGGAATGGTCGAACTCCAGGACGCCCAGGTTGGGATGCAGGGTCGTGAAGGGATAGGGGGCGATCTTGGGCGTGGCCGCCGTCAGGGCTTTGAGTAGCGTGGACTTGCCCGCATTGGGCAGGCCCACCAGGCCAACGTCGGCGATCATCTTGAGTTCGAGGATGATGGCGCGTTCCTCGCCCGGTTCGCCCGGTTCGAAGCGGCGGGGCGCCTGATGGACGGACGAGACGAAGTGCGTATTGCCGCGGCCTCCCCGGCCGCCGTGGGCGACAATGAAACGCTGATCCGGCATGGTGATGTCCGCCAGCGGTCTTCCCGTGGCTTCGTCGGTGACGACGGTTCCCAGCGGAACAGGGATGAGCAGATCGTCGCCACTGCGGCCGGTGCAGTTTTTGCGCGCGCCGTTTTCGCCGTTGGGGGCCTTGTAGAGGGTGCGATAGCGGAAATCCAGGAGCGTATCCATCTGGGGATGGCCAACCAGAACGACGTCGCCGCCCTTGCCGCCGTCGCCGCCGTCCGGTCCTCCCCGAGGGACAAACTTTTCGCGCCGGAAGGAGGCCATGCCGCTGCCGCCGTCCCCGGCCTGGCATTTGATGCGGGCATAATCCACGAATTTGGCCATAGGGCGTCCTGTTGTCAGAGCCGGTCAGATAAACTCAGTCCAGCGGATCGGGCGGATGAGGCGCCTGGGAGGGTCCGACGCCATCAGCCCTCGGCTTCGGCCGCTTTGAGAATCTCATGGATGGCCTCGGGCGAGTCGGCTTCCATGAGTTTGACGCGGACGTCGCCCTTTTTGATCAGATTGACAATGGCCGCCAGCAATCGGACGAACTCGACGGCCTGGCGTTCGGCGGCGCCGACCATGAAGATGAGTTTGACGGGCTGCCCGTCAAGGCTGTCGAACTCGATGCCGCTGAGGCGCCGGCCGATGGCCATGACGTAATCGGTGACTTCGGCGATTTTGGCGTGGGGAATGGCAACAGACAGTCCGATGCCGGTCGAGGTCAGTTCCTCGCGCGACAGGATGGCACGGCGATAGGCGGCCACGTCGGTGATTTTGGGCGAGGCGCCGATCAGATCGACCATCTCGTTCAGCGCGTCCTTCTTGGTCTGCGCCTGGAGGTCTTTGATCAGCTGGGGATGGGTCAACTGGGACAGTTTGAGCATGGGCATGGCGGATTCCTGTGCGGACACGCTGAAAAATGGCAAAAATGGCGCGGCTCGCGCACGCGCGCCGCATGGGGCTATAGCTACACTGACTCGCGCGCAGGGCGAAAGCGCAAAATGAAGGGGAGGCTGGAGGCCGATTTTCCAGTGGACATGATGGGGGGCGCGGGCGTTTCATTAACCCGTCTTATGACGGAATGCGCCCGGAGGAGGATGCATCCATCGAGATCGTGAGGGAAAGCGTCGAGAATCGCAGATGGCCAGTGTCTCCGACGATGCTAACGCCCCAAACGCCTCCGGCGAGGCGGACGGCGCGGCTTCCGGCCCGGAAGGGCGGAGCGGCGCAATCAATCTGGCTGGAATGATCGATGAGTCGCGCATACTGGACTTGGACGCGACGGGCAAGGACGAGGCGCTGGAACGGCTGATCGAGGCGCTGGCGACGGCGCCGCAGGTGACCGATCCGAAGGCTCTGCGCGAGGGCATTCTGGAGCGCGAGCATACGCTCTCGACTGGCGTGGGGATCGGGGTGGCGATCCCGCATGTGCGCCTGGCGTCGGTGAAGGAGTTTGTCATCGCCATCGGGCGGCTGGGCCGGGGAATCGATTTCGGGTCGCTGGACCGCATGCCCGTGCGGCTGATCGTGATGATCGCCGTGCCGGAGCGGCAGGCGCGCGAGTATCTGAACGTGGTCGCGGCGCTGCTGAAGCGTCTGAAGGAAGATGCGACGCGCCGGCGGATCATGTTTGCGCGCACTCCAAAGGAGATCAAAGCCGCGCTCGTCGAGGCGTCTGAAGACGCATGAGCGGCGCCGGACGGGCCGCGGCATGAAACTATGAAACTGTCCAAGCTTATCAAGGAAGAGCGCATCCTGGTCGATTTGCCGGGAGAGCGCCTGAGCGATGGTGTGGACGCCCTGTTGAAGGCCTTGGAGCCGGAACTGGGCAAGGAAGGGTTGCAGTTGGCGCGGCAGGGACTGGAGGCGCGCCGGGGGGATACGAGCGACTACGTCGGCTCCGGCGTGGCCGTGCCCCATGCCCGGATCGAAGGACTCAAGGACTTCTACATCGTCGTGGGCAATTCCTCCAAGGGCCTGACGCTTGACACGGGGCCGGCCAACGGCGGGGGCGACAAAACAGCGGGGGACGCCCCGCCCGAGAAGGTCCATCTGGTGTTTCTCATTTTGACGCCGCTGGTTCAGATCACGCTGATGCTCCAGACCCTGGCGGCCATCGCGCGGCTGTGTCATAATAACGACACGCGGCGCGCGTTGCGCGACTGCAAGACGCCGGGGCGCATCCTGCGGCTGATCGAGGAAAGCGCCGTCGAGGTCAAACGGACTGTGACGGCCTCGGACGCGATGCGCACCTGCGAGATCACGCTGTCGCCCGACGATGACCTGTCCACTGCCCTGCGCAAGATGGTCCGTTCCGACGAGGCGGTCCTGCCGGTCCTGGACGCCGACCGCAAGCTCGTGGGCTGTCTGTCGCCGTCGGCGTTTTTCCAACTGGGCATGCCCAAGTATCTGAACTTCCTTTCGGACGTGGATTTTTTGAAGAGTTTCGAGCCGTTTGAGGAGGTTCTGGCCAACGAGAAGAAGATGAAGACGTCGCAGATTGCGACGGCCGACGCGCCGGCGGTGACGGCCGAAACGCCGATCCTGCTGGTGGCGCACACGATGGTCAAACGGCCGACGCCGACGGTGTTCGTTGTCGATGACAAAGGGCGGCTCAAGGGGCTGATCCATGAGTCCGATATCCTGGCCAAAGTGCTGATGCCGTAGGGAAGTCGGATTCACCAGTCTGGGCGGAAAGGCCAGGAATGAAAGCGGTTGCGAAGATACTGATCGACTTTGAGGTTCCGGACTCGATCGCCGCGCGGCGCAAGCTGCGCGAGCTGGCCGGGGCGGTTCTGCCGGTGTTGCCGGGCGACGGAACCGTGCGCGAGTTCAAGATCACCGAAGACGGCACCGGACGGCTTATTGAAAAGATTGATCCTCCCACCCCGTGATGCCAGCGCCAACAGTTTGAAACGGGTTTTTGAAAAGCGCCGCGCTACAGGCTGCTCATCAGTATCCCGATCAATTCCTCCTCTGTCAGAGCGATCGGATTCCCCTTCATGCTGCTCGCTTTCCGGGATTGGGCGGCGACGGGGGGCAGATCGCCCGGCGTGAGACCATAACCGGACAGCGGCGGAATCTGGAGCGCACAGCACAGGTCGCGGACCCAATCGGCCCCCTCGGCAGCGCAGGCGATGGGCTGGCCGGTCAGACGCCGGGCAACCTCCTCATAGCGGTCGAGGGCGGGCGACTGGGGGTCGCGCTCGCGCAGGGCGCGGATGTTGGCTTCCATGACGGCGGGCAGCAGGACGGCGCACAGGGCGCCGTGGGGAGCATGGAGCATTCCGCCGAGGACGGCGGCGAAGCCATGGACGGCGCCGAGTTTGGCGTTGGCCAGCGCCATGCCACCGAAGAGACTGGCCAGGGCCATGTCTTCGCGCGCGGCGGCGTCGGCGCTGTTTTCGTATGCGCGCCGAAGCGAGCGCGCGGCGCGGGTCATGCCTTCGCGGCAGAGGGCGTCGGTCATGGGATTCGCGGCGTTGGAGACGAACGGCTCGATCACCTGGGTCAGCGCGTCGAGGCCGGTAGAGGCCGTGACGGCGGGCGGCGCCGAGTGGGTCAGGACGGGATCGACGATGGCGACGCGGGGCAGCAGCGTCGGTCCGCGCATGCTGGCCTTGACACCGTGATCGGGCGAGCCGATGACGGCGTTGCGTGTGACTTCGGCGCCGGTTCCGGCGGTGGTTGGGATGGCAATGAGCGGCGCGGAGGGGCGCGTCAGGGGCTTCCCGGCGCCGACGACTTCCATGTAATCGAGGGGCGAACCGGGATGGGCAAGGAGGGCGGCGACGGCCTTGGCGGTGTCGATGGCGCTGCCGCCGCCGAGGCCGATGACGACCTCGCAGTTGGTGGCTCGCGCCTGTCCGATGGCCGCCGTGACGCTGGCGACGGTCGGCTCGCCCGTCGCGTCCGTGGTTTCAATTGCAAGGCCGCGCGCGGCAAGTTGCTCCACCAGTCGCCCGGCGGCGGGGACATGGGGGTCCGTCACGACAAAGACGCGCCTTCCCATTTCAGCGGCCATCGGCGCCACGCCGTCGAAGGTCCCGGCGCCGAATACAATGCGCTGCGCGGTCGCGAACTCGAATTTCATGAGTATCCGTCCCTCAAAGGCTTGCGTTCGTAGTTCTTCCTTCAGGATGCAAACCAGCGCTCCGGCGCCAGCACGCTGAAACGTGAACTGCGAACGCTCCGAGGGCGACAGATTCGCTTATCCCTGTCTCTATCCCCACCCCTTTTGATCGGGAAAGACATTGGAGAACTTCACACTCGATCGCGGCTCGGCCATCATCGGCGCCACCGTATCGCGCCACGTCGCGTAATGCGCCGTCTCCTTGTGTTTGCCCGGCGCCTCCGCGTCGCGATAGACTTCGACCAGCACGAAGCGCGCAGGGTCATCCTGCTGCTGGCAGACGTCAAACCGCGCGATCCCTGGCTCTTTCAGGCTGTTGCGGGCGTTCTCAACGGTCGCGGCTTTGAAGGCCTCGACGCATTCGGATTTGACGCGAACATGAACGTGAACGATCAGCATGAAAGCCTCCATTCGTTCCTATCCGATAAAATGATCCTGTCGGAATATTCTGGGCTGAACAGCCGCCCGAAACGCCTGCCATCTGAATTCATTGCCCTTGAGCTTCGGCTTCCAGCATCTGCCGCAATTGGTCCAGGCGTTTTTCGATGGCGGAGTCTTCTTTCAGCGCGCACAACGGCGGCAGATGTTTCATGATATACGGCCAGTCCAGATGGTTGTGCTGGCGGACCAGAATTCCCTCCACGTCGCGCCAGTCCAGGGCGCGATTGGCGAATGCTTTGAGAATGAGCAAATCTTCCGCGGAACAGGTGATAAGCGTGGCTTCCGGCGTGAATGCGAAGGGACTGGCGCGTTCGATGATCTTCTCTTCGTAAGGCAGTCCGCCCAACGACACATCTATGTCAACTCCATTGGAGGCAGTCAGCAGCAGGACTCGGTTGCGAACGGCGAACGATTCGGCGTTGGAACACCGCGACTGATAACGAGCCAAGAGGGGCCGAATAAACGACTCCTCGTCCCCAAAGCCCGACAACAGCGTCAGATCAACGTCTTGGGTTGCGCGGGGTTCACTCCATCTTAGCAGGACCAAACCGCCGATGAAACAGAAACGCCAGTGGCGCTCTTGAAGAAAGGCCTGCATCTCCAATGCGGCGTCGATCAGTGGGCGCATTGGCGAGCTTTCATGAAAAGGCGTTGCATCTCAACAAGCCCCGTGGAAACGCGAGGCCTTCGGTGTATAAAACCCAGATCAAGAAGGTCCAAGAAAACATCTCGCCGCTCGCTGTAATCCAGTTCCCGCAATTGCTGGCGGCGAAGCCGCTCCAGGATGGGCCCTGTCGTTTCCCACTGTTTCACGTAGGCCTTCGCGCGTTCCAGTTCGGCCCCGCTCAGGCCCATGGGGCTTGGAGAGGCCGGACTTGCGGGCGTTGCCGAGGCTTTGCGTGCGCGCGCAGACGCCTCGCCCATGCGCTCCAGCATTTCCCTGTTTTTAGAAACCGCCATGCGCCTTTCTCCATGACGCAACAGTCAAGTACACTTGCCGCGAACCCGTGGGATGTTCAATCAGGACCACCGCGCCTTCAAGCCCCTTTGCGGCGGACTTCTTCCTTGATGCGCTGGATGTGCCCCCGTCCCAGCGCCTTGACTTCGCAGCCCAGCTCGAAATAGCGCCGGATGGCGTCGTCGCTGAGAATGCCAAAGGCGTCGATCACCGCCAGCGGACCACCCGCCCATTTCACGATGTCTTCGGGCTTGAGGTTCAGATACGGCTCGTGGGGGACGGCCAGGATGACGGCCTCGGCGCCTTTGAGCGCGGTTTTGAGGTCTTTCTGCACGCGCACGTTCACCAGGTCGTTCTGATTGCGGAAGAAGCGTTTCCAGGAATGCCCCGGCGCGGGATACGTGTCCTGACTTTCGAGTTCATACCAATGATCGACGTAGGGATCATGGACGCGCATCTCGGCGCCCATCTCGGTCAGCTTGCGGACGACCAGTTCGCTGCCGCTGTAGCGCGTGTCTCCGACGTCCTGACGGTAGGAGGCGCCGCAGATGAGGACCTCGGCGCCGGCGATGTAGCGGCCCATGTTGCGCAGGGCGTCGCGCGTCAGTTCGGCGACGTGCAGCCCGCGCGTATCGTTGATGTCGATGGCTGTGGGCGTGATCTTGAACAGGCTGTCGCCGTCTTCGAAGCCCAGGATATGGCGGTAAGCCCAATAGCCCAGGCCGCCGTCCTTGGGCAGGCAATAGCCGCCGATGCCGGGGCCGGGGAAGATCATGTTGCTGTGGGTGGGCCGCATCTTGATAGCCTTGATGACCTTGATAAGATCGACGCCGTTGCGTTCGGCGAAGAGGCTCCATTCGTGCAGATAGGCGAGGATGGTGGCGCGATAGGAGTTTTCGACGATCTTGGTCGTCTCGGACTCGATAGGCCGGTCCATGACCGTGAGGGGATAGTCCACCGTGTTGAGGACCTCGCGCAGAAACTTTTCGACGCGCTTGCGCGCCTCGCCATTGCACCCCGCGCAGACGCGCCAGAAGTCGCGGATGCTGCGAACGTATTCGCGTCCGGGCATGACACGCTCGAAACTGTGCGCCAGCAACGGGGTGGATTTGATGCCGCGGGTGGCAAAGGCCTTTTTGAGGATGGGCCAGGCGACAAACTCGGTGGTTCCCGGCGCAACGGTGGTCTCGATGAGGACGAGACACTTGGGCGGGATGTTGTCGCCGATGGTGCGCATCGTGGCTTCGAGGGCGGCCATGTCGGCCTCGCCCGTGACCATGTGCCCCAGTTCGCGCTTGGTGTAGTCGCATTGCACGTCAACCACAACGCAGTCGGCCAGTTTCAGGCAATCGCTGTTGTAGGTGGCGATGAGGGTCTTCTTGTCGTTCACGCATCGCCGGATCAGGACATCGACCTCGGGGTCCTCGGCCTTGACAGGCGCCTCGCCGCGATTGAGCAGCGGGATTTTCCAGTAACTGCGCGGGCTGGGCCGCTGGCAGCCGATGACGAACTTGCTGGGCCGGCCCTTTTTGTCCACCGTATCGGCGACGATGGCGGCCATGACGGCCCCGACGAAGCCGACGCCCATGACCACGACCACTTCCTTGCCTTCGGCGCGCGCCTGCTCGGCCAGCTGCTGCGTCCGCCGGAACTCGGCGGCGTAATCCTCCGGCGCCGGAAGCGGGAACGCCTCGCCCGCCGGGCTGACCGAAGACGCCACCGTGGGCGCGCCTGTTACGCTGCCTGTCACCGGACCTGTCACGGGCTTGTTTGTGCGAGTCGCCATGAGACACCTTCTCCTGTGGGATTTGGCCGCCGGCCGCGAGAGGCGCCAGCCCCTTCGGCGCGACCGGCCGCGCGTCGCTCTCAATGACAGATTGCCCCCGCTTGCCGCCCCCCGTCAAGGACCGAACGGCGCGCAAAGACGGTTGACAGGAACAAGCCAAAGACAGAGCATCTCGGAAACTGAATCCACGATGCTTGAGCAAAGGAGATACGGACCTTGGATCCGGTATGGCTCGCCCGATTGCAGTTTGCGATCACGGTAGGCTTCCATTTCATCTTCCCGCCGTTGACCATCGGGCTGGGATGGCTGCTGGTGATGATCGAATGGAAGGGATGGCGGCATGGCGATGAGGACTGCGTGCGGCTGGGGAAGTTCTTTGGGAAGCTGTTCGGGATCACGTTTGCCATGGGCGTGGCCACGGGGATTGTCATGGAGTTTCAATTCGGGACCAACTGGGCCCAGTATTCCAAGTTCGTCGGCGACGTGTTCGGCGCTCCGCTGGCGGCCGAGGGGGTGTTCGCCTTCTTTCTGGAGTCAAGTTTCCTGGGCCTGTATCTTTTCGGCCGCAACCGGCTGCCGAAGTGGGCGCACTGGTTTTCGTCGCTGATGGTGGCCGTCGGCGCGACGCTGTCCGCCTTCTGGATCATCGTCGCCAATTCGTGGCAGCAGACGCCGGCTGGATACAAGATTGTCGAGGGGGCCATGGGACGTCACGCGGAATTGACCGATTTCTGGGCCGCGGTGTTCAATCCCTCGACGATTCACCGCTATGGCCACACCATTGACGCGGCGCTGGTCAGCGGCGCGTTTTTCATGATGGGCGTGGCGGCGTGGATGCTGCTGAAAAAGCGCGACGAAGCGGCGGCGGCCAAGGCCTTCCGCCTCGCGCTGATCTTCGGATTTGTGGTCTCGATGGCGTCCTTGTTCCCGACGGGCCACGAACACGCGCGGCAGGTGGCTCGCACACAGCCGGAGAAATTTGCGGCCATTGAAGGGCTTTACCGGAGCCAGACGCGCGCGCCGATCGTGATCTTCGCATTCCCTACGTCGGGCCCGCCACCGCAATGGAAGTCCTATATCGAGATACCCCCGCTGCTGAGTCTGATGGCCTTTGGCGACGTCAACGCGCATGTCCAGGGGATCGACGCCTTCAAGCCCGAAGACCTGCCACCGCTGCTCCCGACGTTCGCGACGTTTCACATCATGGTGGGCTTGGGGCTGTTGTTCATCGTGTTGACGGGTTGGGGCGTCCTGATGCTGTGGCTGGGGCGGCTCTGGAGCCAGCGCTGGTTCCTGCGGTTGATGGTGTGGGCGGCGCCCCTGCCGGTGGTCGCGTGCGAGGTGGGCTGGCTGACGGCCGAAATCGGGCGGCAGCCCTGGATCGTGTATCATGAGATGCGGGTCAGCGAGGCGATTTCCCAGAGCGTCAGCGCGGGCGAGATTCTTTTTTCCATGACGCTGTTGTGCGCGATCTACACGCTGCTGGGGGCGTTGTGGTTGTATTTGATGTTCCGCGAAATCCGCAAGGGGCCGGAAGCGCGCAGCGCGGGTCCGGCGGCGCGCGCATAGGAGGCTGGCGGCTATGGCGGTGACGTGGGAAGAAATCGAACGCAGCAAGCAATTCCTGATCAGTCAGGGCGCGACGCGCATCATCCTGTTCGGCAGCGCGCAGCATGATCCGGCCAATGCGCGGGATTTGGACCTGGCGTGCGAGGGCATCCCGCCGGAGAAGTTCTTTGCAGTGGCCGCCAGATTGGATCACTTGGTGAATGTGGAGGTGGATCTGATCGAACTGTCCGACAAGAATCGATTCACGCGCTACGTTGAACGCAAGGGCAAGGAGATTTTTGGTGCGAAGTGATTTGCGCTAACAGATTGACATCCAGTTGGAATTCATGGCCAAGTCGTCGCAACGGCTGGACTCGTTGTTGGCCGAAGCCGGCGACAGCCCGTCCGACCTTCAAATGATTGGGACGGGCGCCTACACGGCGGATGTTTACAAAGGGATGGAGAACACTTTTGAGGATATTAAAGGAATTCGGCCAAGAACCGCCCGCAGGGCCTAAGTGGCATTATGAGGTTCTGGCGCTTTTTGGCCCACAAGGGGCGCCAGACTTGCCACGGCTCCTCGATGAGGATCTGTTGAGCGCCTTGGATGTTTATCGCAAATTCCGCCACTTATTTGCCCACGGCTATGCGCTTACGCTTCGCTGGGATCTTTTGCGGCCGAACACCATCGGAATGAGGCCGGTTTTTGAGGCCTTCTGTTCCCGTGTTAGAGCGTTTCTGGACACATTGGAGGCGTCATAATGGATCTGGCCACTGTATGGTTCCTTCTGGTCTGCCTGCTGCTGACCGGCTACGCGATTCTGGACGGGTTCGACCTCGGCGTCGGCGTGATGAGCCTGTTCGCCCGCAATGAAGACGAACGCGGGCTGCACATCAACGCCATCGGGCCGGTCTGGGACGGCAACGAGGTCTGGCTGCTGACAGGCGGCGGCGCGTTGTTCGCCGCGTTTCCAGCCGTTTATGCGACCGTCTTCGAAGGATTCTATCTGGCGCTGATGCTGGTATTGACGGCGCTGATCGCGAGGGCCGTCGCCGTGGAGTTCCGCAACAAGGTGGAGGCGCCGGGATGGCGGCGGACGTGGGACTGGGTGTTCGGCCTCAGCAGCCTGGTGGCCGCGCTGCTGCTCGGCGTCGCGCTGGGCAATATTCTGCGCGGCCTGCCCATCGGCCCCAAAGGCTCGTGGGAGGGCTCTTTCCTGGGGCTGTTGAATCCCTATTCCCTGCTGGCGGGCGTGACGGGATTGAGCCTGCTGACGCTGCACGGCGCCCTGTGGATGCGGATGAAGACCGACGGCGATCTGAGCGAGCGAATGCGCCGCGCGGCGATGGGCCTGCTGGGAGTTTTCGTCGTTCTCTTTGCCATTGCCTACGCATGGACGATCGCAGATTCGCCCCTGTGGGCCGACGCGTCCGGCGCAAAGCGTCAAATCCGACTCCACGTCTTCTATCCGATCTTCGTCCTGGGCGCGGTGGGGACGTTGCTGACGGCCCTGATGAAGAACGGCCGGCGCCGCGCGTTTGCCGCCTCCGTCTGGCTGGTCGCCGTGGTAATGATCTTTGCCGCCATCAGCCTTTATCCGGCTCTGGCGCCCTCGCGCATCGACCCGGCCCACAGCCTGACGGTGGACAACGCCGCTTCCAGCCCGTTGACGCTCAAGACGATGCTGGTGATCGCGCTGATCGGGATGCCGCTGGTCATTGCCTACCAGACGGTCATCTACCGCGTTTTCCGGGGCAGGATCACCGAGGCCTACGGTCACGAATGAACCCGGTCCGGCCCCGCCGTTCACGCCGGCGCGCCGCTCCCGGTTCGCGCCTTTTGGTGTCTGTCGTTGTTGCCGCATCGAGACCAAGCCCATGACCGCATCCACCCCATCCGCATCCGCCCCTCCCTTCTTCTCGCGGCAGTTTGACCGGCGCGTGTGGACGCTTCTGGGCACGATGGTCGTCTGCGGCGCGATCGGAACGCCGTTGCTGATCTACGTGGCCTGGCCGACAAATGTTCGCGTCGGCTACCGACCCGAACAGCCCATCGCTTTCTCGCATCAACTGCATGCGGGCGCCCTGCGGATCGAATGCCGATACTGCCATGTCCATGTCGATTCATCGGCCCATGCCACGGTCCCGGCCCTCTCGATCTGTATGAATTGCCACTCCGTCTTCAAGGGCGACCCGCAGAAACCCGGTCAGACCGACAAGATCAAGGCCTTGCGGGACCATTGGGAAACGAAGACGCCCGTGGCGTGGAACCGGATTCATGATCTGGCCGACTTCGTTTATTTCCACCACGGGCGCCACCGCGCGGCCGGCCTGGACTGCCGTTCCTGCCACGGCGTGGTCGAAACGATGCAGCGGGTCGAGAGGGTCTCGCCCCTGACGATGGGATGGTGTCTGGACTGCCATCACGGGCGCGGACGGCCGATCTTCACGCCCAAAGCAATCCAGACCGGAACCGCGGCTCAACCTTACGACGATCCAATCTATCGCAAGTTGCTGGCGCCGATTCATTGCTCCACGTGCCACAGGTAGCGGGACGCGTGATGAATGGCGCGCGGGTGGCGTAATGTCCAATCTTCACTCGCCAGGACAAACCATCCGCTCTCCGGCAATCCAGAAACTGAACCGCAAACGCAGGGAAGGTTCTCCCAAACGCATCCATGATTGATGATCCACAATCCATGATCCACGATCCGCGATCCATGCGCCTGACGCGGCGCAACGCGTTGAAACTGCTTGGAGGCGCCGGGGCGGCGGGGCTGGTCGGCGCGGGGCTGTCGGGGTGCATCCGCAAACCGAATCGCAAGATCGTCTCATTCGCCGAAATGCCCGAATACATGAAGCCCGGCGAGGCGCTTTCCTACGCCTCGACATGGATGGAGGGGCCGTATCCGTATGGCATCCTCATCAAGACCGTGGATGGCCGCCCGATCAAGGTCGATGGCAATCCGCGCCATCCCATCAACGCGGGCGCCTCCACCGCGGCGATGCAGGCGGCGTGCATGGCGTTGTATGATCCGCTGCGAATGCCTGCCGGCGGCGGTCCGCCGGACTGGAATCGGATCGATGCGCGCGTGGTCGAGGCGTTGCGCCGGGACAAGCCGGTCGTCCTCGTGACGCGCGCGACGCTCGGGCCGTCCGAACGCGCCCTGATCCGCAAGTTTCAGATGATTCGCCCCCATGTTCGCCACATCGTCTGGGAGCCGCTGGCCGACCGCGCGCGCCGCTCCGCCTGGCGCCGCTGCTATGGCGCCGACGGGGAGTGGCTGCCGCGCTATGACAAGGCCCGGGTCATTGTCACGCTGGGCTGCGATTTTCTGGGGACCGAACCCGCGGCGCTGGAGGCGATCCGTCAGTTCGCATGGGCGCGCGCGCCGCATCCGGCGGATTCGACGGATCGGTCGGATTGGTCCGCCATGCCCCGCCTTTATGCGTTTGAGGGCGATGTCACGCTGACCGGCGCCAACGCCGATCATCGCATTGCCTTGCGCCCATCGCAGACGCCGGCGCTGGTCAGCGCGCTGCGGAACGCCGTGACCGGTTCCGCCGCGGCCGCCGGGGACGCCGCGCGCCTGGTTCCCGGATGCGAAGCAATCCTTGAGGCGCTCATCAAGGACTTGAAATCACATCACGGCGCGGCGCTCGTCGTGGCGGGGCCGGAACATCCCGAGCCGCTCCACGCCGCGGTCGCCCTGCTCAATGACGCGCTGGGCGCTCCCGGCCGGACGCTCGAGTGGAATCCCTCGCCCGCGGCGCTGCCCGCCGACGATCCAGCCGATCTTGCTGCGGCGCTGCGGGAAGACGCCTCGACAGTCTTCTTTATGGGAGTCGAACCGTCCCAAGGCTTTCCGGATGTTGATCTCGGGAAGATCGCTCAGGCGGCCGCCACCTCGGAGAAAACGTTGTTTGTCTCCCACGACCTGATTCCCGGCTGCGGCGGCATCGAGGCGGCCCTGAAGCTTCCCGGCGCGCACACGCTCGAGTCCTGGAATGACGCCGAACCGCGCGCGGGGCTGTGGTCGCTGTGCCAGCCCACGCTTGCCCCCCTCTTTGGCGCGCGGCAGGAAGCCGATTCGCTGCTGGCCTGGATGAAAAGCCTGGCCCCTGAAGATCCGGAATTGCGGCCCTGCGCCGCCTTTCATGACTTCGTTCGTGAGCGCTGGCGCCGCGACGTGTATCCGCACTGCGACGCAGCCGATTCCTTTGACCGGTTCTGGGAGGGCGCGCTTCGCGCGGGCGTGGTCGATCGCCGCCGGACGGCGCCTCCGCCCGCGCTCCAACGCGCCGAAGCCGAACGACTGGCCGCGCAGGACATCCCGGCTGCGCGAGGACTGGAACTGGTCATTCGTCCCCATCATGCGATGCACGATGGCCGCTTCGGCCAGGTGGCATGGTTGCGCGAACTGCCGCATCCGCTGACGCAGATGGTGTGGGACGCCCTGCCCTGCGCCGCCGCGCCCACGCTGGCGACGCTGCCGAAAAACGCCGCCGCGCTCTTTGTCCCGCAGCCTGGAATGGCCAAAGGCGTCGTGTCCCTGGCCTGTGACGCCGTCCACCGTCATCCCCGCGGCGCCCTATTCCAGCCCTTGCCGGAAACGACCGCCCCGGCATGGCGCTTCGCGATTCCCACAGACCGGTATCTGCATATCTTGAATGCGCCTCACGATGCGGACGCCGGGGCGGGCGGGATCGCCTTCGAGGATTTCGCTCGATGGCTCGGCGCCGAAGAGGACGCTCGCCGCCGGACCGGACCGGTCCTGCTCCAGAGCGAATCGTCCGCGCAGGACCGCCCCATCGCGCTGGGGGCCACGCTTCGCGAGTATTCGGCGCAGCCGGACTTCGTTCGTCATCGCCGTCACATCCCCGATGCCGCCGCCGCGCAGATGCACGCGGCCTTCGACTACGAGCCACGCAATCGCTGGGGCATGGCCATCGATCTGAGCCGGTGTGTGGGCTGTGGCGCCTGCGTCGTGGCCTGCCAGGCGGAGAACAACATTCCGGCCGTTGGCCGCGCCGAGTGCGCCCGGGGACGGCGGATGCACTGGCTTCGCATCGACCGGTATGTCGAGGGCGACCCGGAGAATCCACGCTTTCAATTCATTCCGATTCTCTGCCAGCACTGCGAAAACGCCCCCTGCGAGACGGTGTGTCCCGTCGTCGCGACGACGCACAGTCCCGAGGGGTTGAATGAGATGACCTACAATCGCTGCGTCGGGACACGCTATTGCGCGAACAACTGCCCGTTCAAAGTCCGCCGCTTCAATTTCCGCGACTATCCCCAGCGTTTCATCGGAGAACCCAGGACGATCCTCGACCACCTGCGCTTCACCGAACGGGCCAAAGTCACCGACTACAAGGGACCGCAGCGGCTGGCGCTCAATCCCCAGGTCTCTGTCCGGACCTCGGGCGTCATGGAAAAATGCACGTTCTGCGTGCAGCGCATCACCGCGGCGCGTTATCGGGCGCGGCGTGACGGATTGAAGGTGATCCCCGACGCGGCGCTCCAGACGGCCTGCCAGCAGGCCTGCCCCGCCGGGGCCATTGTTTTCGGGGATTTGAATGATCCGAACAGCCACGTGGCCCAGCTGGCCGCCTCGCCCAGGAGTTACCGGTTATTGGAGGAACTGAACCTGAAAAACCGGGCGGTCTATCTGGCCCGGATCACGAACCCCGCGTTTGAGCCGGAAACCTCACCGGGGCAGGCGCATGACAACTCTTGAACTCACCCGGCGGCGATGGGGCGATTGGGCTTGGGCGCGCAAAGCGACCGCCATCGCGGATTTGTTTCAAGTCCGCCTGTCGCTGGCCGTGGCGGGCGCGACGATGGCTGGGGCGCTGATGTGCGCAGGCCGCCTGACGGATGGGAGCGTCTGGGCGGTCGCGGGCGTGTTCGCCATGGCGTGCGGCGCTCGGGCGCTGAACCAATACCAGGAGCGCGGCATCGATGCGATTATGGACCGGACGGCGAGACGTCCCATCCCCTCCGGGCGTGTTTCCCCGGCGGCGGCGCTGGCCATCGCGACACTGGCGCTGGACGCCGGAGCGCTGATCCTGCTGGCAGGCGCCGGACCCTTTCCCACGGCGCTGGGCATCGCCGCGGCCGCCGCATACAATCACGTCTATACGCCCCTGAAGAAAAAGACCGCATGGGCGGCGGTGATCGGATCGCCCATCGGAGCGCTGGCGCCGCTTGTCGGATGGACGGCAGCGGGAGGCCCGCTGATCTCTTCCGCAATCCTGCCCGTGACGGCGTTCATTCTGCTGTGGCAGACCCCGCACTTCTGGCTGCTGCAGATTCGCCATCGCGCAGATTATGAGCGGGTGGGGCTGCGCGTGCTCGGCGCCCGCCTGTCGGCCCACGGGCGCCGCGTCGTGATGGCGGGGATTACACTGGCGCTGGGGACGGTGGCTGCCGTGTGGATGCCACGGGCCATGAATCTGAGCGCGCCTGCGCAAGCGATATTGGTGACACTGTCGCTGGGATTGATCGCATTCCAGCCGGCGG
>Ga0073932_1003063_pt1 | contig 23631 bp, 15 predicted proteins | sample DewCreD2012metaG_FD_76967 | JGI IMG/M metagenome (GOLD analysis project Ga0073932, IMG submission 76967) | Hot spring sediment bacterial and archeal communities from British Columbia, Canada, to study Microbial Dark Matter (Phase II) - Dewar... ...
GCCGCTGATCGTCGCCGGCGACTTCAACGCCTGGTGGGGCGACAAGGAAATCCAGCTTTTCCTGGCCGCCACCAAACTGGTGAACGCCAACACCCGCGGCCTGCCGTCCTTCCCCAGTTGGCAACCGCGCCGCCAACTGGACTTCGTGCTCCACAGCCCGGAAATCCGGCCCCAGCGCTTCTGGATGCCTCAGGTGACCTTCTCGGATCACCTGCCCCTGGTGTTCGATTTCGAGTGCCCCGGCGCGCTCGCGCCGCAGGCCGCGGAGCAAACCGTCAGTGCCGCGATTCCTCTGAGCTGATTCGCCTGCTCCTGCCGCCTCGGGGACGCGAAGGCGTCCGCCGCATTACCGCGGTTCGATGCTGAACAGGCCCACCGTGATCGTGTAGGCATCGTCCAAGGGCATGCGCTTCAACTCGTGACCGGCGCCCCAGCTATCCGTGTAGAGCACTTCCCGCGTCTTGACGTTGTAGCCGATGATCAGCCGGATATGCCCCCCGCTGACTTGCGGCAGGCCCGGCTCGGGCACGAGGCCCAGCATCACGCTCCAGACCAGCGGAATCCGCTTGTCCACCTGTTGGCGCACGCGTTCGGTAAAGCGCTTGACATGGGCGGCGTTCCGCAGCCGCGATTCCTTAAAGACCTCGGGGTTCATCCGGGAGAACACACTGCCGATCTCAATCACCCCCCACTGCGGCAAGCGGATCGGTTCCACGTCCCGGCGCCGCGCCACCAGGTTGTAATCGTCGACGATTTTCAGGAAATCCTTGACGCTGAAGTCCTCCAGTTCCGTAAACTTGATCCGCAGCGCCAGCGAAATGCGCTGCAAAGCGGCCTTCAGCGCCTCGGGCGATGTTCCCTGCTGCGTATTCGCCAACTGCGCCAACTGGTGCTGATCGACCGCGGTGCCGAAGTAGCGCAGCACGCGCTCGGTGGCCGCCACCGCGCAGTATCCTTTCGGACCCTGATCCACCATGGGCACGCCCTTGATGTACACGTCGCCCTCGGGCGTCTTCTCCAGCGCCTTGCCGGACATCGCAAAAGCGCTGACCGCCGCCGTGCCCGTGCTGAGCGCCGCCTGTTTCTGCGGCGGCGCCAGGGTCAGCCGCACATATTCTCCCTGGAACTGTCCCTCGCGGCTGGTGGCGCTCCACTCCAGCGTGTACGTCAACGCCGGCGCGTTCCAGACCATCAGCTTCTTCGGCACGCGGTTCGCCCCGCGAATCTCCCGCGCGATCGGGCGCACGTTCGCCGCCCGATTGATCTGCGCCACCGCGCGGTTCAGCCGCTCTTCGAATTCCGTCCGCGTCAGGACCCCCACATCGCCGCGGTTGTACAGCGACAGCGCCGCCTCCCGCACGCCGTTGGTGGCGAACCACAACACGGCCTCCACCACCGGAAGTTCCAGGTAAGTCAACTTCGGATACGCCGAGCGGGCCGAATCCTGCGCGGAGGATGTCCAGCGAAACCCGTACGGCGCGCCGGTTTCGGCAAAGGCCGCGGGCGCGGTTTCCCAGAACCCCGGCCCGCCGAGCAAATCCTCCAAAGCCCGCGGCTCCGGCTCGGGAAGCGCCTCCTTGGGCGCCGCCGCGGCCCCCGCGGCCGCCAGCAACACCCACGCCGCCACCCACGCCCCTGCCCCTCCGCAGCCCCTCCTTGCGCTCATCGGCCCCTCCCTTCCCCGGTCTCCCCCGCCCGCGCCGCCGGCGCCTCCGGCCCGCGGCCCGCCAGCAAATCCCGCAGCGCAGCCACCTGCGCCAGCGTGCCCAGCACCAACAAAACGTCCCCCGCCCCCAGCGTCTCCTGCGGCCCTGGGTTGGCCATCCGCTCGCCGCCGCGCTCGATGCCGATCACCGTGGCCCCGGTGCGGCTGCGCACCTTCAGCGCCCGCAGGGAAGAGCCGACCGCCGGCGCCGCGGCCGCCACTTCCACCCGCGCCACGTTCAGCGGCAGCGCCGACGCGACCGCCCCCTCATCCTCCCGCTCTTCCACCGCAAACGCGCTGGCGATGACCGCCTGCGCCTGGGCGTAAATCCGAATCAACCTCGGCCGCCACCAGATGGCCAGGGCAACCGTGCCCAACATCAAAACCGCCAACACTTCCCGCGAAGGAAGCATGGCCGAGCTGACCACCAAGGTCAACGCCATCAGCGCCACGGAGCCCGCGGTCAGAAGCGCCCCGGCGATAAACGAGCGCATCTGGCGCGCCCAGGGAGACGTCAGCGACATCGGCAGCCCGGCCTCGGCCAGAATCATGCTCACGGCGTTAAGTTTGCGCAGCGTGGCGACGTACAGCGGCAGGCACAGCAGCACGGCGACCAGCCAGCACACCGCGGCCACCCAGCCCGACCGGGGAGCCAGCGCCGGCAGCGCCAGAGGCAGACGCCGCGCCGCGTAGCCCGCGCTGGCGATCGCCGCGAAGGTCAAGGCGGTGTTGAGCAGCATCACGATCAGCGACCGCCGCACCGCCCGGCGCACCGCGCTGTCCTGCCGCCGGCTCCGCATCCGCCGCGCCCACTCGCCGTAAAGCTCGAACGCCACCGTGCAGCGCCGGCAAACCGCGCTGCGCTCCGCCGCCCGCGCCAGCCGCTCCACGCCGCGCGTCAGATACGGGTTCAGCAGCGTCGTCAGAATCGCGGCCCCCACGCCCGCCTGATACACCGGCTCGGAAATGGCGCCCAGCGACAACCCCAGCGCCGCAATGATAAACGCGAATTCCGCAATCTGAGCCAACGCCGCCCCGGCCCGCAGGGACGTCGGCAGATCGTGCCCCGTCAACAGCGCGCCGGCCGTATTCGTCGCCAGCTTTCCGCCCAGCGCCACCGCCGTCACCAGCAGCACCGCCGCTCCGTTCTGCCAGATGGCCGCCGGATCGAGCATCAGGCCGATGGCCACGAAGAACACGGCGCTGAACACGTGGCGCAGCGGATCGATCAACGGCCCCAGCCGCCGGAAAACGCGCGCCTCCGAGGCCACCGCCCCCAATACCACCGCCCCCAGCGCAATGCTCAACCCCAGCCGCGCCGCCAGCAGCGCCACGCCGAAACATAGCCCGACCAGCGGCACGAGCAGCAGTTCGTCGTCCTCGAACCGCCCCAAAGCGTCCAGCCACCGCGGCAGGGTCAGCAGCCCCACCACGATCACCGAGGCCAGAAACAAGACCAGGGTCCATACGCTGCCCGCCACCAATCCCGCGTCCAGTCCGCCCGTCAACGCCAACCCCGTCAAGGCGGCCATCACCCCTACCGCGAAGACGTCCTGCACCACCGTCAACGCAATCACATACCCCGCCAGCGGCCCGCGGCCGCGGCCGCTCTCCTGCAAAGATTTGGCCAGCACGGTCGTCGAGGAGTCGCAAACGATACCCCCCAGAAAAAGGCTTTCGATGGGCGACCAGCCCAGCCGCCGCCCCGCCAGATACCCGAGACCGATCATCAACACCGCATCCAGCACGGCGCTGAAGCCCGCCTGCATGCCCGCCCGGCGAAACCGCCGCAGATTGAAGTCCAACCCCAGCGAGACCATCAGAAAGATGACCCCCAGATCCGCCAGGGTGCGTATGATCGCCTCGTCCTGAATGAAAGAGAACGGCGGCGTGTGGGGGCCAATCAACATGCCGACAAACACGTAACCCAGAATCTTCGGCTGGCGCAGCCGCTGGCAGACGACGGCGGCCAATCCGGCGCCCAACAGCACGATCGCCAGATCCTGAAGAAATACCGAAGCCTGCATGCGTCGGCTCCTGCCCCCTCGATTCAAACCTCGGCCGGCAACGGCCTGCCCCAAACGGCCGTCAAACGCCTCAGACCAGAATGAAGATGGCGCTCACTTAAGCTCTCGGCGGTCGAGGCCTCCATGGCACGGAAAGGCCGCGATCTCCGATGGTGGAGGGCGGCCTGCCTCAGCCGCCGACCGGCCTCGGTCAGCGAGCTTGAGCAGGCGCCTTCTTCATTCACCTCAGGTCCCATCTTCTCACACTTCGCAATCCTGTCGCAAGGAGGCAGCGGGTGAACATCGAAGGTCAGACATCCGAACTTCGACGTTGGATGTTCGATGTTCCGGGTTCGATGTTCGCCAAAAATGATGCACGCTTTTGCGTATCATATCCAATCGGAACCATCTAACCCTGCCCCCCAGCCCGCCCTCTGAGCGAGCACGCTCTTTTCGAGTTGCTCTAACTCGGCGGCTTCCTCTAAAAGACCCCCCATGCCGAACACTGCTCCAGACCGAGTCGCCGCTTCCGCGGCCCTGCTTTCCGGTCTGACGCTGCTGGCGCGGGCGGCAGCCGTCGAACCCGCCCCGTGCGATGCCGATTGGGCCAGGGAACGCGCCGCAGCCCTGATCGGCCCCGCCGCCTTCGCCAAGCCGCCGGCCGCCTGCCTCGAGGTCGTCGCCCTTCACGAGCGCCGCCAGACCTGGCGCGCCGACCCCTCCGCCCGCCGTCCGCCGACCGCGCCGCCCGCCCACGGGGAAACCCCGCCGCCAATATGGATCGCCGGCCCGCCCGGCTGTTTCGCCGCCGCCGACCATCATTACCGCCCCCTGCAAACCGTGGCCAAACAAATCGTCCTGATCAACGACCACGACCGGCCACGGCCCTATACCTACCGCTGGGAAGCGCTGGTCAACGGCCGAGCCTACACCGGCGACGAAGACACCGGCGAACTGCCGCCCGGCGCCGTGCAGTGCGATCCCCTGGTCTTCAAAGCGCCGCCCCGCGTCGCGGACCGAACCCCCGTCGAAATCAAGCTGACCGTCAAGCTCGGCGAAACGTGGCACACCGACTCCTTTTCGTTCCGCGTCTTCGAGCCGGCCGCGGCGCTCGATCTGACCGGCGTGGCGGTCTTCGATCCGCCGGGCCGCACGCGCGCCCTGCTCGATTCGCTCGGTCCCGGCGCCCAGCCCTGGAACGGAGAAACCAACGCCGCGCTGGTCGTCGTCGGCTGCGAAGCCCTGTCTTCCCGCCCTGCGCTCCCCGGCGATTTGCGCCGCTATGTGCGCCAGGGCGGCCGCCTGCTCCTCATGCGGCAGACCGAGGGCTGGCTCCGCCAGGCCGGCTTCCGCCTTTGCGCCGCCCCGGCGCGACAGGTGTTTCCCGTCGCGCCCGACCATCCGGCGCTGGCCGGTCTGGAGCCGGAGGACTTGCGCGACTGGGCCGGCGCCACCAACACCGAAGGCGGGTCCACCGAAGGCGGGTCCGTCCCCTGCGGCATCGTCGCCCCCGCCCCGCTGCGCAAACCGCACCGCGGCGGCTGGCGGCCGCTCCTCGAATGCGGCTTCGATCTGGGCTATGTCCCCCTGCTGGAGTTGAACTACGGACGCGGCCGCGTGCTGCTCTGCGCCCTCGCTCTGGAAGCTTGCGCGGCCGCCGACCCCGCGGCCGAACGCCTGGCGCGCCGCCTCGTGGCCTACGCCCGCGACGCGCCGCCGGCCCCCCGCGAGACTCCCGACTACCTCGGCGACGACCGCGGCGCGGAACTCCTCGACCGCCTCGGCGTGGTGTATCGGCGGGCTTCGGCCGTGCCGGACGGCAGCCGCTTCCTGATCCTGGGCCAAAGCCCGGTGATCGATCCGGCCGGTCTGAAGGCCGCCTTGCAGGCCGGCGGACGGGCGCTTTGCCTGCCGTCCCAGCGCACCAATGAGTGGGCTGGCATCGGACTGCGCCAGAGCACGAACTTCCCCGGCTCGCTCCAGCCGCCGCCCTGGCCCGAAACCGCCGGACTTTCCGCGGCCGATCTTCGGCGCCACGCGCCCGGCGCAGCCTGGCTCGTGGAACCGGCCGCCGGCTGGGAGGTCGCGGCCGACGGACTGCTGGCCCGCCGCACGCTGGGTCAGGGCGTATTGCTCGTCGCCCAGATGGATCCGTCCGGCGTCACCGGCCCGTCCCCCGCCGCCGCCAGCGTCGAACGCGCGCGCCAGACGCGGGCGCTGGCGCAGTTGCTGGCCAACATGGGCGCCCTCTTCGCCGGCGACCACCGCTTTTGGGCTGCCTTTGACCCGGCCGCCGACGCCCCGCCCGGCGAAGCGCAGCTCTACGAAAGCGAAGCATCGGAAACCGATCCCCTCTGAGGCCGACGCCCACCCCCTCCAAACCTCGGACCATGGCCGGGTTTCAGTTCGACCGCCGGATCAAATGCGCTCCCAGCGCGGCCGCCAGCAACACCGGCGCCCACACCAGCAAATACGGCCGAAGTTCGGGCCGCTTGTCCAGCGTCTCGGCCAGAATGATGAACAGGTAGAACCCCGACACCAATAACAGGCTCAGCGCAATCCCGACCGAAGACTCCTTGCGGTGCGACTTGATGCCCAGAGGAATGCCCAGCAGCACAAACGCCGAACAGGCCACCGCCAGGACCAGCCGTTTGTTGTACTCCACGATCAGCCGCATGCGCTGGCGCGCCAGGTCCTCCACGCTCAGTTCGCCGTAAAACTCCGCCGGGCGTCGAATGCCGGCCAACAGCTCGGCGCCGGTAAAATCCGCGTCTTTCTTCGAGTAATGCCCTCCCAGCGTCGCGGGCAAACTCAACGTCCAGCGGCCGGAAAAGGCCGCGCCGGGCCGATCGTCCAGGAACGGATCCACGCGCACGTCGCGCAATTCGAGCAGCACGTTCGTGGAACCCGGCGGCGCGGTCACCGTCCCCGCCATGGCCCGAATTTCGCGGCGCAAACCGGGTTTGCGGAGGTCGTAGATGCGCACATTCTCCAGGTGCGCGCCCCGCCGCGCCCCGATGTAGATGGTCAGATTCTCGAAGTCCCGAATGAAGCGCCCCTCCTCCAGCAAATCCAGCGCCGATTCCGCGCCCAGGCGGTTGATGGCCTGCCGCTGCGCCATGTGGCTGCGCGGCGCCCAGCGGTCGTTGATCGCAAAGCACAGGGCCGTCAGGGCCACGGAAATCTGCAGCGGGCGAGCGGCCACCTGCCACAGGCTGATGCCGCAGGCCTTCATCGCCGCAATCTCGCCGTCGGCCGACCAGCGTCCGAACACCAGCAGCGTGCTGGTCAGGGCGCTGATGGGGATCGCGAACGAAAGCGCCGCCGGCATGCCCAGCAGGAACAGGCTGACGATCGGACGCCACGGCGCCCCGCGCGCCAGCAGCTCCGTCATTTTGAAGACCACGCCCAGGGACAGCACGAACGTCAGAACCGCCAGCGACACCAGCAGCGTCGTCAGAAAACTGGCCGCAATATGGCGGTTGAGGGTGCGCAAACCACGGCCTCAAAGTTCATAGAGCGTCGGGTCTCGCCGCGGCGCGCCGCGCGCCGCGCGCCGCGCGGCCCGGCGGCGTCCTCGTTCGCCGGGCAGCACAAACGGTTCTTCCTCTTCCATCGCGTCGCCCATTTCTTCTTCGATCTTCTCGGGGTCTTCCCCGGCCTCGAGTCGCCCCAGGGCTTCCTCCATCCCCTTGCCGAATTCCATGCCGGTCATCCGCGAGAACTTGCGCATCAGTTGCGCCGCCTGGCGCGGATCGTCCTCGTTCAAGCGTTCCGCTTCCCCGGCCAGCGCTTCCATGGCGCGCTCCATCTTGCTCTCGTCGATCGGCAGATCGTCCGCGTCCCCCGCCGGCTCCTTGGCGCGGCCCGTCACCGCGAAGGCGGACACTTGCCGCTCCAGCCGCGCCTTGCCGCAGCGCGGACAGGCGGGGCAGCGGCTCGGATCCACCTTGCGCGAGAAAAACGTGAAAACGGTGTGGCAATCGGAACAATAGAACTCGTACAGCGGCATTCCGACATCACTCCTTTCCCCGGCGCATCTGCTCTTCGACCAGCGCGGCGAGCCGCTCGGCCGCGTCCGGCGCCGCCACTCCGCGCAGGGCCTGGCGCATGGCCTCGCGTCCGGCCGCATCGCGCCGTCGCCGTTCTACATAATCCGCCAGCCATTCTTCCGTCAAGTCGCGTTCGGCGCGGACGTCCGCCGCGCCGACCCGCTCCAAGGCGCGCGCATTGGCGGTCTGGTGATCTCGCCGCGCCGCCGGCAGCGGCACCAGCAAGGCCGGCACGCCGAACAAGGCCAGTTCCAGGCACGACGAAGCCCCGGCGCGGCTGATGGCCAGGTCCGCGGCCCGGTAAGCCGCGCTCATATCCTGCAAAAAGGCGTGAACCGCGTGCGGCAATCCGGCGGCCGCATAAGCCGCCTCCAGCGCCGGGGCGTCCGCCGCGCCGGCCAGGTGCACCACGGCCAGCGGCGCTCCCGCCGCCTGCAGCCGCAACAGGGCCGCGGACGCCAGCCGATTCAGGCGCCGCGCGCCCTGGCTGCCGCCCATCACCAGCACCGTGAAGCGTTCCCGGCGCGGCGCGGGCTGGGCGGCCGCGCGCACCAGAGCCGCCCTCAACGGCAACCCCGTGCGCTCCACGCGCGGGGCGCGCAGCGCGCGGCGCGCCTCGTCGAAGGCCACGCCCACCGCCGCCGTCCGCGGCGCCAGCCAGGCGATGGCGCGCCCGGGAACCGCGTTGGCTTCGTGCAGCACGACCGGCACGCCCAGCCGCCGCGCCGCCAGCGCCGGGCCGATCGAGGCGTAGCTGCCCATCGCCAACAGCGCATCCGGCGGGTCGCTCCGCATCGCCTTCCAACTCGCCCCCGCAGCCCGCAGCAGCCGCCAAACCGCCGCCGCGGCGCGGAGCGGCGCCATCCCCGCCGGCAGTCCCGCCGCGCGAATGCGCACCACCGCTCCGTCCCACCCGGCCGCCGCCAGCCGCTCCACGTCGCGCCCGCTCAGCCATAGCGTGACCTGATGCCCCCGCGCCCGCAGGACCTCGGCCGTGGCCAACCCCGGAAAAATGTGCCCGCCGGTTCCTCCGCATGCCACCGCGATCTTCATGGAGCGGCAGCATAGGCCCTCGCCGGCCGGCATTCAAGGGCCGGTTCGAAACCCGCTTTCCCGGCTGGCATCCGCGGCGGCCTTGGGATACCCTGCTGGGGTCATGCCGTTGCCGACCCTTGCCGTTGTGGCCGCGGACGCCGCCGAATGGTTCGCTCGCCTTCGGACGCTCTTCTTCTGCTGCGCCCACGCCCTCAGTTTCGCGCTGGTCACGCTCCACTGTCTAATCTACCGCCGCGAGCCGGTCTCCGCGCTGCTGTGGATTTTCCTTTCCCTGGCCCTGCCCATCCTGGGCCCGCTGCTGTTCCTGGCCTTCGGCGTCAACCGCGTGCCGCTCAAAGCCTGGCGCAAACGCGTCTCGGATCAGGAGTTCCTGTTTCAGCGGCGGCGGCGCGAAGAGGAAGCCATGCCGCTGGCCTACTGGCGGGCCCTGCGCGACGCCGTCGCCGCCGAGCCGCCCGCGGATTCGGTCCGCGAACTGAACCTGACGCTGAATGCCCTGCTCCCCGACTTTCCCCTCCTGGGCGGCAACCGCATCGAAACCCTGGTCACCGGCGAAGAAGCCTTTCCCCGGCTGGAGCGGGCCATTGCCGCCGCCCGCCGCCATATTCACCTGCAAACCTTCATCCTCGGCAACGACGCCGTCGGCCGCCGCTTTCTGGACTTGCTGCGCGACAAGGCCGCGGCGGGGGTCACGGTGCGCTTCCTGTACGACCGCTTCGGCTCCACCCCGGCGCTGTGGAGCGGGCTGATCCGGCGCTACCGCGGCCTGCCCCGCCTGCAACTCTGCGGCTGGACCCAGGCCAATCCCATCAAGCGGCAGTTCCAAATCAACCTGCGCAACCACCGCAAAATTCTGATCGTGGACGGCGAACAGGCCTTCACCGGCGGCCTCAACCTGGCGCTCAACAACCTGCGGCGCGGCGACCGTCCGCCCGATCAAGACTATCACTTCGCCCTCCGGGGACCGATCGTCCAGGAGCTGCAATACTCCTTTCTGCGCGACTGGTATTTCATGACCGACGAACCGGCCGACGTCCTGCTTTCCGAAGCGCACTTCCCGCCGCCCCGCCCCGCGGGCCCCGCGTTGATCCGCGTCGTGGATGGCGGACCGCACGGCGCGGGAGACACCATGGCCGACGTGTTCTTCGCGGCCATCGCCTCGGCCCGGCGCCAGATTCTGGCGCTGACGCCCTATTTTGCGCCCACACCGGACATTGTCCGCGCCTTGCGCTCCGCCGCCCTGCGCGGCGTGGAAGTGCGCCTGATCGTTCCCGCGCGCAACAACCATGTCTATGCCGGTCTGGCGGGCCGCGCGCTCTACGACGAGCTGCTCTCCTCCGGCGCGCGCATCTTCGAGCGGCGTCCGCCGTTCATTCACGCCAAGGCCCTGATCGTGGACGACACCTGCGCCCTGATCGGCTCGGCCAATCTCGACGTGCGCAGCTTGCGGCTGAACTACGAAACCAACCTGGCGGTTTACGACGAGAACTTCGTCGGCAACCTCAAACGCGTGGTGTTGCAGGAAATCGCCCAGAGCGAAGAACTGAACCTTGCCGCCTGGCGCCGCCGCCCCGCCGCCCTGCGGCTGGCCGAAAACTTTTGCAGCCTGCTGACGCCGATCCTTTAGCCCCCGGCGCCCGCTCCCCCACGGTCTTTTCCTTTGGCGTCTTTTTCGCCGGTCGGGACGGAGCCCGACCCTCCAAAGTGCCGGAAACGGTCTTCGTGACCGTGGAGGGACGCCCTCCGTGGCGTCCGAGTGCGAAAAACAGGCCAAAAAAAAGACCGTGCCGCTCCGCACACCCCGAGGGCGCGGCGCCTTGACTTGCGCTGCGCTTCTGGTGCATGATCCCGATTCGGACGCAGCGCCGATGACAACGACCGCACAAACTCCGACGCAGCCCACCCGCGTGCTGGTGGTCGAAGACGAACGCGACATCCGGCGGGTCTTCCAGCTCACCCTCAGCGAGGCGGGCTGCGTCGTCGAAACCGCCGACAACGGGCGGCAGGCGCTCGGCATCCTGATGCAGGAGAACTTCGACGTGCTGGTCGTGGACCTGCGCATGCAGGAGATGGACGGCCTGCTCTTCCTCCAGGAAGCCCTCAAAATCTGGCCCTGGCTGGGCGTCGTCGTCTGTTCGGCGTTTGTGGACGACGACGTCCTGCCCCGTCTCGAGCGGCTGGGCGTAAAGCGCGTGCTGGTCAAACCCGTTTCCCTGCCGCTGCTCTGCCAGAACGTGCGCGAGGAAGCGGAGGCCCGCGCCCGGCGCGGCGCCGATCTTCCCCGCAACGACGCGCTGACGCTGATGCGCGACCACCTCAAGCTCCTCGCGCGCCTGAGCCATAAGACGATCGCCACGGAAACGCTGCTGGACGCCCTCCTCAATTTCGGCAAGGAACTGGTGCGGCTGCTGCCCTCGGATGTCGTCGGCATTCTGGTGGCGGAAGAAGACGAGGACCATCGCGACCTGCTGCTCGGCTGTCACACGCCCGTGGCGCCCAACTTTCTGACGCAGGTGGAACAGGAAATTTGCGCGCGCTACGAGGCCCTCAGCGGACGCCGTCTCGATCCGGCCCTGCTGCGCCTCAAACGCGACGGCGCCGCCCCGAACCCCGCGGGTCCGCAACACGTCGGCAGTTCGCTCTCCGTGCCCGTGATCCTCAATCAGCAGGTCTGCGGCCTCCTCACCCTGGCCTCCGCCGCCCAGGAAGCCTACGGCACGGCGGATGTGGCGCTGCTCTACCACGCCGCCAACCATATCTCGGCCGTGTTTACCGCCCTGCGGCGCATGATGCACCTGGCCACCCGGGATCACCTCACGGGCGTCTTCAACCGCATCCGCCTGGAAGACGAACTCGAACGCGCCTGGCTCATGAGCCGCCGCTATGGCTACTCCATGGGGGTGATCATCGTCGATCTCGACAACTTCAAGACCCTCAACGACACCTTCGGCCACGCCGTAGGCGACGAAGTGCTGCGCGGCTTCGCCCAGCTCTTCCGCGGCGTCGCCCGCGCTTCCGATATCATCGCCCGCTACGGCGGCGACGAATTCGTCGCCATCCTGCCCCGGGCGGAGGAAAGCGACGCCCGCCGCTTCGGCGAACGCCTTCTGAGCCGCATGCGCGAACACGTTTTCTGCCCCGACAGTCACCAGCTCAGCCTCACGGTTTCCATCGGCATCGCCACCAGCACCAACCCCACCGCGCCCGCCACCGGCGAAGAACTGCTCAGTCAGGCGGACCGAGCCCTCTTCATGGCCAAGCGCGCCGGCCGCGACCGCATTTGCCTCTGGCCGGGCCACACGGTCGTCAGCGCCACCCGCGCCCCGGACGGCGGCGGCGCCGCCGCCGCCGAGACCAAAGTCGAAACCGCCAAGGTCCGCGACCATATCCTGGTGGTGGATGACGAGCAGAACATTCGCGATCTCGTGCGCATGATGCTCGAGCGCGAAGGCTATGACGTCACCACCGCCGCTTCGGCCACCGAGGCCCTGGAAGCGATTCGCGCCCACCCCGACACGTACGATGTGCTGCTCACCGACCTGGCCCTGCCCGGCAAGAGCGGCATCGAGCTGCTGCACGAGGCCGCCAGCGAGGACGACACCCTCGTGCGGATCGTCATGACCGGCTACGCCACCGTGGACGCCGCCGTCAACTGCCTGCGCGAAGGAGCCTACGACTTCATCCAGAAGCCCATCCGCCATACCCAACTCGGCAGCCTGATCAGGCGCGCCCTCGAATTCCGCCGCCTCAAGGTCGAAAACACCCGCTACCAGCTCCACCTCGAAGACGAGGTCCGCCGCCGCAGCGCTCAGTTGGCGGCCACGCTCGACGAGGTGCGGCGCTCTTATCAGTTCACCCTGGAAGCCCTGGTCGCCATGCTCGACGCCCGCGAACGGCAAACCGCGCGGCACAGTCTTCGCACGCGGGACCTCACCGTGTTCCTGGCGCAACGCATGGGTGTGGCGGGCGACGATCTGCAGGCCGTCGCCTCCGGCGCGTTCCTGCACGACATCGGCAAGATCGCCATCCCCGACGAGATTCTGCTGAAACAGGGGCCGTTGGCCGCCGAGGAGTGGGAAGTCATGAAACAACACTCCGAAATCGGCTACAATATCCTGCGCACCAGTCCCTACCTGCGCGCCGCCGCCGACATCGTCCACTCGCACCACGAACGCTACGACGGCAGCGGCTATCCGCAGGGGCTGCGCGGCCACGATATTCCGCTCGGCGCCCGCATCTTCGCCGTCATCGACGCCTACGACAGCATGCGCTCGGCGCGCGTCTATCGCCAAGAACCCCTTTCCCCGGCCCAGGCGCTCGCGGAAATCGAGCGCGGCAGCGGCCGACAGTTCGACCCCGAGGTGGTCCATGTCTTCCTCCAGCACAAGGACGACCTCGAACGCCTCCTCTCCGCCTGACCAGTCCTCGAACCGGGATCTCGAATTGCGGTGCGGCGCGGGCCATGATAGCCTGAGCGCGTGACTTCAATCAGGGCCTTGTTCGACGGCAAGCGGGGCGTCATCTTCGACATGGACGGCGTGTTGTGCGATTCCGAGCCGTTCATCTGCGAAGCGGCGATGCGCATGTTCGCCGAACGCTACGGCTTGAACGTGCAGCCGCAGGATTTCCTCCCGTTCGTGGGCGCGGGCGAAGACCGCTATCTGGGCGGGGTCGCCGAAAAGTACGGCGTCACGCTCGACCTCGAACACGACAAGGCCCGCACCTACGCCCTCTATCTGCAGCTCATCCGCGGCCGCCTGCGCCCCTTGCCGGGCGTCCGGGAATTCGTCGCCCGCTGCCGCCGGCGCGGATGGCGGCTGGCCGTGGCCACCAGCGCCGACCGCCTGAAACTCGACGGCAACCTGCGCGAGATCGGACTGCCGCCCGCAACCTTCGACGCGGCGGTCAACGGCCTGGACGTCGCGCGCAAGAAACCGCATCCGGACCTCTTCCTGCTGGCCGCCGAGCGGCTGGGACTGGCCGCGCGCGACTGTCTGGTGGTGGAAGACGCCCCCAACGGCGTCCGCGCCGCGAAGGCCGCGGGCGCGGCCTGCCTGGCCCTCACCAGCAGCTTTCCGGCCGCCGCCCTGCGCGACGCCGGCGCGGATTGGGTTGTCGCGGATCTGACCCAGGTTCCCGCCGCGGCGGAGGTCACTCCCGCTGCGCCGCCGGCCGCGGACCGACGTGGGTCAGATCGATCGGCTCAAAGCCCAGTTTGAAGGCCGGCGAGTCCGCTTTCGAATACTGCGCCCCGGCCGGCGTGGCCAGCGGGCCGTCCGTCTGCGCGCGGTTCGGCGCCGGCCGCCGCCCGCTCCAGGCATCGTTTCCCCGCGGGGAGACATACAGGTCCATGGGTCGCCTGCCTCAGATGATCTCCAGATAATCCCGGTCGGGCAGCGCCGGAAACGGCGCGTGCGGCTCGGCCTGGTACCAGTAGGCGGTCGAGGCGATGTCGTCCTGCAACGACAGATAGCGCCCGCCGCTGCGCCAGCCCAACGCCTGAATCGTCACCCGCAAATCGCGCTCGAACCGCACCGGGTCCATGATGTGCCAGCGGTACAGCGAGAAGCGCTGTTGCGCATTGTACAGCCCATCCGGCCGCACCACGTGGGGCAATCCGGCATAGGCCGTGGTGAACGTCTGATACTGCCGCGTGGCCCGGTTCTCGAAGTTGTACGAGCCGCAGAAGTAGTCCTCCGTCCCGGTGCCGCAGATCGTCGGATAGGCCGCATCGCCGTCCAGATAGAACTTGATCTCGCCCTCGCCCCACCAACCGTTGTTGTTGACGCCCCAGGCCAGGTAGGTGCCCACGTAGTGGCCCCAGCCCTGTACCCCGTCGAGGATCGTGTACACCGACTTGTAGGGCAGCGGATTGACGCGCCGAAATTGAGCGTGAAAGTACGCGCTCTCGTCCGGAACTTCCGTGAGGGTGTAGTTGATCTGATAGAACAGCGTCATCGGCTCCAACCCGATGTTCTCCAGCGTGATGCGGCAACGCTTGCGAAACGGTATCTCCCAGTAGCAATTGAAGGCGCTGCCCGGATTCACGCACACGGCCAGGGAATCAATCGGCGCGAAAACCTGGTTGCTGGTGAACGCGCTGGCGAAGAAATCGCCGATCGGACACTCGACCGACGGCGTCCTCTCGCCGTCCCAGTAGCAGCGCAGAATCGAAAAACGGTAGGGGCCGGTGGGCGTCATCCAGATTTGCTGGATCGCCCCTGGGCCGGCCACGTCCGCCAGCAAAGCGGTTTCGCCCGGTTGGATCGCAATGCAGGGCCGCACTTTCCAACCCGGTCCCAACTCCCGCGCCGGGCCGTGCTGCGCATTTCCCGCCATGCCGCCCCGACCCTTTTCCCCCGTCGGATTTTCCGCGCTGATCGAACGGGTCTTGGCTCTGGAAAGCCGCGGCAAGTTTCCCAGACTCAACCCCAGCCCATTGTAGCTCATGCTGCTGTTCCCCTGGCGATCCGCCCTGCGGGAGCCTGCTGCCGGCGCGCCGCTCAGCGTCCGCCGCTCCCCGCGCCCGGCGGCCTTTGCCGGCCCCCGGTTTGCCCGACAATTCAAACAAATCGGCACCGAAAAGCAAGACCCGCCGGCAGACCCGCCCGACGAAGCCGGCGGCCGGAACCGGCCGCCCTCCGCTTGCGGCACCAACCGCCGGTGGCGGCGCGGGAGGGCGGTCGGCCTCAGCCGCCGTAAGCCGCAAGGGAAACATAACCGATCCTGCAGTCGACAGACCGCAAGAGAAGACAAAGCAAGGCGGAAAAGCTCTCTTCTCACTCTACACTACTTCTTCCATGCCGAAACCGCGCGAAGCGCCTTCGACTGCGGCAGTCCTCTGCCGCTTTGCGCTGGCCGTCTCCCATACCAAAGCGCCAGAGGACTGGCGCACTCCCCAAAACGGTGTGTCCCTTCTCGCGCTCAAAAAAAAGAGGGCAGCGGCACGCCGTCCGGGTGCTGACACGCAAATGCCGCTGGTCCGCTTCAGCCGCGACTTGCTCCAGCTAAACTCTGAACCGGACGCTTACGGCAAAAAACTTGGCACGCTCGCTGCTAACGAATAAGCTTTCAGGCATGGGCATCACGCGCGGCGAGGGTGCCGGACGAGATGGCGGCAAACGCAAAAAACAGGAGGCGCGCATGAAGAAGGGTTGGGCGCTGGTGGCGTTGGGGCTGGCAGTCGTCGGCTGCGAAGTGGACAACCGGGACGACAACAGCGACGTGCATTTTGAAACCGCAACCGTTGCCGCGTCGTCAACCAACGGCGTCCCGGTCAACACCACCACCAACCTCGCCGCCGACCAGGCCGAGTGGGACGCTATCCGCTGGCATACGTCCGCGGGCCCGTCCTGCCGCGGAGCGGTCCGGGTCATGAGCCTGAGCGCCTCCGTTACCAGCGACGGCGGCAAGATCAACTTCAAGTGGGATCGCTACCCCTGGGGCGGCATGGGGCTGGCCCATTTCTTCGTCTGGAACGGCAGCGGCTGGAGCGGCGGCAAGTTCGATTGGATCCGCACCGGCGGCCAGCCCGTCAAGTCCACCGAAAACATTCGCAATGGGTACAACGGGCTTTCCATCCCGCCTTCCGGTACCCCCGTGGCCTTCGCCTGGACGGATGCCAACGGCAAACAGCGCAGCAATCTCGCCAAAACGGTCTGGCCCTGATGGCCCCCGCCGGCGCGCAACGCCGGGACCGCGCGCCGGCTCCGGCGCCAACGCACGTCCGCTGCGCTCCGCGCTCCCAGGAGCAGGTGTGAAAGGTACAGGTGTGAAAGGTATGTCCCCTTCTCGCGGTCAATGCGGGGTGTGTCCCATCTCGCGCGTAGCAGCTTCGCCGCAAGCCCATCGCGTGCCGCGCTTCCCCCGGCTGGCCGCCTGACCTTGCCGGCACGCGCGAAGCGCCTTGGAGTGCGGCAGTCCTCTGCCGCTTTGCGCTGGCCGTCTCCCATCTCAAAGCGCCAGAGGACTGGCGCAGTCCAAAAAGCTGGCGCCCATGTCCCCCGCCGCCGGCGGCCGAGGCCGACCGATCGGACTGCATCTGCCGCCGAGTGGGCGAAGCCGCTTGTCCTGCGTAGCGCCGCGCGAAGGGACGACCTCCGTGTCGTCCGCTATGTTTTTCAGCGGAAACCATGGTCAAGCCACGTCCCGACCCATCCACATTCCCCCGCCTCGGCCATATAGACCCGATTCTGTTCCGTGGGGCCACAGGGCGAAGCGCTGCCCTTGTGTTCGAGACGCTTGCCGAACGGGTCTTTCGGCGTCATAGTCTCCTGCGGTTCATTTAAACGGCCGGTTCCGTCCTCGTTCTCGAAGCCGCACAAACGAAGGTATCGCATGTTACCAACCCCCGCGTGGGCGCTGTACGCCGCGATCCTGGGTATGACGGCCTCGGGCGCCGGCCGGCCGGAAGGAAAACCGGCTCCCTCCGGCCAGCGTTCCCCTTCCGCGCGGGCCGGGCTGAAAGGCAAATGGGCGCGGACGGACGGCGGCTACGTGCTCGACATCAAGTCCGTTCGGGAGGATGGCACGCTCGACGCCGCCTACTTCAATCCGAGACCGATCCACGTCGCGCGCGCGCAGGCGCGCGTCGCAGACGGACAAATCCGCCTCCTGGTTTTGCTCCAGGACCAGGGCTATCCGAACTGCACCTACACCCTGACGTACGACGCGGCCGGGGACCGCCTGGCGGGCGTTTACTACCAGGCCGCCCTGCGGCAGAGTTACCCAGTCATCTTCGTTCGACTGCCGTGAACATCCCAGCCAACTCCAAGGCCGCAGGCGGGCCAGCGGAGCCGGCGCGCCGCTGCACCGCGCCCCTCTTTTTCGCTGGCGCGGCCGCGGCGCCAGCCGCTAGATTGCCGCCGTGAACTCAACCCTCGCGTCCGCCGCCGACATGCGGAAATCCCGATCCTCGGGCGGCCTGCTGCTCAAAGCGCTGGGCTACGGGCTGCTCGCCGCCGCTCTGGCCGTCGTCGGCTGGCATCAACCGGTGCGGGATTTCTTTTCCTTCGAGCACATCCGCCACACCACGGCGGCGCTGGGCGCCCTCGGTCCGCTGGCCATCATCGCCTTCGGCATCGTGACCCCCCTGCTGTTCCTCCCGCGCTGGCCGCTGGCCATGGTTTCCGGCTTGCTCTACGGCGTCGGCTGGGGCGTGCTGCTGGCCACCTTCGCTTCCGCTCTGGGCGCCTGGCTGCAATACGCTCTGGCGCGCACCGTGCTGGCGCGGCCGGCCACGCGCCTCGTCGCGCGCTCGCGGCTGGCAAAATTGACGCTTCCCCAGGACAAGACCTTTCTGGCGGTCTTTCTCCTGCGCGCGTTTCCGTTTTCCAATTTCGTGCTCACCAACCTGCTCGCGGGGCTCCTGGCCCTGCCCGTCGGCAACTACCTCGCCGCCAGTTTTCTGGGCATGCTCCCCTCCTCCTTTATCTACGCCGCCTGCGGCAAATTCATGAAACAACCCTCTCCGCGCCTCCTGTTCAGCGCCTTCTTCGTCCTGGCGCTCATCAGCGTCGGCACCGTGGTCACCCACCGCCGCTGGACCCGCTGGTTCCGCCCCGCCGCCGCCGACGCCCCAACCCCCGCGTCTGATCCGCTGCACGACAGACGGACTTGACACAGCAGTCCGCCTTTTGGAGCCGTCCAGCGGCCTTGACAGACTCCCTCCACCCACCCGACAATAATCACCATCAGCGAAGGGGTTTCTCACGAAAGCCTGGCCATGGCCATGCACCCGTTGCGGTCGGCCGCCAAACCGGGGCGCCCCGGTCTCAAGCCGCGCGCCGGCGGCCGCGCGGTTCGCCGCCGCCCTGGCGCTCGCCGCCAGCCTGACGCCGGCCCAGAAAGCGCAGAGCGCCGCCCTCGTCGCCGAGGGATCCGTTTGCCGCTATCTCAGCCCCACCAACGGCGCGCTGAACCTGGATTGGACACTCCTCGCCTTCAACGACGCCGACTGGCCAAGCGGCCGGGCCGGATTGGGCGGCGAGGCCCGGAGCGGCCCGTTGGCCCCGTATCTCGCCACCCCCCTGCCTGCGACCACGACGGGGCTCTACGCCCGCTTCGCTTTCGAGTACCAGCCGGCGCCCGAGCACAACCAACTGACGCTGCGGCTGCGGGTGGACGACGGTTTCGTCGCCTACCTCAACGGCGCGCGAATCGCCGCGGCCCGCGCGCCGGAATCGCCGCTCTGGAACTCGCCCGCCGCCGCCGCCAACACCAACGCCCCGGCGGAGGAGGCCTACGACCTGTCGCCGTTCATCGACCTGCTGCGCCCCGGTACGAACGTGCTGGCCTTCCACCTCCTGAACGCGCCGGCCCATCCCCTCGTCGCCGATCTCTTGCTCTGGCCCGCGCTCGACATCGACACCTACACCCCCCAGGGCGGGGATGGCGCGGTGGTCATCAACGAAATCCATTACGACCCCGACCAGCGCGCGGAGTTGGTCGAATTCGTCGAATTGCTGAACGTCGGCACCTCGCGCGTGGACTTGTCCGACTGGACGCTCGCCGACGCCGTGGAATACCGTTTCCCGCTGCGCGCGTTCCTGGACCCCGGCGCCTATGCCGTGGTGGCGCAGCATCCGCCATCCCTCAGCAACAAATACGGCGCGGCGGCGCTGGGGCCCTGGACCGGTCTGCTGGACAATGATGGCGAACGGCTCGCGCTGCGCAACGCCGCGGGCAAGAAGATCGACGAGGTCGAATACCGCCTCGGCTTTCCCTGGCCCACCTGCGGCGACCCGCCCGGACCCTCCATGCAGTTGCTCCATCCCGCCCTCGACAACAATCTGGGCGGCAGTTGGCGCTCCGCCCCGCCCACGCCCGGCGCGCCCAACGCCGTGCTGACGCCCACCAACCTCGTGCCGCCGTGGATTCGGCAGGTCAGCCACTCGCCCCGCCAGCCGACCAGCGGCGCGCCCGTGCTCATCAGCGCCAAGGTCACCGATCCCGACGGGGTGGCGAACCTCACCCTGCACTATCAAATCGTCGAGCCCGGCGCCTACCTCGCCATCACCGATGCGCTCTACAACGTCAACTGGCTGACGATGGACCTGCGCGATGACGGAAGCAACGGCGACCTCGGCGCCCGCGACAATGTTTACAGCGCCCTCCTTCCGCCCGAGGTGCAGACCCATCGCCGGCTGGTGCGCTACCGCCTCAGCGCCCGCGACACGCGCAACAACAGCGTGCGCGTGCCCTATGCCGACGATCCGCAGCCGAACTTCGCCTACTTTGTGTACGACGGCGTGCCCCCCTGGACCGGCGCCGCGCAGCCGGGCGTCACCGCCCCGGTCGTGTTCGGCACGAACGTCATGCGCCGGCTGCCCGTGTACCACCTGCTCAGCAAACGCGCCGACGTCGAAAACTGCACCTGGATTCAACGCTACACCGGCATGGAGTACCTGTGGTCCGGCTGCCTGATTTACGACGGCGAGGTGTACGACCACATCCGCTATCGCGCCCGCGGCGGCGTCTGGCGGTACGCCATGGGCAAGAACATGTGGAAATTCGATTTCAACCGCGGCCATGCCTTCCAGGCCCGCGACGATCACGGCGCTCCTTACCCCGTGCGCTGGAGCAAGCTGAACCTGGGCGCCTGCATCCAGCAGGGCAACTACCTGCATCGCGGAGAGCAGGGCATGTTCGAAGCGACCGGCTTCAAACTCTTCCGTCTGGCCGGCTGCCCGGCCTCGCAAACGCACTGGGTGCAGTTCCGCATCGTGGACGAAGCCGGCGAAACCGGCCCGACGCAGTTCGACGGCGATTTCTGGGGCCTGTACCTGGCCGTCGAGCAGGTGGACGGCCGTTTCCTCGACGCGCGCGGCTTGCCCGAAGGCAGCATCTACAAGATGGAAGGCGGCACCGGCGAACTCAACCACCAGGGACGCTACCAACCGACGAACAAGTCGGACCTGGTCGCCTTCATGGACGCCTACAGCGCCACGCCTCCCGCCGCCTGGTGGCGCGCCAATGTCGCCGTGGACACCTACTTCGGTTTCCGCGCCGTCTGCGAAGGCATCCACAACTACGACCTCGGCGCGAAGAACTACTTCTACTACGCCCAACCCGGCGCCATCGTGGACTGGCGCGCCACCAACGTCGTCTGGGCAATCTGGCCCTGGGATCTGGACCTGACCTGGGCCAACAACATGTTCGACAGCGGCGGCGGCGGCCGGGAACCCTTCATGCAGTACGGCCTGTGGAATCATCCCGACCTGCTCATCGCCCGCAACAACCGCATCCGCGAATTCCGGGATCTGCTCTTCAACACCAACGAAGCCTGGCGCCTGATCGACGATCTGGCCGCCGTCCTGCGCGACGCCGGCGGCGGACCGTCCATCCTGGACGCCGACCGCGCCCTGTGGGATTACCACCCCGTCATGACGTCGGCCTACGTCAATGTCTCCAAAGCCGGGCAGGGCCGCTTCTACCAGATCGCCCCCACCAAGGACTCGACGGCATGTTGCGGATCATGAAGGACTACGTCGCCAGCCGCGGCGCCGGCATTCTCGACCCGCTGGCCGCGGACAACGACATCCCAGCCACCCCGGCCATCCTCGCGGCCACCAACGCGCTGCCGCTCAACCGCGTCACGCTCGCCTGCACTCCCTTTGCCGATCCCCAGGGCCCGGATACCTTCGGCGCCGTCGCCTGGCGCGTGGGCGAGGTGCGTTCCTACGGCGGTCCGCAAAGCGGCGACGGCCCGCCGCGCTACGAAATCGAGGCCGTCTGGGAAAGCGGCGCGATCTCCGCCCGCGTGGACGCGATCGCCGTGCCCGCCGCCGCGCTCAAGGCCGGCCACACCTACCGCGCGCGGGTGCGCATGCAGGACGACACCGGCCGCTGGAGCCATTGGTCGCCGCCCTGGGAGTTTCTGGCCCTCGAACCGGACACGGCCCAGGAACTGGTCAACCATTTGCGCATCACCGAGCTGATGTACAACCCGCCCGCCGGCAGCGCCTGCGAATTCGTCGAACTGCGCAACCACAGCCCGCACGCGACGCTGGATCTCGCCGGGGCCCGCTTCACCAGCGGGATCGACTTCGCCTTCACCAACGGCACGCTGCTGCCCCCGCAGTCCTACCTGCTCGTCGTCAAAGCCTCGCCGAACAGCGATTTTGCCGCCTTTCGCTCCTATTACGGCCTGGGCCCCGAATTCCGCATCGCCGGCCCGTATGCCGGCGGCCTGAACGACGACGGCGAGGAACTCACCCTCAAAACCGCCGCCAATGGCAGCCTTATCGCCTCCTTCACCTACGGCGACGGCCGCGGCTGGCCCCTGCCCGCCGACGGCGCCGGACATTCCTTGATCCCTCTGGTCGCCGACGACCAGACCGGGCCCGAACTGGACTGGGGCGGCAACTGGCGCGCCAGCGCCTACCTCGGCGGCTCGCCCGGCGCCGACGACCCGGATTTGCCGCCCACGGTCGTGCTCAACGAAGTGCTGGCCCACACCGATTACACCAATCCCGCGCTGCCGGAGTACGATTCCAACGACTGGCTCGAATTGTTCAACTCCGGCTCCGGCGCCGTGAGCCTCGCCGATTTCTACCTCAGCGACAGCGTCGGCAACCTGCGCAAATGGGCCATCCCCGCCACGAACGTCCTGGCGCCCGGCGCCTGGCTGGCGTTCGACGAAGTCACGGGCTTCCACAACCCGATCACCAACGGTTTCGGCCTGGACAAGGCCGGCGAGCAGGCGCTGCTCTCGTACCTCCCCGCCGCCGGCCGCGGTCGCGTCGTGGACAGCGTCGGCTTCAAAGCCCAGGAGAACGACCGGTCGCTCAGCCGCCATCCGGACGGCGATCCGTACTGGCACGCCACACCGCTCACCCCCGGCGCGACGAATGCGCCGCCCGTCCAACGGCTCTCGATCAGCGAAGTGATGTATCGCCCCCCGCCCAGCGCGGCGCAGCCGGAGGACAACACGAACGACGAGTACCTCGAAATCTACAACCCCTTCCCCGACCCCGTCCCCCTGGCCAGCCACGACGTCGGCTGGCGCCTGGACGGCGGCGTCAGCTTCGTCTTTCCCTCCAACACCGCCATCGCCGCCCGCGGCTATCTGTTGGTCGTGCCGTTCGATCCCGCCGACGCGGCGGCGCGCGCCGCCTTTCTCTCGGCCTATAACCTGGTCGAGGGCCAGGTGCGCTTGACCGGCCCCTATAGCGGCAAACTCTCCAACCGCGGCGAGCGCATCGCCCTCGAACGCCCGCAGGAGCCCGACGCGCCGGGTCTGCCGATCACCTGGGTCATCGAAGACGAAGTCATCTACAACGCCGGGCGGCCCTGGCCCGCCGCCGCCTTCCGAGGCCTCAACCGTCTTTCCGGCGTGCGCTCCGGCAACGATCCCCGCAACTGGACGGCGGGCTTTGTGCCCACCCCGGGCGGCCCGCCCGCCCTGGCGGCCATCGTCCGCCCCGCCGCCGGCGTCGCCGCCGCGGTTCCCGCCGTCTGGACGGTGGAGGCCGCCCTGTGCGCCGAGGCGCTCGTCGGCGCCGTCCGCCGCGTCGATCTGCTCGAAGGCGAGCGCGTCCTCGCCAGTCGGACCGCCCCGCCCTACACGGCCGAGTTGCTCGTGGATCAACCGCGCCCGTACCTCCTCCAGGCCCGCGTGGAGGACGACGCCGGCCGGCACGAATCGCCCGTCGTTGTCGTCTTCGGCCTGGCGATCGACAACGAGGGTCCCCTGGGCGTGGCGGAAAACCATGCCGAACTCGGCGGCCGCCTCCGCGGCGGCGGCAGCGGACGCGTCACCGTCTACTGGGGCGAGCAGGACGGCGGCACGAATGCCGCCGCCTGGTCCCGC
>Ga0073932_1003067_pt1 | contig 23622 bp, 15 predicted proteins | sample DewCreD2012metaG_FD_76967 | JGI IMG/M metagenome (GOLD analysis project Ga0073932, IMG submission 76967) | Hot spring sediment bacterial and archeal communities from British Columbia, Canada, to study Microbial Dark Matter (Phase II) - Dewar... ...
CTCCGTCGCGCCAAGGAAGCGCCCGCGCATCCCCTCCAAGCCGGCGCGGCGCCCACCCCGGCGCTGAAGGTCAACAACGGCGACTGGCCGGCGTATCGGGGCAATGCGCGCCGCACCGGCGCCGTCCCGACAACCCTCAGCAGCGCCAAAGTCCGCTGGAACGCGAAACCCGAACATCCCTTTACAGTCTTGCCAGGATACGATGCGCAACGGCTGGAATGGCTCGAACGGCCCACACCTCCCGTCACGGCCGGGGGCATGGCGTTCTACGGCGGAAGCGACGGCTCCGTGCGCGCCGTCAAAGTCAGCGACGGACAGATCGCATGGACGTATTGGACCGGCGGCGCGGTCCTCACCGCGCCCGCCTTCGCCGGAGGACGACTCTATGCGGGCAGCGCCGATGGATGGGCCTATTGCCTCGATGCGGCCACCGGCGCGCTGGTGTGGCGGTGGCGCGGCGCGCCCGCCGAGAGACTGATAGCCGTCTATGGGAAAATCTTCAGCAGCTGGCCCGTGACGGCCGTCCTGGTTGACGAGGGCACGGTCTATGGCGTTGCCGGGCAATGGATGCAAAACGGCTCCGTCACGTTTGCCCTCGATGCGGCGACCGGCCAGCCACGCTGGACCGCGTGGACCGATCCGTCGTGGGAGGGAAGGGATTTCATGCAGCCCGGCGATTCCGGCTTCAGTCCCGCCGGGCAACTGGCCCTCGTCGGTAACAATCTATGGGTGCGGACCTATCTGGGGATTCCCGCCGTGTTTGACGCCGCCTCGGGTCGCCGTGTGCCCCCGACCGATGACCTCATCCGGCTGGCGAACCGGCAGTCCTGGTCGTTTGGCGTCAGGCTCGCCACCGCAGGGCAGGACATCCTGGTTGTCAATGATCGTCTGGTCCTTCAGGGCGGCAAACCGTTGCTGTATAATCCCGATGTGCGCGGCGATAAATCCGCAGCGCGCTTCATTGCCTACTACCTCAATGAAAAGGGGCAAATCCCCGTCGAACCGCTGTCGCGCCCAGCCATCCCCAGCAGCCTGATCGCGCCCGCTCTGGACGGGGGCGACCTGCTTATGGTCGGCGGCATCGGACGCTCCTGGCGCAGCGAAAACGCCACGATCGGGCTGAGCCTGTGGGCGCTGGACGTCTGGCAGAAGGAGTTTGAAACCGCCCAGTCCGCCCAAAGCGCCACGGACGCCGACGCCGCCGATCCGGGCGTCGCAGTCGCGAAAAAGAAGGGAGCGGCGGCCCAGACTGCTGCCGGCGAGGATGACCTGCGCAGCGGCTTTTGCATGGCTCTCGATATGCAGAAAGCGCGCTGGCGCATGGACGACGTGGACATCAGCGCCATCGCGCTGACTCCAGACGCCGCAGTGGCCGTCATAGGCGAGCAGAAACCACCGGAACAGGGCAGGCGCGCCTATGGACAGTCGCCCGAATACACGGGATGGAACCTGGTCGCCTTCGACCGGGCCACTGGCAAGAAACGCTGGAGCGTCGCGCTGCCCGGCGAGCCGGTCTTCAACGGCATCGCGCCTTCCGCCGATGGCTCGTGGATTGTGACGCTGCGCGACGGTTCGATGGTATGCGTGTCCAGGTGAGAAAAGACGGGACGCGGATAAGGCGCGGAGAGAACGGAACGCTGGAAAGCCGGAATCGAGTCAACGCCAAGACAAGGGGAAACGCGATGAAGCGACAGTTCGCGCAGATCACTACGGTATGGGGGTGCGTTTTCATGGCCATGAATGCCGGAACTAAAGCGGCGATCTCTTCCACAACGTCCTCATGCGTCCGCGAGGTCTCGGTCGTGTCCTTCAAAGACCCCAAGGGCCGCGCCATGAGCGCCCTGCGGCTCGTGGATCAGACGGGCGCCGAGGGCTGCTGGGTGGGAGACTTCCTGCGGGGGATGGATCAACCCGAAGGCCAGGCCGGACTGGACAAGATCAAAAGGCTGGACGCCGCCCATCCGGAGGCCGCCTGGGATGAGATGGGCCGCCGTGGCCTGCATACGCCGCTGGGCAGGGCCGCCGACATCGCCGTGTGGGATTTGCATGGCCGCCGGCTTGGCAAACCGGTCGGCGCGCTGCTCGGCCCGGCCAAGCGCGACAAGGTGAAATTCTATATGGCCAATTTCCCGGATATGACCGCCGCGCAAAACGCGCAGGCCATCAAAGAGGCCCAGGAGCGCAAAGTCCTTGGGTTCAAGATTTACACCTATTTTCCCCGGCCGCATGACCTGCGCGACCCGGAAAGTCCGGAGGCTGCCAAGTACGTGGAATCGGATATCCAATTGGCGAGAGCCTTGCGGGAGGCCGCGCCCGAAGGTGTGAAGTTGATGTTCTTTAATGGAAACAGTTACAACCTCAATCAGGCGTTGAAGGTCGGCGCCGTGCTGGATGAACTGCGGTACGACCTCTTCTGCGATCCCATGCCGGTCAAGGGTGACGCCGGGATGGCCGCCTATCGCCAGCTGCGCGAGAAGATCAAGACGCCCATCTGTTCGCCCTTGAACGGCGGCAGCCTGGAAGATCACATCGCTTGGATCGAGAGCGGCGCCACGGACATGGGTGAGACGGATTTGTATGCGGGTTTCACCACGTGCCTCCGCTTCATCCGCGAGTGTGCGAAGCGGGGTGTCGCGCTGGACCTGCATGCGGGTTTCCCCATGGACCTGTATCACTTTCCGCTCTATGGTTTTGTCGATGACGCGACGCTGCCTTGGATCGGCTGGCACGGGCGCTCGCTCAAGGCGATTCCGGCCGCCACCGAGTTCAAAGGCGCCGAGGTTAAGCCTCCCAAGCAGCCCTGGTTAAAGCGGTCGCAAACACGGCCCGTGGATGCCGAAGGTTATGTCCACATTGTGTATGAGATTCCCGGGATGGGTTTGGAGCCGGATTGGGAATGGATTCGGCAGAACGAAATAAAGAAATGAGGTGGCAACATGAAGAAGAGCCGTGTCGCTGTCGTTAGTGTGCTGCTTGCGGCGGTTCTGTTGGGCGCCGCGCCCGAAACCATCCGTGCGCAACAAGGAGGCAGTATGGAAAACCTGTTACGGCCCTACCTGGATCCGGATTTCACTCCAACGGAAGGTCCGGATACCGACAAGGCGTTCATGCGGCAAAAGGCCGCTGAGATCAAAGCGGCATTACCTGAGAAACTTCGCGTCGCGCCCGGCCAGAAACCAAAGATTCTCCTTCTCACGACGGGGACCTACGGAACGCTGCACACTCCGGGCGCGGCGGGATTGATTATCCTCCTGCGCGAAGCCGTTGTGAAGTATGGCGCGTTCGAGCTCACGGAAGTGTACACCGACGCCGGACTGACGCTGGAGAAGTTAAAGGAATACCACGCCGTCGTCCTTAATAACGTTGGCCGCGTGCCGAATCCGCAGTTTGCCAACGAGATTCTCCCCGCTTACGTGCGTGACGGCGGCGGCATGCTGGCGGTTCACAGCACGGCCCTTCTCTCCTACAAGGAACCCGATGCCGAGTTCAACCGGCTGCTGGGCGGCTATGTGGATCAGGAGGCGAAGTATGGCCATCCGCAAAAACAAGGCCAGGCATTTCCCGTCGTCCTGCCCCAGCCAGACCATCCTCTGGTGGCCGCGTTTAAGGGCGAGGCGGCCTCCCTGACCGTCACTCACCGGACCTTGCTGGGACAGATTCGCAAGCCCTATCAAGTGAATATCGCGCCGCCCAAACGGCTGGCCGATGAACTCTATGTCCTTTTGCCAGCCAAGGGACAAGACACCCCACCGCAGGTGCTCGTCCAAATAGACCGCGCTACGGCGCCTCAGGTTTATCCTGATTACGTGGATGATTTCGCCTATGCCCTCACGTGGATCAAGACCTATGGCAAAGGCCGCGTCTTCTACACCCAATTCGGACACAATATGGCGGTCTATGCGGTTCCGTGTGTCGCAGGCGGTATATTAGACGGACTGCTGTATGCGGCGGGGGCACAGGCACCCGCCCGTCGCGAAGAGAAAACAGCGGCGGCTGCCGGGAATCCCATCTTCCCCTATTTCTTTCAGAAGTTCGAGGGTCAGGAGGCGAAGTTAAAGGAGATCGGATATACGCCGACGCCGTTTTTGCTGACGAAGATCGATTTCACGAAAAATCCCCCCTACGAATCCGGTAAAATCCAACACTGGATTCAAGTCATGGCGAAGAGTGGTCCGGGGTTCGTCTTTGTCCATGCCGCGGTCGTGCGGGACTCAGGCGATGAGGAGGAAGCCATCAGGATTGTGCGCGAAACGGCGGATGTGGCTCAACCGGCCGGGTTCTTCGTGTCGGTATATCCGTATTTCGGAAGCCATGTGCCATCCGCCGAGAAGGCGCTTCCGTTCGTGCAGAGAATCAAACGTGATAATGTGGGCCTCACACTGCACCTTCCACAAGAGATCAAGGGAGGCAACGCCCGGCGCTTCCCTGAGATCATCGAGAAGGTCAAGGACCATATTAACCTCGTGGTTGTCTGCGGCGCAGACCTTCCGGCGGAGGGAGACGATCCCGCGAAATGGCCCTGGTCGCGCTTGATCCGTCCCCTGGGTGAGGGCGACTTCGACGTGGGCGGGTTTGTCCGCCTTGTCAAAGCCACAGGATACGATGGCTATTTCAGCCAGATTTGCTGGGGCATCGAAAGGCCAGCGCTGGACTACCTGCCCCAGTCGATCGAAAGGTGGAAAGGATTCTGCCGGCAACACTGAAAGATCTTGGGTGTGATCCCTCCGCAGAGATGCTGCGTGAGGCATCGATGGGAATTTCCAACACAAGGAAAAGGAGAGCAGTCATGGTTGACAAGAGTGTGGCGCGGATCGAGGTTCTCGATCCGGAAATGGAACGGCTTGTGGACCCGAAGGCCCGCTTTGATGCGATTGCCTCGGAAAGAAAATTCACCGAAGGGCCGGTCTGGATGCCCCGCGAGAACCAGCTGGTGTTCAGCGATATTCCGGCCAGCGCGTTGTATGCCTGGTCTGAGGCCAGCGGACTGCGCGAATTTCGAATCCCTTCGAACAACGCCAATGGAAACGCGCTGGATCGCGAAGGGCGGTTGATCACGTGTGAGCACAGTTCCCGCCGTGTGACAAGGACGGAGTCCAACGGGGAAATCGTCGTCATCGCCGAGCGGTATCAGGGCAGGCGGCTTAATTCCCCTAATGATGTGGTTGTCAAGCGTGATGGTTCCATCTGGTTCACCGATCCCCCCTATGGCATCAAGAGGGAGCAGAAGGAGCTGGACGGCAACTATGTCTTCCGTCTTGATTCCGGGGCCTTGGAACCGGTGATTGTCGCTTCCGATCTTCAGATGCCCAATGGTCTTTGCTTCTCGCCGGATGAAGAAACGCTGTATATTTCCGACAGTTCGAAGGAACGCCACCACATCAAGCGCTATCGAGTTTCAAGGGATAACACGTTGCAGGGAGACGGCGTATTTGTCGCCATTGAACCGCACGTTCCCGATGGCATCCGGATGGACAGCGAAGGGCGGCTTTTTTCGACGGCGGGTGACGGCGTGCAAGTGTTCGCTTGCGATGGGCGGCTGATCGGAAAGTTTCTGACTCCGCAGGTGGCGGCCAATTGCTGCTTTGGCGGACCTCAAGGGCGCGACCTGTTTATCACGGCCACGACCAGTGTCTGGCGCGTGCGCTTGCGGGGTTGAAGGCGGCCTCCCCATCGGTCAGCCTGACTCCCCGCACGGCGAGAATTGTGCGATGAATGAAAGGATGGCGCCATGAAACTGGTTAGAATGCGAAAGGAAGGCCGGATCATTCCCGGAGCGCTGACATCCGATGGCGACGCGGTAGATTGCTCGGAGTTCAGCGCGGATTGGGATGACGAGTTCCTGGGCGGCGAGGGTCTGGAGCCGCTCGCCCGGTGGCTGTCAGGCGCCGGATCGCGAGCGCCCCGCGTTCGATTCATGCCGGCCGAACTGGCCCCCCCCGTGCGCCGTCCCTCAAAGATCGTGTGCGTCGGACTCAACTTCAGCGATCACGCCCGCGAGTCGGGCGCGACGGTTCCCGCCGAACCCGTGCTGTTTCTCAAGGCCCCTTCGGCGCTCTGCGGTCCCAATGACGATCTTGTCATTCCACGAGGCAGCGTCAAGACCGACTGGGAGGTGGAACTGGCTTTGGTGATTGGCCGGCGGGCGTCTTATGTGGAAGAAAGCGAGGCGATGTGTCATGTCGCCGGCTTTTGTCTCCACAACGATTACTCGGAGAGGGAATTCCAACTCGAACGCTGCGGCCAGTGGGATAAGGGGAAAGGGTGTGACACGTTCGCCCCACTGGGACCGTTCCTCGCCACAAAAGAGGAGGTCGCCGACGCTTGCAACCTTCGCATGTGGCTGAAAGTCAATGGACAACTGCGGCAGGACGGGACGACAGCCAATCTCATTTTCAAACCAGCGTTCCTGGTCAGCTATATCAGCCGCTTCATGACGCTGATGCCCGGCGATGTCATCTCGACGGGAACGCCCGCCGGCGTTGGGATGGGGATGAGACCGCCCCAGTATCTCCAGCCCGGCGACGTCATTGAGTTGGGGATTGAAGGACTCGGACAACAACGCCAGATGGCGCGCGCATGGGCTGCGGATCATGCCCTATCGCAACGATCTAAAAGGGAGACTTCATTATGTTAGACACAAGTCCTGCGAAACGGGCAAAAGTAGGAATCCTCTATGCCGGTCATCGGCGCTATTGGGGGCAGTTCGAGGGATCGCGCGAGGCGACCGTTGCCGGCGCGCGGCGGTTTGAAGCGATGGTCCGGCAAAGTCCGGTTGATATTGTCATGCCGGATTTGGTGGATACGACGGAATTGTCTTTCGAGGCGGGGCGGCAATTGGAGGAAAGCGGCATTGACCTGTTGTTTGTCTATCTGCACACCTACGTCGCTTCGGGATTCTGGGTCCCGGGGATCATGCGGCTCAATGTCCCCATCGTATTGGTGTGTCTGCCCCAGAGCTTCGACATGGAACAGGAGTATATCACGGGGACGGCCATCAGGAAAGGCTCGCCATGCCAGTTGCCCGAAGCCTACAGCGCCCTTCTGCGGGTAGGTAAAGAACCTGTGGATTTGATACTGGGGGACCCGAACCGCGACCCGCGCGTTCTGCGGGAGATAGATGAGTGGTGTCGCGTCGCCAATGCCCTGCGGATGCGCCGCGACTGTGTCATCGGCTATATGGGGCATACCTATGACGGCATGTTGGACATGAACTTTGATCCGACGGCCATTACCGGCGCTTTCGGCATTTACTGCAAGATGCTCGAGATGTGTGAATTGGTGGAATATGTCCAGACCGCGACGCCAGCGGATGTCGAAGCCAAAATCGCTGAGATGCGCGCGGTGTTTGATTTCGCCGGCCAGTCGGGAGATCCTCTGACCCAGCCCGCCTCGCCCGAAGACGTCGAGTGGGCCGCCCGTTGCGCCGTCGGGCTGGATAAACTGATCACGACGCACAATCTCGCAGGTCTGACCTACTATTATGAGGGGCTGAACAACATCTATGAACGCGTGGGCGCCAATCTGATTGTGGGCAATACGCTGCTGACCAGCCGCGGTATTTCTCTGGCGGGCGAAGCCGACATGAAGACCTGCATCGCCATGAAAACCACCAGCGCGCTGGGCGCGGGAGGGTCGTTCGCCGAATACTCCATTATGGACTTCGAGCGCGACCAGGTCTATGTCGGCCACGATGGCCCGCACGATCTGCGGATCACCGATTCACGGCCAATGATCCGCGGGCTGGGCCTGTATCACGGCAAGCGCGGACGCGGCCTCGCCGTGGAGTTCAGTATTAGAAAGGGCGACATAACAATGCTGTCGGTGGGTTCGACGTCGCGCGGCGCCTTCAAGTATGTTGTCGCCGAAGGCCAGTCCATGCCCGGACGCCTGCCGCAGATTGCCAACACAGTGACGCGCGGCTATTTCGGCAAGGATGTCGCCTCCTTCGTGCGCGCATGGGCAATGAGCGGCGTGCCGCATCACATGTCGCTGTGCGTCGGCCATATCTCGGCGATGATCCTGAAATTGGGCCGGGCGATGGGCATCGAGACTCAGGTGATTCGCTGTGGCGAGGATGTCAAATCCGCCGGTAACTGAGTCTGTTGTCGCAACCAGTAATTCTTCAGGCCATTTGCAAAACTTGGAGTGGAAGGGAGCGGGGGCGTCTCGCCCCCGATAATCAAGAAATAAAATAATCAAGCCGGGGGCGAGACGTCCCCGCTCCCTTCATTTTGTAATCAACTCCTTCATTCCAAATACCAGGAGATTTCAAATGGACAAGGTATCCTATCGTCACCGTGAGGCCGCTTATGGCGGCGAGAAAATCACGTTGGAAAACCGGCGCCTCCGATTGGATGTTTTCAAACGCAAGGGAGGATGGGGATGGGGGGAGTTGTATGGTCCGGAACAGAACGGCGAAAGAGTCTATCTGGGTATTCTGGAGTATCTGGGTGAGATTGATCTGGTCGCTTTCGCGCATCCCATGCGGCTCGAGGCCGAGACCTGCGAGATCATTGAAGAAGCCGGGAAAAAAACGCTTCGCTTTCCGGTCAAGATGCAAACGCCCGAAGAACCCTGCATGGCCTTCAACTGCATCAGTCCCGTCGAGGGAATGGTGGAATTGTCGCTGGGCGAGGATGATCCGGGTGTGCGCTATCAATTAAGGTTGACTGGTCGTTTTCGCACGGGCTTTCGCTATCTGCGCGGACCGTGGCTGCGCGTCGGCGCCTACGATGGCGGGATCGAGCGCGACGACGCCATGTTTCCCGGAATGGAATGGCTGATTGGGGATGAATGGTCCAGCGGCAACGATTTTCACGGGCCGAACAACTCGCTCCGCGTCGCCCCGCATCCGCATAAAGTCCACATCCCGATGATGACCGTGGCGCGCAAGGGAATGGCTGTCACGCTGGAGTGGCCGCCCTTGCAGAACAACGTCACGGTGGTATCCCGGATGCGATCCCCGCAGCCGGTCTTCGCGTCGCCGAACTTCATTGACCGCCGTCCCGAACACATCCTGGGACTGATGCTCCCGACCGCCGAAAGCGGCCTGAAGGAAAATACCCTTTACGCCGATCCGCCGTTGATGCTGGGCCGCAACACGCTGATGCAGCTGGAGGCCTGTATCACCGTCACGCCGGGGCGCAGCCTTGACGCGGTGGTGGACTGGGTTCAGCGCCATGGCATGCCGCAACCGCCGGCGCCGCGCTGGGCCAGGACCCAAGCGCTCGACAAGATCGCGGCGGCGTTGAACTCCAATCTGTATGAGGAAGGCAAAGGGTGGACCTATGGCGCGGAGCGGCCGCGCGCTTGGATCGTCGCCAAGCCGTGGGGCAAGGAATGGCGGCGGCATTGGCACATGTATCTGCGCTTCATTGAGTGGTATGCCCAGAACGGCGCGGATCGCCGGATTGCCGGAGAACTGGCGCAGAAGATCGAATGGGCGAGGAAACAGGGAACCTATATGGACCGCCGTCCCGGACTGAAAGGCCCCGGCGTCTTCGAGATGCTGCGCTGGTATTCGGATGAAGAACTCGACGGACTGGCCCGCAAGATCATCGCCACGCAGAGGCCCAACGGCGACTTCCCCTACGACCCGCAGCAACAGCTGGTTCACTTTGCCCAACACGCCGCCTTTGCCGACCGCTGGAAACCGTTCGGGCTGCCTGGCGACACCGTTCTGGAATTGTGCATGACACCCGTCATGCTGCTCACCATGATCGGCGACGTCCTGAATCGAAAGGAGTATTGCGAAGCCGCCCGCAAGACGCTGGATTTCGCCATGCCCATCGAACGCCCCGCCGGCGGTGATTGGTGGGAGTGTCCGCTTCATGCGCCCAATCTGCTCACCGCGGGGCATGCGGCCATCGCCTATTGGTTGGGGTGGAAGACGCTGGGAGAGGAACGCTATCTGGCCCGCGTCCGCCATTTCCTCCGGGCGATGCTGCCGTTCACCTATTTGTGGCAGCCTGAAGAAAAGGACCTCCTCTACGAGACGAAACCTCTCTACGGGACGACGGGCTGGCACTACATGGCATGGACGGATCGCTGCGTCCTGTGGCAAATCCTCCTTCTGGCCGATTTCTGCGATCAGATTGGCTTCGATTGGGCGGAAACCGATCCCGCTCTGGACTGGCGGACCTACCTGCGCGGCGTCGCCGTCGCCGGAATGCGCTGGCTCGTGGATCACACCGACCCCCACTGGATGTTCCGCTCCGAAAGTCAGGACGAGGCGACGCGCGCCGGCGCCGCCGACATGGCCTTGGCCGACGTCCATGATCCGGTTGATGACATGTATGGGGGAATCGGTCTGCGGCTGGAGCCTTCCTGGCTGGCCTCCCTCCTCGTCAAGATGCCGGAGAATCTGGAGGCGCGCAAGGGATGAATCCTTTCGAGAAGCCCCGCTGAAGCGGGCTTGATAAACAACGCGCGCTTGTCCACCGTCTGAAGACGGTGGCTGACAGAAGGTCGGCTGAAGCCGAACAATCAACCCAAGGCGGCGCAAGGCCGCAACCAAACAAAACTCGCGAGAAAAATATCTGCGCAAGACGCATGGAAGTTTCAGACAGAGAAGTCGGTTGCCAAATGTGGAGTGGAAGGGAGCGGGGGCGTCTCGCCCCCGGAAATCAAGAAATAAAATCGTCAAACCGGGGGCGATGCGCCCCTGCTCCCTTTATTTTGCAACTGGCTCAGAGTTTAAAGAGATGTGGGTAATGGCAGGGCTGGCGGCCGGGACCTACGGGCACGCCAAACAGGTCACAGGTTGCTGCAATGAAAGAAATCTCGATGTCTGAGACCAAACACACAAACAAAGACCAGGCGCACGCCCACTGGGCCAAACCTTGGTATGAGATCTGGCCGCAAGGGCGCCGACCCGGCGCCGAACTGGAGGCCCGATGGGCTGAACAAGCCCGCCGCGCGCGCGAACTACGCGCAAAGGACCCGCGCCCCAACATTCTCTTCCTCTTCACGGACCAGCAAACCAGCCGCGCCATGAGTTGCGCGGGCAATCCGTGGGTCAATACGCCCAATATGGACGCCTTGGCCGAACACGGCATCCGCTTCACCCGTTCCTATTGCACGTTTCCGGCGTGCAGCCCGGCGCGAAGCAGCCTGCTGACCAGCCGCATGCCGCACGAGACCGGCGTCATCTTCAACGGGATGCCGATCCATCCCTCGATCCCGACGATGGGCGAAATCTTCCGCGACGCAGGATACCTGACCGTCTGGTCGGGCAAATGGCATCTGCCGCGCAGCTATGAGCGCGCCCCCGATGGCATTCCCGGCTTTGACAACATCCCGGCGCCCTTCGGCCAGATGCGCAATCTGCATGGCCTCGGCGACCAGGTGGATTTCCTGTTTGCCACCGACGCCGAGGTCCTCTTGCGTTGGGAACTGGCGCGCGTGGGGTTGCCGTGGCTGTATTGCGTCTCACTCCACAATCCTCACGACATCTGTCACTGGACCGAATTGCCCAAGCGCCACCATCGCAACCTGGACCGCTATCCTCCCCTGCCCGGCAATTTCGCCATCCGTCCCGACGAGCCCGAGATTCTCCAGATGGTCCGCCAGACCGGTTCCGGCAATCAGGAAATCCCGCGCACGGTGGATTGGGACGAGGCGCAGTGGCGCGCGTATATCGCCGCCTACTATCACATGACCGAACAGGTGGATCGCGCCGTGGGGCTGATTCTGAACGCGCTATACGACGGCGGATGGGCCGACAACACCCTGGTGATCTTCACCAGCGATCATGGAGATGGCTGCGCCGCCCATCATTGGGTCGCCAAAAACACGTTCCATGAAGAGCCGATGACCGTTCCCTTGATTCTCAGTTTCCCCGGCCGCATCCCCGAAGGCGCGGTCGAGGACCGCCGACTGGCGTCCGGACTCGATGTTCTTCCGACGATGTGCGACTACGCCGGCGTCCGCCCGCCCGGAATCATTCGCGGACGGAGTCTGCGCCCGCTGATAGAAGACCCGCAGACGCCATGGCGCGACTTTGTCGCCGCCGAATTCTCACACGGCAAACCTGACGCCCCGCGCTTCGGTCGCATGATCTGCGGCGAAAGATACAAATACAATCTATACTCGATAGGGCAGCGTCGTGAAGAGCTGTTCGACCTGCGCGCCGATCCAGGCGAGATGTCCAATCGCGCCGGCGGACCGCCATGGATGGCCACGCTCGAATGTCACCGGGCGTGGCTCGAACAGTGGGCGCGCGAGACCGGAGACGCGATCGCTTCAAGCATGCTGCAAGACGCCGCCGCCCAGCGGAAGGGCGTCGAAACCGCGCCGCTTACCGTCCCTTGATTTCCCGTTCCCACAAAGCCGCATGCGAGCGGGCTTGCTCCACAATCTCGGCCGGGGCATGCGTCCATGGCACACGCAGGACGCTTTCCTGATAGACGTTGCTGTTGGCGACATATATGCTCGTGGCGTCGCTGCCGGCGCTGAGCCGGCGAAGCGGGATCGGGCCGGGGATTTCATCGGCGATGCGGACCGCGTCCGGGTCGAAGCGAAGCGTCCGCCGGAAACGCCAGGGAAGACGCTTCTTTCCGGTAATCAGAAGCTTCTGGACAGCGGCGCGCAGCAGGTTCGGAAAAAAACGCCCCACGGTGATGTTCACGAGCCGGAACAAGATCATGCGCACGGGACTGTTGAGCTTGGAGCGCCGGCGCGAGAAGACGCCCTCCACCACAAAAACGCCCCGTTCGGGATAGGCCGTCACGCGGTGTTGCGCGTCCATCAGATGCGTGACGATCACGCCGCCGTTGTCCAGTTCGCCGATCAATCCCGTGTCGCTGCCGGTGCAGCAGACGTCTCTGCGCGTCGCGCCGTTTGGGCCGGCCCGATGGCCTGCGCTCCCCTCCCCCGGGTCGGGCGCGTCCGGCGCTGGGCGATCCGGCGCCCCATAGACCTTGAGCACGCCGCCCTTGTTCAGATTGGCGACGGCGTAGTAGTTATCCGTTTTGCAGATCGCCATGCCCGCTGCGGGAAACCATTGGAGAAAGGGGGCGCGCGCGTTCAGGGGCGTCGCGGGCCGCCGCGGGTGATAATCTTCCCAGGCCTGAAGCCAGTTGTAAACGCAATGGCACACCATCCGGTCGTCGTCGTTGTGATAGCGCGTGCCGCCCGCCGCGCCGCGCAGAAATTGATCCGCGATCTGGCCGGCCTTCTCGCTGTGCGCGGCCATCAGTTCGAAACCATGAGGATAAAAGTGATACGTGTTGCGGCTGCCGTATTCCCCGCCATAGGAGCCGTCGGGGTGCATGAAATACCAGGCGAATTCGACGGCCTTGACCAGCGGCGCGATCAACCCATCATAAGGCTTTCCGGCCTGCGCGCTTTTCTGATGAAGCTTGGCCAGAAAGTCGATCGAGCAGGTGTGATAGCCCGGATCCGCGCCTTCATACTCCTGAAACCACCCCTCCTCCTTGTTCTGCCACGACAGGGCCAGCTCCATGCGTTCCTCGGCGCAATGACGGAACGCCTCGTCGCCGGTGATGCGGAATATATTGTAGGCGGCCAGGGCGGCAATGGCCTGATGGTTGCTGAGACGGCCCGTCTCGTTGTGGCGAATGAGATGGCGGCCCCGCTTGCGGAAAAACTCAACCAGCGCGCCGTCGTCGAGGCCCAGCCGTTGATAGGCTTCCGTCATCGCGTAGGTCGAAAACGCCAGCGCGCCCATGGCCTGTTCAAAGGGGAAGTAGTCATCGCAGGAGCCGTCACGATGTGAGCCTTTGACGGCGAAGCGCATGCCGGCGATGGCGATCTCGCGCAGGCGTTCCCATTGGTAAAACCGATTGCCGGGATAGTCGCGCACAAACAGCAGCGCAAACGGCAGAACGAATTCCTGGCTCATGCCGCAGGGAAAGTCCAGCGTGCGATAGTGCCAGTATTCGCGGTCGAAACAGCCATAAGTGGGGCTGTAGGGATTGCGATCGACCAGCTGCGTCAAGTGCGGCACGTAGCTGAGCGCCAGGGAGGCATACAAATCCCGCGAAGGGTTCATTTCCGGCTCCCGAGGCCGCCGGCCAGGAGGTTCCGGTCGCGCGACCGGCGGTTCACGGCCGGGCGGCAGCCGACTGAAACTCCGCGATGGCCGTGGACAGAAACTCAAAAAAGCCCGGCTTGTCGCCCAGATAGTCCCACACCCCAATGAGGTTTTTCCAGCGAGTGGCGCCGTCCGGGCCTCGTGAAACCAGCACGACGCTGTTGACGGTCAGATCGAAGTCCTTCTTGAAATGGGCGTTTTCGGGCGCTTCATAGTTCAGCGACTCAAACGCGATGCGACCCTGAGCCAACTCCGAGGCAAATCGCTGGCAAAGCGTTTCGCTCGTGAACGCCTCGATCGTGTTGCACGAGGCGCATCGCACCGCGCCATGAAAATAGTAAACCCGGATCGGCGCCGCCGGCGCCGCCGGCGAAGAGGAAACGGCGGGCGCCGCAATCGTCGAACGATTTCGCCAGACCAGCCGGATCGCCAGCGCGCCCAGACTGGCCGCCACGAACGCCAGCAGGGCCAGGCCAATCCACCGGTTTGCAGTCCGCTCCCCAGCCATCATCGCATCCCTCCTGCGCAGCCCGCGCGAACGGGCGCTTCGCCCCAAAAGACATCGGGCCGCGGCGTCCCCCCTTGCAATGCGCCACGGCCCGATGAGAAACGACGGGCGGCCCGCAGAAAAACGCCTTCGCGCTGGGCCGCAACCGAATATCCTGAGTCTTTTGCTCTTCCGCGCTTGCGCGCCTCAGAGAAGAAAAGTATCCCTCAAACCGCAGGCTGCTATCAAGGACTATTTTATCCCGCTGTCTGGATTTAACGAAGTTACGGCCCTGGCCCGCGACCCTTACGAGGTTTTCGGCGCCGCCGCGGGAGCGCTTGCAGCTGACGGCCGGACTCCCGGCGCCGCCCCCGATGATGGAAGCGCTGACGGCCGGGCGCCAGGCGCGGCGGCTGGCTTGACGCCTGCTGCGGCAACGGGTTTGGCGCCTGCTGCGGCAGCGGGCTTGACGCCCGGCGGCAACGCCGTGACGCCTTTCTGTTCCTCCGTCGGCTCCGCCGGTGGACGCTGCGCAATCAAATGGCCCAGCGTCTTGTTAATCGCCAGAAACACCTCGTGCCACTCGACCTGCAGGGCCGCAAACGACGCTTCGGGCATCTCTTTCAGCTGGCCGAGGCTGGGGCATTTGTCGAGTATCTGGATGATCTTCTTGGCGCCGGAAAAGCCCCCTCCCATCAGCTTGGTAAACTTGAAATGCTCGAAGGCGCACTGATAGACCACGCGGCCGAACTCCTTCTCGTGCTCCGGCAGAATCTTGCGGTCCGCCAGACTCGTCGCGAGGAACTTGAACAGCCGCTGCCACAATGCCAGATACGCCTCGCACGCCTGAATCTTGTATTCCAGGGACCCCAGGACGGGCCGGCCATCGGGGCCGACTTCCCGCTTTTTCCGCTTCCACGGCAACTTGAAACTCAGTTTGCCCATGACCCGGCGACTCCCGTCATTTCTTAAAATTCAGCAAGCCCAGCCGGTATAGCAGGTAAGCGACCACCACGACGACGCCCACGATCACCAGCAACTCACTGATATACACATACTGTTTGCCAAGCATGTTGTCCATGTTCCGACGTCCACTCATCGGGGATAGGCGGCCCACCGCTCATCCGGCGAGCCGCGCCGTTGCCTAGCGCATGGGCAGGTTCCGGTCCAGCATGGGTTGAAACACGTCCACGCGCCGTTCTTCGGGCCGCAGGAAGCGGTCGCGCAGGTATTGCTGCGCGGCGCGCGACTTGGCGATGTGCGCGTAGGCGCCGTCAATGATCTCGAAGCGAGCGTCCTGGCTGAACCGTTCAATGATCTCAAATTTCTGGAACAGCTTGCCGGCCAGACGGGCCTCGCGGAAGGCCTCGACCAGTTTGCGCTGCAGGTGCTTCTGCGATTCGGGCGCCCGGATCGCCATGGCGCGGCTGTAGAGCGTTTCAACCTGTTCGGAAAACTCCGAGGCGTCGATCTGTATCTCTCGAGCCAGTTCCTTCTGGATGCCGCTCTCATACAGATACGTGATATTGGGCCGCGTGCCCGTCACGGAGATAATCCGGCCCTCGGGATGATAGCCGCTGACCAGCGGCTTCAGCTGGTTGGGATTCAGGTCGAGGAATCCGCGGAAGGCATACATCGTCTGGTTGAGTTCCTCGAGCAGATCGGCCGAATCCTGACGGAAGTTCTCGGCGCCCATCGCCTCATAGACGGCTTGGGTCAGGCGCACACCCTTGCGCATGGCCTCGTAACTCTTGGCGTAGCGCTGGGCGCGATAGTCCATCACCGCCTGATTGAGCGCCCACCGCGCCGTGCTGATCTGGTAGGCGGCGATCTCGCCGGCGCCCAGCTTTTCCATCTCCTCAAGGTAGTTCAGATGCCCCTGAACCACCTTTTCCATGGCCGCGGGCGTGTCGTTGACGGCGGCCTCGATCCGGCCCTGCAGCTTTGCGAGCTTCTCGTTGTAGTCGTCATACTTGCCGGGAACGAACGTTTCATCCAGCGAATACAACTCCTCGATCATCTCGCGCAATTCCGTCGGCTGGAAGAAGCCGGCGCCGCTGCGGATCGACGCCGTCAGGATCGTCTTCAGCTCGGCGGCGCGCAGCCGGAAATCCTTCTCGCGCGAGAACGCGGTGATCGCCCTGGCCTGTTCGGCGGCGCGTTTGGCCAGGTCATGGCTGACCTCGTAGCGGCCCTCGCCCAGCGCGATGCGGGCCTCCTTGGCGTTGATGATGGCCTGCGCCAGCGCCGCGTCGCTGTATTTCATGCCCTGGTAGAAGCGCGCGTTGGCGATGGCCTCGTCGGCTTCCAGCACATGCGTGTATAAAGCGTCGAGCGCCAGCCGTTCGGCCTGGCGCGCCATCAGCGCGGCCTCCACATGGCTGGCTTCCTTTTCAAGCGTCTGAGCCTGCGCATGGCGCGCGCGGGCGTCGCTGAGCATGGCGGCCGCAAAAACCTCGGCCCCGGCCGCCTCGGCCTTCCCGATCGCCGTCTCGGCCTGGACGATGGCTTCCTGCGCGTCTTCGGCGCTCTTCTCCGTGCGCATCGAGTCGATCAAGCCGGCGGCTTCCTTGATCTGTTCGATCGTGGACTTATAGACGATTTTGTTGGATTCGAGCGGAAGCGGCGGCGAGACGCCCAGCCCCTCGGACGCCTTCTTGATCAGCCCGTCGGCCATCATGGCCTTGCCCGGCTTGGCCGTGACGACGCCCTCCTGCTCGGCCTTTTCATACTGCTCCTTGGCCGCATTGAGCAGTTTGTTGGTCACGTCGTGCAGCTGGACGACCGTGTTCTCCAGCGAGGCGCGCGTATCGGCCGCCTTGTCGATGGCCTCGCGATACTGTCCCTGGCTGATAATCTCGCGAATCTGGTTCAACTCGGCCTGGACGCGGCGGATGTCGCGCGTCGCGTATTCCCCGGCGCCGTCCTGGTCGAAGTGCCGCGTCCGGTCGGCCAGCTCGACCAGGGCGTTGTGCGCCCCCACGTGCATCACTTCGCGGACGTTTTCCTGCGAGGACTTCTGCGCCGCGTCGGCAATGACGATGGCGGCGTGATACAACTCCTCGCCGCGGCGGGTCTGCGCCACCTCGATATTGCGCTGCACCGAGTTCATCGAACTTTGAATCTGCTCATACAGCGTCTTCTTGGAACGCTCGAACGGCAGATCGATGTCCTCGACCTTGCCGTCGGGTTTGGGAATGAAGAAGCCCTCTTCCTGGGCCCGGCTGAAGACCTTGCGGGCTTCCTCGCTGGCCGCTTCGGCCGCGCGGATATGGTCCTGAGCCAGCCCGTCGAAACGCTGCTTGATATTCTCGGCTTTGCCCAGCGCGGTCACGCATATCGCCTTTGCCTCGTCATAACTGGCGACGTCGAATTTGCCGCGGGCGTCCTTGAGCATGGCTTTGACTTCGACGACCGAGTCGGCGATTTCCTTGTAATCCTGGGCCTTGCCGTCCACCAGCTTGATCAACTGGGTGTCCACCCGTCCGATGTAGTCTTCGGCCGCCGCCTTCTTGGTCTCGATGATCAACTGGTCCACGCTCTGCTGCAGCATGTCCACGTTTTCGAGAACAACCACGTATTCCTCGTTGAAATGCTTTTCGGTCAACGCCGCATAGCGCTCCGAACACTGCCGCTCCAGCTCGGGCACGTAGGGGCTGCCCGCCCCCAGCTGCTTGGCTTCCGTCAGGCCGTATTCCACTTTCTTGAGCTTCTCCACCGAACGCGCCTTCCGGGCTTCCTTGATGCCCAGCGCAGCCTTCTCCATGGCGTCCTTGATGCGGGCCAGGGCCAGCTTGTAATTGCGGTCCGGAGTCACCAGCGTCTTGATCTCTTCGAGAAGCTTCTCCACGTCGGTGATGTAAGAGCTGGCGTATTGCGGCACCAACTCGCGCTTCATGTCATCAATGAGCGTCGCCACGTCGCGGCTGCCGCGCTCGGCGTCCTGACGCATGCGCTCAAGCATCTCGTTGGTCTTGTTGCGAATTTCGTTGGCCAGCGCGATGACCTCGTCGTGCTTCTCTTCGGTGTATTTGGTTTCCAGAAGCTGCAGCTTGGTGTCGATCTCAGTGTATGTCTGGGCGTTCAGCGTCGGCCCGTCATTGGCGCGGACCACCGCCATGTCCTGACGGGAGCGATCCCGCAGCGTTGTGGAGTGCTTGCGGCGCACGTCTTCGCGCAACGTGCGCGCCATCTGGACGGCTTCCTTGGCCCGCGGCACCGAGGCCGCATAGTCCGCCCGTTGCATGGCGCCATCGGCGGCGTTGATCGTCTCGGTCAGCGACTTGAACCGCGCGGGCTCATAGGTCTCGCCCTCATAAATGCGGATCTTCTCCTGGAGGTCCTTGGCCTTGTTAAGACTGAACTGGGTTCGTTGTTTGCCGCAACCGGCAACCAACACGGCGCATGCGACCATGACAACGATGGCCAACCCACGACGAATCTGCCCGAACTGACGCATAGTGACCCCTCCGGCTGTGCGTGATATCGACATCTGTCTAAAAACTGAACGGCAACATCTTCAGATAGTTCAACAGAAAGAACAGAATCACCGCCCCGACGAAAGCCATCGTCAGAGCCGAGGGATTCTTGTGCCAGGGCAGGTCCGCCTGACTTCCGCCCGCGCCCCGCTTGATGCCCCGGATGCCCATCTCTTCCCGCGTCTTGACATGATGCTCAAAACCCTCGGCGATAAAATACATCGCCCCGACCGCGCGCGTCAGAAGAATATAAATGCTGTGCCACTCCTTGTAAATCTTCTTCTGGTCCGCTTCGGGCAACTCGCGCAAGTGCTGCAGCGATATCGCCGATCCCACAACGCTGGACATCCGCTCATTGCCGAACGTCACGTCGCGCGGCAAAATCCGCAACAGCGTCCGTTGCAACTTCTGCAGCCGGCTGGTGATCTCGAGGAACTGCTGCTCATGCGCCGCCGTGATGGGCTGCCGGCCAAACGCCAGCACCAGGTGCCCGCGATACTGCAGCCACGCTTCGAGCATTTTGCGCGACTCGGCCGCGTCCTCGTCGGCCTTGATCTGCGCCTTGCTCCGGGGGTCCTTGGGCTTCTTGCCCCCCGCGGGCTGGGATTGTTCCGGCGCCGGTTTGGTTGCGGCGGGATTGGTGGACATGGTCATTCCTGCGCGGCGGCGGCAACCGCCGCCCCGTCTTTATCGAGCGACACTCGGCTGGCCGAAATACCGATAGGAGGGACTGGACTGGAACTCGCCCTCGCGAAACACACCGGGATCCATCGGTTCCCCATATTCGTTATACATCATTTCGGGCGGCGTTTCCTCGTAATACCCCGGTCCGCCTTGCTGCGGCTGGGACCCCGGCGGCACATTGGGATCGAATCCCGGCGGCACCTCTCCGGCCGGAATCGGCGGCGGCGGCGGAATATACAGTGGATAAAAAGGACTTTCGACGTCGTCCGGGTTCACGCGATACCGGGCAAGCCACTTCTGAGCCCAGTTGCGCACCAACTGGTCCTTGTTCTCCTCAATCTTCAAGGCGTTATTCAACTCCGAAACCGAATCCAGGGACACCATGGAAACGCCGTAGAACTTCATCGGATCAATCTTTTCGTTATACAGCAACGATGACAACGTGGCCCGCAGCAGATCATTAGCCCCGGGACCCATATACTTGTCACGCACAACCGTGATATTGGTCCAGATTGTGTCGTCCGGAATCTCGTCGCCATGCGTCCCGTCGTCAAAGTAATTCTTGCGGGCTTCTTCTTCCGGCACCAGCCGCTCCTCGGCGTCATTGAGCATCAGGCCGGTCTGGACGGCGCAGTAAACTCGTTCGCCCCCGATGACCTTGACCGGTTTGGAGATGATGCCGGCGAAGGGATTGAAGCCCGCCGGCGCGCCCGTAGCGCCGCCGCCGCCCCCCAGAAATCCCCCACCAGGCGCGGCCTCGGCGGCCGGATAGCCCGTCGCCGGAGCGGCGCCGGGAACGCCCGTCGATCCCGTCCCGGGAAAACCAGTCGCTGGCATGCCCGTATAACCGGTCGTGGGCGCCGCCGGAAAGCCCGTAGTGGGAGTGGCTGGAAAGCCCGTAGTGGGAGTGGCTGGAAAGCCCGTAGTGGGGGTGGCTGGAAAGCCCGTCGCCGGAGTCATCGCCGTTGCGCCCGGCGCCGCAAACGCGCCGGGAGCCGTCGCAGGCGCCGCCATTGCGGGCGCGGCTGGGAACGGCATCGAGGCGGCAGGCGCCGCGTTCGCGCTCCCGGCCGCCAAATTGCCCGGAGGCGCAAACCCGGAAGCGAAAGGCGGACGGGCGTCTTCTGACGGGGGCGTCTGCGCCCTCGTAACGCCGTGAATTAAGACGACGGCAACGACGAGCAATACCGTCATGGCGTGATCGATGAGCCGATTCATAAGCATGGCGCCTCCGGTCCGATGAATCTATCCGGGCGAAGCATTGTCTTAGTGAGGGATTTCTGTCATAACCCCCGACCCCGTGTCAACCCGAATATACTCGATTTTCCACAGGGCGCTTACGGGTCTTTGCCGGCTTGACAACCCAACCTTTTCGCGCATTCCCAAAGCCGGCGCCGCAACCATGATCCCACCGACCCCATCAGGCCATCTCCGGCCGAGCGGTCACGCTCAGCCGACCCCCAACGAGCCATCAACCGGCTGGTCAGCGGCCCTTCGGAATCCGCGCCGGACCCTGCGGCGCGTTGCGACGGCGCCGGCAAGTCCGGCGCCGGAATGGGACGGGCGGCCCAGGCCAGCAGCGGCGCGCAGGCCGTCGCCGCATCGTGATGCCGTCGCAGATACTCCCGCGCGCGATCCGCTTGCCGGCGGGCCTGGGCGCGGTCCGATGACAGCCGGCCGATCGCCTCGGCCAGGGCGCGGGCGTCGCCGATGGCATAGGGCGCCAGCCCGCCGGCGCTGGCCAGACCCAAGGCCAGTTCACACAGCGGCGTGGCGGCGATGGGAACGCCCGCCTGAATCCATTCGATCAGCCGCGTGCGCGTCCCCAGCCGTCCCTCGACGCTGTTGGCGTCAATCAGCACCGCCACGTCGGCCTCGGCGTAATAGTTCGCAACCTCCCGGCTGGGAACCCATCCGGCGAAGACAAAACGCGCGCGCAGCGCCGAACGGTCCACCCGCTCGCGAAACCGGCGGAAGGTCTGGTCATCGTGGCCATCGATGGCGCCGCCGGTGGAAACAAACCACAAGCCTGGATCGGCCTCCATCGCCATCGATAGAGCCTCGAACAGCGTCTCGACGTCGGTCCAGGTGTTGTATCCCCCCGTCCACAGCACGATTCGCGCATCCGCCGGAACCTGGCGGCCGCGCGCCGCCGGCCCGGTCGGCTTCAGGTCAACCTCATGGGCGACGGCAGGGATCGAGCAAGCCAGCGCAGGGCCTGACGTCGGTTCAAAACGCCCGGCAAAGGCCAGCTCGCCCAACAGCGCCCGCCGCTGCGCTTCCGAACAGGTCGAATAGCGGTCACCCCCCAGCAGAATCGGAACCAGCAACCGCCACTGAGCGACAAGGCCCGAATCGCTGCCATACACTGCCGCCAGCATCTGCCGTTCGGCCATGGGGTGGCCGTTGATATCGAGCCAGACGGGACACGACAGCCGGGCGGCGCACAACGCCGCCGCCATCACGTCGCTGTTGGCCACCGCGGCGGCAAAGCCGCGTTCCGCGTGCAGGCGTCGGCAGAACGCCGCCACACGCGCCCCGTCCGCGCTCACGCGCCACAGTTCCACCCCATGAGGCAGATCAATCGCCTCCTCGCGCATTTCCCTGGCCGGCGTGCCGTCCCCTTTCCCAAAGGCCGCCTCGGCCAGCACGACGCGATGCCCCGCCCGCGCGAGGACTTCGGCCAGACTCCACACGCGCAGCCCCGGCGCCATCAGCCGCGTCGGACCCTCCGGAGGAACCGGCCCCACGCCCAATACGAGAATGGTGGATTGGGATGACATCACGGCGTTATCTGCCCCGGCGCATGGCCGCGGCGCCAAAAGTCTGAGTCCGGCCTCATCAAGACCGCAAAAACGTCTCCAGTATCTCCACCGCTTCGACAACGTCGCTTACGGCGACGCTTTCGTCCCGGGAATGCGCCAGCGCCAGGTCCCCCGGCCCCCACACCATCGCGCGCGCCCCGACGGCCACGTAGTTCGGCGCGTCCGTGCCACAACGCAATCCACCCGGGCGCGACGGCCGGCCGCATTGTCCCAGCGCGGCGCAGAAGGCGCGAACAAACGCGTTGTCATCGTCGCGCGCCAGCGGCCGGCAACGGCTGTATTCGTTGCGCAGCCGCCAGCGCTCGCGCGGAACCGCCGCCGCCAGCGCGGCCGAAAACGCCGCTTCCGCCGCCGCCAGGTCTTCGCCGGGCATGTAGCGGTAATCGACGAGCATCTCACACGATTCGGGAACCACGTTGACCGACGCCCCCCCCTGAATCCGCACCAGGCTCACGGTGGCGTGTCTGAGGTCGGGATCCAGGACGCGCTGCGACAGCGCGTGATTGTAGCCCTCAATGGCGCGGATCAGCCCCGCCGAGCGATAGATGGCATTGTCCCCCGACTCCGGCGCCGAGGAATGCGCGGCCGTGCCGGCAACCGTAATCCGCCAGCGATGAACGCCCTTGTGCGTCGTGATGGGAACCAGTGAGGTCGGCTCGCCGCAGATCGCGAAGTCAAACTGACCGCGCAGGCGCCGGGCCAAGTGATCCGAGCCGGTCATGGCGTGTTCCTCGTCGGGCACGCCGGCCACGATGACGTTGTATCGCAGACGATGGGGGCATTGCGCCACCGCGCAGGCCGCTGCGAGCATGGCGGCGAGCGAAGCCTTGCAGTCGCAGGCGCCCCGCCCGAAGACGCGCCCCGCGCGCTCAACGCCCCCAAAGGGATCGGGATCGTCCGGATGCGGATCGACCGTGTCCAGATGCGCCTGCAGGAGGACGGTCTGGGCCTGGGCCGCGTCGATGCGAGCCCAGACCGCAGGGCGCCCGGGCACAACGTCTTCGAGTTCCGCGGCCAGCCCCGCGCCCGTCAGATAATCGGCAACGAAGCGCGCCAGACGCTCCTCGCCATAGGCGCAATGGGCGGCGCCCA
>Ga0073932_1003079_pt1 | contig 23482 bp, 14 predicted proteins | sample DewCreD2012metaG_FD_76967 | JGI IMG/M metagenome (GOLD analysis project Ga0073932, IMG submission 76967) | Hot spring sediment bacterial and archeal communities from British Columbia, Canada, to study Microbial Dark Matter (Phase II) - Dewar... ...
CAGCCCAGTGAAGCAGCAGGAAGAAGCGATAGACGGAGAGATTTGGGCAAGCGTCAGAGTTCTCGCGCTGGAATGATCGGTTTTTCCTGCAAGAAACAAGTTGTTCCACGTCGTGCAAGGAATAAAAAGGTTCTGTCGCCCTTTCAGGGCTATCGTCTGTTTGTTTTGGCATTTTCTTATTGTCGTATTTACCCAAATCCGCTGGGCGCTGCCCTGGGCTGCGATCTCTCGGCCCGTTGGGGCTACGATTGCGCCGTCCGCCGTCTGCAAATTCGACGATCGCCCTGGGCGAAATTGGAATCCCCGTTGGGGCGGAGTTCAGCCGGTTCCGGCTTGAGAAACGCGGTCTCCGACGCATCTTGGTTGAATATTCCCCCAATACCAACGTCAAACCGCTGTATTGTCAGCCGATCGTGATCCTGCCGATCGCAATCCCGTCGAGGGCCGGTCAAGACTGGTCAAGGCCGTCACTATCGGGCTTTCTTGGGCGCGCCAGATTCCGCGGCGGCAGAGGGTTTCGCTCCCTCCAGCGCTTTTTTGCGCGCTTGCTCGGCCTTCTCGGCCTCAACAATGAATTCGAGGTATTGCTTGTCGAGAGTCAGGTATGTTTCGCCGATCAGTTTGGCTAACGCGGCCGGATCCTCGTTGCCGGAATAGACCGACGAAAGATAACTCACCAACGCATCGCGATACTTTCCCTGATCGTAACAAACGAGGAAATGCGTTTGACCGGCCATCTGGCTGTACAGCGTGGCGATTTGCGGATGGGCTTGCAGCCGCTCCATGCCGTAGCCGGTCATTTCGGCAAACGGAACGTAGAATCGGTCGCGCAACACGCGCACGCGGGCGGCCTCCATGCGAATATCGTCTTGCCCGCCGAGGACCCAGTATTCGCCCTCGGGCCGCAACGACTCCATGTAGAGGGCGATTCCCTCGATGATCCAGAAGCTGGCATTGCGGCCGACGTTGGCCGCCACCGGCCGCGACTGATGGAACAACTGATGGGTCGCCTCGTGATACAAGGTGCGATCATCCGACTGATCGCCAGCAAAGAAATAGGCGCACTGCGTGTTGGCCAGATAGGTTCCCACGGAAATCTCGACATTGGGAACCGAAGTGCGGAGGGCGTTGAGGTAATCCTCGCGGTCGCGGAAGTACATCACGGCCAGCTTCGGAGGCTCAACAGCCGGCGGCTTGGCGCGGCCGTCGAACAGCGCGGCCACCGACGCCTCGGAAGCGTAATAGCGAACGAACAACTGCGACCATATCCGGTAGAACCGTTCGAGCTTCACGCCCAAGGCGACGCCCGCCTCGAGGCTGTGGTTGGTGCGGATATTGTAGTGCTCGGTTTCGATCTCCCAGCCGTTCTTGATGTCGCGCCGCGACTTCGCGTCGAACTCGGCCGACACCCATCGGTTGTCGCTGTAACGCTGTCCTTCTTCATATCGTTTTACAAAGGTCTTGGGGATCCAGCCGAAGCGATCGTGCCACACCTGGCCCGCCCGCAGCTTCCGCTGCTCGTAGGCCGTGTACCAACCGTCGCGCCCCTTCTGAAAGCCGAAGACCCTTCGAACCGCTTCGTTCTCGGGGTCTTCGCGGCCGGCGGCCAGCACCAACTCGTAAGCCAACGAGGCGCGCCGCCCGCGAATGCACCGTTTCGCCAACTCGTACAAGGCCGCTGCTTGTTGCTTCCGCAGTTCGGTGAAGCGGCGGTTCCACTCAACCACATCGGGCGTTGCCCCGGCCGGTGGATCAAACGGAGTGACCTCGTGCGGCAGCAGATAGACATAGACCTTGTACGGATCGTACGACCGCCGCCACGCCCGAGTTTTCGCCGCCTGCTCGTGCAAGCCTTTCGACTCGCACCATCGGGCCAGCTCTTCGACGGCCCCGGCGTATTTCGTTTGCAACTGCTGGGCTGCCGCCAGAAGCTCGTCGCCAGCCGGTGCCTCGGCGGCTAGGGCGGCCGGCGGGGCGAGAATATGCGCCGATCCAAACACCATCAACGCAAAGAGAAGAACGAAAAGCCCGATGAGCAACGAACGTACAGGCAAGCCGGCCCCCAGAATTACCGTCAAACGCCGCACGCCGCGGCACGGTTCTCGGCGCGAATTGTCGGACATCGAGCGTTGCACGTTCGCAGCTCCCCGTCAAAGGCGGGCATTGGGCGAGAATCGCCGACGCGAAACCCGCACCATCGAGTGTAGCATGCCGAAGCCGTCGCCGCTGCAGCAAGCCCCAACCGAAGGGGACCTTGCGGGCGGCGAAACCGAGCGACACGGCGACAATCCGGCGCAGCGGCCGACGATCGACCTCCCCAGGCGGCAGGGCCGTGCTTTCAGAGCCTTCGCTGCAACGGACAGCAAACGATCGCGAGACCAAACATGTCGGCCGAAGATGCGTCGGCCAGCATCGGACGAAAGCGGCACGCCGGGATCGGCGCACGCGCAGGGCGTTGCCCCACACCGAGGGGCCGCTTTCGCCGGTCCGATGCCCGATCAGGCCTTCTTCTGCTCTTCCTTGTCGAAGGCGGCGTCGAAGGCCACCTTGCTCGGAGCAAAATCCACGCGGCGGACGAATTCGAGGGCCTCTTTCGCCCCGTGATCGCGATCCATGCCGCTGTCTTCCCATTCGACCGAGAGCGGCCCCTGGTAACCGGCATGGTTCAACGCGCGAATAATCTCCTCGAAGTTCACCTTGCCGTGGCCTAGCGAGCGGAAGTCCCAACCGCGGCGCGGGTCGCCGAAGTTCAGATGGCTGCTCAGGATGCCGCTGCGGCCGTCAAGCGTGACAATCGCGTCTTTCATATGGACATGATAGATGCGGTCGGGGAACCGGCGGATGAACTCGACCGGATCGACGCCCTGCCAAAGCAGATGGCTGGGGTCGAAATTGAACCCGAACTCTTCCCGCCAGCCCAACGCCTCGAGCGCCCGCTCGGCCGTGTAGATGTCGAAGGCGATCTCGGTGGGATGCACTTCGAGGGCGAATTTCACGCCGCACTCGGCAAACACGTCGAGAATGGGGTTGAACCGCTCGGCCAACAGTTTGAAGCCGTCGTCGATCATCTTCGGCGAAACTGGCGGGAAGGAGTAGAGCAGGTGCCAGATGCTCGAACCGGTGAACCCGTTGACGACCTTCACGCCCAGCTTTTGGGCGGCTCGGGCCGTGTTTTTCAATTCCTCAGCAGCGCGTTGATTGACGCCCGCCGGGTTGCCGTCGCCCCAAACATAGGGCGGCAAGATGGCCTTGTGCCGCTCGTCGATGTTGTCCAACACGGCCTGGCCGACCAAGTGCGCGCTGATGGCCCACACGTTGAGGTTGTATTTCTCCAAGACGGCCCGCTTCCGTGCGCAATAGTCAGGCTCGGCCAGTGCTTTGTCCACCTCGAAATGGTCGCCCCAACAAGCCAATTCCAGCCCGTCGAACCCGAAGCTGCTGAACTTTTGAGCGAGCGTTTCCAGCGGCAGATCAGCCCATTGACCGGTGAACATCGTGATGGGACGAGCCATGCGTCGATCTCCTTGCGAGTGAAGGCCCTTGACTGCGGACGGAAAATACTCAGGCAAGCAGGCCCCGAGCGAGCAGGGTCCTGCGCAGCCATTGTGCCAGATCGGCGCGACGATGCAACAGGGGGATCGGCCCACCTTGCATCTTTTCGCCGGCGAATCATAATGATGGGAATGCAATTGCGTCCCGCCCAGCGCCGATTGCTGGCAAAAATGTATTCGGTTTCCGTTTCGGGCGGGGCGTTCTGTACCTCGCTTGCTCAGCCGAAGCTTCGCCGCGGTTTCCGGCGTTGCTCGGCTTGTTTGATGCGCGGACGGATTGGCCCGACGTGGATGAAATGATGGGCAAGTTTCCCCCCGCTGGTTGGTTCCTCTCGCACTTCGAGCAGTCGCCGTCGCGAGCGCTAGCTCTCAGATCCCGCCGCACTGGTTGCGCGAGCATACCACTTTGGAAAGGCCGATGAGAATGCAAACCGTGGATTTGTCGCAAAAATGGGCGGAAATGGGGCTTCCCGCGGAAATTGTCGATCTGTTCCGCGAAGCGAAAAGCCTTTACTTCCCGCGAAGTCGCGAGGATGTGCTGAAGCTGGCGATGGGCGGGCAGGAGTCGGGGATTTTCGAGGTAGCCTACGACGTGCCCGGCAAAGGTCGCGTGGTCGAAGCGACGGTGGCCAAGTGCCGCAACGGTTTGGCGGTCAACTATGTCGAGCCGTATATGCGGCGCCGAGATCCAGACTGCATGGTGATCGGCGACGACAAGCCGACGGATAAGGAGTCGTTCGTCCAGCGTTACGGCCGGCCCTTTGGCCCCGTTCGGGAGGAAACGTTTGCCTGGCTGAAGCAGCAGGATTTGGCCGTTTTCGGCTTCATACTCGGCGGGTTCGAGCGCGAGAGCGGGTACGGGGCGATGCTGATCGCCCCGAAGAACACAGGCTTTTTCGTGGGCGGCCTGGCCGATTTGCAGGAAATGCTGCCGCCGGACCAATTGCCCGCCAATTTCTGTCTGCGCGCGGTGATCTACGTGGCCCCGACGTTTCGCCACACGCATTTCAACGGCAAGCAGGTGGTGGTGCATAATCGCACCGATAAAGTTCACGAGGTTTTCTCTTACAACCTCTATCCGGGTCCAAGCGCCAAGAAGGGCATCTACGGCGTATTGCTGGCCATGGGCATCAGCGAAGATTGGCCTACCCTGCACTCGTCGACCGTTCAGGTAGTGACTCCTTACGACAACATCACCACGATCATGCACGAGGGCGCCAGCGGATCGGGCAAGAGCGAGTTGCTCGAGTTCGTGCATCGCCAGGAAGACGGCCGCCTGCTCTTGGGCGAAAACCTCGTGACCAAGCAGCGGCGCTATCTGGTGCTCAATCAGGCCTGCGCCCTGCGGCCCGTCACCGACGACATGGCCATGTGTCACCCCGACGTGCAGGATCGCACCGGCTACCTTAAAGTGTTCGACGCCGAACAGGCTTGGTTCGTGCGTCTCGACCACATCAAACACTACGGCACCGATCCGCATTTGGAAAGTCTCACGACTCATCCGCCGGAACCGTTGATCTTTTTGAACCTGCAAGGCGTTCCCGGTTCGACTTGCCTGATTTGGGAACATACGGAAGACGCGCCGGGCAAACCCTGTCCGAATCCTCGGGTCATTCTGCCTCGCCGCTTCGTCCCCGACGTTGCCGACGAAGTCGTCGAGGTGATGATCCGCAACTTCGGCATCCGCACACCGCCATGTACGGCTCAACTGCCCACCTACGGCATTGTCGGCTATTTGCATGTTCTGCCGCCGGCGCTGGCATGGATTTGGCGATTGGTTGCACCTCGCGGACATGCAAACCCGAGCATCACAGACACCGAAGGCTTGAGCAGCGAAGGCGTCGGGTCGTATTGGCCGTTCGCCACCGGTCGGTATGTGGACCATGCCAATCTGCTGCTCAAACAGATTCAAGAAACGCCGAAAGTGCGATATACGCTCACACCGAACCAACACGTCGGCGCATGGGCCGTGGGATTCATGCCCGAGTGGCTTGCCCGCGAGTACCTGGGTCGGCGCGGCGCCGCCAAATTCCCGGCCGGTCGCTTGGTGCCCTCGCGGTTGCCCCTGTTGGGCTACTCGCTGACCGCGATGCAGGTCGAGGGCACATTCCTGCCCGCCTGGTTCCTGCGCGTCGAAGAACAAGTGGAAGTGGGCACGGAGGGTTATGATCGCGGGGCGGAAATCCTCACCAAGTTCTTCCACCGCGAGTTGCGGAAGTTTCTCCAGCCGGACTTGGCCGTTTTGGGACGCCGCATCATCGAGTGCTGCCTCGACAACGGCAATTTGGACGACTACGAAAGCTTCCTGCCCAGCGTCGATCGGATGTAACCGGCGATTCGACCGACAGAAGCATCCGCAGGACGGAGTCCTCCCGCAGGAAAAAGCCTCCTGCCGAAGCAAAGCGATCGAACCGGGGCTGCCGAAACGGCCGACCTTTCGCGGGGCGGCGAGACAATCAGAGTACACCGATACAATCGATGTACCCCGAGACGCTCGAGACTTGAGCCGCAGCCCCTCGCCGGGCAAGCCGCAAGGCGGTCCCTTGCTGCTGAACCGAAACCGCAGACAAAAAACAGCGGCCCGAACGGGCGCCGCGCATAATCGGCCGATCCGTTCGTCCGGCGGCCGCTTTCCCGAGTTGCCCAAACCGTTTCTGCGCGGAGCGAACGTCCGCCATGACAAGCCCGCCCACGTATCAATTGATCGATTTCGATGCCCTGCCCGGCGTGCCCTGCCCCTGCGGGACCGCGCGGCGGGCGCTGGCAGACCGTGCCGACTATCCCGCCACGCTGCACCGCACCGAGATCACCGCCGACGCCAAGCGGCACTACCATCGCCGTTTGACCGAAGTCTATTACATCGTGCAATGCGAGCCTGATGCCCGAATGCAACTCAACGACGATATCGTGCCGCTCCGCCCGGGCGTGGCTGTCTTCATTCCGCCGGGCGTGCAGCATCGAGCACTAGGACGGATGACAGTGCTGATCTTCTGCCTGCCGAAATTCGATCCGGCCGACGAAGTGATCGTCGATGATTGACGGTCAGGCGGACGCCGCGCCGAACCGCTTCGCACTTGCACCGGCGCGCGCAAACCAGTTGCACTGGTTGAACGCGGCCGCTATCTCGTGCCGATGCTGCGAGCCGCTATTTCGAGCCGCCGCGCGAATCGGCGCCGAGGCCTTCTTCTCGATCAATCGAACGCCTGACCGCCGACTAGGCGTTCAACAGCGACTGCGCCGCGAGACCGACGACTTACGCCGCACGGCGATTGCGGGTGAACACGTCGTAGAGCACCGGCAGGGTGATCTGCGTGAGGACGCCCGAAACCAAGATGCCGCCCGCAGTAGCTACGCCCACGGCCACGCGCGGCTCGGCGCCGATGCCGCGCCCCAGCGCCAACGGCAACATGCCCAACACGGCCGCCAGGGTGATCATCACGATCGGACGGAAGCGGTCGCACGATGCGCGAATCATCGCCTCGTGCCGCGGCACGCCCTGCGCAATCAAGGCGTTGAATTGATCGATAATCAGAATCGCGTTATTCACCACGATTCCGGTCATCATCACAACGCCCATTACAGCGAAGATGTCGAGCGGCTGCCCGGCGAGAAACAGCGCCCAGAAGGTGCCGATCAGCGCCAAGGGAATCGTGACCAGCACCAGGAAGGTGCGGCGGAACGACTCGATGATCGCCGCCAACGACAGGAACACCAAGAGAACCGAGATGACGCCCGCCTCGGCCAAACCGGCCAAGCCTTCGCTCATCGTCTCGTAGATGCCAGCGAATTGGTAATCGTAGCCGGGCGGCATCGGCACGTTTTGGTCGATCCGCGCGGAAATGAGCTGCACCGCCTTGCCCAACGGCAGTTGCGGGTCGAGCTGTGCGGTCAACTTGGCGATTCGCTGCTTGTCTTTGCGGACAATCTGAATCGGCATCTTCCGTTCGGAAACCTCGCCCAACGCGGTGAGCACCAGCGGGTGCCCCTCGGCCCCGGGGAAAAGAAAGTCGGCCACCTGCCGCTTGCCTTCCGTTTCGGCGAATTTGACGACGATATCGTAGTTGCGGGCCGTTTGCCGCGACTTGAACGTTCCGGCCTTGATGCCCTCCAAATTGCCGCGCAGCGCCAGGCCCAAGCCGACGGCCGGCGAGCCTAAATCGGCCAATATGGCACGGTTCGGGCGAATGCGAAGCTCGGGTTTGGGCGGACGCACCGCAGTGTCGGGCGAAACCACGCCGGGCACTTGCCGCGCCTCTTTGAGGCTGGCCAGGGCCAATCCATCGAGCCGCGCCAACTCGGTGCCGGCGATTTCCATTTCGATCGGGTTGTTCTGCCCGCCGATGATCGATGGCTGGCTGACGGTTACAACCGCCTCGGGCAGGTTCTCCAGACGGCGGCTGACTTCATCCATCAAGTCGAAAATCGTCAGCGTGCGCTCCGTTCGCTGCGAGAACACCAGCAGAAGCTGCGCCAAATAGACCCCCTCGCTGCTTTGGCCGAGTACGGCCTCCGCCTTGCCGATGGTGGACAGCACGTGCTTCATTTCCGGCATGCCCGCCAGGCGGCGTTCGACCTCTTCCACCCGCCGGCTGCTGGCGCCGAGATCGTAATTCGTGGGGAACTCGAGCCGGACGTAAATCTCGCCGCGGTCGGTGTCGGCAAAAAAGCCGGTTCCCACCTTGCCCGACAACATCAACGACTGCACGAACAGCCCGACGACGGCCAGCAAAAGCAGCACGGCCGCCCAGCGATGCCGCTCGTTGAAATGCAGCAGGCGGCGATAGAGGCCGATCACTGCATCGAAGATCGAGTTGAACCCCCGCTCCATCCGGCCCAACAGCCCGCGGCGCACGCCCGATTCGGGCCGCAGAATCAGCGAACAGAGCATCGGCGTCAACGTGAACGAGATGAGCAGCGACACCAGCGTCATAATGAACATCGTCATCGCCAGCGGCGCGATGAACAAACCGATACGCGTGCTCATCACCGACAGCGGGAAAAGCACGACCACGTTCGTCAGCGCGCTGGCCAGCACGGCGATGAACACCTCGTTGGCGCCCAGCCGGGCGGCCTCCTTCGGATCGGCGCCGCCCGCCAGCCGAGCGACGATCGCTTCGAGCACGACGATCGAGTTGGTCACCAAGATGCCCACCGACAGGCCGATGGCGATCAACGTCGAAAGGTTCAGCGAATAGCCCACCGCCTGCATGAAGAACAGCCCGACGACGATCGTCAGCGGCATGGTGACGCTCACCACCAACAATGAACGCAGATTGTAAAGGAAGAAGAAAAGGATGCCCGCAGTCAGCACAATGCCGACGACGATGTTCTGCCACGCGTCGTAGTTCATCGCCTCGATGAACGTGCCGTCGTCGGTGAGCCAGTCGAGCGACATGCCCGCCGGCAAATCGGCGTTGATCGCCGTCAGAGCCTTGCGCAGGTCTTGCACCACCTCGACGGCATTCGCGTCGGCCTTTTTCACCACGCGAATCGCCACGCACGGCCGGCCGTCGAAGCGGGCCAGTTGCCGCAGCTCCTTCGACGCCAGCCGCACCTCGCCCACGTCGCGGATGTGGCAGCGGGCCCCCTGCTGATTGGCAATTTCCAAATCGGCCAAGGCATCGAGAGTTTCGTAGTCGGCGTCGAACTTGACGGCATACTCAATCCCCTTTTCGCGGACCCGGCCCGCCGGAATCGAGCGCACCCCCGACTGCACCGCGCGCACTACGTCCGTGCTGGAAAGCCCGCGAGCCCCCAGCCGCCCGCGGTCGAGCAAGACTTGCGCTTCGCGCTTCGCTCCGCCGATCAATTGCACATCGGCCACGCCTTTGAGCACGGTCAGCCGGTCGCGCAGCGCGTTGTCGGCATAGTCGTACACTTCGTCGAGCGACATCGTGCCGCTGAGCACCATCGTGGCAATCGGCTTGGCGTTGATGTCGAACTTCTGAATGATCGGATCTTCCACATCCTCCGGCAGATCCGAGCGGATCAGATCGATCTTCTCGCGCACATCGGTTGCCGCGATGTCCACGTCGACGCTCATCTCGAACTCGAGCAGCGTCTGGCAAATATTCTCCATGCAGACGGAGTTGACGTGCTTCAGACCCTCGATCGACGAGACGGCGTCTTCGATCCGCTTGGCGACATCGACCTCCAACTCGTCGGGCGTAGCGCCCGGGTAGATCGTCACCACCGTAATGAACGGAACGTCGAGTTTGGGCATCAGCTCCAAACCCATCTTCCGATACGAATTCAGTCCCAGCAGCGTCAGCGCGATGAACAAGCAACTGGTCGCCACCGGGCGGCGGACGCAGAATTCGGGAAGGCTCATCGGCCGGCCTCCTCGACGACGCGCACGGCCGTTCCCTCATCCACCATCGACTGCCCCATCGAAATCACGGCCGCACCGGCCGAAACGCCTCGGCGAATCTCGCGCCATCCGTCCGTTTCCAACCCTAGCTCAACCGCCTTGCGGCGCGCCGTCCCGTCGGGACCGACCGTGAAAACAACCGACTGCCCATCGCGCTGAACCACGGCCGCCCCGGGCACGCCGACCCCCTGCCGCGCCGTCAAGATCAACTCGACCTGCGCCAGCGCGCCGGGCACCACCTCGGCCGGCGGCGCATCCACCAGCGCCTTCACTTGGAAAGTGCGCAGCCGCGACTCGACCGTCGGGCTTTTGAAGGTAACCGGCAGATCCGTCAGCAGCACACTGCCGACCCGCGCCCGCAGCTTCGTCGCGCCCGGCTGCACGCGGTCATAGTATTCGGCCGGAACGAAGACGCTCAATTCGACCAACGACCCGTCGTCGATGCGAACCACCGGAGTCCCGGCCGCGGCCATCTCTCCCGGCTCTTTCAGCCGCAGCGAAACGCGGCCGCTGATCGGCGCAGTTACCAGCGAATCGGACAGATCCTTCTGCGCGATGCGGTAGTTCAACCGCGCTTGCTCCAATTGAGCCTGAGCCAATTCAATCAACGACTGAGTGTGCCGCACATCCGTTTCCAGTTGGCGGCATTGGGCCGCCTGATGCTCGACAATCTGCTGCGCAATGGCATTCTGTTCGCGAAGCTGTCGATACCGCGTCAGATCGGCAAGAGCCTGCTCCAGTGCCACCTGGGTTTTCTCGAGCAGCGCCTGCTTCTCGCGCACCGAGCACTCGGCAACCGTCAATTGCTGCCGGGCGATCGCGGCCGCTTGCTCCAGCTTCAATGAATCGGTTTGAAAGAGCTTGGTCGTTCCCGCCTCGACCACATCGCCCGCATCAACGAACACCTGATCGAGCGTGCCCGGCACCCGCGCCGAAACCAGGGCAAAACGCTTTGCCAGCACACTGCCGGCGATCGAAAGACGCTCTTCAAACAGCATCTCCCGCGCAACGGTCGTCGCCACCGCCACCGCGGGTCGCCCGGCAGACGCTGAAGAAACAGATGCTGATCGCTCCGCGCTGTTCTCCGCCGCTTTGTCTTCCGGCGTTGCCGCTCCATGCGCATTCCAGGCAACCATTGCAGCAGCGAACACGACTGCCAGCACGATTCCGCCGCCCGCCGCCAACAATGTCTGTTTCGCTCGACTCATTTTCGCACCTCCGCCCCAACTCGCTCCACGTTCGCGCCGTCCTGTTGCAGCTGCATTTCGACTCGTTGTGACTGCATCGGGTTTTTCGGGTCGGCCGTAACGCCCCGCATAAACACATCGAGAATTCGCTGGGCCTCTTGTTCCGCCGGCCGCTGCTCCGCCAATTCCATCTGCCGTTCGATGACGAATTGGATTGCGCCGATCATCAGCTCGGCCACGCCGCGACAATCATGCGGACGGAAAACCCCCTCGCGAATCCCCTGTTCGAGAATCAGGCTGAAATCGTCGAGGGCTTGCGAATCCTTCTGGCGTTGCGAATCGTAACAGAGCTGCCGCACGGCCGTGTCGCGAAAGAGGAAATCGAACAGCCCGCGATGGCGCGAAAAATACTCGAACCACATCCGCACGAGCGATTCCAACTTCTCCATTGCCCCGCACGCTCGAGCCAGAATCTGTTTCGCCTCTTCCTCGGCCGGGGCGATGATCCGTTCGAAGACGTACGTGATCAGTTCCTGTTTATTGCGGAAGTAGTTGTAAACGCACCCCTTGGAGATGCCCGCTCGATCGGCGACCCGGTCGATCGTCAGCGCGTCGTATCCCCGCTCCTGAAGCACATCGAGCGCCGCCTGACCAATGCCATCTTTCATGGCAGAGGCGGCAAACTCGCGACATCGTTCCGCCAAATTGGCCATTTCCGACTCCCTAAACTGAATCGTTAGCCCAAGGCGCGCCGCCACACTGGGCGCGACCGACGGTCAACCGCGAATTACTTGCAGTCATCTGCTACGAACATTTCGTCATCTATCTAAACTAATTCTAGCACAACAATGACTCATCGGTCAATGGCGCGACTGCACATTCATTTTTTCAAGTTCTTTGGGATATAGAGCCGAATAGGAGATTTGTACCGATTACCGCGAATGTGCCGAACGTATCGAATCCAACGGCCTTCCGGGTAACCCGACCGCACCAAGTAATCATTCCATCGAAGAATACGGATCGCAATGTCATGCCCCACAATACTTTATGGAACGAAACCCAATCGAGGTGCTCGGTGTCTCGCGGTTCAGGCTCGATTGCCGCTCGCCTCGACGAACCAGAGCAACACAAGAATTCGGTCTCGAAAAACACCTTGCCAGGCTGCCGATCACGGCTAGCGACCACCGTCGTTGTCGTTTTGGTTCTGGTGTCTCTTACGTCGGGCTGCACTACTGGTATTCGCCGTTGGGTGGATCAAGGGTTCAAAGTCGGCCCTGAATACCAGCCGCCCGGGGCCAATGTCGCCGGCCAATGGCGCGACTCGGAAGCCCCGACCGTGCGCATCGACGAACCGGACCTCGCACAATGGTGGGCCGTGTTCAACGACCCAGTGCTGGAGAACCTGGTCGTCGAGGCCCGACGCGAAAACATCCCCCTAAAGGTCGCGGGACTACGCGTGCTAGAGGCCCGAGCCCAGTTGGGCTTCGTTCGCGGACATCTTTGGCCGCAGCAGCAACAGATTCAAGGACGCTACAGCCGCAACCAGATGAGCGGCAACGCATTCCCGTTTTCCGAGTTCGCCAACGTGCCGGGCTTCCGGTTCAACTACGACGATTGGTCGCTCGGCGCCCAGCTTGCTTGGGAACTCGACTTCTGGGGGCGATTCCGCCGCATGATCGAAATGGCCGAGGCCAACGTGCTCGCAGAGCAAGAGGCTTGTCGCGCGGCGGCCGTGCTGTTGGTTGCGGAGACGGCGACGACCTACTTGCAACTTCGCAGCGCGGAAGAGCGGTTGGCCTTCGCCCGAACCAACGTCGATTTGCAGCAGAAGACGGTGAAGATCGTCCAGGCGCGAGTCGATCAGGGGGTGGCAAGTATGCTCGATCTGCACCAAGCGCAGGCGATTCTGGCCGCCACCGAATCGATGATCCCGATGCTGGAAACGCTGCATCGGGTCTCGGAGAACCGCTTGTCCACGCTGATGGCCATGCCGCCGCAAGACCTGAAATCGATTTTGGGCGGAAGAGGGCAGATTCCGCAGACCCCGCCGGAAATCGCCTTGGGCATTCCCGCCGACTTGCTGCGCCGTCGGCCCGACGTCCGCAAAGCCGAACGCATGGCCGCCGCGCAATGCGCGAAGATCGGCGTAGCCGAGTCGGAGCTGTATCCGCACATCGCCATCACGGGCCAACTCGGATATTCGGCCGAGAACTTGCCCGATCTGTTCACCACGAAGAGCTTCGGGGGCGCGATCGGGCCGGGCTTCCGCTGGGATGTGCTCAATTACGGCCGACTGCGCAATGCCGTGTTGATCGAGAACGTGCGATTCCGTCAGGCGGTGCTGGGCTATCAAGAGACAGTGCTTCGGGCGGCGGAAGAGGCCGAGGGGGCAATCACCGCATACCTGAACGAACAGGCACGAGTCAAAAAGCTTTCCGAAGCGACCGAGTCGATCGCCAAGGCCGTGCAGTTGGCCCTGCTGCAATACGAGCAGGGGTTGATCGACTTCCAGCGGGTAATCGATTCGCAAGCGTCGTTGGTGCGTCAACAAGACGCCCTCGCCGAAGCCCGCGGAAAAGCGGCAACAAATCTGGTGCAGATATTCAAAGCCCTCGGCGGCGGTTGGCAATCGCCGTGGCTGCTCAGTCCGCGCGACACAAACGGAATCGAAGGCATTGAAAAGCTGGCTCCGACCGATCCGATGCCGAACGAGGGCGGGTTGGCCGAGCCTGAACCAGCACAGACGAAGCAGCCGACAGAGCCTGAACACAAGCGGGAGTCGCCGCAAAAACAACAGCCGCAGCCCGTCACGCCGCAGCCGGCGCCGGCGATTCAACGATTGCCCATGCCCGAGCCGCCGGCAGCGCCGGCCGTGCCGCAGGCGTCGCGGCGGCTGGCGATTCCCGAGCCGCAACCCCACTGATCAGGGATCGAACGCCCGCCGGGGCCAAGCGGAGCAATTGGCGCTCGTCGCGCTCTTCTCGCGCGCCGATCGCCTCAGCAAGCGAGGCTTTTTTCCGTGAGGCCTTCTCAGTTCGAACTTCCGCCGGGCGGCGGGAAGTTCTCCGTCGCAGCGTCGATCACCAGCACCCAATCTTGGTCTTCGCCCTCAGTGGGCGGAGTGAATCGCAGTTGGTCGCCTGAAAAGTCGCCGTCGATGGCCTTCGCCCGACCGGTTCGCGGATCGAACCACCAGGCTCGTCGGGCCGGGCCAGCGAGCGGTCGGGCATTCAGCGTGAACTCTCGCCCCATCGGCGAATAGACCATCGCGAATCGTCCTCGGCTGTCGCGAGTGGCCTGAAGGTGGTCGTCTCCGTCGCCGCGATCGTCGGCCAGCAACGATTGGTCGGGAATGCGCGTAAGAAATGGCCGCGACTCGATCAATCGCCGCAGGTGAGCCACTTGGAATGCGCCGGGGGCATCGAGCGACTCGTACCAGGGAATGTATGCCCCGTGGCGATACGTTTCGCCTTTGCGAATCCAGCCGATGAAGCTGCGGTGGCCATAGGTGAATCCAAATCCGCCGGCAAAAACGCTCCAATAGGCGGCGCGGCGGACATCCCAGGGGCGAATGCGGCGATCTTGCGGTTCTTCTTTGTTGAGCGAAAGCGAGTCTTCATAGGCGACTTCCGCATCGAGCGTCGGCTTCGGCGGCCGGCGCCGGTAGTCGGCGGCCACCGTCTTCCAATTCTGAAAACGGAAGCGCGTGGTGGTTTGAATCATATTGAAATCCAACCACGGCTCATTGTGCAGCCATTGCCCCGACGAACGGTTCCCGCCGGGAGGATGAAACGTCATCAACAGGGCATTCCAATCCGCCTTGTTGTCGAATTGGTCCGTTCCGGCCGCGCCATCGGCAATGCCTTCGGCTAGCGCGCGAACCATCGCCAGCCGCGCGGGGTTGTCCACATTGCGGCCCTTTTGGTAGGGGTCGCCGCCGAGAACCCAAATCAGGTGCGGCTCGCGCCCGTAGCGTTTGCCCAAAAAGTGCCCGTAGCGGTAAGCGACCTCGGGCTGCGTTTCCATCGCGTGGCCCGGCGGAATCGACTGAAGCCACATCGGCAGCACCGCCATCCGCAGGCCGTGCCGCTTTCCCGCGCGGATGCACCAATCGACGTGATCCCAGTAGTCATCGTTTTCGCCGGGTCCGATCCGCGGGCGCGACCAATCGTCGTCAATAAACGGATCGAAGCCGTAGCCGTTTTTTTTTGGTGCCGCCGACCGGCTCCCAGACCAATACCGACTGGATGACGGTGAACCCCTTTTCCGCGCGATTCGAGAAGTATTTTTCGACCGACGGCTGGTTCTCCTGGTCGTGATGCACGGACTTGCCGTACATGTGCCAACAGGTATCTCCCAACCAGAAGAACGGTTTGCCCGAGGCCGTAACCAGAAATCGGCCGTTATCGCTCACCTTCAGCGGCTCAAGCTCGCGACTCTCTGCCGCGGAAAGCGCCGCCGAACCGCAAGCCCAACTCGATACAACGGCCGCAACCGCCGGCACCAACAACCGCAACCGAAACCGCACTCGCTGTTGCCGCAACTGACCGACGCAACCGGATTCCAACCGTTGATCGAGCGCCATGGCACACCTCCGCAGCGAAGCTGCTTTGCAATCATGCGATGGACATTCCAGAATAGGGAACGAGCGGCGAGTCGAGATCCCCTCTTTCAATGGCAGGCAGGCCGAGAAACTGACAGCGGGCCGAACGTCGTTTGCGCCCCGGTCGAATCGTTCCCTCACGGCCGGGCGGCTCATTGTGCGCAGCACTTGGACGAGCTGTCAGGGCTTCCAGTGCCGCGAGTGGTTCTCGGAAACGCGAGGATCGACTGAAATCGGCTCGATGCTCCGCACGCTTCCGTCGGCAAACAGGACATTGCACGAGAAGGCATGTCGCGCTTGGATCAGATTGGGCCAATCGACCAAGTCGCGAGGCGTGTTGCCCGAAAACGTCGTCACGTTGGCCACCGTCTTGTTGTATTCGATCAACAGAATCTTATCTTCGCTGCGGGGAACGAGGTGGCCGGCCACGTTCATGGCATACGAAAGCTCGATCCGCGAACCGGCGACGCTGGCCGTTCGACCCGACCAATTGCTCTGGCCGATCGAATCGAAGCCGGGGACGACCTTGCCGTCGGGGCCGAGCAGATTGTACGAAAGCCCGGCGCTTTGCCCAGCCACCGAAATGCGCATGTCGCCGGAGTCGGGCTGGGGTTCGAACTTCAGTTGCAGGTCGTTATAGTCTTTATCGCTTCCGGCGGCGAAATAGATATCCTCAAACCCGAGAACGAAGCTGGGCGGCTGGCCGTATGTCCCGCTCATCACTTTGCAATACACATCCTTGGGATCGCAGGTGATGTAACCGCGGTCTTTCGACCCGTTGGGCGGCAACTGGTATTTTCCGTTCCCGATGATTTCCACGGTGAAGTCCGCCGCCTGCACGGTGCCGTAGGGGAAGAACCCGTCGGGGCAGCGGAGCAGCCGGCGATCGTTATTCATATAATCGAGCAATTGCGTCGGCCAGGCATTGTTCATTTCGCCGGCGGCGCTCGTGCCCGGGGCGCTTAGCGGGGCGCGTTCTCTGCCCACGACGGCCATCTTGGCCAGCCGCTGCTCCCAAGCAATATGCAACTGGTGGAGATTATTAACACAGGTGTTCTTGCGGCCGGCGGCTCGGGCGCTTTGCACCGCGGGCATCAGCAGCGAGATCAAGATGCCGATAATCGTGATCACCACCAGCAATTCGACGAGCGTGAAGGCTGTCCGCCTTGGCGCAGTTGTGCCACCGGACTGGTGCCCGCCGAAAAACGCCGGCGAACTGACAAGAAACGCGGGGTGATTGAAAAGCTTCATGGCTGAGCCTCCGGAACGGGTTGAGGCAGATTATTCTTATTATAGTAGATTCTCTGATAAACAGGGTAATTGCGTTCGATCGTCGCGATCACTTTTTTTCGTTCAGGCTCGGGGTCGTCGGCCCGAAACCCGAAGTCGCGCCCCATGATCTGAACCACGGCGGCGTTGGCGTGCCGCCGCAGCTCGACCGAATCGCCCTTCATCGCCTCGATCAGTTTCGGCACGCTCGGCCAATCCATCAACGCCCCCAGGCCCAAGGCCGCTGCGGCACGAACTTGCGTAGATTGGGCTTCGGAGAACACCCGACGGATCAAGGGAAGCGGTTTGTCGGGATGACTGGCCAGCCGAACGGCCGCCCTTTCGCGCTCCAGTTCGGGAAGCTGGGGGTTCAGCGCGGCGGCCGCCAGCTCCTCAGGACGCGGTTCCCGCGGCCCCGACGACCGCCACAACCAAATCAGCGCCAGCACAAGCAAGCAAACCGCCAAAACCACATACTGCACGGCCGGGTTGTTCATGATCTCTCCCGCGATCGACCTTCGCGCGACAAAACAGGGGGGACATCTGTTTTTACTTGACCGGCGGCATTGATTCAAGGGTTTTCGCGGCACAGACAGTCGTCTCGCTTGCTTTGACGCCGCGACGCGCACCTGCCGGTTTCGGTGCGCGACTACTCGAATCCACCGAGCACCCGCAGCATTTCCGCATCGGGTTTTGCAGCACCGTCAGCCGCAAGGCGGCGGTTACCGCGGATTCCAGGCTTTTATTGACCTGCGCAAATCCTGTTCACACAGATCCGTCGAATCTTTCAGGCAAACGCGCCGCTTGGTTCGGCGACGCCCAACAATCCCGGTGATGCTCCCCGACGTACGGCCCGCTAGCCGCTGCGCTGCGGTTCGGGGTACACTAGTAGTCCGGCGACGACGCAGCACATGCCCTGGCCGGCCCTCGGCGGGGCTTCAGGAAGGCGATCGGCAGCCCGGGCGGAGCAACGGCAGGCGGCGTTGCCGTGACCGGCGGCTTCGGCTTGTTCGATTCTCCAGACGAGCGCCGGCGATAAACCGGTGCGACTCGTTGCACCGAGAAGGTCACCAAGTATTTATTTCCGGAACGTTCGATTTATGGTTTTCTGCACTCCCCGCTATCTCGTTCCCTTTCATCCGAAGCGGGTGCCCCACTTTTTCACTGATGTACTGATTGTCGGCAGCGGACTGGCCGGCCTGCGGGCGGCGTTGGCCGTGGACCCCGCACTCTCGACGCTGGTAATCACCAAAGACAGCCTGATCGAGTCGAACAGCACCTACGCCCAAGGCGGAATCGCCGCCGTCTTGTCGCCGGACGACAACTTCGATTCGCACGTCCGCGACACACTTGCCGCTGGCGGTTCGCTTTGCCACCGCGACATCGTTGAACTTGTCGTGCGCGAGGCGCCCATCCGTATCGAGGAACTTGTCGCCTGGGGCACGCGATTCGATCGATCGGGCAGTGCAATCGCCCTGGGACGCGAGGGTGGGCACGAGCACGAACGAATCGCGCACGCCTTGGGCGATGCCACGGGCAAAGAGGTGATGCGGGCCATCTCGGCCGCCGTCGAGGCCCGGCCGAACATCACCGTCTGGGATCGCACCTTCACCATCGACCTCTTGACCCACGAAGGCGTTTGCCGCGGCGCGCTGGTGTGGAATCCGCAGCACGGGCGAACGTTCGTTTGGGCTAAACAAACGCTGTTGTGTACGGGCGGAGCCGGCCAGCTCTACCGCGAAACGACCAATCCCTCGGTCGCCACCGGCGACGGCATCGCCTTGGCCTATCGGGCCGGCGCCGAGGTGCGCGACCTGGAGTTCGTGCAATTCCATCCCACAGTGCTCTACATTGCCGGCGGAAGCCGCAGCCTGATCAGCGAAGCCACGCGCGGCGAAGGCGCATGGCTGGTCGATCGCCGCGGACATCGATTCATGTTCGACTACGACCCCCGCGGCGAATTGGCCCCGCGCGACGTTGTGAGCCTGGCGATTGTCAGCCAAATGGAGAAGACCAAGCATCCCAATGTGTATTTGGACATGACGCACCTCGAACCGCAGCGGGTGCTCGAGCGTTTTCCGGGCATCGCGGCCGTGTGCCGCGAGTTCAATATCGATATTACGCGGGAACGGATTCCCGTTCGTCCCGGTGCGCACTACATGATGGGCGGCGTTGTGGTCGATCGCGAGGGACGGACCACGGTGCCGAGGCTGTGGGCGGCCGGCGAAACGGCTTCGACCGGCTTGCACGGCGCCAATCGGCTGGCATCGAACAGCCTGCTCGAAGCGCTGGTTTTCGGCGCCCATGCCGGCGAGGGCGCCTCGCGCGAAGCGGCGCAGATATCAGATCAGTATGCCGCCGTGCCGATCGAATATACCCCTCCGCCCTCGCCCACCGAGCCGCTCAACTTGGCCGACATCCGCAACTCGCTGCAAAGCCTCATGTGGCGCAGCGTCGGGGTTCTTCGCAACGCCGACGGCCTGAGCGAGGCCCTCGAAAACATCCAGCATTGGTGCCGATATGTGTTGCAACGGCAGTTCAAAGACCCCTCGGGCTGGGAACTGCAAAACATGTTGTGCGTCGCGCGGCTGATGATCAAAGGCGCGCTGGCAAGGGAAGAATCGCGCGGCTCGCATTGCCGCACCGACTTCCCCGACACCGACGATGAGCGCTGGAACAAGCACACGGTCTTCCGGCGCGAAGATGAATGCCGCGAAGCCGGCAGCTCGCGACCGGCGGCCTAACCGAGATTAGAGGGAGCTTTTCCTGTTGCGCTTGCCGGTTGGCGCATCCGAAGCGGCATCGGCCGGCACGACGCACCGCGACCCGTTCCGCCCTTGAGCCTTGGCGTTCGTTTCCCTTTTTGACTCGTGCAACAAAATCGCCTCAAGGAAGCACCTTCATGCCGCGCCCCAGCCAAACGAAGATCGTCGCTACCCTCGGGCCTGCCACCAATTCGGCCGACGCCGTTCGAGATTTGGTTCGGGCCGGGGTCGATGTGTTCCGCATCAACACGGCTCACGGCACGCTCGAAGAGCATCAATCCCGGGTCGATCTCATCCGCGCGATCAGCGGCGAGTTGGAACAACCGTTGGGCATTTTGGTCGATTTGCCGGGCCCGAAGATTCGCCTCGGCGAAATACCGGGCGGCTCGCTCGAGTGCGCCCCCGGCGACACTCTTTGGTTCGTCCGCGGCCGCGATTCCACCGAACCCCGCCGGTTGACCTCGACGTATGAAACACTGGTGGACGAGCTTGATGTCGGCGATCGTGTTCTGCTGGTCGATGGACTGGTCGCTTGCCAAGTGGAAAAGAAGACGGACGATGCGGCCCAATGCCGCGTGCTTCATGGAGGCACGCTTCGCAGCCGCCAGGGGATCAATTTGCCCGGCGTGCGGCTGAAAACCTCGGCCCTGAGCGACGACGACCGCGGCAAGGCCCGTTGGGCCGCGGAGGCGGGCGCAGACTATCTGGGCCTGAGCTTCGTGCGCACCGCGGCCGACATCGGCCAGTTGCGCGAATTGTTGGCCGCCGTTCGCACGTCGCACGAGTCGTTGCCGAGCATCATTGCCAAGATCGAAAAGCCGGAGGCCGTCGCCGCGCTCGATGCGATCGTGGAAGCGGCCGACGGCGTGATGGTCGCCCGCGGCGATTTGGGCGTCGAGATCGACATCGCCGAGCTGCCGATGGTGCAAAAGCAGATCGTCGCCTTGTGCCGCCTGCGCCGCAAGCCGGTGATCATTGCCACGCAAATGCTCGAGAGCATGCAAAGCTCGCCCTTGCCGACTCGGGCGGAAGCGACCGACGTGGCCAACGCCATCCTCGACGGCGCCGACGCCTGTATGCTCTCGGGTGAAACCGCCGTGGGCCGCTTTCCCCGCCAGGCAGTGGAAATGATGCATCGCATCGCGCTGGCCACCGAGGAGCGCCGCCCGGGCATCGCGGAACTGCCGCCGCTTCCCGCGGGCAACCGCGAGTCCTCGCTGGCCGCGCTGACGGCCGCCGCCGGCCGACTGGCCGAGCAGGTCGCAGCCAAGGCAGTCATCGCCGTAACCGCCACCGGGCGAACCGCCCTGCACTTGGCAAAAGCGCGGCTCGGATTGCCCACGCTGGCCGTCAGCGGTTCGCAGGCGGTGCTGCAACAAATGTGCTTGTATTGGGGAGTAATTCCCCTGCACCACCCGTTGCCGGCCCTGGCCGAAGAGGTCGCCGCGCATATCATTCAACGCGGCTTGCAGGCCGGCTGGTTCGCCGCCGGCGACCGTGTTGTGTTTGTGTTCGGCTCGCGGGCAACCCAGCGCGGACATGGCGGCTGCTTCGTGTACTCGGTGGGCGACTAAGACTGAATAATACCGCGACAGACGGAAAGCGGTTCAAACGCGGACCGCACGCAATCGGCCGCTTCGTTCCGCCAGCGGCCGCTCTCGCAGTTGTGCGGAGCTAATGATTCGGTGCGAAGTCTGCGGGGCCGCAGTTGCCGCCGCTGCTTGTTGTCGCGCATGTGCATTGTTGTCGCGTGAGCGTTGTCGTAATGGCCGGCCGCCGATCGCGTCCAGGCGGCACAATCGATCCGGCAGTTGCCCTGCGGAGAATGCCGGCAGCCGCGGGCGGAAGCGATGCATCGGGCAAGGTATCTCAAGAACTCGTGCTAAGGAACAAAGATGCCGCGAACAGACGCTTGGGGCATTGACGACGGCTACTGGGACATCGCCGGCCGGTGGCATCCGACCTCCGACGCTACGCACCGCGCCATCCGCCAAGCGATGGGCGATTGCCCGGTCCAGGCCGACGCGCCGGCAGGAACTTCCGCGCGCGACTGTTCAACCGCAACCTGTCAATCGTCCGAGGCGACAACCGAGCCGCCGGCTTCGAGCGACCGGGCCGCGGCGGGCGCGCTCGATTCGGCGAAACGCCCGGGGCTTCGCGTGGTGTGGCGGGGGCAGTCGGTCGAGGTTCCTCGCGGAAAGCTCGTGCTTGAAGACGGCAGCCCGTTGATCGTCTCCGGCGCCCTGCCTCCCGATTTGCCCAGCGGCTACCATCAGTTTCAGGCCGAGGGCGACCAGCAGGCGTCGCTATTGATCGTGGCCCCCGGGGCGTGCCCGTTGCCGCGCGAGCGAATGTGGGGTTGGTCGGCGCAGCTCTACGCCGCCCGAAGTCGCGCAAGCTGGGGATTCGGCGATTTCGCCGATTTGAAGCGGCTGGGCCGCTGGGCGAAGGAGAACGGGGCGGGCATGTTGATGCTCAACCCGCTGACGGCGGCCGCCCCGGCAACGCCGATCGAAGCCAGCCCCTACTTCCCCAGCAGCCGGCGGTTCCTCAGCCCCTTGTATCTGCGGATCGAACTCGTGCCGGGCGTGGAATTACTGGGCGGCGAGTTGGAGGCAGCGGCAGCCTCGGGCCGGGCCCTGAACGCCCATCGCCGCATCGACCGCGACGCGGTGTTTCGGCTCAAGATGGACGCGCTGCAACAGATCTATCAACGCTGGAGTGCGGCGTCCGGCGCGAGCGAGCGCCTCGTCGAACAGCACCGCCGGTTCGAGGCTTACTGCCGCCAACAGGGCCAACCGCTGGAGACCTTTGCCGTTTACTGTGCCTTGGCCGAACGATTCGGCAGCGATTGGCGCCGTTGGCCTGCCGAATATCGCCGTCCCGAATCGGCGGCAGTCGCCCGCTTCGCCGCCAACCTGAGGGACCGTGTGCGGTTCCATCAATGGTTGCAGTGGGCGGCAGAGGAACAACTGGCCGACGCAGGCCGCGAAATCACCCTCGTGCATGATCTGCCGATCGGCGTCGATCCGGGCGGGGCCGACGCCTGGTGCTGGCAAGACCTGCTGGCCGAGGGCTGCACCATCGGCGCGCCGCCCGACGCCTTCAACCTCGACGGCCAGAACTGGGCACTGCCCCCCTTCGTGCCCCAGAAGTTGCGGGCCGCCCAATACGCCCCGCTGCGGCAAACCCTGGCGGCACTGATGCGCCGCGGCGGCGGCCTGCGCATCGATCACGTGATGGGGTTGTTCCGTCTGTTTTGGATTCCGCACGGTGTTCCGGCCGCTGAAGGCGCCTACGTTCGCTACCCTCACGAGGAAATGCTGGCGCTGGTGGCGCTGGAGGCTGAACGCGCCGGGGTGTTCGTCGTGGGCGAAGACCTGGGAACGGTTGAACCGCACGTGCGGCAATGGCTGGCACAGACGGGCATGCTGTCGTTCCGACTGCTCTATTTCGAACCGCAAGGGCCGGAAAGCTACCCGCCGGCCGCGATGGCTGCCGTGGCCACCCACGACCTTCCGACCTTGGCCGGGGTGTGGCTCGGACCAAGCCCCCCGTCGGCCGACGTGCCCGCCTATCCCGCGGCCGGACAACATGCCTCGATCCGCGAGCGCTTGCAGGCGCTGCTGGGACTGAACGGCAATGAGTCCGTCGAGCAGTTCATCGCCGCCGTCTATCGGCGATTGGGCGCCGCGCCGTCGCTACTGCTGCTGGCCTCGCTCGACGACGCCCTGGCC
>Ga0073932_1003084_pt1 | contig 23442 bp, 10 predicted proteins | sample DewCreD2012metaG_FD_76967 | JGI IMG/M metagenome (GOLD analysis project Ga0073932, IMG submission 76967) | Hot spring sediment bacterial and archeal communities from British Columbia, Canada, to study Microbial Dark Matter (Phase II) - Dewar... ...
GAGCCCGCCTTGCCGCAGCGAAGCACGATGGCCGATGCCTTGCTGCGCGTCGGGATCGACAGCCGGCACTTGAACGCTGACGGGAATGTAGTCCTGGTGCGTCCGGAACGGATCGGGGCAGGACTCCCCCTGGCCCGCCGGGCCATCGATTTGGAAATCCAACAAATGCCCGACGCGGACCGGTACTTTCAGGTCTTGAGTCGGCCGGGAAGCCTGTTTTTCCACCCGCCGCGCGAGGTCCGCATTCCCTCGTTTGACGACAAATGCCCGTTCAAGCCGTGCTACACGTGGCTCGCGTCGCAACCGGCTCCCTCGGCCGCACAAAACCGACGCCGCTTCGTCCACGCCTTGGCCACGCTCGACGCCCAGGTGATGTTCGATGGCGGCTGGCTGTTGACGATGGGCCAGGAGGAGGCGCTTCGCGAGCTGATCGCCGTCTATCGGCAGCTTCCTCCAGCGCGTCTGGAGACCATCGCCGACCCGGGCGCCGCGCCCACCACGCAACCGGTGACCGTGCGCTGCGGCACATGGAACGACCGGACCTACGCCTACGTGGTCAACGACGCGCCGTTTCCGGTCTCAGCACAGGTGCGGGTCGAGGGTCCGGCGGGTTTTCGCATGGAGGGGCTCGCCGGGGCCAAGCCGCCGGGGCCCCTGCGGCGCGACGCCGACGGGGCCTATTGGGCCATCGAACTCGGCCCCTACGACGTCGCCGCCGCCGCCTTTTCCGTTCCCAACGTCCGGTTGTCCAAGCCGGTGGTTGCCTGGCCGAACGAGGTCCGCGCGGTCCTCGAAAACCGGTTGAGCGAACTCGGCTCGCGCGCCGCCGCGCTGCGCAGCCCGCCGCTGCTGGAGGTCCTCGAAAATCCCAGCTTTGACCGGGCGCCGGGTCCGCAAGGCCAGATCCCCGGTTGGATTCCCATGGCCCCCTCGGGTTTTTCCATTCGGCTCGACAGGTCGGTGCGGCGTGGCGGGCCGCAGAGCGTGCATCTCGCCAGCGCGGGGGTGGCGGGCGGGCTGGTCAGCCACGCCTTTGCCCCGCCCGCCACCGGACGCCTCGCCGTCTCGGTCTGGCTCCGCACCGCGGAGGAAAGCCAGCAACCGCCGCTGCGGGTGGCGATCGAGGGCCGGGCGTCGGGGCCGACCTATTATCGTTTCAATCAGTTTGGCCGGGAGGCCCTTGGTCAGGAGGCCGTGCGCCCCATCCCCGTCGACTGGACCCAATTCGTCATCGAGGCCAACGATTTGCCGCTGGAAGGATTGAGCGCCGTGCGAATCCGACTGGAGCTGCTCGGGGCGGGCGAGGTCTGGATCGACGACGTCCAACTATGCGACCTGGCGTTCGACCGCCGGGAGCACAAGGAGTTGCTGCGATTGCTCACCCCCGGCGACGTCCAGCTTCAGAACGGACGCATCGGCGACTGCCTCCGGTTGCTCGACGGCTATTGGCCGCGATTTCTCGTGGAGCACGTGCCGTTGAGCGAACAACCGGCGATCCCACGCGTGGAAATCTCGCCGCCGCGCTCGCGTTCGGCCCATGACGCCGAACGCTCCAATGGGCTGTTCGACCGATTCAAGAACTTCATCCCCCACCGACTGCGATTTTGAGGGCCCACAGCCAAAGGGTACACTCCCGTTTTCGCGGACTTCGCCGCGAAAATCGGGACAGTCCGCGTGAACGCTTACCGGGGGAGAGGCCTCGTTTTGGGACACGCACGAGTCGGGACGCCACGGGGTCTTGCCCGCCACCTCGCGACCGTAAAAGCCGCGCCCCGGGGACTTGGCACTCGGCCGCAACCCTCCCCTCACTCGGCCGCGGGAGCCAGCGTCCGCTGACCGAGTTCGCGGTCGATCATCAGCAAGGCCACGGGCGCGTCGCCCGCCATCCTCAACTGCTTGACGATCGTATCGACCGAGGCTTCTTCCTCGACCTGCTCGTTGACGAACCACTGGAGCAAGGCGTGGGTCGGGTGGTCGCCCTCGGCGTTGGCCAACTCGACCAACTTCCCGATGCGGTCGGTGATGTGTCTCTCGTGGGCCAGGGCGGCCTCGAACACCCCTAGCGCCGACGTCCACGTCGTCGGCGGGGCGTCGATCGCGGTGAGCGTCACCTCGCCGCCGCGATCCAAGATATAGTCGAAGAACTTCATCACGTGGATCATCTCTTCCTGGGATTGGACCCGGAACCAATGGCCGAACCCCTTCAAGTCGATCCGCTCGCAGAAGGCCGCCATCGAAAGATACAAATAGGAAGAGTAGTACTCGGCATTGATCTGGCTATTCAAAGCCTCTTGCATCTTGGGGCTCAGCATGAATCGTTCCTTTCTCGCTCGAGGCAGTCCTGTCTGGCTTTACCACGGGAGTCGTGGGAGTTGAATTATTCCGAGGGGTCCCCATTTCGACAAGCCGTCCATCGTAACTCTCTTGCGTGCCGAGGGTTACGAGAATCGCAACGAATCAGAAAGGCGGAAATCCGAGGTGGTTTCCTCCGCCCGTGACTCGTTGGAGGGCAACTTGTCGATAATCGGCGCCTCAGCCTTTCTTATTTCGATTCGCCTTAAGTGGCATTTGAACAATGGGTTACGAGCAGCGGCAGTCAACCGCGACGGCATGAGGCGTCGGTAATAGGCCTGGACACCCGATCGGGGTGTTGCAAGAACCGATTTTGGCGATTAGGCTAGACACGATAAGCCCGCATTCAACGCACCCCGAACGACACGCCTCTAGCGAGATCGGGCGCCGAAACAGCATTGTGGCGACGCCGTTTCCTGCCCTGGGAAATATCGAGCGCGAGGCCAGCGACCTCGGCCCATCGAGGCAAGACGCCCCGCGCTAGTCATAAGGAAGATGCCCGGCGAGGTCTCCGAGGGGAGACCCTGCCTTAACGACTCGAGTCTGATGCTGGTGCCGAGCCTTTGGGATCCGCACCGACGAAGGCCAAATTCTCTGGGACGCGGGACTCTCTATCGAGAAAGGGGTTCCGCCCCAGTTCATCCTCAAGGGGATTATCGATGAGACTGAAGAGCATCCTGCCGTTCGTGTCGCTGGCGATCGCTGTTTCCTTGTGGGTTCAGGCGGGGGAGCAGCCTGCTCCGTCCAACGCGGGGTCTGGCAACGACGCCGAGGCGGCGGCGAGGGCGGCCTACGAGGCGGCTGAAAAGGCCGCTCGGGATGCCGAGGCGGCGGTGGCGCCGTTGCGGGCCGCCATGCAAAAAGCCGATACGGATTTCGCCAACGCGAGTCGAACGGCCAATGCCAAGCGGCAGCTTGCGACGGATACCAAGAATCTGGCGGGCGAACCCGGCGCGGCCGAGTTGAAGCAGGCCGAGGCCAACTTGCCCGAAGCCATCAAGGCCCTGACCGACGCAACCAACGCCAAGCCGCCCTTGGACAAGGCGCTTGCCGAGGCCAAGGCCGCGGCAGCCCCGTTGCAGCAAGCGTATGACGCGGCCGAGAAGGCTGCCCGAGAAGCGGAGGCCGCGGCCAAAGCCGCCGCGGACGCGGCCAACAAGGTCGATGAAGAGGCCAAGAGGGCCTCGGCCGACGCCGCGGCCAAGCGGAGGACCGCGGACCTCGCCAAGGCCGCTCTGACCCGCACCCAACAAAACGAGCAACAGGCGATCGCCCAGATCAACGCCGCCGACCAGAAACTGCCCGAACTCGAGGCCCAGAAGAAGGCGGCCGACGAGGCCCTGGCCGCGGCCAAGAACCAGGTGGCCGCCGCCATGGCGGCGCACCAGGCCGCCGAGCAAGCCGCCCAAGCGGCCGAGGCCAACGCGAAGCCAGTGACCGACGCCGAGAAGCAGCAAGTTGCTGCCGATGCCGCGGCGAAGCGCAAGGCGGCCGACGCCGCGAAGGCGGCCCTCGCCCAAGCCCAGCAAGCCGAACAGCAGGCGCAGGCCCAAGCCAACGCGGCAGCCAAGACCTTGACCGATGCCCCGGCGCAAAAGAAAGCGGCCGACGACGCCCTGGCCAACGCGAAGAACCAGGTGGCCGCGGCCGCGGCCGCACATCAGGCGGCCGAGCAGGCGGCCCAGGCCGCGGAGGCCGCCGCCAAGGCGATTTCGGCGGATGCGGCCAAATCGCCGGACGAGAAGAAGAAAGCGGCCGACGACGCGGCGGCGAAGCGCAAGGCGGCCGACGCCGCAAAGGCGGCCCTCGCCCAGGCCCAGCAAGCCGAGCAGCAAGCGCAGGCCCAAGTCAACGCGGCGGCCAAGACCTTGGCTGACGCCCCGGCGCAAAAGAAAGCGGCCGACGACGCCTTGGTCAACGCGAAGAACCAGGTGGCCGCGGCCGCGGCCGCGCATCAGGCGGCCGAGCAGGCGGCCCAGGCCGCGGAGGCCGCCGTCAAGGCCGTCGCGGAGCGAGCCAACCGCTCGGACCAGCAGAAGCAGCAGGCCGCGGCCGACGCCGCGGCCAAGCGCAAGGCGGCGGAGGCAGCCAAAGCCGCGCTGGCCCAAGCCCAGGCCGCCCAACAAAACGCGCAGAAGCAGGCCAGCGCCGTGGAACAGAAGTGGGCCCGCGGCGTGGCCCAAAAGAAACTCGCCGAGACGTCCCTGGCGAACGTCCGGAAGCAGATTGCCAACGCCACGACGGCGTTGGCCGCGGCCGAAGCGGCGGCCCAGGAGTCGGCGAAAATTGCCGAGGCCAAGAACCAAGCGGCGGCTCAAGCCGCGGCCAAGCGCAAGGCGGCCGCGGACACCGCGGCCGCGCTGGCCCAGGCCCAGCAGGCTGAGCAGCAGGCCCAAGCCCGGGCCAACGCGGCCGCCAAGGCGCTGGCCGACGCGACCGAGCAGAAGAAGGCGGTCGACGCCGCCTTGGCCAACGCGAAGAATCAGGCGGCTGCGGCGGCCGCCGCCGCGGCCGCGGCGGAAAAAGCCGCTCAAGAGGCCGAGGCCAAGGCCAAGCAGGTTTCCGCCGACGCGGCAAAGCCGGACGCCGAGAAGAAGCAGGCGGCCGACGACGCCGCGGCCAAGCGCAAGGCCGCCGACGCGGCCAAGGCGGCCCTCGCCCAGGCCCAGCAGGCCGAGCAAGCGGCCCAGGCCCAAGTCGCCGCCGTGGAGAAGAAGCTGGCCGACGCCGACGCGCAGAAGAAAGCGGCCGACGCCGCCTTGGCCAACGCCAAGAATCAAGTGGCCGCGGCGGCCGCCGCCCATCAAGCGGCGAGGGAGGCGGGCAAGGACGTTCTCACCCTCGACGACGCCGCCCGGCAGACCGCCGCGGACGCCGCCGCCAAACGCCAGGCCGCCAACGCGGCCAAGGCCGCCTTGGCCCCCTTGGCCCAGAAACTGGAGCAGGCCGCGGTGCAGGCCAACGCCGCCGCGCAGAACCTGGCCCGCGCCGAGGCCCGAAAAAAATCGGCCGAGGAGTATCTCGCCAACTTGAGGCAGCGGATCGCCTCCGCGAAACAAACGCACGAAGCCGATGAGAAAGCGGCCAAGGAGGCGGAAGCCATTGCCGCGCCCTTGAAGGTGGAGGCCGAGAAGACCCGCGCCGCCTACCTGGCCGCCATGAAGGTCGCCGACGAGAAACGGGCGGCGGCCGAGCAGGCCAAGGCCGCGCTCTACCGGCTGGTCGCCGCCAGGCAAGTGGCCAGCCTGATGGACAGTCCCGATCCGCCGCAGCCGGCCAACGGGATTGACGCGATCGTGTTCGGAAAGCTGAAGGCCCTGGGCATCCAGCCGGTCCTTTGTTCCGACGCGGTGTTCGTCCGCCGCGCCTATTTGGACTTGACCGGCAAACTGCCCAAGGCCGAGGAGGCCAAGGCGTTCATTCAGAATCCGGACAAGAACAAACGGGTGGCGCTGATCGACCGGCTGCTCGACGAGCCGGCGCATTTCGATTATTGGGCCATGAAATGGGCCGACATCCTTCGGGTGAAGGCCGAGTTTCCCGTCAAGGTTTGGCCCAACGCCGCCCAGGCCTACCATCGCTGGTTGTGGGAGTCCGTCGCCCGCAACAAGCGCTACGACCAGTTCGCCCGCGAGCTGCTCACCTCCAGCGGAAGCAATTTCCGCGTCGGCCCGGTCAACTTCTATCGCGCGATCCAGAACCGGACCCCCGAGGGGATCGCCTCGGCCGTGGGCATGGCGCTGATGGGGACGCGGATCCGCTCCTGGCCGGAGGAGCGTCAAAAGGGGATGGCCGCCTTCTTCTCGCAGGTCGGCTACAAGCCCACCAGCGAGTGGAAGGAGGAAATCGTCTTCTGGGACCCGCTCAACTCGGTCGCCGTGCCGGGCAGCATCGCCCGCGGCGAGGACGCGGTGGCCAAGGCGATCACGGCGACCAATCAAATCCCCCAGGCGCTGCCGCAGCCGTTGAGCGAGAACGGGCCCTTGAACGCCATGTTTCCCGACGGCACGAAGGTCACCATTCCGCCGAACCGCGATCCGCGCGAGGTGTTCGCCGAGTGGCTCATCCGGCCGGAGAACCCCTGGTTTGCGAAGGCCATCGCCAACCGCACCTGGGCGTGGGCCATGGGGCGCGGGATCATTCACGAGCCGGACGACATCCGCGACAACAACCCGCCCAGCGTCCCGGAACTCCTGGCCTATCTGGAAAAGGAACTCATCTCCAGCGGATTCGATCTGAAGCATCTCAAGCGGCTGATCTTCACGTCGACGGTGTACCAGTTCTCGTCGATTCCTCGGTTCAAAGGGCCGGAGGCCAGGGCCAATTTCGCCAGCTACCTCCTCCGCCGCGTGGAGGCCGAGGTGCTGATCGATGCGTTGAACGGGATCACCGGCAGCACCGATTTGTACACCAGCGCGGTCCCCGAGCCGTTCACCTATATCCCGAAGGACATGTCGGCGGTGGCCTTGGCCGACGGCAGCGTCACCAGCTCCTTCCTGACGCTGTTTGGACGATCCTCGCGGTCGACCGGAATGGAATCCGAACGCGTCAACGAACTCGCCTCGACCCAGTGGCTGCACATGCTCAATTCGGCCGCCATCCAAAACAAGCTCCAGAGCGGGCCGAAGCTGAACGCGTTGCTTTCCGCGGGCGGGACGACGCAGGAGATCGCCGAGAGGCTGTACCTGACCGTCCTCTCGCGGTTTCCCACCGAAGCCGACTTAAGGACGCTGGAGGAATATTCCAAGACCGGAGTCACCAAGGGGCGGGACATGTGGATCGACGTCGCCTGGGCGCTGGTCAACAGTCCCGAATTCCTGCTGCGGCATTGATGGCCGCGGAATGATGTGGGAACATGGGACCAAGGACGGGGAGGCCAAGCCCTGCTCACCTTCTGGCGAGGGTGAAACGCGGGGCGGGCGGCCTCGCGCCGTCGAGACGTTCGCCCCCAAGGGGCTTTGGACACGATACGGTTTGCTGGGTGGATCTCAAGCGGTCGGTTGACACGACGCCAAACAAGGGAGGTGGTAATCATGACTCGTAACCCCAATCGCGACAACGCCAAGGAGGTTTCCCGGCGCGAGGCCCTACGGCGGGGCATTTTGGGAACCGCGGGGATTGTCGCGGCTAGCGGCCTGGACTACCGCGTTTATGCCGCCGAGCCCGCCAAGACGCCGGAACAAAAGCTGGCCGATGAGAAAGCCGCTCGCGATCAGGCCGCCAAGGCCAAGGCGAAGACGAAGAAGACCCAAATCAAGTCGGTCATTCAGATCTTCCTCTGGGGCGGCATGTCGCACAACGACACCTGGGACCCCAAGCCGGGGACCGGCTACGACTATCTCGGCGAGTTCGACAAGTTCATTCCCACCAACGTGCCGGGGATTCAGCTCGGCGCGCTGTTCCCCAAACTCGCCCAAAAGGCCGACAAGTTTTCCTTGATCCGCAGCATGACCCACGGCAACAACGGCCATGAGACGGCGGCCTACCTGATGCAGACGGGCCACGATCCGGCCGGCCGTCTGGCCTATCCCAGCGTCGGCGCCATCTTCACCTTCTTCAAGAAGGAACAATACAAGGGACTGCTGCCTCCCTACGTGGTGATGCTCGAGGCGGCCGGGCGGTTCTCGGAGGAAGGGTTCCTGGGGCCGGCGTACAAGCCGTTCGCCACGGGCGGCGACCCGAACGCCCCGCGTTTCGAGGTCCAGGGCATCATCAACCGCGGCATCGACGACAACCGGCAAAAGGCCCGCCGCAACCTGCTCGACAAGATGAACCTCGTCGGCTACGGCCTGGCCGACGTCCCGGAAATGGCCGCCGCGGAAGAGGCCCGCCAAAAGGCGTACGGGTTGATCCTGGGCAGCGGGCGGGAAGTGTTCAATCTCGACAACGAACCGACGGAGCTGCGCGATCGGTACGGGCGGAACACTTTTGGCCAGGAATGCCTGGTGGCGCGGCGGCTGGTCGAGGCCGGCGTGCCGTACATCACCATCAGCTTTCCCGGCGGCTGGGACACCCACTCGAACCACTTCGCGACCATGCGGGCGCAGTGCGCGAGTCTGGACCAGGGGCTGGCCACCTTGCTCGGGGACCTGAGCGACCGCGGCTTGCTCGACAGCACCCTCGTCTGGTGCACCGGCGAGTTCGGCCGGACGCCCAGGGTTTCCTGGGAGCCGCCGTGGAATGGCGGGCGCCATCACCACGGCGACGTGTTCACCGTGCTCGTGGCCGGCGGCGGCTTCAAGGGCGGCCTGGTGGTCGGCGCGTCCGATGAGAAAGGCGAAAAAGTCAAAGAACGACCAGTGTATCCCGCGGACCTGCTGGGCAGCTTCTACCTGCTGGCCGGCATCGACGCCGCGGCCAAGCTGCCGCATCCTTGGGGAGAGGACGCTCAGGTGCTCGATCCGGAAAAGGAGCGGATGAAATCGGCGGGAATGCTGGAAGAAATCATGTAGGCCATCAGGGACGAACGGGGACGGCCTCGGCGTCCGCGCGGCGAAGCCGCGGGCGTCCGGCTGTCCCCCTGGGCCGGTCACGGGCTGTGAACGGTTACCGTCCCGGGCCTGCGAAAGGTTACACAATCGGCGACGAACGCAGAGAAAGCGGAGGAGTCCATGCGCAGATTCAGTCGACTTCCGATCCTGGGACTGGCGGTCGCCTTGGCGGCGGCCTCTTCGGTCCGGGCGCAGAACCAGTACATCGGTTATGTCTATCCCGCCGGTGGGCAACAAGGAAGCACGTTTTCGATCCGGATCGGCGGTCAGAGCCTCCGGTATTGCGACGGCGTGATCGTCACCGGCGAGGGGGTTTCCTGCCGGTTGGTCGATTATTATCGGGTGCTCGACAATCAGGAGATGGCCTTCCTCCAGCAGCAGCTCAATGAGTTGCAGAATCAGAAAAAGGAACTGGACGAGGTGCTTGCCGCCAAGATGGCGTCGTTCGAGTTCCCCGCGCCGATCGGTCCGCCGGTCGACGAAACCAAGCAGAACGCGGCCGCCGCGAAGCCGCAGACGCCCCAATCCGAAAAGGAACTCGCCAGGCAGAAGCTGATCGAACGCATCCAGAAGCGGTTCGCCGAAGACGAGCGGTTGCCGGCGGTCTGGTCCCAAACGGAACTCGTCTTCGCCGAGGTGACGGTGGAGCCGGACGCCAAGCCGGGCCGCCGCGAGATCCGCGTGGTCACCAAGTTGGGCGTCTCCAACCCGCTGCCCTTCTTCATCGGCCAGGTCCCCGAGGTCGCCCGCAAGCCGATGAAGACCTGCCAGCTTCCCATCCTCGGCAAGGAACACCTGGCCCAGCGGTATCGGCCTCCGGAGGAGGAGGAGTTGCGGATCACCGTGCCATGCACGATGAACGGCCAGATCGCGCCGGGCGAAATGAACCGGTATCGCTTCCAGGCGACGAAAGGGCAACGGCTGGTCATTGCGGCCAAGGCCCGCGACCTCGTGCCCTACGTGGCCGACGGCGTGCCCGGCTGGTTCCAGGCGGTGATGCGGGTCCGCGACGCCAATGGCAGGGAACTGGCCTATAGCGACGATTTCTACTACCACCCCGATCCCCTCATCTATTTCGAGGTCCCCGACGACGGCGAATACGTCCTCACCATCAACGAGGCCCTTTTCCGAGGCCGGGAAAGCTTTGTGTATCGCATCACCATCGGCGAGTTGCCCTACGTGGCCAGCATCTTCCCGTTGGGGGCGCGCGTCGGCGAACCGGTCAAGATCGAGGCCCTCGGCTGGAACCTGGAAAGAACGACTATTGCTCCGCCCAAGGAAACGAGGCCGGGACAATACCTGATCGCCGCGACCAACGGCGGCGTCGTCTCCAATCAGGTGCCCTTCGCCCTCGACACCCTGCCCGAATGCCTCGACCAGGAACCCAACGATGAACCGGCCAAGGCCCAGAAAGTGACCCTTCCGATCATCGTCAACGGTCGGTCGGATCGGCCGGGCGATTGGGACGTGTTCGAAGTCTCGGGGAAGGCGGGCGAGACGATCGTCGCCGAGGTCCACGCCCGACGCCTGGGCTCGCCGCTGGATTCCTTCCTCAAAGTCACCGGGCCGGACGGCAAGATCCTCGCGCTGAACGACGATCACTACGACGCGGGCTCGGGATTCAACACCGACCACGCGGACTCCTACCTGATGGTCAAATTGCCGGCCGACGGCAAGTACTATGTCCACTTGGGCGACACGCGGCGTCAGGCGGGCAAGGAGTACGCTTACCGGCTCCGAATCAGCGCGCCGCAGCCTGACTTCGCCCTCCGCGTGGCGCCTTCCCGAATCTGCGTCCCCCGAAAGGGCTCCGCGGCGGTCACGGTCTTCGCCATCCGCAAAGACGGGTTCGACGGGCCGATCACGCTGAGTTTCAAGGACTTGCCCAAGGGCCTCGAATCGCCAGGCGCGACGCTCGGGCCCAAGCAAGAGGCCGTGGGGCTCGGCCTGAAGACCACCCTGGACGACATGGAGAAGCCGGTCAACGTCGTCGTGGTGGGCACGGCCAAGGTCGGCGACCGCGAGATCGTGCATGAAGCGGTGCCGGCCGAGGACCGGATGCAGGCCTTCCTGTGGCGCCACCTCATGCCGGCGGAGACCTTGCCGGTGCTCGTGTTCAATCCCGGCTATCAGCCGCCCGCCGACCGCATCCGTCCGCCGATCCGCGACGAGGACCGGCCGAAAAACCTGCCACGCAACTTGACCCGCGGCTCGGTCGATTGGTACCTCAGACAACTCGAAGGGCTTTACCAGGAATGGTTCCTGACCGACGAGTTCGTCAATCGCGAAATCGCCAACGTCGAAGCCCGTCTGATTCAGTAAGGGCGCGGCGCGGCCTGAGGGGGGCAGCCGGGCGCGGCGGGGAAAGGCGGAGGGCCGCTCCTTCGCGTTGCCCTTTGCGTGCCTACCGAGGCCGCCATTGCCCAACGTTGGCGATCACTCGGATGCGGTCGCCCGCCCCCAGCCGCTGATACAATCGCCGTGTCCACTCGTAGGCGGCCGGGACGCTGCCCACAAAGGTGATCGGCCGCGGATAGACCAGCGCCAGGTTTTGGGGCAGGTCGCCAACGCGGAGGATGCCGAGGAACTCGGGCGTTTTCGGGTCGGCGTGGCTTTGCGGGGGATCGGCGAGAATCACTTCGGCGATCTGGGGATCGAGGACCGCCGCGTAGATGGCCAAGGGGGCCGTGTCGCCCTGGCCGAACACGGCCACCGGACCGGTCGCCGCCTCGCGCCGCACCACCGCGATGCCAGCGAGCAGGTCGCTCACCTGACGCTCGGGGAGCGTTTGGCCCAGCAAGGGATAGACTCGTCTCAACGTCCACAGGTATCCAGGACCGACCGAGGTGACTGCGGTGTTGCGCACTTCCACCCCGGCCGTGGCGAATTCCGAAGCGACGGCGGGGCGGGACGGGCCGCCGCCGGCGAAGGTGTGCCGGGCGTCGGCCTGCACGGCAAAGGCCACCGTCGGGGTTCGCCACGCATCCGTCCGCGGCCGCGATGTCCTCACGCGCAGCGTCAGGCCGTCGTCCGTGTCGAACGCATAGCTCCCATAGGTCGTCCCGCCCGTGCCGGCGCCGTCGGCCCGGTACTCCCGCAATCGTGGGTGAAATTCGCGCGGAACGTAGCGGAAGGTGAGTTCGCGCAAGCGACGGAGGGCGGTTTCCTGCTGGGCCCGCCAGTCCGACTCGTTCGCCGCGGCCGGAACCTCGGCCCGCCGGACCAGCAGGGTGTCAATCTGCCTCATGCGGTCGTCCTTGGGGGGCTTGCCGCCGAAGACGAGCAGGTTTTCCTCGGGTTCGACGAAGTCGGTGATGTCGTCCTTGACGGGTGTGGGATCGCCTTTGAGGTGGGTGTTGAACCAGGTGAAGACGGCCTGGCGGAGCTTGGGCGTGTAGCCGTGGGGGGCAAGGTCCTCGACCAGATCGAATTTCTCCGGCGCCCCGAGCGCCGCGTATTGATGCCGGATGCGATGCGCCGCGTCGCGGTAGCCGAACGGGCGCCAAAGCACGTCTTCGCTTCCCGAGGCGATCAACAGCGCGCGGGGAGCGATCAAGGCGCCGATGTCGGGCCAGCACCAGCGGTAGTAGTTGATCCAGAATGCGCAATCGCAGTGGCCGTCTGTCGCCCGATCCACGACCACATGCTCGATGCTCCCGCTCTGGCAGACCGGCGCGACGACCTTCACGCGTTCGTCCGCGGCCCCCAGGCACCACGAGATCACGCCCCCGCCGCTCAGGCCCGTCACCCCCATCCGGTCCTTGTCCACGTCGGGCCGGGTTTCGAGGTAATCCAAGGCCCGCATGGCGTTCCAGACCTCCGTGCCGGCCGGCGTGTAACCCCGGCTGGGCCAATCCCAGCGCCCCTCGCGGTACGTCCCATGATGGATGCCTTGCGACTCGCCGAGTTGGATCGGGTCCAAGACCAAGGCCACGTAGCCGTGCTGTCCGAACCAACGGGGATTCGCCTGGTAGGGAGGATTCACCTTGCCTTTGGTGTGCCCGCACAGGTACAGCACGGCGGGCAACCGCCCGCTGATCTTGGCCGGCCGATAGAGATTCCCGATGACATAGGCCCCGGGAATGCTTTGGAAATGGATCTTCTCCACCACATAGTCGCCTCGCTCCAACACGCCCGTCACCGTGGCGTGAAGGGGCGTGCGTTCGGGCAGGGGCATCAGCCCCAGCATCTCCAGCCACATTGCGCGGCGGCGGGCGAGGGTTGCTTTCCACGCCTCGGGCGGCATGGGCACGGCGAGCGAGGCGCTGGAAATCTGCCGCGCCTCCCGGCATACGCTGGCGTAGATCGTCTCTTCGGCGGCCAGCCTGGCCGGCGCAGCCCCCCAGCAGCAAATCAACCACATCGCGGCAAACTTGAGGCGGAACGACATGGCGCGGCTCCTTGCAAGCAACGAGGGTTCGACGGAAGGAAGCGTTCCGAAACGGGAGGGCCTGTTCGGCCCCTCCGCGGCGACGCCAACCAGGGTCGTGGGGAATTGCCGCCGTGTCAAGAGGGTGCGTTGGGGCGGGGCCAAGATCGGCGATCAAGCGCGCGGCGAGGCTTCCCCGAACCCGCTCACGCGTCCGGCAATTGGTGCACGATGATCGCGTTGTGCCGACTGGGGGCCGCGCCGACCCCGGTGATGAGCACGACCCGGTCGCCGGGCGCAAGCAGCCCGGCCGCGCGGCCGCGTTGCACGATCCACTCGAGCAGTTGGCCGCTGGTCTCGGTGGGGGCGCCGGCGACCGGGATGACGCCCCAATACAGGCACATACGGCGCAGCGCCGCCTCGCTGGGGCTGACGCCGATCACCGGCACGCCGTGGCGATATTGCGAGATGCTGGCCGCGGTGCGCCCGCTGGCGCTGGCGACCACGATCAGCTTCGCTCCCACCTGATTGGCGATTCGGCCCGCCGAAAGCGTCGTGGCCTCGGTGATCGGATGGACCGATGCGCTGCCCACGTTCGGCTCCGCCGGCCCGGCGGGGCTTGTCGCCTCGCGCTCCGTCGCCAGGGCGATGCGGTGCATCATTTCGACCGCCTCCCTGGGGTACTCCCCGATCGCCGTTTCGCCCGACAACATGCAGGCGTCGGCGCCGTCGAGGATGGCGTTGGCCACGTCGGTGGCCTCGGCCCGCGTGGGAAGGCGCGAGTGGTGCATGCTGTCGAGCATCTGCGTGGCGACGATGACCGGCTTCCGCGCCCGGCGGCACGCCCGGATGATTCGTTTCTGAACCATGGGGACCTGGGCGATGTCGGTTTCCACGCCGAGGTCGCCGCGGGCGACCATGATCCCGTCCGCCGCGGCGATGAGGGAATCGAGGTTCTCGACGGCTTCGGGCTTTTCGATCTTGGCGATGATTTGGGTCTCGGCGCCGTGCTGGTCGAGGAGGTTCCGAAGTTCCTCCACGTCGGCCGCCGTGCGCACGAAGCTCAGGCCGACGAAATCGACCCCCTGGGAGGCCGCCCAGGCCGCGTTGTCGCGATCCCGGTCGTTCATGGCAGGCACGCTGAGCTTCGCGCCGGGCAGGTTCACGCCCTGACGGCTCCGCACCACGCCGCCCTGCACGGCGCGGCAGACCGCCCCGCTCGGATCCACTTGTTCGACGATCAACGCGGCCATTCCGTCGGCCAGCACGACGCGGTCGCCGGGCCGCAGCTCGTCGATCAGCGGGGCGTAGGTGGTGGTCCAGTCGCCGGCGGACGGGGAGGTTGTGCCCCGCACGAACCGGATCCGATCGCCCACCGCCAGAGAATGCGCCCCGCCCGGCAACTCCCCCAAGCGAATCTTCGGCCCGGCCAGATCGGCCAGCACGGCCACGGGCATGGCCGCCCGGCGGCTCGCCTCCCGAATCTGACCAAGCAGCCGCTCATGATCCCGGCGCGAGCCGTGGGCCGTATTGATGCGAAACACATCGGCGCCGGCGGCGATCAACTCGCCCAGCTTTTCCACTCCGTCGCACGCGGGTCCGACGGTGGCCACGATTTTCGTGTGGCTCGGGCGCCGCTCGATCGATTCCAGGATGACGTTCACGGTCGTTCCTCCTTTTGCCGGGACCCTGCACGGAACGAGGCGAAGCCGCGACCCGAATGGCCCAGACCTCGAGTTCGTGGGCGGCAACCTTCCGGCTCCGCCGCGGCGGATGCGGTTGGCGGCGGGCGGTCGCGACCGCCACGTCAAAGTCGTTTCAGGATCGCGTCCACTTTCTCGTCGAACGATCTCTGCCACTCGGGCGCCAGCAGGCAGTCGCAGTCCTCCTGGGCGAAACCGGGGTTGTTTCGCTGTTGCTCCGTCGGGGCGTAGTAGATGTAGCCATTGGTGCAGCCGGCCACGAACGTGAACGGCCAGGGGGACCGCCTCTTGATCCCCAGGCCGATCTCCACGCTCAACTCGCCGGGAAAGGCGACCAAGACGAAGTCGCCCAACCGGAGGCCCACCACCTCCACGTCGAGGGTCGGGCTGCCCGCGGCCGCGTTTTGCGCCTGGTGCATCTTGAGCAATTCCAGGTTCGTGTTGAGCCTGGTGAGTTGCTCCATCGCATCGATGTTGCGGAGATAGGCCTCCAGGTTGGCCCGATTCTCGGCGTCCAGACGTTTCAAGTCCTCCCTGCCCAGCGCCTTCTCGTGCAAGTACCGATGGGAATCGTAGGAGGGGAACTCGCCAGACGCCTTGTGCTTCAGAAACAAAGACATGAACGTCTTGAAGTTCAGGCTGGTTCCCCGGAGCGACTCAACCAGTCGGGCCTGCTCGGCCTGCAAGGCGGCGATCCGCTTGTCGAAGTCGGCCGCCCGAGGAAGCGCCAGCGTCTCGTTGACCAAGCGCAGCTCGGGCTGGTCTTTCGTCTGGATTTGCCTTAAGGCCCGCATCGCGCTCAGGCCCAGCATGTTGCCCAGCGTCTCCGCGTCGCGGGGCTGGTGGACGTCCTTGTAGCGCACGGGGTTGATATCGCCCCCGCAGCCTTGGAGGAACAGGGCGATCACCCCCTCGCCGAGGTTTTCCTCGATGACCTTGGAGGCGAAACCGGGAAAATCGGCGGTGTTCCCTCCGCTGGGGACGCCTTGGATGGGGTGGCAGGCGAACGTGTAGACGGCGGCCAGCGGCTGGCCGTTCGCGCGATCGAGGCGCAACAGGCCAATGTCCGGATCGATCGGGCCGACGGCGGCCACGGCCTCGTCCGGCGGGAGCGCATAGGCATGGCGCACGTCCGCTTCGCGGCCGTCTTTGAGCTTGAGCCTGCGGTTCTCCATGATGCGGTCTTCGCGTCCGCGACCGGCGCCGGCGCGGACCGACGTCATCGCGCCCAGGGCCGCCCTCACCGCCTGGACCGTCCGCGACTCGACATCCGCGCACACCACCCCGTGGCAATGGCTGGCGTTGACGACCACGTTGCGCGGCGCGATGCCGAACTCGCGCTCCAGGCGGGCGCGGAGGTTGCTCAGGAACCCATCGCCGATGCGCCCTAGCCGCCCAATAGCGACCGCGTCCACGGTGATCAGCGCCACGGTCTTCGCGTCGTCCTTCAGGACCAGGGCCTTGACATAGAGGGGATCATGGACCGGTTTGGCCTCGCGATCCGTGATGTCGACCTTGGCCACGCCCGCGCGCAGTCCCGCCCCGCTGGCGCGCCCGCCAAGACCCAGCCCCAAGATCGCCGCGGCAACTGCCGCGAGGCAGGCCAGACGGACGGGGACGGGGCTGGCCGAAAACGACAACACTTCGCCGCGTCGGGCATTCATGGGCTTGCGTCTCCCTGGGGCCAGTGGGGCTTGGCGGGTAAACGTTCACGGGGACTGCCCCGCCGATCTTCGCGGCGAAGTCCGCGAAAGCTGCCCCGTCTGGCGGTACGGCCCGCGAACGGTTGCCGTCCCGCAGTATTCTCGCCCGCGATGGCGGATGGGGCAAGCGCCCGCCGGCGGGGCATTCGTCGATGGCGTTGCAAGCGGGAAAAAGCGAATCATAATGGTCCGAATGAGGCTTGACGCAAGGGCGCCGACCGGCGGGCGCACGCCTTGCGCTTGCGGGTCGGCTTCGGCCGTCTCGCCAACGCTTTTCAGCAACGCTCGGTCGCCGTGGGAGCATCGCGATGGCTGCCAGTCATGGGATCGCGGAACAAACCATGGTCGTCATCCTGGCGGCCGGCAAGGGGACGCGCATGGGCCGTCCCGACCTGGTCAAGGTCTGCTTCGAGATCGACGGCGTCCCGGCCATCAATCGGCAGATTGCCGTGTTCAAGCGCCAGCGGTTCGGACGCTTTCTGTTGGTGGTGGGCTCGATGGCGGATCAGGTGCTCCAGACCGTCACCCGAGACCATCCCGGCGTCCTTTACGTCCACCAGGAGCCGCAATGGGGCACCGGACACGCGGCGAAGATCGCGGCCGAAGCGCTCCAGGCGATCGGCTACGAGGGCTACGTGCTGGTGGCCATGGGCGACAAGTTCCTTGAAGAGGCGGCGCTGGAGGCCCTGGTCAGCGGCTATGTGCGGCAACGGGCCGACCTCGCCTTGCTGACCATCCCCAAGACCCCGGCCACCGAGGCTTCGGCGGGCCGGGTGTTCGTGGACGAGCAAGGACAGGCCCTCGACATCGTCGAGCGGGTGGATCTGGCCAGACAGATGATCGCCGACGACCTCCGCGAGATGCTGGCCGATCGGGACGCGCTCCGCGGATCCGACGTGAGGGCGGTCGTCGAGCGGCACCTCCCCCAGCCGAAGCGCCAACAAACGGCCGTTCCCGAACTCCTCGCGCTGAGTCCACCGGACGCCGCCGTGGACCGCCTCAAGCTCGAAAAAATCCTCCAGGCCGAGAAATACAACCTGGCGATCGGGGGAAAGCGGTATTCGGGCCGCGAGCTGGATCGCCTCTGCGCCGGCGTGAATCCCAGCCTGTATCTGATGCGGGCCGAGGTCTTTTATCAAGGCGTGGGGCGGATCCGCAACGACAACGCCCAGGGCGAATACTATATCACGGACATGATCCGGCTGTTGGCCGAACTTCGCGATCCCCACGGCAATCCGCGCTATCGCATCCGGGCGGTGCCGGTCGACGATCCCCATTGGGTCCAAGGGTTCAATTCGCCCGACGAACTCGTGGCCATCCAGGACTACGTGCGGCGCAAGAAGCTCGGCGAGTTGAGGACCGCGGCGGCCGACCACCGTCCGGCGCTTCCGCCCCAACAATACGCGACGGTGAGGCAATGGCTGGCCAGGATCGAGGCCCGGCGTCCCGTCCTCAGACGCTGGCTGCGAAAGGTCTACGGTCCCCATCCCGAACTCCACGAGCAGAAGTGCCGCGACCTGATCTCGGTCCTGGAGTGCTATGCCAGGCGGTTCGGGGCGGAGGAGAAGGTGTGCATCGTCCGCGCCCCCGGCCGGATCAACCTGATGGGCCGGCACGTGGACCACCGCGGCGGGATGACCAATTTTCTGGCCATCGACCGCGAGACGATCGCGGTGGTCGGGCGGCGCGACGACGGCGACGTGATGGCGGTCAACACCCAGCCCGGCAAGTTCAAACCCGTCCACTTCAACATCGCCGAGTTGATCGGCCGGTTCGCCTGGAACGACTGGGTGAACTTCGTCAACAGCGATTGGGTCCGCGACATGATCTACGTGAGCGCGGGGGACTGGGGCAACTACATCAAGGCGGCGACCTTGCGGCTCCAGCATCGGTATCAGGACGTCCGCGTCCGCGGCCTGAACATGGCCCTGACCGGCAACGTCCCCATGGCCGCCGGCCTCAGCTCCAGCTCGACGCTCGTGGTGGCCACGCTTCAAGCGGCCATCGCCCTGAACAACTTCGATTTGACCAGCCAGCAGTTCATCGACCTGTGCGGCGAGGGGGAGTGGTTCGTGGGTTCACGGGGCGGGTCGGGCGACCACGCGGCGATTTCGTTGGGCCAGCGGGGCAAGATCGCCCACGTCGGATACCTTCCCTTCCGCGTGGAAAAAATCTTCGACGCCCCGGCCGACTACCAGGTCCTCATCGCCAACAGCCACATCCAGGCGGCCAAGAGCGGATCGGCCCGCGACCAGTTCAACTCGCGGGTGGCCGCCTACAATTTGGGCCTCGCCCTGCTCAAGCAACGGTGTCCGCAGCTCCAAGGCGCGGTCGAGCACCTCCGCGACCTCGACCCGCAGAAACTCGGCTGCACGACCAGCGACATCTACCGCTGGCTGCTCAAGGTGCCCGAGACGATGACCCGCAAGGACTTCCGCGCCGTGCTCTCCAAGGAGCACCGCGAATTGATGGAGGCCAATTTCGCCACGCACGCCGAACCCGAGGCCTATCGGCCGCGCGGCGTGTTGCTGTTCGGCGTCTCGGAGATCCTCCGCAGCCGGATGTGCGTCAATCTGCTGGAATCCGGGCAGGTCGAGGCCTTCGGGCGATTGATGAAGATCAGCCACGACGGCGACCGGGTGAGCCGGCCCGACGCCGAGGGACGCTATCAGCCCATCGAGAACGATTGCAGCGACGCCTGCCTCCACCGGCTGATCGCCGACCTGGGCAGCGAGGAGCCGGATCGCGTGCTTCGGGCCCAGTTGTACATGCAGCCGGGGCTGTATGCTTGCAGCACGCCGGAGATCGACCAGATGGTCGATATTGCGTGCGGAGTGCCGGGCGTGGCGGGGGCGCAAATCGCGGGGGCGGGCCTGGGCGGCTGCATCATGGTCCTGGCCCACCACACCGCGGTTCCCGACGTGCGCCGCGCCCTGGCCCGCCACTACTACCGCCCTCGCGGCCTGGAACCGGCCGCCTTGCCCTGCATCACTGTGGAGGGCGCCGGTCTGGTCGAGGCTTGAGCCGGGCTCCGCCGCGTTCACGCCATGCGCCGGATGCCTCGCTCGACCGCATCGCAGATCCGATCCAGCTCGTCCAGCGCGATACTCAGCGGCGGCAGGATGACGATCACGTTGCCCAACGGACGCAACAGCACGCCTTCCCGCCGCGCGTGATCGCAGACCTGCCATCCGCGCTTCTCGGCCCAGGGAAACGGCTCCTTGGTGGCTGGGTCGCGGACCAGCTCGACCGCGCCGATCAATCCGCACTGGCGGCAATCGCCCACGTAAGGCAAGCGCCGGATGCGATCGAGGCGTTCGCCGAGGCGGGCGATTTTGGGGGGAAGACTGTCCAGCGTCTTCTCCTCGTCGAAGATGGCGAGCGTGGCCAGGGCGGCCGCCGCTCCCAAGGGATTGCCGCCGTAGGTGTGCCCGTGGAAAAACGTCTTCGACTCGGCGTAGGTGCCCAGGAAGGCCCGCCAGATTTCCTCCGTCGCCAACGTGGCGGCCAGCGGAAGATAGCCGCCGGTCAGGCCCTTGGCCAGGCACATCAAGTCGGGCGAGACGCCTTCGTGCTCGCAGGCGAACAAGCGGCCCGTGCGGCCCATGCCCACCGCCACTTCATCGGCGATGAGCAGCACGCCGTACCTCCGGGTCAGGTCGCGAACGCCGCGGAGGTATCCCGGCGGATGGACGATCATGCCGGCCGCGGCCTGGACGAGCGGCTCGATCACCATGGCCGCGATCCGCGCGTGGTGCTCGGCGAGGACTTGTTCGAGCTGGTCGAGGTAATAGGAAGCCGCGTTGTCTGGGGTCACGCCCGGCGGCCTGCGGTACAGATCGGGAGCGGGCACGCGGAGGCACTCGAACAACAGCGGCTTGAACATGGCGTGGAACCGCTCCACCCCGCCCACGCTCACGCTGCCCAGCGTGTCGCCGTGATAGGCCTCGCCCAATGCCAGGTAGCAAGTCTTGTTGGGCCGCGGGTCGTTCCGCTGGCGCCAATACTGGAAGGCCATCTTCAATGCCACTTCGACCGCCGTCGCCCCGTCGTCGGAGAAGAACACGTGCTCCAATCCCGGCGGGGCAAGGTCCACCAGGCGGCGGGCCAGGCGGATCGTCGTGGGATGCGACGCTCCCAAGAGCGTGACGTGGGCCACTTCGTCCAATTGGCGGCGGATCGCCGCGTCGATCCGCGGGTGGCGGTGGCCGTGGACGTTGCACCACAGGCTGCTCGTGCCGTCCAGATACTCGTTGCCGTCCAGATCGACCAGTCGGCAGCCCTCCCCGCGCACGAGAATCAGCGGTTCGTACTCCGCCATCTGCGTGAACGCGTGCCACACCACCCGGCGATCCCACTCTTTGAGCTGTTCCGCGGTGGGCTGTTCAGAAAGGGGCTCGGGCATGACTCCAGGGCCCAAACAGGAACGGAGCGGGCGAGGACGCAACCCAACGAGCCGTCGGATTGCCGCGGCGAAGGGGAGGGCGCGGAGCGGAGGAACCGTTGTGTACTCCGATCTTTAGTTGCCGCGCTGGCCGGGCGATCGTTCCCACCGACCGGTCGCGCCGCGGTGGATGATGCCTTTTCATCCTTGTGCGGAGTCCTCCTCCTTCCTGGGACTCTCCGTGCCCTCCCTATCGCCGTGGCGAGCCTTCCTCGGATCGCGTGCCCCAACTTTGTCGAAGACGGCAACCACCTCGACATTGTGACTATCGGCAGTCGCTGCGGGAATTAGCGATTTGTCCAAATGGGGCGGGAAAGAGGCTCCGTCTTGAGAGGCCAACGCATTTTTCCCAGTCACCCAACAGGCCAACTCGCCCTGACCTCATCGCCGCGGCTAGCCTGGATCGCCGCGGCCGCACTGCCCCCGACCACCGCCAGTTCCAGGCGCCCGCTGGACCCGATCAACGCGACGAGGGAGCCGGGCGGCGAATCCCCATAGGTCCGCGCTAGCCCGCTTGCCAGATGGCCGCGGCAAAAAATCCGCAGTTGGGCCCACTTGGCGGGCTCCGGAAGCTGGTCCACCCCGATGTCGGTAATCAGGTTGCCAAACGAATCGACCAACAGCACCGCCCCCTCGATCCGACCCGGTCCGCGACGCACCTCCGGCCAGTCCAACATGACCAGCCGTTCCATCGGCGATCCCAAATGGTCGGGATCCAGACCGAGGCTCAGGCGGGCGGCCACCGGGGCCAGAATGTCCCGCCCGTGGAACGTGGCCGAGACGGGGTGCAGCCAGTAGTCGGACTCCGTCAGACGCACAAGTTTCGCCGGCGCGGTGCGGCGGGCAAGGCGGCTCAAAAGCCCGTTGTCCGGGGCCAGGTAGCCTTGGCGGCCGATGCGGGCGAACACCAACGCCCGGTCCGTCCCTACGCCTGGATCCACCACGGCCACGTGCACCGTCCCGCCGGGAAACCGGTCGCAGACGTCCTCGAGGACCACGGCCGCGTAGCGGATATCCTGGGGGGGGACGGCATGGGTGATGTCGACCACCGTGGCCGCCGGGTTCAGCGACAGGATGACTCCTTTCATCGCCGCCACATACGGGCTGCCCGTCCCGAAATCCGTTGTCAACGTAATGATGGACATGGGTTCGATGACGGATGGGGGAATAAACGCCCAAGGACGAACGGCAACCGTTCACAGGCCGGGGCCTGGCGCGTTTTTTGCGGCCATTTCGCGCCGAAAAAATGCCCCTGTCTCACTCCAGGGGGACAGTCCCATTTTCGCGGACTTCGCCGCGAAAATCGGAACAGTCCCCGTGAACGGTTACGACGAACGACACTCACTCGGCGAGAGGGCGTCACGCGTTGCGGCGCGCTTCGTTCCCGCAACCTGATCCCTCATCCTTCGTCCTTCATCCCTTTCGCCAGCTCCAGACAAATCTCGCGGAATCGGTTGGGGTTGACGTTCGGGTTGCGTCGCTTGGCCTGGCCGATGAGCCAGCCAGCGGCCTTGAGGTTGCCTTCCTTCAGATCGGCCAGCACCTTGGCGTTCGACTGGAGCAATTCCCGGCCCAGGGCGACAAGCTCCGACTCGTCGACCTGCTGGATGCCCAGGGCGGCAATCGCCTCGTCGGCCGACGTGCCGGTGTCGATCATCAGGGCGAGCGCTTCGCGGGCCCGGCTCGTTGCGATCTCGCCGCCGGCGACCCTGGCCAGAAGCCGGGCCAGGGCGGCGGCCGAAACCGGGAACCGATCGATTCCGATCTGCCGCTCGTTGAGCGTGCGCAACACGTCCTGCTGGATCCAATTGCTGGCCATCTTGCCGTCGCCACAGCGCTCGGCCAGCTCGGTGTAGTAATCCACCAGAGCCCGGCCCTGGTTGACGATCACGTCGCTGTCGTACGGCGTGATCCCGTAGGTGATTTCGAGCCGGGAGCGGATCGCGGCGGGCAGTTCGCCGAGCGACTGGCGGATCCGCTCGATTTCTTCTTCCGAGACCGTGACGGGAACGAGGTCGGGGTCGGGGAAATACCGGTAGTCGCTCGATTCCTCCTTGGACCGCTGCGGCAAAGTGACGCCCTGGTCTTCGTCCCAACCGCGGGTCGATTTCGGCGCCTCGCCCCACCGCTTGCCCGTTTCGCGCCACTGGCGGTACTGGCGTTCGGCCTCGTAGGCCAGCGCCCGCTCCACCGCGCGGAAGCTGTTCATGTTCTTGACTTCCACGATCGGCGTGGCCACCTTGCCCTCGGGCGTCGGGATGTGCAAGTTGACGTTGGCGTCGACCCGCAGGCTCCCCTCCTGCATGTTGCAATCCGACACGCCAAGGTAGTTCAGCAGCAGCTTCAGTTCGGTCAGATACGCCTTGGCCTCGGCGGGCGA
>Ga0073932_1003086_pt1 | contig 23432 bp, 14 predicted proteins | sample DewCreD2012metaG_FD_76967 | JGI IMG/M metagenome (GOLD analysis project Ga0073932, IMG submission 76967) | Hot spring sediment bacterial and archeal communities from British Columbia, Canada, to study Microbial Dark Matter (Phase II) - Dewar... ...
AACGCCCTCGGCCAGGCGCACGCCCCGGCGGAGCTCGGCAAGGACCTCGCGCGTGGGCCGGCCGGCAACCAGAACGCGGTATCGTTTCTCGACGCCGTATCGGGGATGGGTGAGCCGGTTGGCCAGCTCGCCGTCGTTGGTCAAAAGGATCAGGCCCTCGCTGTGGAGATCGAGGCGGCCGACCGGGAACAGCCGCAAATCAGGCAAAGGCACCAGGTCGACGACCCGCGTCCGCCCCGAGGGATCGCGGCTGGTGGAGACCACGCCCGCCGGTTTGTAGACCGCGAACGTGGCCCGCTCCGGCCGCGGCAAAGGCGTGCCGTCCACGCGGATTTGCTGGCGCGCGGGATCGACTTTCGTGCCCAGTTTGGTCACCACCTTGCGATCGACTTCGACGCGGCCCATCTGGATCAGTTCCTCGCATTGCCGCCGGCTGCCGAGTCCCGCCGCGGCCAGGACCTTGTGGAGGCGCTGCGAGGCGTCCTTGGAGCCGGGCGCAGGGGCGCCGCCTTGCGCTTTGCCGCCGAGCGCGCCGCTGGATTCGGTTCGCTGCGCCGCCCGCGGCCTATTGCTTCCTCGATGCCGTTGGGATTGGCCTCGGGAACGAAGACCGTCCTTCTGGGCCCTGCGTGGGTTCATGGGTTCCTCAAATCGCGGAGTGTGCTGGGGCACCGTTCCCAGGCCGGGAACTGGCTCGTTTTTCGGGCCGTTTCGCGCCCAAAAATGCGTCTGTCCCCTGGCCGGCCAGGGATTGTCCCCCTTTTCGCCGACTTCGCCGCGAAAATCGGGACGTCCCTCGGAACGGTTGCACGCCGGCGGGCCCCTAAATCACCGCCAGCACGCCGCGGACGTAGCCAACGGACTCGGCCAGGCCGGCCAGCGGATCGTTTTCATCCTTCTCGTGCTCGAACGAGACGACGCCGCGGTACTGAATCTCGACCAGTGCGCGAAGGAAGGCCGGGATGTCGATGACGCCGCGGCCGACCTCGACCGTTTGCCCCTTGGCCGACGCGGCCGAAACGTCCTTGATGTGCACGTCGAGGATCCGTTCTGCGTATTTCCTGGTCGATTCGATTGGATCAGCGCCGATGCGGAGCGTGTGCCCGATGTCGATGCAGATGCCAATCCGCTTGTCCAACTCGCGGACCTTTTCGTAGATGCTTTGCGGCGTGGGATAAACCTTGTCGCCCGGCCCATGGTTGTGGATCGCCACCTGGAGATCATACTCGCGGACCCGCTGCTCGACCAGCGGCAGCAACTCCGGCTTGGGCGCGGCCACAATGGTTTTCATTCCCGCGGTCTTGGCGTAGTTGAACGCCTGGTCCACCTCGGCCGGTTGGTTCATCGACACCACGCCGCAGCCGTAGAGCACGATGCCCGCCGCCTTCACTTTGGCCGCCGCCGCGGCGATTTCCTCGGGCTTGGCGTCCAGGGGCAGATGGAACGATTTGAGGCAAAGGTACTTCAAGTCGACTCGCCGGGTCATGGCGAGGGTCTGCTCCAGCGAGAACTTGCGAAGCGTGTACGATGCAAGTCCAAGCTGGAACGGCCGCTTGGCGGGCGGCTTGCGCGTGCCTGGCGCCGCGGTCGCCGGTTGCTCGCCCGCGACCGCGCCATGGGCCGCCATCGCGGCCGCGGCGGCCAGGAATCCGCGCCTCCCCGTGCGTGTCTCTGGAATCCATGCGCTTCTCTTCATGGTCATGAATGGGGGCCCTCATCGCGGTAAGGAACGTGCTTCGTGCCTCAAGGGTACTCGAACCGCCGCGTCGTCCGCAAGATGGGGTAGCGATACGGCCCGCGTCGCGGATAATGAGGGCTGGGCCGATGGCGACACGCCGCCAGCGGCAGGCCCCTTCCGGCCAGCTCGTCGGACGAGAATCGGTTGGCCGGCCCAAACTTGAGGAAACACGAATGGACGAACGGGAAATCGAACGGGCCGTGGTAGCATGGGTCCGGCGGCCGAACTACCGGCCCGTCAAACCGCGGGTGCTTGCCCAACAGTTGAATGTGCCGAAATCGGCGTGGGCCGAGGTCAAGAAGGCGATCAAGCGGCTGGTCGCCCGGGGAGAAATCGCCTACGGCTCCAACCATCTGGTCCAGGCCGCCCTGCCCGGCAAGCCTTCGAGCAACCGGATCATCGGCGTCTTCCGGCGAGCGGAGGGGGGATTTGGGTTCGTTCGCCCGCGCGGCGCCGCCACCAGCGAAACCGAGGTGCGCGACATCTTCATTCCCGAGGACAAGGCCGGCGACGCCTCGACCGGCGACGTGGTCGCGGTGCGCTTGGTGCGTCACGGGGGGCGACCGCTGCCCGGACCCAGGGGGGAAATCGTCGAAATCATCGAGCGCCAGACGCGGCGCTTCGTGGGCACGTATTTCGAATACCGGGGAACAGGGCAGGTGCAGATCGACGGGCCGCTGTTCACCAAGCCCGTTTCCGTCGGCGATCCCGGCGCCCACGGCGTCCAGGTCAACGACAAGGTCGTGGTCGAAATGATCCGCTTCCCCTCCCAGTGGCAGCGGGGCGAAGGGGTGATCGTCGAGGTGCTTGGGCCTCGCGGGAAGCCGGGCGTGGACACGCTTTCGATCATCCGCGAGTTCAACCTGCGGGAAGAGTTTGCCGAGGACGCGCTGGAAAACGCCCGCCAGCAGGCCGCGGCGTTCGACGCCTCGATCCCGCCCGACCGGCTCGACGCCACCGGCGAAACCACCATCACCATCGACCCCGAGGACGCCCGAGACTTCGACGACGCTGTCTCGCTCGTGCGTCTGGACAACGGGCATTGGCGATTGGGGGTGCACATCGCCGACGTGGCGCATTTCGTCCGTCCTCGCTCGCCCCTGGACCGCGAGGCCCGCGATCGGGCCACCAGCGTCTACCTGCCCGATCGGGTCATCCCCATGTTGCCCGAGCTGATTTCCAACGGCCTGGCCAGCCTTCAGCCCGGCAAGGTCCGTTACACGAAAACCGCGTTCATGGAATTCACAGCGGAAGGGCTTCGGGTGGGGAGCCAACTGTTCCGCTCGGCGATCCGCAGCCGCCAGCGATTGACCTATGAACAAGTGGACGCGTATTTCCAATCGCCCGGTCGCTGGCGGCGGCGGCTGGGGGCCGAGGTCTGCGATCTGTTGGATCGGATGCGCCAGCTCGCCGCCGTCCTGCGCCAGCGCCGCATGGCCCGCGGCGCGCTCGAACTCGTCATGCCGGAAGTGAAGGTCGTCCTTGACAAGCATGGGCGAGTTTCCGGGGCGGAACTCCGCAAGAACACGGAAAGCCACCAAATCATTGAGGAATTCATGCTCGCCGCCAACGAGGCGGTGGCCGAGACGCTTCGCGACTGGGGGGCCCCGTTCCTGCGCCGGATCCACCTGGCCCCCGTGGCCCGCAAGCTGCGCGACTTGGCCGAGTTCGTCGCCGAATTGGGCCTGCCCTCTCGGGACTTGGACGGACGGCCCGGCTTACAACGCCTGCTGCAAAGCGTGGCCGGCCGGCCGGAGGAGCACGCGGTCAACTATGCCGTGCTCCGGTCGCTTCCCCGCGCCGTGTACAGCCCCAAGGAAGAGGGCCATTTCGCCCTGGCCAGCGGGTGCTACTGCCACTTCACGTCGCCGATCCGGCGATACCCCGATCTGACGATCCACCGGCTCGTGGACGCTTTCCTCGCCGGCGCAAGGCCGCGGAGCGACTTCGATGAACTCGTCGTCATCGGCGAGCACTGCTCGGAACGGGAACAACGGGCCGACGCGGCCGAACGCGAGTTGACCAAGGTCAAGCTCCTGGCCTATCTCAGCGGCCGGATCGGCGAAGAAATGGACGCGGTGATCACGGGCGTGGAACCGTTCGGCTGTTTCGCCCAAGGCGTCGATCTGCCCGCCGAGGGACTGATCCACGTCGATTCCCTGATCGACGATTATTACCGCTTCGACCGGACCACCCATACGCTGGCGGGCCGCCGATCGGGCAACACCTTTCGGTTGGGCGACCTGGTGCGCGTGGCCGTGGCGCGGGTGGACCTGGAACGGCGCGAACTCGATTTCCGTCTGGTGGGCCGGCGGCAGCACCCGGCTTCGCTGGCCGATCAAGACAAACCCGCTGGGGCGAAAGCGGAGAGATGCCGCCCGAAAGATGGGGACGATTCCCGATCGCCGCAGGGATCTCCGGGCGTCGAAAGGGGGCGTCCCCGCCGCCGGAAGGGCCTAAAGTGACGTGTTTGGCATCGTTTCCCCCTGATTTGGGAATGACGCGGCAGGCTGGATTCGTTATCTATTCCTCCTGGTTGTCGTCGCTGGGAACGGAGCCTCCCCATGCCGGTCGATCGTTCCTGTCCGATCTGCGCTACCCGGGAATTTCACGCGATTGCGTATCACGGCCGCGCGCGGTTGCCGCTGAAGCCGGTCGTTTGCAAGACCTGCGGGCTGGTGTTCATTCATCCGATGTACACCAACGCGGAAAAGGACACGGCGGCGCCGAGCCCACGGGCGCTGCACCGGCCCGTGCGTTTTGGCCGACCGATCCAGCGCGCCCACCAGCGGGAACTTCGCAAGGCCCGCCGGTTTGTTCAATTCATCCAGCCCCACCTCAAGCCGGGCGATCAGGTCTTGGACATCGGCTGCGGCGACGGGGCCTTGGTGCGGGTGCTCCAGGAGTTCGGGGCCGTTCCCACGGGCGTCGATTTGGATCCCGACGGGGCGCGATTCATTGAAAAGACCTTTGGGATTCCCGTGGTGGTCTCGTCGTTCGAAAGCGCGCCGCTGGACGAGGGGCGTTTCGACGCGGTGGTGGCCACGCACGTGATCGAACACTTCTTCGAGCCGGTCGAGGCCATGCAGCGGATGCGCCGCCTGCTGAAGCCCGGGGGCCTTCTGGCGCTGGAGGCCCCGAACATCTTGCGGCCCAAGGTGGGCTTCCGCAGGCTGTTCAGCGTGCCGCACAATTATTACTTTTCGCCCCGGACGCTGTGCGTGGCGATGCAGCGGGCGGGGTTTGCGGCCGTCGCCGTGCGCGAATACCACCGCGACAGCTTCATCGTGGCCGCTCGCGCGACTGCCCGCCGCGACGAGATTCCGCAGTGGTCGGGCGACGACTGGCGGGAAGTCGCGCGGTCGATTTCCGGCCACGACTTCCGCTACAAGGCCAGCCTGCAATTCGTTTGGCGCAAAATCCCGTGGCTGAAGCACGCGATCATGTACCGCGTGCACCGCGATCTGGCCGGCGAGAGCCTCGCGCGGTGGCTCAATCGGGCGGCCTAGCGAGCGTCGGGCGCCCGGCCGCGCGTCGCTCAGTCCCAGCTCTTCCCGTTCTTCCTCGTCCCGCAGAGCGACACCTTGATGCCCATGGCGTCGGCCATGGCGGCCTTGGCCAACAGGGCGGCGTCGGCCTCCTTGGCGCTGTTGGCGTAGGCGACCTGGATGTGATTGGCCTTGTGCTTGGCCATGAACTGATCGCGCGAAACGCCGTACAGCACCGCGTGCATGATGGGCCACTGCGGGGTGGTCTCGTTCCATCGCCGTTCGGTTTCCTCCCTGGGCAGCTCGACCACCCCCGCGCGGCCGAGGTCCATCTTGATCTCGTCTTTCTCCACGTAGATTCGCGACCAGACGATCTCGCCCGGCTTGGAAATCCCCTTCAGCGTGCCGCCGCCGAGTCGGAAGTACATTTCGGGCTGGCGTTCGCTGGAGGCGCCTTTCCAGCCGTCGATGAAGTGGGCGGGCGGGGCCGAGCCGCTGATCAGAAACACCCAGACGTAATCCGGCACCGTGCCCGAACGGTCGATATCGCCCCACCGCACGTCGTGCAGCGTGTTCTCCACCGGCTGGCCCATGCACGCATGGAGGCGATACGTCATCAGGCCGTCCAGCCCGGCGCACTCGTCCACCTCGTTGAAGTGCGGCAGCGGCTGGCCGTCGTAGAGGACGCGCTGGCCGTCGCGGCTGGTGACCGGCGGGCGGTCGCTGTTGTTGAGCGTGCCCTCCACAAGGTCGCTGGCCGGCAAAAGGTCTTTCAGGCCTTGCTGGTATTGAATCCCGATCGTGTGGCAGCCGAAGTCGTCGGCGATCCGCACCGCGGCAATGTACATCTTGCACTGCTGGAGGACCTGGTCCTCGGTAAGGTCCTTCTGCGGGTCCGGCCCCAGCATGAATTTCAGGCCGCGATCCACCATCCACTGCTTGACGGCCCGGGCCTCCTCGTCGCTCACTTGGGTGGTCTCGTAATAGAGGGCCGACTGGCTGAGCCGCTCCTTGTAGACGCCCATGGGATTGAGCAATTCGTCGGGGATGATGGCGTTGTACATGCCCATGCACCCCTCGTCGAAGATCCCCATGATGGCCTTCTGGCGGCGGAGTTGCGCGGCCAGGGCCTCGCCCAGGCGGCGTTCGGCGGAAGGAACCTTCACTTTCTTGAAGGGAACCACGTGGTCGGTCTTGTGCTTCACCTCACCTTTGCTCAGCCACTTGCGCAACAGTTTGCGGAACCCTTCGTCGGCGAAATCCTCGGCCCAAAGCGTCGAATACTTCTTGCCGGCCTTGGTGAGCGACCCATTCAGGTTGAGCATCCCCACCAGCCCCGGCCAGGTGCCCGACCAGTTGGCCACGGTCAGGATCGGCCCCTTGTGGCTCAACAACCCGGCGAGGACGTGGTGCGAGTATTGCCAGACCGCCTCGGCGACGATCAGCGGGGCCGACGGGTCGATGCCCGCGAAAACACACATCCCTTCTTTCTGCGACGCGATGAAGCCGTGTTGCTCGTCCGGTTTGAACGGATGCGCACGGACGAGTTCGTACCCAGCATCCGCCACCGCCAGCGACAGGGCATCCTCCATTTCCTTTTGGGCAGGCCAGCATTTCTGATTGGCCGACAAACGCAAGTCGCCGCTGGCAACCAACAAGACTTGCCGTTTCTTGACCTTGGGGGGTTTGGAAAGCGAGGGAATCTGGTAACCGGGCATTGTCATGATCTCCTTCCGTTGGGTCGCACACGCTGCAAGCCCCCATCATATCCCGACCGCCCGCTTGAGAGTAGTGCCGAAGAAACGCCCCGCGCAGCCCAGGGACGTCACCTCCGCAAGCCGCCTGGTTCCGTGAGCCAAGTCTTCGTCGGATGCCGCCGCCGCATGACGCTATGCCCGATCAATCGACGGATCGCCGGTCTTCTTGGGATCGGCGGCGTCCTCATTATTTCTCGCAAAATGCCAATGGATTGTTGGCAACATGAAACCAACCCCTCCATTCATTGGGGGAGTCATGCCCACCCATAGACGCAAATGGCTCGCTGATTGGGCGCGAAAGGCGGCTCAGGTCTTGACGATGAGCGTCTCTGTCTGCCGTCGGCTCAAGGCGTGCCAAGGGCTTCGCCCGTCGCGCGTCCCCGGTGCGCTTTTCGCCGCGACGGCGTCCTGCCCGCGCCGCCGTCTTGGAAACCGCCGCCTCGTTCACTTCGCCAAAGTGCCGCCCGATGGCGGCCACGGGCAATCGCACTCCGTGCGGGCCGGATCCATTGCGGCCAAGACTGGACATCGGGTCAGGTCTTGACCTTGACCACTGATTCTTCGGAGCGTGAACCCGCGGAGAGAAAGTCAAACGTCGAGACCTGACGCCGGTCTCGCAGACCCCGGACCCACGCGGCATCGTGAGGAGGGCCTGCCGGTGGGCGGTGGAGTCGATGTGCAAGACGCTGGTGGTCGGGCGGTGCGAAGAAGCCGGGATGCGGATTTGGGCCCGCTGCAAAGCGGAAGCGGTGCTGCGGCTTCGCGCCGCGCAGTGGGTCGGCGACTTCGGCCCCCTGGGGGATGCCCGCCTTCGCCTGGCCGCCTGGACCCGCCGCGAATCTTCGAGCGCACGCCAGCCTCAGGTCATCTTGACGGTCTTGAAGCGGCGGTGGTAGATTGGGGGGGCTCGGTGCAGACGTCGGAACGGGGCATGGACTCCACGCAAGGGAGGGCGGTCGGATGTTGAAGACGTTGGGCATGGTCGAGGCCTGCTTTCGGTCGCCCGCGGCCCGGGCCAGGGCCTGTCGCAGACTGGGCGACCAATCCGTTTTGGAATGGGTGGTTCGCCGCGCCACGGATTGCCTGCAACTGAGCGGGGTGATCGTCGTGGTGTTCGAGTCGGATCGCCGGGCGTTGTCCCATCTCGTGCCTTCCGATGTGCCGATCTATGCGGCCCGGCAGCCCGACCTGCTGGGCTGCCTGGCCGCGGCCCTGGCCGAATACCCCGCCGAGGCCGCGGTGCGCATCGGCGCCGCGTGTCCGTTTGTGGATCCGCTGTTGATCGATCGGCTGGTGACCGCCGCCGAAAAGCACGGCCCCGCCGATTATGTCGGCTACCGCTCGCGCGACGGGCGTCCGGCGATTCTTTCGCCGGCGGGCGTGTATGCGGAGTGGTTTCGGAGCGAGGCCCTGCGCCGCGCCGCCCACCGCGCCAGCGACCCGCTCGATCGCGAGCAGCCAACGCGCTATCTCTACTCCCATCCCGAGAAATTCCGCATTCACCTCCTTCCCATCCCCGAGCAAATCGACCGCGAGGACGTCCGCCTTCGCATCGACCTGGAGGAGGACTTCGACCACGCGGTGGCCATTGTGGAGGCCTTGGGGCACGAAGTGGACTATCACCGGATCGCCAATCTCTTGCATCACCAGCCCGCCTTGCGCAGCCGCATGGCCGCGATCAACCGCGCCGCCGCGGCAGAGACGTGAGGAAGGGGGCCCGCGTTCCTTGATTGCCGGTCCGGTGGGGACCGTTGACGGTCCGGGGACGGGCTGGTACTCGGGGGCATTTCGGACCGAAAAATGCGCCTCTCCCCGTGCCAGCCGAGGGGACGGTCGCCGTGGCCCGTGATGGCCGCTTCGGGCCCGCGGCCGGCAGCGACCGGATCGCGAGTTGGCTGTTCCGCGACCGCCTCGCAACGCGGGGCACGCCGCGCTTCGTGCGCACATCGTCCGTCGTTTCCCGCCCTCTTGATTCCCACCCCCCCATCCTTCATCATGCAGCGTTCAAGGTTTATCTTGGATCTAAGCCGGGGGGCGTGCGATGCCGAAGACGGTCGCGCTTCTGGGGTCGCTCGACACCAAGGGCGTCGAGTATGGCTTCGTCAAGCAGTGCATTGAATCGAGGGGCCTTCGCACGTTGGTGATCGACACAGGCGTGCTTGGCCCGCCGCGGATCGCGGCCGACGTGCCCCGGGAAGCGGTGGCGGCGGCCGGCGGGGCGAACCTGGCCGATCTCGTGGCCCGGCAAGACCGCGGCGAGGCCGTGGCCGCCATGGCCCGCGGCGCGGCCGCCCTGGTGGCCAGGCTGTACTCCGAGAAGCGTTTCGACGGCATCTTGGCCTTGGGGGGCGGCGGCGGGACCTCGGTCGCCTGCGCGGCCATGCGCGGCTTGCCGCTGGGCGTGCCCAAGGTCATGGTCTCCACGGTGGCCGGCGGCGATGTGTCGAGCTACGTCGGCGTCAAGGACATCGTGATGATCCCGAGCATCGTCGACGTGGCCGGAATCAACCGCATCAGCCGCGGGGTGTTCGCGCGCGCGGCCGGGGCCATCTGCGGGATGCTCGAGGCCGACATCCCGCCGGGCGAGGACAGGCCGCTCGTGGCGGCCTCGATGTTCGGCAACACCACCCCCTGCGTCGAAAACGCCAAGGCGATCCTCGAGGCAGCCGGCTACGAGGTCCTCGTCTTCCACGCCACCGGGGCCGGCGGGCGAACCATGGAGAGCCTCGTCGAGGCGGGGGTCATCGCCGGCGTACTCGACGTGACCACGACGGAATGGGCCGACGAGCTGGTCGGGGGCGTGTTCACCGCGGGGCCTGCGCGATTGGAGGCCGCCGCGCGCTGCGGCGTCCCCGCGGTCGTCACCCCGGCGTGCCTCGACATGGTCAACTTTTGGGCCCCCTCGACGATTCCCGAAAAATTCCGAGGGCGGCGGTTTTACCAGCACAATCCCGACATCACCCTCATGCGCACCACGCCCGAGGAGTGCGCGCTTCTCGGCCAAATCGTGGCCGAGAAACTCAACCTCAGCAGGGGCCCCGTGGCTGTGCTGATCCCGCTCCGCGGCTGGAGCATGATCGACGCGCCCGGCGGACCGTTCTGGTGGCCCGAAGCCGATCAGGCGTTCGCCGAAGCCTTGAAGGCGGCCCTGCGGCCGGACGTGGCGATCGTGGAGATCAACGCCAACGTGAACGATCCCGAATTCGCCCGCCGATGCGCGGAAACCCTGCTGGAAATGATGCAGACCGAAAGATGAGCGACCATCCCAAGGGAGGAGCTTCCATGGCCGAGACGCGAGCCCAAATCCTTCAACGGTTCAACCACAAGATCGCCCAGGGCCAGCCGATCATCGGCGGGGGGGCGGGCACCGGCATCAGCGCCAAGTTCGAGGAGGCGGGGGGCATCGATCTGATCGTGATCTACAATTCCGGCCGGTTCCGGATGGCCGGGCATGGCTCCCTGGCCGGCCTGTTGCCCTACGGGGACGCCAACAAGATCGTCATGGAAATGGCCAACGAGGTCCTGCCCGTCGTCAAGCACACGCCCGTCCTGGCCGGCGTGTGCGGCACCGATCCTATGCGGCGCATGGAACGCTTCCTCCGCGAAGTCAAGGACATCGGGTTCGCCGGCGTGCAAAACTTCCCCACCGTCGGCCTGTTCGACGGCGTGATGCGGGTGAACCTGGAAGAGACGGGCATGGGCTACGGACGCGAGGTCGAAATGATCCGCCTCGCCCGCGAAATGGACCTCCTGACCACCCCCTATGTCTTCAACCCCGACGAAGCGGTTCAGATGGCCGAGGCGGGGGCCGACATCCTCGTGGCCCACATGGGGCTGACCACCTCCGGTTCGATCGGGGCAAAGACGGCCAAGACGCTCGATCAATGCGTGGCCTTGATCGACGAAATCGCCAAGGCCGCCCGGAAAATCCGCAGCGAGATCATCCTGCTTTGCCACGGCGGCCCGATCGCCGAGCCGGAAGACGCCGCCTATGTCCTCAAGCACTGCCCCGCGGTCGACGGTTTCTACGGGGCCAGCTCCATGGAACGACTGCCCACCGAACGCGCCATCCGCGAGCAGACTGAGCGGTTCACCCGCATCCGGCGTTAGGACCGCTTCGAGGGCCCGACTCGGCAATTCGATGGCCCCTTGACGGGTTGGCGACCAACCGCCTGGCCCGAAATAGGGCGAAGCCGTCGACGAAGATAGTCCCCTTCGCCGGTACTACCCACGATGATCACCAGACGCCGACATGTGGCTTGGTAGCCGTTGACGAAGATAGTCCCCTTCGCCGGTACGGCTTGCGCACGGCTACACGATGGCGGCAGTCCCCCTCGGCAATGCCCAATCCGGGCGAGCTTCATCGCGGTGAAGGGCGACGGCCCCGTCTCGGGATAGGCTCTACAGCGTCTTCTGCCCGCCGACTCGCACCAGGCTTCCGCCTCCCTTGGACAAGGACAACTCGACGCGGTTGCCGGAGCCGGGGGACCACGTGCCGCGCCCAGCGTCAAAGACTTCGAGATTTCCCGGGCCCACCAGGGTTGCTGCTGCGGGCGCCCCGTAGTCCATGTTGACGACCAATACGTGCGTCGGCTTCTCCGCGGGCCCGAAGAGGCCCAAGAGAATCCCCTTCACCCGTTCCAGCTTTTTCTGCGGCATGGGCGGGATGGGCGGATCGAGGCGGAACGGAAGGTCCTTCGGCGGCGGCTCCGCGCCCGGCGGCGTCATCCCGCAGTGATAGACTCCCAGCGACCGCAGCGGCTGAAGTTCCTTCGCAATCGCCACGAACTCGCGGTTGAGCGTCTTCAGGGCGTGGTAGATCGGCGTCGGCGTGCCGTCGGGCAGGGCGATGCCGCCGGTATGGCCCGGATGGCAGTAGACATAGTACGAGATTCCTTGGGCGCCATAGGCGAGCGTCGAATAGACGAGGTACCGCATTTCGTCGGCCGTCGGCACGCGCATCGACGGCGTCCACGTGCAGGCCTGGACGATTTGCAGGAACGGAACGTTCGCCTGCTGGCACGCCTGGCGGATCAGTGCCAGGTTGAGGAAGTACTGGTCGTTGTCGCCCGCCACGGCAAACTGGTAGTGGTCCCAACTCACCAGCGACGGCTTGACGATTTCCAGATACTGCCGGAGGTGCTCGCGGTACGCCGTGACGGTGTCGCCTTGCGTGCCGAGTTGCTGGTTGTTGGCGTAGGTGGGAAAGAGATTCACGTAGGCCATGTGGGCCGGGTCGCGCTCGCGGAGGTACGCGAAGAGCTTGCCCAGGGCCGGAAACGCCCCGGCGCTCGGCTCGTCGGTGATGAAATAGCAGTAGAGCGCCGGATGGTTCCTCACCCGGGCGATCAGGGCGTCGAGCTTCTCGCGCTGGGCGGGCTGGTCGAGGGCGGCGGGCGAGAGGAGCCCGTCGGTCAACATGGCCCGTAGACCGTGCCGCTGCGCCACGTCCAACTGCTGCTCGGAGCACCACACGAGGTTGAAACCGCCTTCGGCCATTTGCCTGGCGACGGCATCGGTGAGCGGGGGGCCGGCCCAATAGGTGACGATCGGCGTGCCGACCTTCCAGGCCGACTCGCTCGGGGCAGACACGAGGCGAATCCTTGCCCTCGTTTCCACGCTTCGCGTGGCGGGAAGTGCGTTCCCGCGCCGAGCGTGGGAACCAGAAGGGGCGTACGGCCGGTAGAGCTTGCCTTCCCACGTCGCGTCGACCGGGGGCGACTCGGGCTTGCCGTCCTGCCGCACCCAGACGATCATCTCGCCCGGCTGGCGATGGTCCCAAGCGTAATACGGGATCGCCGTCACGGTGCGGCCGTCGCGGTCCTGGGCCCGGACGACGGTCACGCCGCCGAGCAGGTCGGGTTTGTGCTCGACGGTGAACTTGGGCTCTCTCGCTAGCACGAGGTCTTTGACCGGCCCGCCGTTGTCGACCTGCTCGAAGCAGTAGACGATCGGGCCCCGCTGGATCGCCACGCGGCCCGCGTCGGCCTTGACCAGCGGGTGGGCCTCGATGCGTTGGACCGGCATCGGCAGGTTGAGTTCGACCACGTCGCCGCGCTGCCAGGCGCGGTGCAGCCGGGCGTAGCCCTTGTGCATTTCAAGCTTCTGGACCGGCTGACCGTTCACGGCGATCGTGGCCCCTTCGCACCATGCGGGAATGCGCACGGCGAGGTCGAACTCGGCGGCTTGCTCGGGCTCGACGCGGATGGTCACTTTGCCATCCCACGGATATTGGGTCTCCTGGGCCAGCTTCACCTTCCTTGGCCCACGCGCAACGGTCGCCGTGCCGGTGGCGTAGAGATTCACCGCGATCCCTGCGTCGTTCTGGGCGTAGACGTAGCCGGGGATCGACGGAACGAACCGAACCACGTTGCTCGGGCAGCACGCGCAGCCGAAGAACGGTTGGCGGTGGTGTTTGCCCGCCGAGGCCAGGGGGTTGACGTAGAAGAAGTGCTCGCCGTCCAGGGCGATTCCAGAGAGAATGCCGTTGTAAATCGCCCGTTCCAGAACGTCCGCGTATTGGGCATCGGCGTGAAGCTGGTTGAGCCGATGGGCCCAAAAGGCCAGCCCGATGGCGGCGCAGGTCTCGCAGTACGCCGTGTCGTTGGGCAGTTCATAGGCTTCGCCGAAGGCCTCGCCCTCGTGCCGCGCGCCGATCCCGGCGGTGATGTACATCTTGCGGTGGACCACGTCGTTCCAGATGGACCGCATGGTTTCGATGAAGCCCGCGTCGCCCGTGTAGGACGCCATGTCGGCCACGGCCGTGTAAAGATACATCGCCCGGACGGCGTGGCCGACGATTTCGCGCTGTTGACGGACCGGGATGTGGTCCTGCGCGTAGGGGCCGAAGAGCCTGGCCCGCTTCGACTTGTCGCCGCGGAGGTCGAGGAAGAACTCGGCGAGCTTGAGATAGCGGACCTCGCCGGTGGCCTGATAGAGCTTCACCAGAGCCAACTCGATCTCCTCGTGGCCGCAGACTTCGTGCCGCTTGCCGGGCCCGAAGGTCGCGTCCAGGTGATCGGCCAGCTTAATGGCCACGTTCAAGAATGTCTTCTTTCCCGTGGCTTGGTAGTGGGCCACGGCCCCTTCGATCAAGTGGCCGCCGCAATAAAGCTCGTGCTTGACGGCGAAGTCGGTCCACTTCTTGTCGGGTTCGGCCAGCGTGAAGTAGGTGTTGATGTAGCCGTCGGGCTGCTGGGCCGCGGCGATCTTGGCGATCACCTCGTCGGCTTTCTTCTCCAGCTCCGGATCGCGCTGGTCGGCCAAAGCGTAGGAAGCCCCTTCGAGCACCTTGTAGACGTCGGAGTCGTTGAAGAAGATCCCCTCGAACTTGCCCGGCATGAGCCCGGCGGCCTTGGCGAAGTTGCTGATCCGGCCGGTCTCTTCGCACCACTTGAAGTTGTGCGGCAGGGATTTCTCGCGGTTGGTGCGGATCCGCGGGGCCCAAAACGCGTCGGAAAGCTTTACTTCGGTGAACGGCACGGCGGCGAGCAAACGATGCGCGGGCGCGTGCGTCTCGGCGGCGCCGGCGACGCCGGGCGCCAACAGAATCCCCAACACGACCCATCGGTCCAGACTCACGGCATTCCTCCTCTCAGGGCGACGATCTTGGCAAGTGTTCACGACATGGCTTGGGGGGCCACGGCCCGTCCGGGCCGAAATCAACCACGATGACGGACGCGACTCCATCGCGCGGGAACGCGACGGAGGGAGTCCCTCCGCCATGAGGGCGCAAGGGACGGTCTTGGAGCGACCTCGCCTCTCCCAGGGGCAGGGGCTCCGTGAACGGTGACCGATCGTGGAGCCCCGCCCGCCTCACGACGCCAGGCCGCTGGTGTCGAACTCGAACTTCACCGCGGCCCGCATCATTTCCTCCCACGTGACTTCCGTCCTCGCATACGCGGCGCTCCGGCCCAGGATCGTGGTCAAATTGCTTCGGACGCTCGGGGCCACGGTGGGATTGGAGCAGTCGCCCTTGAGGATGCTTTCGCGGAAATCGGCGATGTTGCGGACCGCGCCGTCGGTGTAAATGTGGGGGCTTTTGCCGCCCTTGTAGGATTTTTCGCCGCGAATGAAGCAGGGGCCGCCGTAGTGGGTTTCGATCATGCCCTGCGGGCCGAACATGCGGCAGCCGATGTCGTCGTAACCGGTGCCGTATTGCTTCGAGGCGAAGGTGAGCATCACGCCCTTGGGGAACCAGAAAATGACGGAGAAATGGTCGTGGCAATCCCCTGCGTCCTTGCGGCCCCGCTTGCCGCAGGCGCCGACCGCCTTGATCGGCTGGTCGTCGATGATCCACGTGGCCACGTCGAGGGCGTGGATGTTCTGCTCGGTGATGATGTCGCCGGAAAGGACCCGGTCGAGGCCCCAAGCGCGCAAGCGGTTCTCCGGGTTCTTTGGATCCTTGGCCAGGGCGTCTGCCCCGCCCCAGGTGATCCCGCAGTAATACACGGCCTCGCCCGACACCAACGGCCCGATGTCGCCCGCGTGGACTCGCCGGATCGACTCGCGGTAGAACTCGTCGGCCCGACTTTGGAAATCGACCAGGAAGCAGCGTTTCTTCTCGCCCGCCTTGCGCGCGGCCTCGGCGATCGCCAGGCAGCCGGGCACGTCCACCGCGATCGGCTTGGCCACGAACACGTGGCAGCCGGCCTCGGCGGCGGCCATGGCGTGGATGGGATGGAAGTAGGGCGGGCTCTCGATCACCACCGCGTCGGGCTTGACATCGAGGAGCTTCTTGTAGCCGTTCAGGCCGGTGAAGCGCTTGGCCGCCTCGAGCTTGAACTTGTCGCCCAGGTGATCGACGCGATCCTTGAAGTAATCCGCGGCGCCGACCAGCTCGTAGCCGCCGTTCTGCATGAAGAGATCCGTGATCCACGTCCCCCGGCCGCCGCACCCCACGATCCCCATCCGGATCTTCGAATTGGCCTGCGAACCGGCGACCCGCTCCGGCCTGACGATCATCACGCCGGCGGCCGTGGCCCCCGCCAGAAACCCCCGGCGGTGGATGCCCGCCGAATTCATCGTCCCTCGCGATGCTTGGTTGCTGCTCATATCCTTCGCCTCCGAAAGTGCGTGAACGACCTGGTGAACGGAATCACGAACACGCAGGATATGCGAAACCGCCGCGTCTTGCCAGAGGCCGGGGCGGTCGGGCAAGGCCTTTTCGGACGAGTCAGGACCGGCGCCGCGGACCGGCCCTGAGCGCCCGACCCCACGCCAGACGCCGGCATTCAGAGCGAGTATTGCGGAATCTTCAGCGTCTCGCCGTCTTTGACGGCCGAAAGGTGGGCGTAATAGCCGGGGACGGTCATATTCAGCGCGTCGATGACATCAACCGCGGGCTTGCGGCCGCGAAGAATCGCGTCGATGAAGTCGTCCCCGAGATAGCCGTGCGAGCCGCCGTGCCCGCCCGGCTGGACTCCCGGCGGCAAAGCGTACTTCTTGATCTGCAAGCCGTTGCGCAGGGCCTCGTCGTAACGCTTCCTGCCGGTCGCGTCGCCGACGAACTTCTGGTTGAACCCGGCGTACTCGCCGCGGATGCGTCCGGCTTCCAGGTATTCGCCTTGCGAGCTGCAGACGATCATCCGGGAAAGGCCGCCCTCCGAGGTCCGGAACAGGCCGACTTCCGACTTGAAGATGTTCCCGATTTTGTTGGGAACGCGTTGCGAAGGGTCGAAGTGCGGGGTCCCTTGACACGACACGTCGACGAAGCTCTTGTGCGTCACGCCGACGTAGTAGGCCGTGGCGTGCGTCGGGTACCACATCGGGCAACCGTTCTTCCGCCAGTCCTTGTAGGAATCCAGGGGTGGGGCGCCAAGGGAATGCGGATGGCAGTATTCGCCCTCCGAGTAGACGATGCGGCCGAATACCCCGGCGCCGTAGAGCTTCTCCATGGCGTACAGGTCGTCGTGGAACACGGACGTCTCGAACATCGCGTAGACCAGCCCCTTGTGCTTCCGGCAGCACTCCAGAAGCCGCTCGGCGTCCTCGATGTCGCCCCGGAACGCCGGAACCGCGGTGGCCACGTGCTTGCCGTGCTCCATGCAGAGGATGGCGTGCTTGGCGTGGGCCGGCGCGTCGGTCGCGCAGTAGATGGCCTCAATCGAATCGTCCTTGACCATTTCCTCCAACGACGGATAGGTCTTCTTGCACCGGGCCTTGCGGGCCATGTCGGCGCAGCGGTCGGGAAATAAATCGCTGACCGCCACCAGCTCGACGTTCGGATGGTTCTGGAGATCGAACGCCAGGCCGAATTGGCAAACCCCATGGCCGACGATCCCCAGGCGGATCTTGCGGTCGCTGAAGGGTTTCCACGGTTTCGTGCGGTCGTAGTCGGTCTTGGTCTGACCGAAGCCGGGAATGGCTTCAGCCGCCTGCGCGGAATCGAGCAGCGGACGAGCGGCAGCACCCGCGGCTGCCGAAGCGGCCAGAAACGTTCGGCGAGAGACTTGGGCCATGGGATGTTCCTCCTGTGCTGGAGCATGGAGTCACTATAGCCGATTCCCGACGACTCGACACGCGACCCCCGAACCGCATGGCCACCTCGCGCAGGCCAGAACGTTCGTCAGGCTCAGCGCGCCAGGCCGATCGCCCAACTCCCCCGCGAGACCCCGGCGAGACCGACGGCGCGTTCCTCCAGACTATCCCGGCAGAATTGCGAGCGTCTCGCTGAACGGTTGCCCGCGGCCAAGGCAACCGGTCTGCCCGCAGTTCCGCCAAACCTCAGCGCCACCGGAGACGGCTCTCTTGCGTTGATGCGAATCCGGCTCATGGGGGATCGAGTTCAGCGGATCAAGCGGGCGTTGAGCCAGTCGGCGTGGTCTAGCTCGTCGGCCCGCTCCGCGAAGTCCACGACAAGGTCGAGGCGTCGGGCGCCGCTGAGGTCGACGGACACGGGCAGGGGCGATTGGCCGCCGCGGACGACCGGGCTCGCGTAGCGCACCTGGCCATCGACAAAGACGCGGAAACCCACGCTGCCGCCTCCCTCGGTCCGGTCGTCGACGGCTGCCTCGGCTTGAAAACGGCGGTACGGTTCGGTGAGCAGATAGGTGAGCCGCGACGCGCTGTGCATCCCGAGGCCTTTCGGATAAAGCGATCCGCCGGCGCGGAGCAGCCCCCCCGCCGCGTTGCGATCCATGCGAAACGGCCAGGCGAGATTGAGGAAGGGGACGTGCCGATAGCCCTCGGGCTTCAGGTCCGAGAGGTACACGGCACGGCCGCCCAGGGGTTGCAGGAACGTCAGATCGCCGGCGGCCGCGGTCCACGCCGTCCCGTCGGGAAGCGTCGCGCGCATCGCGTTTTTGTCCGTGGCCAGCGATGCGACCAGCAGCCGGCTCCCGTCGCGCCATCCGGTCCAAGCGATCAACGGCTTCGGCCCTGGGGGCTCTGCCGCGCGCGGCGGCGCTCCTCCGAGCCGCACGGCGAGCACGCGGTCGAACTCCAGTTCGAGCGGTTCGGCGCCGCTGCGCCAGGAGACTCGACCGTCCGCGAGGCGATCGAGCGCGCCGCGGAGCTCGTCGCCGTTGACGAGGCGCGCTCGGTCCTCGGCCGACGCCTCGCCCCCGCGCGCCGAGCTTGCCCCGGCCAACACCCAGTCGACCAGGCGGTCGCGTCCGTCGCGGTCGCCAGGCAGCCGCAACACCAGACCGGCCACGCTTGCCCGCGGCAAGCGCACTGCACCAAAAAGGCGGGACTCGGCGGCCAGATGCTCGCGGTCGAGACCCCGCAACTCGCCGACGGCGACGCCGCCGTCGCGGAGCAGGATCCAGGGACCGCGGTCCGCCTCGGAGCACTTGCCCCACACGACCAGCTCGGCCGCATTCACCGTGCGCGGTCCCGAGGCGGTCTGAAAAACGATTTCCCACCGCTCGTCGATCGACGCCCATTGCGCGGCCAAGGGCTCGCCGTCGATCCGAATGGCCCAGGGGAGATTGTTCTCGGCCGCGGCGACCGACACAAGGCAGACACCGAGGAGAAACGAGGGGAGGATCGAGGGTCGCTCCCCCGGGCGAAGGCCCCTCGCTGGAACGCCGTCGTCCGCGGGGCTCTCGGACCGCATGGCAACTCCCTTCCTGGGCCAGCGAGGCGCCGCCGTTCCGCGCGGGGAACGGCTACGCCTCGGGCTTCTCTTCATATCGAAACGCGTGCCAAACCAGAAGGATCGCGCCGCAGACCAACAGGCTGTCGGCGATGTTGAAGTTGGGCCAAGGCCACCCGAAGATCATCACCAGGATCCAATCGCGCACGGCATGGACGGGAGTTCCTGGTTGGCGTCCGGGAAAGCCGTCGGGCCATTGGAGTCCGTGCAGGCCGAGGCGATCGTAGAGATTGCCGAGAATGCCCGAGGCGATGCAGGCCAGGGCCACGGTGAGCAGCCACTGGCGGACTCGAACCAGCCAGATCACGATGGCCAGTCCGGCGAGGACCGAAATCGCGACGAAGACCGGCACGCCGCCCTGACCCAACCCGAACAGCGCCCCTTCGTTCAGGCTCGTCTGAAATCCGACGCGGCCCGGCCAAAGCCACTCCGTGCGGCCGCCCGGCATTCCCAGACGCCCGAACGCCCAGGACTTCGTAGCCAGATCCGAAGCGGTCCCCACCGCGACAATCGCCGCGAAAAGCAAGTAACGGGGGAAGACCGCCTTCATGGCAGCGCCCCGGTCAGCTTTGCTGATACTCGGCCGCGCACTTGACGCACATCAAAGCGAACGGCAGGGCGTTGAGCCGCTTCTTGGGAATCTTCACGCCGCACTCCTCGCAGATTCCGTACGTCCCCTCTTCGATCCGCTCCAAGGCCGCCTCGATTTGCATCAGGGTTCCTTCTTCGGCCTCCATGAGCCCGAGCGTGAACTCCTGCTCGAAATTGTCGCTGCCGAGGTCGGCCATGTGGATGGGCGAGCTCGACAGGGCGCCGTTGCTTTGGATGCGGTTCTTGTTCAGGGCCGCGTCGGCCATTTGGCTCACGTCCCCCCGAAGACGCGATCGCAAGGCCAACAAACGCTCTTTGTAGGCCTTCAGTTCTGTCTTGGTGAGCGAGTTCATCGGTTCGTCTCCCGCACTGTTGCCCCGATTCCAGCCACGCCCAGACCTCTCATTGTAAGACCTTGCCAGGGCTTTGTCAAAGGGGCGCGCTTTGGCGCGTGCGGCCGGGAAAGCTGGCCAGAGATCTCGACGTTCTGCTGGGGGCGGAAGACCGTCTCTTGCCGACCTCGATCCCCAGACCTACATTAGACGCTGGCGCATCGAGCCGTGCGAGGGCCCAGCGCACCCATGCCTTGCCGCGGCCTGCCGACCGCGCCCCGCCGAGCCCAAGACAGGCCGTCTGCAAGCCCGGCGCGTCCCGGGTTCTTCTGGACAAGGTAGAAGGATCGCCTCGATGGCTCGAAGGGACTACGCTTTCCAGCAGTGCATCGTGCCCGCTTGCGGCGCCACGTGCGGCGTGGACGAGGTGCGGGTCGCTTGCCCCCAATGCGGCAATTTGCTCGACGTGGCTTATGCGTGGGACCAATTGGCCGTGCCCCGCTCGCTCCGCGAGTTTGAAGCCGCCTGGGCGCGGCGCGGCGACCCCCATTGTTTCAGCGGCGTCTGGCGTTTTCATCGCTTGCTGCCGTTCGCGCCGGTCGAGCAGTGCGTGACCGTGGGCGAGGGCCAGACGCTGCTCCACGCCTCGGAAGGCGTGGCGAAGTACGTCGGCGTGAAACCTGGCCGGCTGTTCTTGCAGTACGAGGGGATGAATCCCTCGGGCAGTTTCAAGGACAACGGCATGTCGGCCGCCTTCACGCACGCCCGCTTTGTCGGCGCGACCCGCGCCGCCTGCGCCTCGACCGGCAACACCAGCGCCTCGCTCGCGTTGTACTGCTCGGTGACCCGCCTCATGAAAGCCGTGATCTTCATCGGCTCGGGCAAGATCTCCTACGGCAAGCTTTCCCAGGCGTTGGACTACGGCGCCCTGACCGTTCAGATCGCCGGCGATTTCGACGACGCGATGGCCCGCGTCCAAGAGGTCAGCAGCCAGTTGGGCATCTACCTCGTCAACAGCGTCAATCCCTTCCGCCTGGAAGGCCAGAAGACGATCATGTTTCGCGTGCTCGAGGCGCTCGGCTGGGAACCGCCCGACTGGATCCTCGTCCCCGGCGGCAACCTGGGCAATTCCAGCGCGTTCGGCAAGGCGTTTCAAGAGCTGGCGCTTTTGGGATTGATCCGCCGCGTCCCGCGGCTTGGCGTCATCAACGCGGCCGGCGCGAACACCCTGTATCAGCTTTACGAAAAACAGGGGCTGCGGTGGAACGGCGGCTCGCCCGCCCAAGACGCCATCCACGCCTATTACGACGACATGACCCAGCGCGGCAAGCGGGCCAAGACCATCGCCAGCGCCATCGAAATCAATCGGCCGGTGAATCTGATGAAATGCCTTCGGGCCTTGGAGGTGATGCAGGGCGTCGTGCGCGAGGTCACCGACCAGGAAATCCTCGACGCCAAGGCGCAGGTCGGCGCCGGCGGATTGGGGTGTGAACCCGCCAGCGCCGCCAGCGTCGCCGGCGCCAAGCAACTGGTGAGCGAAGGGGTGATCGGGCCCGACGAGCGAGTCGTCTGCGTGCTGACCGGCCACCAACTCAAGGACCCCGACGCCACGGTCGCCTACCACACCACCGACCAGGAACTATTCAACAAGGTGCTCGGCAGCCGTGGGGTGCGGCGGGCAGCCTTCGCCAACCGGGCCGTGGCCGTCTCCAACGACCTCGACGAGATCGTCAAGGCGATCCATCTGTACGGATGAATTCCTGCCGGCGGTACCGGCCTTTCACCGCCAGAAAGCCCTCTTGGCGCGGCGGTCCGGCCCGACGATCAAAGCCCTCGGCGGCGCAACTGTTCCCAGGCCGGAGCCTGGCGGATTCCATGGATGGGTCGCGCAGCGGCCCCTCGAGGGAACCGCGGGAGATGCCGGCAGCGGCACCGCTGCACGACGGCCCAGCAATCCCACTCCACACGGTGGGAATAGAACGTCCACAAGGACGTCCATTTCGTGGCCAAACCCCCAAGCAGTCGGAACCTTCTCGTTAATCTGGATAGGCCCATCAGCACCATTGCTCCAAATAGATGGCAGCGAATCCAGGATAGATAGCGATATTAGTGAAAACAGAAAGCTTTACGTGACTGCGACAATGTTTCCTTTTGCGGCGACCTTTCCAAATCATCAAAGTCTGTGGATTACGCTGCCGATATCAGGGTTGCCGATCATTCCGACCTCTTTGCCTGCCCAGGCGATGCCCCCAGCGCGACGGCGTGGTGCGCGGATTGGCGTTGTCAGGCCTCCCTCGAAGAGCCGGTCGGGATGGAGCCATACAAAGGAACGTAAGATCCATGAGACGGCAGTTGTCCTCCCTGGCGGTGGTTTCGGCTGCAATCCTTTGTGCTGCAATAGGTTGCAGCCCTCAACAGCCGTTCTATTTCAGCCGGCCCAACGGTGGTGACCACTATGTCGGCGTGGCTCAACAGATTGAATACCCCGACCTGGAGAGCGCCAGCCTTGACGAGGTCAACGGCGCCAAGGCCCCGCTCACCATCGATAATCCCAAACCCGACAGCTACTGGGACTTGAGTCTTGAGGAAGCGATCCACATTGCCCTCCAAAACAGCTCGGTCATACGCACTCTGGGCATGGCCGGTACGCTAGCCGGCGGAGTTGAACTGAACCCCACGGGAATGGTTGGCACGCCGTCGAGTCTGCTCACCGCTCCCCAGGCCGCTGCAACGATCTATATCCCGGCCTTGGCCGAGGCCGATCCGCGGTTTGGCATGGAGGCCGCCTTGGCGGCTTTCGACGCCCAGTTTTCCAGCAGCATCTTTTGGGAAAAGAACATTGTACCGCAGAACACGTCGGGATTCGTGTCGACGTTTCGACCGCCGACGTTCAAGCAAGACGTGGGAAATTCGACCACGGAGATTAGCAAGACTGCCGCGACCGGCGACCAGTTTGCTATTCGCAACAACATCCGGTACACGTTGGACAATGTGCCGGCGTATCCGGTGCCGGGGGCCGCGAAGCGTTGGCCGAACGAATGGCTCGCCGAGGTCCAGGCCGAATTCCGACATCCGTTCCTGCAAGGGGCCGGCGTGGGGTTCAATCGGATCGCCGGTCCGGGGGCGATTCCTGGTCAGGCCAATGGCGTGATGATCGCCCGGCTGCGGACCGATCAGAGCCTCGCCGACTTCGAGGCCTCGGTGCGGAACCTTTGCGGCGACGTGGAGAAGGCTTACTGGTACCTTTACTATGCGTACCGCCGGCTGGATTCGGTGATCGCGGGCCGGGACGCGGCTTTGCAAACCTGGCGCCAGGCCAAGGCCCGTTTCGACGTCGGCGGCAAGGGCGGCGGTGCCCAGGAGGAGGCCCAGGCCAGGCAGAATTTCCTGCTCTTCGAAACCACCGTGGAGCAGGCGCAAAGCAAC
>Ga0073932_1003091_pt1 | contig 23394 bp, 22 predicted proteins | sample DewCreD2012metaG_FD_76967 | JGI IMG/M metagenome (GOLD analysis project Ga0073932, IMG submission 76967) | Hot spring sediment bacterial and archeal communities from British Columbia, Canada, to study Microbial Dark Matter (Phase II) - Dewar... ...
AGAATTACCTGAAAGGTAGAATCGGTGATGAAATTAACTCGTTGATGGCTGCAACAGCGTTCAATTTTAGAAAATTACTAAGTAAAATCGAAAAAGATTTTATTTTGTTCATTTTTAACTTAATCGTAAAATCATCTAAACCATTAAATTTTTCCGTTATTTTGAGTTATTAAGGATTGACTAAATAACAAAACTGTTGTAATAGTCCCAGTGAAAATCCGGTCCATCGCCATAAATACCGTCACCCTTATACCATTTCTCATGTTGTTCAATAGCATAGATCACCGGTTGTGGATTCATTTCTCCGGTAAACTGGTAGATTGCTGCCTCAATCATAGCGCTGAATAATAACCAGTTGTTCTCATATGGCTTTATTGCTCTGTTTTTTTTTAATTGCTCAATCAGATTATTTTTGTCTTTGCCGGGTAAATCATGATAGAGGATCCGGGGGGCGCGAAGCATACTATGTGCCAGAAAAGCTGCATCAACTAATGGCTGTGTACCGTTTTCAAAATTGAGGTAATCGTCTGACGCCGGATCAACGGCGATGCTAATTCCTTGTTGTACTTTTTGTATGTAAGTATATCGTAGTTTGTCTTCGGGCAGGTTGCCCGGATCCAACGCAAGCCATGGCGAAAGTCCGCATAAACAGCGGGCTATGGCCTCAAGATGTGTATATTTTTTTCGCTCGTCTTCCTGTCCTGCCTGACATTTTAGCGGAAGTTCTTTTTTTAGCCGGCCTTCAGCCAGCAGTTCTGTAACCGGTGTAACAATTCTTAGTAATGTGTCAAGCCAGAATTGCCTGTCTGTGTTTTCAGCAGCCGGCTGTTTTAAACCGCCTGCAATAGCATGAGGCACTAACCCTGCCAGTGGTACGGTACTGATAAAGTGCCGTCGTTTCATTGAACAATGCGTTTGAATCGCAGCAACGCCTCGATATAATAATAATCAGCATATATTAATGGAACATCAATCTCGCTCTTATGTGGGATGCTGCCTACCGAGTGCATCAGCAGAAAATTGCCGTTTGTACCTCTTGGGGCAAGGTATGCCGGTGATGATAATGAACGTATTATTGCTTCGGCATGCTTAAGATATCCGGCCGAACGCGTTGAGTCGGTATAGCTGCTCAACTCAACCAGCGCCGAAGCCATGATGGCTGCTGCCGAGGCATCCCGCTTGGCGCTTGGTATATCCGGAGCATCATAATCCCAATAGGGAATTTTATCTTCCGCTAACCGCGGATGATGTATAAGAAACCGGGCTATCTCTTCGGCTTGCTTCAGATATTTTTTATCTTGCGTTTCTCTGTACATCATTGTAAAACCATATAATCCCCATGATTGCCCTCTGGCCCACGATGATGAATCGGAATAGCCCTGTGCTGTGACTTTCTCAACCGGCTTGCCGGTGAGGGTATCATAACTGACAACATGCCAGGTGCTGAAATCAGACCTATAATGATTACGTATCGTGTTGTTGGCATGATTAAGTGCAATATCCAGAAATCCCGAATCATTGCTCTGATGAAAAGCCCAGAACAAATATTCAAGGTTCATCATGTTGTCAATAATTACCGGGTACTGCCAATTTCCGTGGTCCCAGCTCCTGATCAGGCATACATTGTAATTGTATCGCGAACATAGCGAACGGGCGCCATTGAGCAAAACCGGCAGATAAGATGTGTCGCCCGTCAACCGTAATCCGTTGCCATAACTGCAATATAGCATAAATCCTAAATCATGTGTCCAACGGTTATATTGTTCTTTTTCCTGTAGTGCTGTTTTTCTTATAGCCCGGTTTCTCCACGTTGTGTCGCCCGTATATTCATACAGATACCATAGGATACCGGGATAAAAACCACTGGTCCAGTCGGGTGTGGTTACCGACACCAACCGGCCGGCCGAATCAATGGTTCGCGGTTGTAAAGTGTCATCCTCAACGGCTTTAGACATCAGTTGATATTGTGTTACAGCATATTCAAGCTGCTGGTTAATAAGTGTCTTTAAATCCTGCTCCCTTTTACACGATATTAAAAGAAAGAGCATGGCTGTGATCCAGGTAAAGTTTGTTCTTTTCATGATTTATTGTTTTTCTTTTGTAAAGTTAAAAAAAATGAAGAATTAAAAATGTAGTTAACAAATTATGTATTTTTAGCTTATGAATCTGTTTTTTTCTTTCTGTCGTTTCATTATGTGTGCCTGTTTTGTAGGTGTGATTTTATTTTTTCATATTAACGCTGTAAAAACTATGAAACTTACCAGTCCTTCATTTCAGGATGGCGGGAATATTCCGCCGGTATTTACTTGTCAGGGAAAAGATATCAATCCTGCTCTGCAGTGGGATGACGTTCCGGCAGGAACAAAAAGTTTTGCATTATCCATCAAAGATCCTGATGCGCCGGCTTTCGAGTTTGTCCATTGGATGGTCTATGACATTCACGGTTCTGCGCGTCAGATCAGCGAAAACTCTGTGCCGGGGAAAGAAGTAATAAATCATTTTCGCCGTGCTGCATACGGTGGCCCTTGTCCGCCTTCGGGCGTGCACAGGTACTATTTCCGGCTGTACGCCCTTGATATTGAATCGCTCGGCGAAATACGGTCAATGGATGCTTTTGATGCCGCAGTGTCAAAACATGCCATTGGCTCGGCTCAACTGATGGCTAAATATATGAAATCAAAATAATGAAAAGACGAATTTATGGCATTGGTGAAACAGTGCTCGATATTATTTTCAGAAACAATCAGCCGATTGCTGCAAAGCCCGGTGGAAGTATTCTTAACTGTATGGTCTCTCTTGGCCGTACCGGTTTGCCGGTATCATTTATTACTGAATTAGGGAAAGATCAGACAGGCGCTTTTATTCTTGATTTTCTTAATAAAAATGGCATTGATACATCGTTTGTCCATTGTTATGATGATGGAAAGACGGCGCTGGCTCTGGCTTTTCTTAATGAGAAAAATGATGCATCGTATAGCTTCTACAAGCAATATCCCGAAATCAGGATGACCGGCGTGCAGCCCGTGTTTAATCCCGGTGATATCCTTTTTTTTGGATCTTTTTATGGGATAATGAAAGAGATTCGCCCCGATGTATTAAAAATGGTGTATCAGGCCAGAGAGAGTGGGTCCATGGTATTGTACGACCCGAATTTCCGGCAATCGCACCTCCATGAACTATCTGTCCTGCGCCCGATGATTATCGAGAATATCTCTCTCTGCAATATCCTGAGGGGTTCTGACGAGGATTTTAAACTTATTTTTAATACCTCATCAGCCGATGAAACATACCGCGTGACTCGCGATCTTTGTCCTTATCTTATTTATACTTCATCATCAAAGGCCGTTTATCTCCGCACTCCATCTGTTTCTGCTGAATTTCCTGTAAAAAAAATTATCCCTGTCAGTACTATCGGAGCAGGCGACAGTTTTAATGCAGGATTAGTTTATGGCTTAATCAGCCGGAATATTACTGTAGATCAGCTTGGCCTCTTATCAAATGATTCCTGGGCATATATAATTGCTGCAGGTATTGATTTTTCATCCGACGTATGTTTGTCTCTCGACAATTATATCTCTCCTGATTTTGCATTGAACTACCGGCTGTGACAGGGTTTATCCCTTTTACTTAATTTTATGGGTATTTGGGATTTTAATTGTATTTTTGCCCTGTGAAAAATGGTATAACTTAAATCAATTGACAAATGAACAACTTATTATTAGTTTTGCTTCAGACAGCACCGGCAGGTAAGCAGAGTCCATACTCAAGCATGATCTTTTTGCTTCTTATCATCGTTGTATTTTATTTTTTCATGATCAGACCCCAGGCCAAACGGCAGAAAGAATTGAAAAAAATGCGCGATGGATTGCAAAAAGGCGATAAAGTGATCACTACCGGCGGTATTTATGGCAAAATAGTTGAATTGCAGGATAATTCAGTCAGTATTGAAGTGGACAATAATGTTAAGATACGCGTTGATAAAAGCGCGATTATTAAGGATTCAAGCGATCTGGTACAACCAAAATAACTGAATCAGAAATATGGGCTGTAATGCCCTGTTTTTTGTATGTACAGGGTGGGCATAACCGGTGTGATTGGCAGTGGAAAAACCACTGTTTGCAAGGTGTTTGAGCATCTGGGGATTGATTGTTACAATGCCGACCTCGAGGCGCGCAATATTGCTGATAATCATCCGGTAATTATCCAGAAGGTTAAGGAAACTTTCGGTAATGGTATTTATCGAAATGGTAAACTTAACCGTAAAGCAATGGCCGATATCGTGTTTAAAGATAAATCACTGCTTCTTAAACTTGAAAATATCATTCATCCTGCAGTGTTTGAGCATTTTACTGTCTGGCTGCGCTCTGCCCGGGGACCTTATGTTATTCATGAATCTGCCGTGCTTATCGAAACCAATAAATGTAATTTTGTTGATCGTATTCTCTTAGTCACTGCTCCCGAACAACTGATGATTAAGCGGGTGATGAAACGCGACGGACTTTCACGTCAGCAGGTCAAAGACCGTATGAACAGCCAGTATGGACAAGAACATAAAAGAGAATTTTCGGACGACATCATTGTTAATGATGATATTGAATTGGTTGTTCCCCAGGTGCTTCGGTTGCATCAGTTTTATACTCAATTAGCCAAATAATATGGCAAAGTTTGCTAAATGGATTGCCGGCGGCCTGGGTTGGGCATTTATGGGCCCTTTAGGTGGTATTCTGGGATTTATTGTCGGCTCTATTATTGACGAAACAGAAATCAGAACCTATACCGGCGGACAAACAACATCGGGCGATTTTGCGCTGAGCTTGCTTGTATTGGTTGCTGCTGTTATGAAAGCCGATAGCAAGGTGATGCGCAGCGAACTGCAATATGTGAAGCGTTATTTTGTTAGTACGTTTGGCGAAGCAACGGCATCCGAAGCTATTATTATGCTCCGCGATCTTCTGAAACAAAATATCCCCGTTAAAGACGTTTGTCAACAAATTGCTCAACGGCTCGATTATAGTTCTCGTATGCAACTGGTTCATTTCCTTTTCGGAATTGCCAAAGCCGATAGTGCTGTTAATGATAAAGAACTGCTGGTAATCAGGGGTATTGCCCTAACGCTTGGATTATATGAAAACGATATCATTTCTATACAATCAATGTTTGTTGATGATATTGATTCGGCTTATAAGGTACTCGAAATCACAAAAAATGCTTCTGATGAAGAATTGCGTAAAGCTTACCGTAAAATGGCTTTAAAACATCATCCCGACAAGGTTAGCTATCTTGGTGAAGAGTTTAGAAAAGAAGCAGAAAAAAAATTCAAATCTATTCAAATGGCTTACGAAAAAATAAAAAAGAGCAGGGGAATGAGTTGAAATTGCTCTTCAAATTGTAAATTTGAGCAAACAGAAAATAATTTTAATTTTATAGATATGGGAAAACAAATAGCTAAAGCAAAAGACAAGTGGATTAGTGATAAACTGGGCAGTATGAACCTTGAGCAGAAGGTTGGACAACTTATGGTCTTCGGCTTTGCCGGGCCGGTTATTACACCCGATGTAGTTGAGATTATTAAGAAATATCATGTTGGCGGTTTGCGTATCAGCCAGTTTCTGCGTATGCTTACATTGTATAACGATATTAAGCCGGGTGAAGAGCCGGATCCTAAAACACTTGAGTCCCTTGTCGCTCCGTCAGGACTGAACCGTGATTTCGCTTTTGTTATGCCTACTACTGTCGCCACAGCTTCTGAATATGCCGCCACGTTGAATACACTTCGTTCTATGGCCTTTGAAAATAACGATGGTATACCTCTCCACTATACGGTGGATATGGAAGGCAGCGGGTCCGATGATTTACTGGGCGGACAGCGTCTCTTCCCTCATCCAATGGGTATTGCTGCTACACGCGACCCGCAGATGGGCTATAAAACAGGCCTGGCTATCGCCCTGCAGGCAACGGCTGTCGGCGCAAACATGATTCATTCACCACTACTCGATGTTAATACAAACCCCAAAAACCCCGAAGTAGGCAGCCGGGCGTATTCTGATAATGCCGAGGATGTTATTAAGTTTGCTTCTAAAACGCTCAAAGGATTACTCGAAGGAGGGCTCATCGCAACGGGAAAACACTTCCCCGGACGCGGGGAGTCGGCGGCTGATGCGCATTTTGGATTGCCACTGGTTGACCTTGACTATAATACGTTGATGGATGTTCATATCGCACCCTATAAAGCTCTGATTAAGCAAGGCCTCCCGGCAATTATGTCTGCTCATTCAATCTATCCTGCGCTGGGCGACTCTGAACGGCCGGCCAGTTTATCCCGCCGTATTCTTGTTGATTTTTTACGCGGTGAACTGGGTTTTAAAGGAGTGATTACCACTGATAACATGATGATGGGCGGTATCCTTAAAAATTATGAAATGAGCGAGGCAATTGTTGAAGCGCTAATAGCCGGTAATGACCTTATCCTTACCCGCGACGAAAGTCCTATCCGTATTAAAATACTCAATAAAGTGAAGGATGCTGTTAAATCCGGACGGCTTAAAGAAAAAGAAGTGGATCAGAAAATTCAACGCATTCTTGCTATGCGTTGGGATATGGGTATCGCAAAAAATGGTGGTTTGGTAAATGTGAAAAATGCTTCAAAAATTACTGAACATAAGGCAATAATTAAAACTGCCGTTAAGGCCGCTCAAAAATCTGTAATCCTGCTGCGTGATAACGAAAAATTGTTGCCAATTAAACCAAAACAACGTATCCTGCTGGTCGAACAGATTTTCCCTTCACAACTTGCTCAGAATAATATGTATTCCCATCCCGGACTGCTTTGGGAAGAAATGTGCCGGCATTCCTCTAACGTCATGTCGGTTGAAATTCATAATCTGCCAACCGAAAGGGACCGTGCACGCGTTGACCGCCGTATTAAGGATAATGATTTTGACATGATTGTTACCACTAATTATTACTATCATAAGGCGGCTGCTGCGATTGGTGATATTGTCCGCAAACTGATGGCTACAGGGAAACCGGTTGTTGTGATGACTAACACTCCTTATGAGTTTGGCGCTGAAAAAGATTTTCCAACGGTTTTGGTTTGTTTTAATCCTGGCGGCCGTGAAAATATGGCTGCTGTGGCTGATATTCTTTACGGCAAACTTAAACCAACGGCGAAAGTTCCTGTGTCGCTTGGGTAAATATGGATTACTTGAAATAATTGAGGTTTTCCCCTCCGGTAATTCTTACCACACGATGTTCTCTGTCGAAACTGTAATTTTTCCTAAATCGAGCATGGTATTAATCATTGATAGCATGCTGTAGCTTTTCAGATCATCCGGTGTTATGTCTTTCTCGATGATAAGCCGGGCGCTGAGCAGTTTTTCACGCTTCGTCCCTTTGAGCAGCGGTACGCGTGGTGTATGCCAGTGGTTGCCATCAAACAGGCAGATGTTGCTGTATGAAGTATCGGTGAGCAGTCCGTTTTTAACAATTACGATTTCGTCGGCTGTCCCTTTCTGTGCAAGCATGCTGTTCAGTGATGAGCGATCTTCATATTTATACCGGTAGTCAATGGTGTTGTTTTCTATCAACCGTATGCTCACGGGATGTTTTGGCTGATAGCTTGTAAATTCAATTTTCTCAATTTTTTTTGTATATATTATCCGGCACTTATAGAGTCCGTGGTAATTTCCCAGTAAAGGACTTACAATATTGTTCAGATCAAGTGCTGTCTTTTGAGCAAAGCAGCGCAGACGTGAATCATTAAAGCGTTTGTTATGCCACTCCAGGTCGTAAATTACGTTATCTTTTATCTTCAATGTTTCAACCAACCGGTACATATATCTTATCTATCATTTCGTCATATTCTTTGCGGGCATCGCTGTACACTGTTATTCCGCCACCGCTTTTATAAACGTACTCATTCCCTTGTTTCTCGATATACCTTATCATTACAGCGCTGTCGAGCGTCTGTCCGTCAAAAATCCCGAACACTCCGGTATAGTAACCTCTGTTGTATTGTTCGGTTTGCCGGATAATTTCAATCGTTTTTTGTTTGGGTGAACCGGTAACCGAACCGGCTGGCAGCATTGAATATAATATTTCGGCAATATGCGCAGGAGTCGTATTTTTTATACTTGCTGTTATTTCGGTACTGGTTTGTAATAGTGTTTTTCCCTGCGACCGGATTTTGCTGATATACCGGTACCGCTTTACGTTTACATCTTTGGCGTGGATGCTCATGTCGTTACGTATGAGGTCTACAATGGTGGCATGCTCGGCTGCTTCTTTTTTGTCGGATAATAGTACTTGCTCCGCTTCGGGTACAGAGGCATCAATGGTACCTTTCATCGGATGCGCAGCAAGGACACCGTTATTTATAGTGATAAATGTTTCGGGCGAAAAAACTACAAACTTGTCTTCAATCATCAGTTTATAGGGTGCAATGCTGCTTTGATAGATATGTGCAAGATCCAGATTTTGTCCGACGCGGGTAGGGAAGGTCAAATTCAACAGGTAGGAGTCGCCTCGTTGCTGATGTTTTTGTGCTTGTTCAAAGCTCCGGAGGTAGGTATTGAAATCAACCGGTTGTATGTCGAGGGTTGGAGGTTTACCTGCTGCTGTTAACCGGGTGTTGGTGCGGCCATGAATATTATAGTGTATTCTTCTTTGTAGTGCTTCACCGGCCGGAAGCACTATGGGCTGCTTCATCTCATAATCAAAAATAAACAGCACAGGTATTCCTTTGCCGAATTGTTCCTGTAGTATTTTTAAAGTATCCGACATACGAACGCAAGTTACAAAAAGACAACAAAACCATAATTAATGATATCTGATCTTTGATGATACATATTGAATACAGGGATGTTTTATGGTATTCCCAAATGGTTAAGACATCGTATAAGGAGATAAAATAAACCCAAATTATTCAATTGAAGTATCTGCAAAGAGACGAACTATTTGAATTAGTTGGGTTAATCGCTATGCAATAGAAACCCTTTAATTGCATAGAATGGATCAAAAACTGCTCACACACCCCTCCTTGTTATTCTTTGTTTACAAGGAGGGGGATGGAAGAACAGTAATTTGCAGATAGTAACTACTGAATTATTAGTTTACTGAAATCTGTAACTGACGGACCGGTAATCCGCACAATGTAATTACCCTTGGGTAGATTTTCTACATTGATGATGGTGTTTCCGGCTGTTATAACAACTGATTTTACAACTATTCCAAGCATATTGATCATTTCAATTTGGCCAGTGGATGCTGGTGTTTTAACTGTAATGGATTCAGTTGCCGGATTGGGATAGATGGCCGGCTTCGTATTATTTTCGGCCACTTCGGCTTGCTGTACTTCAACTACTGCATCCATAAGTAATGTGTCGCTTATTATCGGGATTGAAAGGAAAATCTCTGCTCCGCTGATAGAGAGATATACATGGGAACTGTCGGTATCGAAATCTGTTCCGTCATATCCTAAAATGACTGTGGCTGATCTTTCATCGTTATAAATTATCGAATCAACGCTAACGCCTGCAGGTGCATTGTTGAACTGGAAGTTGGCTTTGTTAAGTGTAGCATCGGCAAACACTGCATCGCGAAGCATAATAGTGATATTTTTTCCATCCATCGTGTTTTCTATGAGTGGGGCAGAGGATAGTTCTGCGCGCGGCTCGTAAGTGCTGCGGGCTGTAAGGTATCCTTCGAAATCGCCCGAAAATTGAACACTGGCGACTAACGGTGAGCCAAACCTCCAGTACGAGCTGTCGGTGTCTAATACCGAACTGAACATGGTTGATTTACTGCCAATAACTTCGGATGCCTTATAATTGAAACTGATCTGATAATCAATGGCGGTGATATCCTGTTGTTCGATATATACATTGCGGCTGAGAGCCGACCGGGCTCCGTTAAAATAAAGTACCGAGTCGGCTATAACCTCGAAATAAATACCCGGATTGGCTCCGAAAGTGCCATTTGTATCAACCTTGATAGATACGCGCATTGTGTCGGTAGTAACTCCGGCTGGTGTGGTGACATCCCGAACATTGTGTGTTACTGATGTTGTGGTATTCAGTTTCTGAAATACATATCCGCCATTTTTAAAATCAATAAATGTGGATTTTAATCCTGTATATTGAATATTGCTCCCTAATGAAAGCAGATAACCATTAAGCAGAATGCCTGTCAGATCCTCGGTATTATTGATTTCGTTATTGATGGTGAGGTTTGTTCCAAGCGAAAGGTAAGTTTTTATTCTTTCAACAATACTGATACGGTTAACAACAAACGGATAGCCGCTCAGATAAATATAGCCGTAATAACCCGCGTTTTCACTTTGCAAGCTCAGATGGGCTATACTTAACAATGGAGTCCCGTTAATAATACTGCACGACTCGTTTAACCGTATATAGGAGATATTCGATATGCTGCATAAGGTATCTATCATCATAACAGCGTTTCTTTTTAATGTAAAATCCGATACTGATTTAAAATCAATCACCGAACCACTGTTAAATAATGCATATTTCCCTATTCTGCTTCTCCATGCCATATCTGCTTTGCCGCCCTGGTTCACAATAATGGTGTCAACATCCGAATTTTCACCTCCGAATTTAAAGTAGCCGCCCGAATCAACCATTACCGAACGAATCATGGCCGGTACTCCATTTGTACATGTACCTCCGTTCATGATATATACTTGTGCAATATTTGCTGAATTGGGCACAGTGTATGTTGCACCTTTATTGACAAAGCTGCCTGACCCTGCCGAGTCAACTAATACCTGTGCCTGAAGCACTGTTCCCAGCAACAGAAATGTAACCGGAATAAAATAGTAAATCTTCTTCATATAAATAGTTTTTAAGTGATTGATAAAGCAAATTTATGGATAAAAGATATTATTTTTCTGAAACTACAGCACATTCAAAAAATGAACAATATAAGTCATTGAATATTAATATTAAATAAACTCAACTGAGTAAATATGAATAGCCATTTTAGTCATTATCCCTGAGTATATTCATGGTTGTGGGTTTTATTAATCTTCTTTTTCGGTATTTTTATTTTCTTATTTCGAGATTCTATGAGGAAAATATTTACACTTGTACTGGGAATAGCCATAGGAATACTGGTTAATGCTCAATGGAAGAAACAGACAGCGCCAACCACCGGATGGTTCACAGGTTTGCATTTTACCGATAGTTTAAACGGATGGGGAACAACCACTAATGGCGAGATTTTGCATACTGATAATGCCGGCGGAACATGGAATATTCAGTTTGATACTACCACTCAGTTGCGTTCGGTGTTTTTTGTCAATAAAGATACCGGCTGGGTTGTTGGTGACAGTGGGGTAATTCTTTTTACACAAAACGGCGGTTCACAATGGCAACTTCAACCATTGCCCAATAGAACTGTACATTTCAGAGATATCCATTACGCTAATGGTCTGGCTGTAGCCGCAGGTGTATATGGATCTCCCTATTTAACGAATGACTTTGGTGCTAACTGGTCACAGCGCGGAAGCAAAACAAATAATGATTACGAGGTTTTTGTTGTAAATGGCAGCACGATATGGATTGCGTGTCAGCAGGGCGCCGATGCATGGTATTCTCTGAATAACGGTAATTCATGGGTCTCAAAGGATGTTGCAGCGCAGGCATCAGATAACTGGGCAGTATATGCATTTAGTTTGGATACTGTTTGGATGGGTGGCGCTTTGGGCAAACTTTTCTTAACCACAGATACCGGTAGTCACTGGATAACCAAAACGCCAAGTACTCCTGATACGGGTTATGCAGGATCAACCGGTACTATTGAGCAGATCTTTTTTATCTCACAGCAAATCGGTTATCTTCTCTATAAAAATGGTGCAGTATTGAAAACACTTAATGGCGGAAATGGCTGGATGCGTATTGATTCGGTGCGTACCGGTTCCTATTTTGCTTTCTACGCGTACAATGAGAATTTTCAGTGGAAAGCCGGCAGCAATGGTCTTATCTATTCTTCAGTGGATGCATCGGTTTATGTTAAAAATACTAAAATCAAAGATACACCTGCTGCTTCAATTAATGTGTATCCCAATCCTGCTGTCAATATTGTCACGGTTGAGATTGTGTCACCTGTTGCAGCCAGGCAACGGATTGATGTACTTAATATGCTTGGGGTGCAGGTCCTCTCAACAGATTGTTCCTTAAAACAGGGTTTGAATACTTTCCGGATTTCTGTGAACGACCTGCCGCCGGGTTTCTATTTTATCCGATGGAATAAACAATTAGTGCGTATTAGTATTAGCAGATAGCGGTCTGTATTAATCTGTCAGCCATGGCTTTCGGCGTTGCTGTTTCACAGCCGAACGACTGCGCTTGGCTGTTTTGCGCTTTTCTACTGATTGCTTTGTTGGTTTTGTTGATTTACGTTTCTTCCGGGGTTTAAGCGCTTTCTTCAATAGTTCATCAAACTGTTTGATGGCTGCTTCTTTGTTCGTTAATTGGGATCGGGATTGTTGTGATGTTATGATGAGGATACCTGCCTCACTGATGCGTGTTTTGATCCGGTTCATTAGCATCTCTTTTTCTTTTGGCGTAAGTACCGCCGAACCCGTGATGTCAAAACGCAACTCAATTTTGGTGTTCACCTTATTGACATGCTGACCGCCGGGCCCGCTGCTGCGTACAGCACAGATCTGTAATTCGGGGTATAGAAGCATTAACCGGCTCATTTCTTGCTTTTCTTGCTGCTCTTCTCTAACCGGAGCAGTCGCTTTTCTATCAACTCGATTTTTTTTGTCAGACGTTTTTCTAATTCTAACAACAATAAACGGTTTTTCATGATATCATCCTGAAATTGTTGCATGGTGTTTTTTGTGCTAAATTATCAATTGTTCCTGATATTGGTCTCTTCACCCCAAATTTCAAGAGATTATTAAAGTAATTTAAACAAACTTATCCGAAGTTTGAACTCAAATTTTTAACTACAATATAATTTGGGTTCTTGATAAAATCAACATTAATAATTCAATGTATTTGTTTATTTTTGAAATAGATATATTAATGTTAATACATTGCAAGTCAACATTTTAAAACATCATAGTTATTTTTTTATCGGCATTGCCGGTACGGGTATGAGTGCTATAGCACAGTACCTTGCGGCTATGGGTAAAAGGGTTGCGGGATCGGACAGGCAATTTAATGGTACAGACAAAACACTGATAGAAGAACAGTTTGGCCGCTTGGGTATTCAATGCTTCCCGCAAGATGGTAAAGGTATTACGCCGGATACCGGTGCAGTGATAATTTCTGCTGCTATAGAACAATCAAATATTGAGTATTGTAAGGCGCTGGCTTTAAATATTCCAGTGTTTAAACGTTCCGAGATATTGGCCGCTTTATCCGAAACAAAAAAAACTATAGCCGTTGGCGGTACTTCAGGAAAATCAACTACTACGGCAATGATTTATCATATCCTCGATTCATGTAAAACTCACCCGTCATTGATGAGTGGCGCCGGATTGGTTTCGCTACAGGAAAAAGGTCTGCCTGGTAATGCTTTTGCTGGTGATGGCGATTGGTTGGTTATTGAGGCCGATGAGTCCGATGGCTCTATCGTTAATTATAAGCCGGAGATTAGTGTGCTGTTGAATATTGATCGTGATCATAAAGAGATGAATGAACTGCTTGATTTGTTTAATCGTTTTAAAAAGAACACTCGAACCCGTTTTATTGTTAATGCATCACATCCGCTGACATGCTCATTATCGGCTGATCATTCATTTGATTTCGGGTTGGCGGCTCCGGCCGGCTTTATTGGCGCTAACTTCAGCCAGAAAGAATTTATCATTTCGTTCACGGTGAATGGGATTGATTTTACGATTCCGGTTCCGGGACGTCACAATATGGAAAACGCTTTAGCTGCCGTTGCCTGCTGTTCTGCTGCGGGTATTGGTCTTGAACCCTGTGCTCATACATTGCGGTCTTTCCCCGGTATATATCGCCGTATGCAGCGTATTGGTGTCAAACGGGGGATTACCGTAATTGACGACTTTGCTCATAACCCTGCCGAAATTGAGGCCGCCATCAAGGCATGTCAATCCGCTGCCAACCGCGTAATCTGCTGGTTTCAGCCCCATGGATATGGTCCCCTGAAATTTATGAAAGACGAATTGTCTGAACGTATTGCTGCAACAATGAATAGCCGTGATAAATTTTATATTTCCAATGTGTATTATGCCGGCGGCACTGTCTCAAAGGATGTCAGTCCGCAGGAAGTAACCGACCGTATCTGTCATTTCGGCCGCATTGCTTATTGTATACCTGACAGGAATAAAATGTTTGAGGAGTTTCATCATATAGCATATCCCGGTGACGTGATTTTGCTTATGGGCGCCAGAGACCCATCGCTCAACGATTTTGCTAAGGCGGTGCTGCAGCATCTCTAAAATGATTTGTTGCTAAAATTATTGTGATATTTATCAATATCTGATGTTTTTTACTGTTTTTTTTTTCTATCTGACATGTTAGTGCTAATTTTGCATATGAATTTGGGAAAACAATGACTATTGGAATTATTAAAGAACCAAAAGGAGAGAGTAGGGTGCTAATGCTCGCCGAAACGGTGAAAGCGCTTACGTCTTCAGGAATAACCGTTCATGTTGAAACAGGTGCCGGTTTATTTGCATTTCAGAGTGATGAGAGTTACACTGCTGCCGGCGCAGCTATTGTTTCGCGAACTGAAGCATTTTCATCAGATATTGTTCTGGCTGTTCATCCTCCTCTCGGTGAGTTGAAATTGTTGAAACCGGGGACCATACTATCTTCTGTTATTCCTGTCAATCCCGAAACGGTAAGTGCACTTCAGGAAGCAAAGGTTACGGCCTTTTCACTCGATCTGGTACCGCGAATCACCCGCGCTCAAACCATGGATATCCTGTCTTCTATGGCTACGGTAAGCGGATATAAGGCAGTACTTGAGGCCGCCTTTTTGTCTCCTTCTTTTTTCCCTATGTTCATGTCTGCTGCCGGAACTATCAAGCCGGCGCGTGTATTGATCCTTGGCGCAGGGGTTGCCGGATTGCAGGCCATCAGTGTGGCTCGTAAACTCGGCGCTATTGTTGAGGTGTTTGATGTGCGGTCGGCCGTTAAAACAGAGGCCGAAAGTTTAGGCGCTAAATTCATTGAAGTGGAAGGGGCGCGCGAAGAACAATCGGCTGGCGGATATGCAGTTGAACAATCAGAGGAGTATAAAAATAAACAGAAACAATTGATTCACGACCATGCTGTCCGTTCAAACATTATTATCTGCACTGCACTGATCCCCGGCCGCAAAGCTCCGTTGCTTGTCTCAAAAAATACGGTTCAGCAGATGATGCCCGGATCGGTAATCATTGATCTGGCTGCTTCATCCGGTGGAAACTGTGAACTGACTAAAGATCATGAGATCGTAGTGGCTCATGGCGTTACAATTGCCGGACGATCGGCTTATCCATCCCAAACACCTGTCGATGCCAGCCGTATGATGGGACGCAATATGCTTAACTTTATCAAATCATTGATTTCTCCTGAAAAGCAAATTAAACTAAATTTTGATGATGAAATCATCCACTCGGCATGTGTAGTCCACAATGGTGAGATTATCAGCGAAAGAGTTAAACAATTACTAAAAATGTAATTTATGAACAATATTGTTTCATATCTCCAGTCAAATACAGAGCCGGTTTTTATTATTATGCTCTCTGTTTTACTTGGTATAGAAGTGATATCGCATGTGCCTTCAGTGCTCCATACACCCCTGATGTCGGGTTCCAATGCTATTAGTGGAATAATTATTATTGGCAGTATCATTCTCGTAGGCCATGCCGATACTTCATGCATCAATGCCGAACTGGTCATTGGATTGGCTGCATTGTTTGCTGCTACTCTTAATGTTGCCGGCGGATATGTTGTGACCGACCGCATGCTTGATATGTTTAAGAATAAAAAAAATGTTAAAAAATAAGTTATGTTGAATGCTGCTCCTGTGCTTGATGTGATTCTGAATTATTCGTACCTGGTGTCTGCAGTTTTATTTGTTTTCGGATTGCGGATGCTGAGTAACCCCGAAACTGCGAGAACAGGAAATATCTGGTCGGGTGTTGGTATGTTGCTTGCAATGACTGTAACTATCATCCTGCATCGTAATAATGAAGGTAGGCCAATCCCGCTTTTTAATGTTTACTTGATTATCGGTACAATCCTTATTTCTTCATATATCGGTATTGTAATTGCACGTAAGGTGCGCATGACGGCTATGCCTCAGTTGGTGTCTTTTTTCAATGCTACCGGCGGACTGGCATCTGCCCTGGTAGGTTTTTCAGAGTATTCGAAAAATCCTGATATCGCCGAGTTTGTCACCCTGAGCGGTATCGTGGTGGGCATGGTCACTTTTACTGGAAGTATGATGGCCTATGGCAAACTCGAAGAAAAGGTAAAAAATATCTTTTCTCCGGTTATGACCTGGATAAATATTGCTCTGTTGCTCATTCTGATTTCCTGCGTGGGATTTATGCTAGCTCTTCCGTTAACTCCGGAAGTTAAAATTATAATGATGTATATTCTTACTGCTTTTTCTTTTATTTACGGGATCACCTTTGTACTCCCTATTGGCGGTGCAGATATGCCGGTTGTAATTTCTCTGTTAAATTCGTTTAGTGGTATTGCTGCTGCGCTGGCCGGTTTTATTTATTCAAACCAGGCCATGATTCTTGGCGGTATCCTTGTCGGCGCTTCGGGTGTGATCTTGACTCTGCTGATGTGTAAGGCCATGAACCGGTCTTTACTCAATGTGATTGTGGGTTCGTTCGGCGGTGGAAGCTCCATGTCCGGCGTTGAAGGGAATATCAGAGAAATTTCGCTTTCCGATACTGCTGTGCTCCTTAGTTATTCGCAAAAAGTGGTAATCGTACCTGGATATGGCATGGCTGTGGCTCAGGCACAGTATGCCTGCAACGAACTGACTAAGCTGATTGAAGAAAAAGGCGCTGAAGTAAAATTTGCTATTCATCCTGTGGCGGGACGAATGCCCGGGCATATGAACGTGCTGCTGGCCGAAGCTGATGTGCCTTATGAGAAACTGGTGGAAATGGATTCTATTAATCCTTTGTTGCCCGAAACAGATGTGGTATTAATCATTGGCGCCAATGATGTAGTCAACCCGGCAGCCGAAGAAGACCCTGCTAGCCCCATTGCCGGTATGCCCATTATTCGTGCCCATACAGCAAAAAATATTATTGTGCTCAAACGTGGAATGGGCAAGGGTTATGCCGCTATCGAAAATAATTTGTTTTATAAAGATAATACCCGCATGTTGTTCGGTGATGCGAAAAATACGCTCCAGAAACTGGTGAACGAGGTTAAAAATGTCTGAACATTAATCCGAAAGATTGATTCTCCTGATCGGCTCTCAGTTGAGATTAATCAACGGAAAAATCAGGGCTAAAGCATACAAATACATTCATTCTCCAACCCGCGGCAAGTGTTTCGCCACAGATAACCGGTTTCTTTAAAAATAAGGTCGGTAGCTTCGATCGGGCCCCAGGTCCCTGCTTTGTATCCGTACAGATTATGATTTGGATTCTCCTTGAAAAAATTAAGTATAGGCGTAATGAATTTCCATGATTGTTCTTGTGCATCACCACGACTGAAAAGTGTTGAGTCGCCATTCAGGCAGTCGAGCAGCAGCCGGTCGTACCCGCTCACAATGGGCTTTTCAACCATAGATGAGTAGCGGAAAAGCATATTGACATTAGTGATATCAAATCCTGCTCCCGGCTTCTTGAGTCCGAACCTGAACAGGATTCCTTCGTCGGGCTGAAGCCGGAAAACAAGCTGATTGGGCTCATTGTTGTGATTATTAAATAATCTGGTAACAGATGGCTTGAATTGTATCACAACCTCCGACACTTTATTACGTAGCCGCTTTCCGGTTCGAAAGAAGAATGGTACGCCTTTCCACCGTTCATTATCTATTTCGGCTTTTAACGCTACATAGGTTTCAGTGGTTGACTGCTCGGGGATACCATCCTCCTGTTTGTATCCGGCCATCATAAATTCATCTTTGCACGAGCGGGTGTATTGGCCGCGAATTACATCGGTAAGCATTTTTTTGGTGTCCGGTATTTTCAGCGCTTTAAATGCTTCCGATATCTTATCACGTATGCTCGCCGAATCTATTGACGACGGCTCTTCCATGGCTATCATCCCGAATACCTGAAGCAGATGGTTCTGTACCATGTCTCGCAACGCACCACTGCTATCATAGTATCCTCCGCGTTTTTCGATGCCTATATCTTCAACTGCTGAAATCTGAACATGGTTAATATACTTATTGTTCCACAAGGGCTCAAATATACTGTTCGAAAATCGTGTAACTAAAATGTTCTGTACCGTTTCTTTTCCCAGGTAATGATCAATCCTGTATATCTGCTGCTCAAAAAATACTGATAATAATTCTTTATTCAATTTTTGAGCGCTTTCCAAATCATAACCGAATGGTTTCTCAACAATAATGCGGCGCCAACCAGTTGTTGTGTTATGATTATTCAATCCCGTATGTGCAAGTCCGCCTATTACAGCCGAAAACATGGATGGCGGTAGCGACATATAAAACAATATATTCCCGTTAGTGTGATACTGTTGGTCAAGCAACTCCAGGCGTGTCTTGATCTTTTCATAATCGTCAACCGATGTAGTATTCACTGAAATAAAATATAACCTGCTTATAAAGTCCGGATCATTGATTGCTGTTTCTCTCGAAATATATTGCCGGTAGCTCTTATCAGTATAAATGGTTCTGGCTATACCAAGTATAGCAAAATTCTTACCAAAAAGTTTTTGTTGAAAAAGATTGTACAAACCGGGTATCAACTTCTTTTTCGTCAGATCGCCCGATGCTCCGAAGATCGTAATTATAAATTTGTCAGCTATTTGCATATTTTTTTAATCAAATTGCAACCTATTGTGTTTTATCTTGTCATTATTTTCAACGGATTATTTCCGGCGTTTAATGATATGTTAATAAACAACGATTTAAATTTAAATACTTTTACACCGTAAATATAAAGATTATGAGGAATAAATTTTTGTTTTTTACCGGATGGCTGATAGCCGCTACACTGACAGTAAAGTCGCAGGATGAAGCAACCCCTCAATACCTGTTTGATCAGTTATCCGACGTGCGCATATCGGGGTTTGGTGGCACAATGACAGAATTTTCGCTGGTTGAAGGCGAATTTGCTGTTTCGCAGGGTGGTGGAGGTGCAGTTATCTTTAACCAGAAATTTTTTATCGGCGGCTATGGTATGGGGCTTGCTACTATGCACCGGCGCAATGACTTGCCCGATTATGGCAATCTGATCCTCGCATTCGGCCATGGCGGGTTATGGAGCGGTTATCTGTTTAATTCATGGAAACTGTTACATTTTGGCGCTTCGCTACAGGCAGGCGGTGGGTCTATCTCTCTGCAGGATGAGTATATGGTTATTCAGGACGAGCTGGCCTATGATATTGTTTTTGTCGGTATTCCGAAAATAATGCTCGAACTCAATGTTACACGCTGGTTTAAACTTAGCGCCGATGTGGGTTACCGCTATGTGTCCGGGGTAGATAGTCGAAGTTATCTCAATGAAAATGGTGTTGTACGTCCTTTTTACAGGAATAAAGATTTTAACAGCCCTTTTATTGGTTTATCGCTGATGTTCGGTGGGTTTAAACAATGAAAATGAAGAATTACACAGCTATGAGAATCAGGTTTTTATTTTTTATTCTGCTCCTGTTCAACAGTGGCAATGGTTTTTCAGGTGATGAGAAAGCGGTAAAACGATTTACAGTCAGCGGACATGTTAAAGATCAGTCAAACGGTGAAACACTTATCAGCGCTACTATCTATGTAAAAGAATTGGCAACAGGAACTGTTACCAATGAATATGGTTTTTTTGCTCTCAGCTTGCCGGCCGGTACCTATACACTCGAAATATCGTATCTCGGGTATAAAAATATCACCCGAACCATACAACTGCAGCAAAATCTTACTGTCAGCTTTGAGATGCCTCCGGATATACAGGAGATGCAGGAAGTGGAAATAACGGCTGAGAAAAAAAATAAAAATATTGTTAATAACGAGATGAGTGTTGATAAGCTGCAAAGCAAGCAGATAAAGGAGATCCCTGCATTGCTTGGCGAGGTGGATGTTATCAAGGCGATACAACTCTTGCCCGGTGTACAAACGATTTCCGAGGGTTCAAACGGTTACAGCGTTCGCGGCGGCAGTTCCGATCAGAACCTGATATTACTTGACGAAGCAACGGTGTATAACTCATCGCACCTGCTGGGCTTTTTCTCTGTATTCAACAATGATGCTGTGAAAGATGTAACGCTCTACAAGGGTGACATACCTGCACAGTACGGTGGACGTCTCTCTTCATTGCTTGATATCCGTATGAAGGAAGGCAATGCCAAGAAGTTTGCCGGTACTGGCGGCATCGGCACTATCTCCAGCCGGCTGACACTCGAAGGCCCTATTTTAAAAGATAATACCTCATTTATCGTATCGGGCCGGCGTACTTATGCCGATAAACTGTTCCTGCCTTTTGCTAGGGACGAAACAGTGCGTAAAAACAAATTGTATTTCTATGATTTTAATGGGAAAATAAACCATACCATTGACGAGAATAACCGGCTCTATTTCTCGGGATATTCAGGACGTGACTTCTATAAAAACAAGTGGGCTGAGATGGGTTTTGGTAATCGTACACTCACCGGACGTTGGAATCACCTGTTCTCTAAAAAGCTTTTTAATAATTTGTCTCTGATCTACGGAAGATACGATTACTCGCTGGGAACTCCAAAAGGGGAGGCCAATTCTTTTATCTGGCTATCGAAAATGGAAGATTTTACCGGTAAGAACGATGTGGTCTGGTATCTCAATCCCGCCAATACCATCCATTTCGGATACAGCGTAACCTACCATAAATTTGATCCCGGTAAAGCAAAGGGTGTCGGCGAGAGTTCGATTTTTAATGAACTTAAGCTCCGGAAAAATTATTCCTACGAACATGGTATTTATGCAGCCAATAATCAGAAATTGACTTCGAAGCTGACGTTTAAATACGGTCTCCGTTTTTCAATGTTCCAGAATGCCGGCCCTGGCGTTGAATACCGCTATAATACCGACCATACGCTGGCTGATACAATCAAATATGGGAATAACGTGATTTTTAACGAATACTTCGGTTTTGAACCGCGGGCTGGTTTGAATTATGTTCTGACCGATAATGCATCATTAAAAGCAAGCTATTCACGTACAATTCAATACGTGCACCTTGCGCAGAACTCAACAGCCGGCACACCGCTGGATATATGGTTTCCTTCGTCGGCTACGGTCAAACCTCAGTTTTGTGATCAGTATGCTGCCGGTATTTTTAGAAATTTTCGCGACCATACGATTGAAACATCCATTGAACTGTATTATAAAGATATGAAAAATGTCATTGATTTCAAGGACAATGCCAATCTTTTACTGAATAAGTATATGGAGCAGGAACTTCGCTTTGGCACGGCTTATTCTTATGGCTCTGAGTTCCTCATTCGTAAATCAAGTGGCGATCTGAGTGGCTGGATCAGCTATACCTTGTCGAAAACGCGCCGCAAAATACTCGAAATAAATGGAGGTCGCGAATATCCTGCTCCATACGATAAACCGCATAATGTGTCGGTGGTTATTAACTACGATTTCTCTAAACGCGTCACTGTATCTTCAACCTTCGTGTATGCCACCGGAAACCCTGTTACTTTCCCGGTTGGTCGTGCCGAATACCAGGGCGTATTCTTAAAAGTATACAGCGATCGCAATGCTTATCGTATGCCCGATTATCACCGTATGGATTTGTCGCTGATTATCCGCGGAAAAACAAACAGCATCAAATCTTGGCGCGGCGAACATGTCATTTCGTTTTATAATGTCTATAACCGTCATAATGCATGGTCAATTAATTTTGTCCAGGATGAGAATGATCCGAATGTAACCTATGCCGAAAAATCATATATTTTCCCCATCCTTCCTGCATACACCTATAATTTTTATTTCTGAAACGGATGAATAAAACAGGTATGAAAAAGTATATCAATATCATCATCACAACGCTCATTCTGGCCGGCTGTACCGAGCGGATTGACATCAAAGTTGACAACACCTATAAGCGATTGGTTGTTGACGGATGTATTACCACCGACACCACTAAACACAGGGTAAAACTGACGACTACAAGCGATTATTTTTATAACCAGCCATCGCCTCCTGTAACTGGAGCCGATGTTCGTATCTCTGATGGCAGCAAAGTGTTTTTACTTGCCGAAAGTGCCACCGAGCCGGGTGTGTATGAAACTACGGCTGATGTTTATGGTGAAATCGGTAAAACATATATCTTGTCTATTGCTAATGTAGATGTGAATGATGATAAAGAGATTGAGTTGTATACTGCTGAAAGCCGCATTAATCCGGTGTCTCCTATTGACTCAATAAAATTATTCTATACGGCTTTGGGTCCGGATTCGGTTTTTGCAATTATGGTATACGCCCAGGATCCGCCAACTACCGAGTTTTATGTGTTTAAAGCATCCATCAATGGGGTACTGGCACACGAAAAGGCAACGGATTTATGGATACAGGACGATGTTCTATTTAACGGAAACTATACTAACGGGATTTGGTCTCAATTTCTTTTTCAGAGCGGACCTACCAAAAGACCCGAGGAGCATGTGGCCCCCGGGGACATAGTGACCTTCGAACGTAATTCAATTACTAAAGATTATTATTCTTTTCTTGCCGAATTACAATCGAATGCTTACTACAACCCGATATTCAGAGGCCCTCCGGCTAATACCCGTTCAAATGTATCGAATGGCGCGATTGGATATTTTTCCGCTTATTCAATTGCTCGTTGCAATCGTGTCGTTCCGGCTAAACCGTGGATACTGGATTATCCTTATTAAGTGAAATTGGATATTTTGGAATTTCAAATTATTTTAATCGCGATTTTGCAATAGAAATTCCTTATATACTATAAAACCTACATTTCTATTGCATTAACGCGGTAACCCCGCCTTTGAAAATCTTATTGTTAGCAATCCGGCTAACGATTAGATTTTCAAGAGCGTTTTTCAGTTGATGAAACCAACTGAAAAATCCGGGTTTAAAGGTGTTTTTCAGTTGAGATTAATCAATTGAAAATCCGGGATTAAGTTCTTCCGAAAATTTCTTCTCCGACAAGCAATACAAATCCATACGATATATTGATACATCGTTATCGAAATGCAGCATAAACAAAAAACAAGTCAAAGCTAAACCTGCTAAAGGTCGGAAAAT
>Ga0073932_1003102_pt1 | contig 23361 bp, 21 predicted proteins | sample DewCreD2012metaG_FD_76967 | JGI IMG/M metagenome (GOLD analysis project Ga0073932, IMG submission 76967) | Hot spring sediment bacterial and archeal communities from British Columbia, Canada, to study Microbial Dark Matter (Phase II) - Dewar... ...
CAGCCAACTGGCGGAGGTGCAGCGCGAAGCCCAGCGCCGCCGCACGGCCCTCGTCGAGGCCGACCGGCAAGTCCGCGTCCTGGAAAAACTGGTCCAGCGCCAGGCCCAGGCCGAGCGCTGCCAGGCCCTGCGCCGCGAAGCGCAGCGGCTGGATGAAGCCGCCCTGGCTGGCTATCTCCGCCGGCAGGAGGTTAAGCCATGAAAGCCCTCCTGGCATGGCTGGGTGCGCTGCTGGTCGCCGTGTCGATCGGCACGACGCTCACGGTCGTGGTGTTCCTGGGGATGCTCTGGTGGCGCGGCGCGCTGGACGATCAGCGCGTGCTGGCGATGCTGGCGGCACTGCAAGGGATCGAGCCGCCGCCGCCGCCGGGACCTTCCCCGCTGGATACCGGCCCGGAACATCCTTCGCTGGAGCAGCTTGTGCAGGCCCGCCTGCAGGCGAACCTTGATCTGGACCTGCGTGAGAACGCCATCGACAAATCACTGGCCGATCTGCGCGTCTTGCAAGCGCAGTTGCAGACCGAAAGCCGTCGTCTGGACGATTGGAAACGCTCGTTCGACAAACGCCTGGCCGACCTCCAATCGGCCGCCGCCGATGCCGCCCTGCTGGAACTGCAGCGCACCCTCGAGGCCGTCGCGCCGAAACAGGCCAAAGAGCAGATCCTGCGGATGCTCAAGGAGCCCGCGACGCCACAAAACGACCCGATGCGCGACATCGTCACGATCCTCCGGGCCATGCCCCTGGATAAACGCAAGAAAATCCTCGCCGAGTTCAAGACCGACGAAGAAATCGAAAAGCTGGCGGACATCCTGCGGCAGTTGCGGCTGGGCAATCCCGATGCCGACTTGCTCCGCGATACGCGCAGCCAGCTCCAGCAGCAACTCGCCCCCACGCGCTAGGCCTTTCCCATGCCCAATCCTTCCTTGCACGGCGTGACCCCTCCGATGCTGTTGGACCTTTGGCCGGCCACGGCGCCAGCGCCGTCGCTGCCCGCGGTGAGCGCAGCCCCCGAAAACGCGCCGTTCAACCGCTGGTTGACCTCGGACTTGCCATCCTCGGCCCCTCAAGGTGCATCGCCCACTGCGTCAGGGGCGGATTCCCAAGCCCCTGCCTCGGCCTCGCCGCGCTCTGCGGAACCCAGTCCCTCCGCTGCGTCGCCAGCATCCTCGGCGGAGCGACCTGCGCGTCCTGATCGCCCGGCAAACGAGCAGCCAGCTCCGTCGCCGCAGTCTGCCGACGAGGCAACGGACACCCCCGCGCAGGACGAAGCCCCCGAAGAGCCGTCTGAGGACCAAGACACGCAAACGAGCGCTGATCCTGCAGTGCTGGCGTTGGCTGCGCTGGCCGGCGCGCTGCCTGCCCAGGCCACGGCGGATGATGCGGCCACCCGCAATGCGGAGGTCGCTTCGTCCGGCTCGGCAACGGACTTGGCTCAGCCCTTGGATGGCTCGATGGAGGCAAGCGGCCGTCCGATCGAAGTCGGGCTGCCAGCCGCACCACCGGCCCCAGCCACTGTCGAAACCCCAAATCTAGCAGGAAGTTACGGTCCTGCCCGAACTCCTCATCCAGCTTCCGGAACTGCTTTGCCCTCGGGCGACGGCGAAGGGCAGCCATCCGCCGCCAAAGCCCCTGCGGGAGCAGCGCCAAGTGCAGCGTCGGTGGAAGGACTAGGGACGTCGATTGCTGATGTAACCGCACCACAGGGGCCAGATGCCGACTCGGCCAGTCCCGCCGGGGCAACGGTTGAACCTGGCAGCACTCTGGTGACTGACGGCCTTCCATCGCAACCGCCGTCCAGCCAGGATAGTTCTTCCAGCGCCGCGCTATCCGCAGTAGGCCAGGCTCTCGGCGTACCTCCTCCGTCCGCAGCGCCATCGGCCGTATCAGGCTCTCCCACCGAGACTCGCTCACTCGAATCAGCAAGCGCGCCGGCGGCGCCGGGCGCTGGACACGCTGCCTCGCATCGATCGCCATCGTTCCTGGACGGGGAAGCGGCCACTCAGGTCGCCGGGACCGGGCGCGCCCAAGGAGCGTGGGCCGAAAGTCCTCTGGCAACGCGCGTGACGCGGGCCATTGCCCTGGCGCAGCAGAGGGATGGCGAGGTGCGGCTGCGGCTCAGCCCTCCGGAACTGGGGACGCTCCGGATCGAGCTGCGGGTCCAGGAAGGGGTGCTGCTCGTGCAGCTTCACGCGGAGACCGAAGCCGCGCGGAGCGCGATCCTCGATCAGTTGCCAGTCCTGCGGGAGCGGCTGGCAGACCAGGGGATTCAACTGGAACGTTTCGACGTGGATTTGCTGCCGCGGCACGGCGGGCACGGTCACGACCATTCGGGGGGCCAGCCGCGTGATTGGCCCCTGCCGCCGCGCACCTTGGGGCCCTTGGCCGCCGCCAGTTCGCAGCCCCGGCCTGGCACCCTGCCAGCCAGCCCGCGTCCGCCGGCCAGTTCCGCCGGCGGGTTGGATGTCTTGGTGTAAGTTTTTTCCGTTGCGAACCACACGAGGAAAGGACGTTGCCGATGGCCGATCTTGCCAGTCTGAGCGGGGCTACCGCCGCGGTCCGCACCCGGGGGTCGTCCAACCGGCAGGTGCACGACCTGAAGGACCTGGACCTGAACCAGTTCTTGCAGCTCATGATCACGGAGCTGACCAACCAGGATCCGCTCAATCCGCTTGACAACACGCAGCTCGTGCAGCAGATCGGCGAGCTGCGGTCGATCGCCGCCGCCGATCAGCTTACGGCCACGCTCCAGGCCTTGCAGACCCAACAGAGCCTGATCACTGCCGGCAGCCTGATCGGCAAGAAAGTCACGGCGCTCAGTGCCAATAACACGAATATCGAAGGAACGGTGCAGCGGGTCAGCGTCGAAGTCGACCCGAATAACAGTGCGAAAAAGACCTATAAAGTGATGGTCAACGACCAGACGGTCGAATTGCAGAACATCCGTAGCATCGAACCCGCTCCGTAATCACGACGTGCCTGACAGCAGGATCGTGATCGACGATTTTGCCCGTCAGCGATGACGACGGGTACACACCGGATTCAACGTTCCAAGGAAGGAGAGTCTCCATGGGTCTGGCCTCGGCATTGACGACTGCCCTGACGGGCATGCAGGCCGCTGAAACGCAGGTGGACGTGGTGGGCAACAATCTGGCCAACTCGCAGACGATCGGTTTCAAGGCGTCTGCGGCCCTGTTTGCCACGCAGTTTTTGCAGACGCAGAGCCTCGGCTCCGCGCCGACCGCGACCGACGGCGGCACCAACCCGCGGCAGACGGGGCTGGGGACCCGCGTCGCCGCCATCTCACCCGATTTCAGCCAGGGGACGATCGAGATCAGCAGCAGCCCCTCCGATCTGGCGATTCAGGGGGACGGCTTTTTCATGGTGGAAAGCTCCGAAGGAGAGCGGCTATACACGCGCAACGGCGTGTTCAAGACCAATGCCAACAATGAGCTCGTCAATCTGACCGGTCAAAGAGTGCTAGGATATGGGGTGAATAATAACTATGAGATTCAAAGAACGACGCTGGTGCCACTGACGATCCCGTTGGGGACTGCCGCGACGGCTCAGCCCACGCGGAACGTGTTTTTGCAAGGGACCCTCTCGCCTTCCGGGGCCATCGCCGACACGGCCCAGGTGATCCAGAGCGCCGTGCTCGGCGACGCGAGCATTCCTCGCCCGGACGGCAGCGGGGTGAACGTCGGCGTGGCGCCCACGGCCTCGGTCGCTTCCGTGACGGTCGGACAGAGCGACACGGGCGGCACGCTTCAGGAGAACGTCACCTACCGCTATCGGATCACCTACGTCGATGCCCAGGGACGCGAGAGCGTGCCCTCGTCGGAGATCGTCGTCACCACGCCCGTCGGCAACGGGCTGGACGATAACACCATCACGCTGTCTTCGCTGCCCAGCGTTCCCAGCGGCTATACCGGCCTGAACATCTACCGGACGGCCGCCGATGGAACGAGCTTCTTCTTCCTGTCGAGTGCCACCCCGGGCGGGACGTTCGTCGACGACGGCAGCATACCGCTCTCCTCGACCCCGCTGAACACCACGCTGCTCAACGGCAACTACAGCTATTTGATCACCTTCCACAAGACGGGCCAGCCGGAGAGCCGGCCGTCGCTGCTGATCGGTCCGCAGAACATCGTCAACGGCCGGATTCAGCTTCAGAACCTGCCGATCCCGCCGACGCCGGGGTTGGGAGACACCTTCCCAGCCTACGATACGATCCGCATCTATCGGAATCTCGCGAGCGACTCGGGGTCGTTCTATCTGGTCGGCGAGGCAGCCCCGGGAGGAAGTTTTACCGACTACCGCACCGATGCGGACATCTCGAATCTAAGCACTCCAGGAAACCAAGCCGTCGAATTGGATGGTCCGGGCATCAATAGCAACACGCTGTTGGTCAACGTGATCAAGCGCGATGGCCTGGATTATGAGAACTTGTTCCAGCCCGGTACGCTCGAGTTCACGGCGAGCAAGGGAGGACGCACACTGACGACCAAAACCTTCGAGGTCACAACCGCCTCGACCGTTCAGGACTTGCTCGATTTCATGCACCAGGCGATGGGGATTCAAACGGCTCTCGATGATCCGCAAAACCCGATCCCCGGTTCCGTCAACAATATTCCCGGGGAGACGGGGACGCTTTCGCCTGGCCTGACGATCAACAATGGCCAGATTCGCGTCGTGTCCAACAACGGCGTGGATAACGCACTGAATATCAACCTCTCCGCTTTCAAACTCCGCACGACCAACGGCGACATCCTCACCCCCAATCTGGCATTCGGCAAGATCCAAGACGCAGCCGGCCAAAGCGCCGTGGCGGACTTCATCGCCTACGACACGCTCGGCATCCCGATGAACGTCCGGATCACCGCCGTGCTCGAGAAAGTCACCGATTCCTCGACCGTGTATCGCTGGTTTGCCGACTCGGGCGACAACAGCCCGGCCAGCGGGGCGGAAATCGCGGTCGGCACGGGATTGGTGACGTTCGACGGCCAGGGAAACCTCATCGGCACCTCCAACAGTACGGTGACCATCGAGCGCCGCAACATCCCTTCGTCCGATCCTCTGTCTTTTCAGCTTGATTTCACCCGTGTATCAGGGCTGGCAACCCCCACGAGCAGCTTGTCCGCCGCGCGCCAGGATGGCTCGCCTGCCGGGACCTTGTCGAGTTTCATCATCGGTGAGGATGGGGTGATCCGCGGGGTGTTTACCAGCGGGGTCACTCGCGATCTTGGGCAGATCAGGCTTGCGAAGTTCGCTAATCCCGGGGGGCTCGTGCAGCGCGGGGAGAATATGTTCGCCCAGGGCGTCAATTCCGGGCTGCCAATCGAAGGGGACCCCGGATCCCAAGGGTTGGGCTCGGTCGTGGCGGGGGCGGTCGAGCTTTCCAACACCGACATCGGCAAGAACCTCATCGAACTGGTGCTAGCCACGACGCAGTACCGGGGGAACGCCCGAGTGATCACCGCCGCGCAGCAGATGCTGGATGAACTGCTCAACCTGCGCCGCTGAGTCTGCCGGGTCGCGTCCTGGGGGCAGTACGTAACTCGCCGGCTGTGCGGGTGATGACGCTCGTCCCGGTCATGCGGACCATCGCTGCCGTGCGGCACCAAGGTGGGGCCTCTGCCGGGCCGCACTTCGCACGTCACTACGCTTGGGCATGACGTAAGGTTGGAGGGACCCCGGCGGGACCTCATTTCAGGCGGCTGGGGGGAGTGGCAGCGAGGTAGATCGGTGATCAAGCTGACCCGACTGGATGGCGAGGCGTTCGTCCTGAATGCCGAGCTGATCCGCTACATCGAGTCGCGTCCCGACACGTTCGTGACCCTCACGACTGGGGAACGGCTGGTGGTGCGCGAGTCGCTGGACGAGGTGATGCGCCGCGCCATCGAGTATCAGCAGTCCAAATACCTGTTGCCGCCTGTGCGTGCGACGGACCGACCGCTTTCATCGTCTGCCTGACCGCGCCACCAGCAAGCAGCGCGGGACCTGCGGCGGACGACCGTCTGTCTTCGTCGTCGCGGCCATACGAACGACCAGTGCCTGCCATCGGTGTCCCAGGTTATGGACGTCGGAACACTTCTCGGCCTGCTGCTGGCCTTCGGCATGATCGGTGCCTCCGTGTTTATGGGAGGCGGGTCTGTGACGGCTTTCTGGGATCTGCCGTCAGTGTTGGTGGTCTTCGGGGGGACGCTCGGCGCGCTGTTGATGTGTTTCCCGCTGGCGACGGTCAAAAAACTGCCGCGGGTGCTGATGCGGACGCTCTCGCCCGGACCAGCCCGTCCTGAACAGCTTGTCGCGCAGCTCGTGAGCCTGGCGGAGACCGCCCGCCGGGATGGCATCCTGGCTCTCGAAAACCGGCTGGCAGAGATCGACGACCGGTTCCTGCGGCTGGGACTGCAGCTCGCCGTGGACGGTGCCCGCCCCGAGCTGCTGGAAGAGGTGCTCCGGGGAGAGATGGAGGCGATGAGCCTTCGGCATCGGGACGGACGGGCCATTCTCGATCAGGTGGGCAAGTTCGCTCCGGCGTTCGGGATGATCGGCACGCTGCTCGGCCTGATCGTCTTGCTTGGGAACATGTCCGATCCCTCGCTGATCGGCGGAGGAATGGCCGTCGCCTTGATCACCACGCTCTACGGGGCGGTCCTGGCGAACGCCTCGTTCATTCCCCTGGCGGAGAAGCTGGCGAACCTCAGCCGGCAGGAGCTTTTCGTCCAGGAAATCACCTTGCGGGGAGTGCTGGCGATCCAGTCCGGCGACACTCCACGGCTCATCGAGCAGAAGCTGCAAAGCTTCCTGCCGCCGGAACTGCGCAGCCCCAAGGGAGAGTCGCGGTCATGAAATTCGAGGACCCACCTGCCGGGGGTGCCCCCGAATGGGTGATGACCTACGGCGATATGATGAGCTTGCTGCTCTGTTTCTTTGTGCTGCTCGTCTCGATGAGCGAGCTGAAGCAGGACGAGAAATATCAGGGCGTGGCCGACTCGCTCCAAGAACGATTCGGCTTCAGCGATTCCTGGGAAAAACTCGGGCCGGGAGAACACCGCCCCAAGCGCGCACGCCAGTCCGGGCGGTCTCGACAGCGGGGAGCCGCAGAAGACACAGCGCGGGAACCTTCGGCGACCGGCCCCATGCCCCGCGTGCAAACGATCCGGCCGGGCACGCGCACCACCGTCGGCACGGTCATCCCGTTCGACGTGCGAAGCGATGAGCTTTCCCCCACCGCCCGCTCGGCCTTGGATGCCATCGTCCCGCAGATTCGCGGCAAACCGCAAAAGATCGAGCTGCGCGGACATGCCCCTGCCCTGCATTGGCCGCCCGACGAGTCGACCTCCGACTGGTGGGATCTGGCCTACCGGCGAGCCCGTCAGGTGATGGATTATCTGACCAAGGTCCACGGCCTGGACCCGCAGCGGATGCGAATCTCGGTTGCCGGGCCCTATGAGCCGCTGGCACGGGACCGGCCAGAGGCGAGCCAGGAAAACTCAAGAGTTGAGCTATGGTTGCTGGACGAGGTTGCCAGCGATTTGCGGGCAGCCGCAAGCGAGAAACGGACGCCAGCCGTGCCGGGTAGGGCCGAAGCCCGGTCCAGGCAGCCGCCCGCGCCGTCGCTATGAGGGTGCGCCTCGTTTCCGTCGGCCCGAAACCTTCGACTCACCGAACCTGATGTCCTGCAAGCGTTTGCCGAGGCGGGCCTGCGCCTGGCCGGCAACTCCTAGAATCCCCAACCCATGCAAGGGAAACGACGACCATGGCCAAGATTCTGGTGATTACGGTCCTGGTGACGCTGGTCGTGGCTGCCGAGTGCTTCCTGGCGTACCTAATGATTCCCAGCCGAGCCGATCTGGAGAAATGGTCGGCTGAGAAAGCTGCGAAGGCTGCGAAAGCCGAGGAGTCTGCGCACGGCCAGGCAGGTGAGGAAAAGCACGAGGTCGAGGTGGACCTGGGGAAATACACGGTGGTGGTGCATCACCCGGCATCGAATGTCACGTTGCGGGTCAACTTTCACCTGATCGGGACGGTGCTGGAGAAAGATCACCACGAACTCGAGACGCTGCTGGGCAAGCACCAGCATCGACTGCGGGACCAAGCGATTTTCGAGATTCGCAACTGCCGGATCGAAGACCTGACCGACCCCGGATTGGGCTTGCTCAAGCGGCGGATTTTGGCGAAAAGTAACGACCTTCTCGGCAAGCCCCTATTGCGGTCGGTCGTGTTCAGCGATTTTTCCTTCGTGGAGCAATAGGGATACGGCGGGGCGAGCCGGGCGAGAGATCGACCGTGCGGAAAGGATGCCGATGGCGGGTGACTCTCCGACCCTCAAGCAGGAAGATATCGAGGAGCTGCTCCGGCAGGCCCAGCTCGCCTCCGGGGCGGGGCAAGAGGGCGTGACGGCCGGCGAGCCTTCCCCGGGCGGAGGTGCTGCGGGAACGACCGGTCCGGCGGCGACCGCAACGGTGCCGGTCGCAGGAGCCGCTGCCGGCGGCAGCGGCAGATCGGGCAGCGCAGCCTCAGGTGCTGCCAGCGGGCGGGCCATGGACGACGTGGAATACCTGCTGGCGCAGGCCGAAGCGGCGGTGGCCTCGGTCGTCCAGCCGGTGCAACCCGCGGTGCAGGGGCTTGCGCCGTTCGAGCTGAAGGACCTGGCGGCATCCGCCCCCAGCGGCGACAAGGCCTCTCTCGAACTGCTCAAGGATGTCGATCTGGACCTGCGGATCGAGCTGGGGCGGACCCAGATGTACCTGGAGGACGTCCTGAAGCTGAAGCGTGGGAGCGTGGTCACGCTCGACAAGCTTGCCGGCGACCCGGTCGATGTGTTCGTCAATGGCCGGCTGGTCGCCCGCGGCGAAGTGCTGGTGCTCAACGACAACTTCTGCGTTCGCGTCACGGAACTGCTCACCGGCAATGATGGGGATTAGGGGCCACGCGGCGACATACGGCCGCCTTGGAGCATGCGCCCGCCGCTCTAGCGGCCTTTGGCTGCTGTGCGCCGGGATGTGCCTGGCCGGCCCGCCGGGAACCTGCGCGGACGATCTTTCCGCGTTGCCGCTGGCGCTGACGCCGGCCGGGCAGGGACCGATCAGCGTCGTGCCGCCGCAGAATCCACCCGCTTTGTCGCGCGGAGCACAGGCAGTGCCACCGAGGGAGGCCACCGAAGGGCCTCCGCGCTCGGACAACGCGGGCGTCGCCGGCGCCGATCGACACTGGCGGCCGCCGCTGGACGTACGCCTGGTACCTTCCTCATCGGGAAAATCCGGGACTTCCACGGGGCAGGCTCCCCGTCCGCTGGCGTCGCGGCGTACTCCGTCGCGCAGCGGCCCGCCGGCCGTCGGGTCGATCAGTGCCGCCCGACCGGCCAGCGTGGTGGTCGGCAGTCTGGCAGCCGTTTTGGGACTGCTGGCTCTGATCGTCTGGTGCACACGGCGGTTCGCTCCGCCGGGAATGTCGGCCTTGCCCAAAGAGGTGCTAGAGCCGCTGGGGCGGGCCGTGCTGCCGGGGCAACAGGCGGTGCAGCTTGTTCGTCTGGGGCCGAAGCTGCTGTTGATCGCGCAGCACGAGGGCAGTCTGGCGACACTGGCCGAGATCACCGACCCGGCTGAGGTCGAGCACCTCCTGGCGCTGTGCCGGCGTCAGCGGCCGGACAGTGCGACCACCGCCTTTGCGCAGGTGCTTGCGCAGTGGGACGCGGCGGAAGGCGCGACGGGACAACGTAGCCCGCGGATGCTGGCACGAGGTGGACGATGAGCAGCGCACGGCGATGGCGAAGCCTGCTGGCCGGCGTCTGCCTGGGGCTGGTGGCCGGTGCGGCGTGGGCCGCGCCCCAGTCGCCTCCCACGCCTCCCACGCCGCCGGGGCCGCTCTTCCCGGCTCCCGTGGCGCAGTCGCTGGAAGAAGGAGCTCAGGCGCTGACCAGTCCGCAGCGGCTGAGCGCGACGCTGCAGATTCTCGTACTGCTGACCGTGCTGAGCCTGGCGCCGGCGATCCTGCTGATGACGACCAGCTTCGTGCGGATCGTGGTGGTGCTGGGGCTGCTGCGGCAGGCGCTGGGCACGCAGCAGCTTCCTCCCAGCCAGGTGCTCACCACCCTGGCCCTGTTCATGACCGTACTGGTGATGGGGCCGACCTGGACGGAAATCTACGACCAGGGCATCCGCCCCTACACCCGCGGCGAGATCGCCGATCCCGAGGCGGCCTTCCAGGCGGGAGCGTTGCCCCTGAAACGGTTCCTCAGCCGGCAGATCGAGCTGGCCGGCAACAGCGACGACGTATGGCTGTTTTACGACCACCTGCCGCCGCACGCCAAAAGCCGTACCGAGCCGCAGACCTACGACGAACTGCCGCTGAGCGTGCTTCTACCCGCGTTCCTGCTCAGCGAGCTGAAGGTCGCGTTCCTGATCGGCTTTCAGATCTATCTGCCCTTCCTGATCCTGGACCTGGTCGTGTCGACCGTGACGATCTCGATGGGCATGATGATGCTGCCGCCGGTGATGATCTCGCTGCCGCTGAAGCTGCTGCTATTCGTGCTGGTGGATGGCTGGTCGCTGGTGGCGGGCATGCTGCTGGAGAGCTTTGCCGGTTGAGCCAGGCCAAGGCCCACGTGCCCGAAGGAGGTGTGGCATGGATGCCCAGGATGCAGTCCACCTGATGCAGCAGGCAGTGCTCACGGCGCTGGTCGTCGGCGCCCCGGTGCTGGTGGTTGGTGTGCTGGCCGGGCTGGTCATCGGCCTCTTCCAGGCGCTGACCCAGGTGCAGGATCAGACGGTGGCGTTCGTGCCCAAGATCGTGGCGATGCTGGCGGCGACGCTGGTCTGTCTGCCCTGGGCCGTGCAGAAGCTGATCGAATACTCCGAGCAATTGCTGCGGAACATTCCCACGAGCCTGACCGGTGCCGGGTGACCCTCGGGAAAGGAACGCGGGCGATGTCGCCGTGGATCGTGGCCTATCTGGACGCGTTCTTGCTGTTCGTCCTGGTGCTGATGCGGCTGGGCAGCCTGGTGATGACCCTGCCTTGGCTGGGGCCGGGGGTGTTGCCCTGGCAGGTGCGGGTGGTGCTGGCCGTGACGGGGGCACTGCTGGTGACGCCGCTGTTTTTCGGGCAGTCGCTGCCGCCGGTGGACAATCTGGCCATGCTGGCGCTGCTAATGGTCCGCGAAGCGCTGCTGGGCGTCGCCCTGGGGCTGGCGATCACCGTCCTGGTCGCGGGGATGCAGCTTGCCGGCCAGGCGATCGGCCAGACGAGCGGGATGAGCCTGGCCGACGTGGCCGACCCGACGTTCGAGAGCAGCGTGCCGATCGCAGCGCAGCTTCTGGAAAAGTCGGCGATCGTCCTCTTCCTGCTGATCGGAGGACATCGGCAGGTGCTGGCGGCGCTGCTGGATTCGTTCACGGTGATGCCGCCCGGCGAGGCACGCCTGCCGAGCGACCTGATGTCGCTGCTGGGCGAGGTGGTCGCGACGAGCTTCGAGATCGGCCTACGGGCGGCGGCGCCGGTGATGGCTGCCCTTTTGGCGGCGACCTTGCTGGTGGCGCTCATTAGCCGATCGTTGCCGCAGCTCAACGCCGTCGTGGTGGGGCTGAATCTCAATGCCCTGCTCGTGCTGGCGGCGCTTGCGCTGACGGTGGGCGTGGCGGCGTGGGTCTTGATCGAGCCGGCACAGCAGGCGGTGATCGCGTGGCGGTCGGCAGTGGGGCTTGTGCAGGAATAGTCTGTGGCCAGCGACGAGTTCGGGGATAAGACCCACGAAGCGACCCCCTATCGCCGCCAGAGGGCGCGCGAAGAAGGGCAGGTCGTCCGCAGCCAGGACCTGGCCTCGGCGCTCTTGCTGACCGCGGCCGTGGGGCTGTTGTGGCTGACCAGCGGCCGCATGGCCCGGTTCTTCCACGAGCTGGTCGACGAGCACCTGGCCCAGGAAGCGTGGCGGACGCTGCAGCCACAGGATGTCGCCCACCTGGCGGTGCGTCTGAGCGGGCGGCTCGTGCTGGCGTGCGGGCCGCTGCTGGGCCTGTTGGCGCTGGCCGGCGCGCTGGCGCATCTGGTCCAGTTCGGCTTTTTGTACCTGCCGCAGAAGCTGGCCTTCGATTGGCAGCGAATCAGCCCAATGGCCAACGGCCAGCGGCTGTTCTCGCTGCACAATCTGGTGCACCTGGTATTCGGCATCCTGAAGACCGCCTTGATCCTGGCCGTGGGGCTGGTCTCGCTGTGGAAGGCGTGGGACACCGTCGTGACGCTGCCCGGGCGGCCGGTGGCGCAGATCGGAGGCCTGTTGATGGGCCTGCTGGCGGGCATCGGTTTGAAGGTCGCTGCGGCCCTGCTGGTGCTGGCGATCGCCGACTATGGCTACCAGTACTGGAAACACGAGCAGGACCTGCGGATGACCACGCAGGAGCTGAAAGAGGAGATCAAGCAGCAGCAGGGAGACCCGCAGATCGCCGCCCGCCGCAAGCAGATCCAGCGGCAGATGGTGCTGCACCGGCTGCGGAGCACGATCCCCAAAGCGGACGTGGTGGTGACCAACCCGACCGAGCTAGCGGTGGCCTTGCGCTACGATCCGGAGACGATGGCCGCGCCGACGGTCGTGGCCAAGGGAGCAGGGCTGCTCGCCCAGCGGATCCGCAAACTGGCCCTGGAGCATCAGGTGCCGGTGGTCGAGCGGAAGGAGCTGGCCCGGGCGCTGTATGCCACGGTCGAGGTCGGGCAGCAGGTGCCGGCCGAGCAATACGCGGCGGTCGCGGAAGTGATCCGCTATGTCTACCTGCTCAAGAAAAAGCCACTGCCGGTACTCAAGGCGGCCTGAGGCGTGCCGGCGGCCGAGCCGCGCGGCATTCGCGGCGCTGGTCGCGCAGGGCCGCGTGGCCGCTAGGTGTATCCGTAGCGCTCGAAATAATCGGCCCAGCGCTGCCGGATGCGCTGCTGCAAGTCATCGCTGAGCTCGTGCCGGTTGGTGCGGTACTCCTTCTGCGTGCCCAGAAACGCGGCGATCCGCGGGCGGACCGGCGCGAAGTCACCCAGGTCGAGCTGCCGGTAGACCCGTTCGATCTCTCCCAGCGGATCGGCCACCAGCGTCTCGTACCGCACGTCGGCGATCGCGTCGGCCGGCAGCCGGGGGCGCTGGGCCTCGAAGCCGCGGTACATCCGCACCAGGCAGTCGAACACGTATTCCTCCAGACCGTCGTCGCGCGGGCGCTGCAAGCCCTGCACCCGGTCCAGCGACTTCCACAGCCGGACGGTCGAGGGGAACAGCGCGAAAGGATGCCGGACGATGTGCACGAAGCGGGCCCCGGGGAACAACCGCGCCAACAGTTCGATCCGTCCCGTGTGCGGCGGCGACTTGAGCAGCACTCGCCGGTCGGTGGCAAACGTCAGCAGCTTCACGAAATGGACGAGCGCTTGCTCGAAGCGGCGAAGGTCCTCCTCGGCGCAGCCCGCCATGTCGAGAAACTCGCCGTAGGGAGGAGGCTCGTTCGGAAATGCCATCCGCAGGTACGGGGTTGGCGCTCCCAGGGTCAGCAGCGCGAATTCGTCTTCCTGCGGCCGGTCCCAGCCGGCCGCCATGTTGTCCATCGGCCGCTGCTTGGGGATCAGCCAGGTCCCGAAACGGTTCATTAGCCCCTCGGTGAGCAGGCAGTGGTGCGGGGCGAAACATTGGTAGGTCGTGGGGGAGACGAACCGCTCGTCGAGGTGCAACAGCTCGTGCAGCAGGGTCGTGCCGCTGCGCCAGTGGCCGATGATGAACACCGGCGGCTGGCGGGGATGGCTCCGGTCGATCAGCCGGCCGTAGCGCCAGCGCTGGGCCGCCCCCAGCAGCGCGTTGACCGGCGTGATCAGGCCGATGAGGACCGCCATCGGCCAGCGCGTGGGGTGGATGCGAAAGCGGTGCCGTGCGCACAGCCGCCACCAGGCTCCGGGCCGCATCCCGTGCCAGAAACGGGGGGAATACCAAGGATACGGATTGGGTTTCAGCGGGGCGGGCACCGTGCGCGGCGGGGCAGAGGCGACAGCAGTCATCCGCGGCGATCCTCAGGACAAAGGCGCTGACCGTCGGGAAAACGAGATTGTAGTTCCCTTGTGAACATCGGCAAATCGCACTACGCTGGCGGTACTTGGTGCGACTGCCGTCTGCCCGGATCGTCCCCCAGTCGGCCCATGCGGCGGCCGCTGCGCTGGCTGCCGCCGTCGAGAGTTCCTGCCGATGCGCTGCTTCGCTTTTCATCTGATGCCCTGGGATCGGCTGCCCGCCGATTTCGACACGCGGTACGAGACGGCCTGGACTTGGCTGCCCAACCGCCTGTACGACCCGCAGCACGGGCACACCCTGTACAACCGCTACCTGGATGAATTGTGCCTGGCGGATGAACTGGGCTTCGACGGGGTGTGCGTCAATGAGCACCATCAAAGCGCCTATGGCACCATGCCCAGCCCCAACCTGATGGGGGCGATCCTCGCCCGGCAGACCCGGCGGGTGAAGATCGCGGTGATCGGCAATGCCCTGCCGCTGTACAACCCCGTCACCCGCGTGGCCGAAGAATTCGCGATGATCGATGTGATCAGCGGCGGCCGGCTGATCGCAGGGCTGGTCGTGGGGGGTGGGCCGGAATATTACAGTTTTTCGATGAATCCCACCCATGCCCGGGCCATGTTCCAGGAAGGGATGGACCTGATCTTGCGGGCCTGGACCGAGCCCGGGCCGTTCGAGCACTACGGCGAGTTCTGGAAGCTGAAATACGTCAACCCCTGGCCGCGTCCGCTGCAGCAGCCGCATCCGCCGGTGTGGATTCCGGGCGCGGGCAGCCGCGAAACGATCGAGCTGGTCGCCGCCCGCCGGTTCGGCTACATGGGCATCCCCTATTTCCACATCGACTTCTTCCAGCGGAATTTCGACCTGTTCCGCGAGGCCGCGCAGAAAAACGGGTACGAGGCCAGTCCGTACCAGCTCGGCTGGCTGTGCCCGATCTATGTGGCCCCCACCGATGCTCAGGCCTGGGAAGAATACGAGCCGCACCTGTTCTACTTCGCCAAGCAGCTTCTCAAGGGGCTGGTCGTACTGCCCCCCGGCTACACCAGCGTGCGGTCGATCGCCGGCATCCACAGCGCCCTGTCCAAGTTCCTCAGCACCGTCCAGACGCGGCAGCAGGTCGAAGAGGGAGCCTACGCCATCGTCGGCAGCCCGGCCACCGTCCGCGACAAGCTCCTGGAGTACGGCCGGCGGCTGGGGGTGGGCAACCTGCTGGGCTTGTTCCAGCTCGGCACCTTGCCCGCCGACCTGACCCGCAAGAACATGGAGCTGTTCGCCCGGGAAGTCATGCCCGCGCTGCAAGCCGTTTCGCACGCCCCCCTGCCCACACCGCTGGCGGCCAGCGGTTGGAGTGTCCCCTCCTGACGCCGCACGCATCGCGCGTGGCGAAGGACGTCGCACGATCCGCTATTCCCGCTGCCCGATCCCATGTCGTCACCTCAAACCTCCTTCCCTCAGGTCGCCGGGACGAAAATCCAGCTCACCGTCGGAGGCGAGGGGCCGCCCCTGCTGTACCTCCACTCGGCCGGCGGCGAGACCGAATGGATGCCGTTCCACGCGGCCCTGGCCCGCCAGTTCACGGTCTACCTGCCGGCCCATCCGGGCTTTGCCGATTCCAAGGGGCTGGATCAGGTCCGCGATGTCGCGGATCTGGCCTGGCACTATGTCGATTTTCTCGCCGAGCAGCGCCTGGGGCCCGTTCCCATCGTCGGTTTTTCTCTGGGCGGCTGGATCGCCATGGAGCTGGCGATCCTCCGGCCGCAGCTTGTCTCGCATCTGGTGCTGGTCTGCCCGGCGGGGGTACGCGTGCCCGACGCCCCGATGGGAGAGCTGTTCATCGACGACCTGGCCAGGCTGCGGGCGCTGTTATTTCATGACCCGGATCATCCCAGTGTCGCGCTGGCGATGCCCCGATCGCTGGACGACCCGCGGATTTTGCACTGGCTCCGCGCTCGGGAAGCGACGGCCCGCGTGGGCTGGAACCCTTACCTGCATAACCCTCGGCTGCCCAAGCACTTGCGGCGGATCACCTGCCCCACGCTGATCCTCTGGGGACAGCACGACCGCCTCCTCCCGCCGCGGATCGGCCAGTTCCTGGTGGAGCAGATTCCCAGCGCCCAGCTCGAAATCTTCGACGCCTGCGGGCACATGCTGCCCTTCGAACAGACCGAGCGGTTCGTGACGCGGACGATCCAGTTCCTGACTGCGACGCCCGGCCGGGCCTGAACTCAGCGCATCGCGGTCTGCGACGGCTGCTGTCGGTCCAGCCAGCCCACCGCGCTGACGACCGCGCTGGACAACGTCTGCACCTGGTAGCCCCGCGCCGCTAGTGCCTGGCGCACACTCTCCGGCCAGCTCGGCTCCAAGAACAGGCGCAGCGTCCCTTCGGTGTGCAGTCGGGGCGCTGCGACCGCCTGGGCCAGGCTCTGGCCGCGTGCGACCACGCCCAGTAGCACTTCTAGCACCGCATTAGGAATCTTCCGCCCGCCGCGGGCGCCCAGCGCCAGCACCGGCCGGCCACGGTAGGCCACGATCGTAGGGCACATGTTGTTCAGTGGCCGCTTATGGGGGCCGGGGGCGTTGGGATGCTCCGGGTGCGGGTCGAAACGCGACATGCCGTGCCCCAGGGTCACGCCCAGCCCAGGAATCGTCACCCGTGCGCCGAATGCTCCCCCGTGTGTGAGCGTCAGCGCGGCGAAGTTTCCCTCGCGGTCCACCGCGCTGAGATGGATCGTCCCGACTTCGGGTCGGCTGGTGACCCGCACCGGCAGCGGCTGCCGGCGAGCGACCGCCTGCGCGATTTGCCCGGCTGCTGCGGCCAGCGTCCGATCGTCCAGTAGCTCGCGGGCCTTCGCATCCGCCCTGTCTCCCAGATATTGCAGCCGGTCCTGCCAGGCGAAGCGCATCGCCTCGACCTGGAGCTGCCACGTGTCGGGCTCCGCGGGCGGCTGGCGGTCCCAGTCCAGGGCTTGCAGCAGCTTCAGCACCTGCAAGACGGTGATCCCTCCGGCAGTCAACGGCGCGGTCCAAATCGTCCAGTCACCCCAGGCCAGCGTCAGCGGCTCGACCACGCGTGCTTCGTACGCGGCCAGGTCGGCCTCGGTCACCAGCCCTCCGTGCTGACGAAAGGCCGCGGCGATCTGGCGGGCGGCCGCCCCGCGATAGAACGTCTCGACCGAGTTGGCCTCCGCCATTTGCCGCAAGAGGCGGGCCAGGTCCAGGTTCTGGAAGCGGTCGCTGGCGGTCAGCGGCCTTCCGTCGCGGAGATATAGCGCCCGCGAGGGCTCATCCTCGGCAAGTTGCCCTGCGCTGGCCCGCACGCTCGCCGCCGCCGAGCCCAAGGGAAAACCCTCTTCAGCAAGCGTGATGGCCGCGAGCAGCACGTCGCGCAAGGGACGGGTTCCGAAGCGGGAGAGGATCAAGCCTAGACCGGCCGGAATCCCGGGCACGCCGGCCGCCAGATAGCCGTACATATTCCGCTGGCCCACCACCTCCCCTTGGGCATCGCGCGGGAACATGTCGGGGCGAGCCGCCGCCGGCGCCATGCTGTTGAAGTCGACCGCGACGACTCGCTGCCCGCCCTCCAGCGCCAGCACGGCGTGCCCGCCATAGCCGCCCAGGCCGGTCTGGTGCGGCGCGGCCACTGCCGCCGTGAAAGCTGCGGTCACGATCGCGTCGGCCACGTTGCCGCCGCTGCGAAGGATGGCCAGGGCAGCCTCTTCCGCCCTGGGTTCGCCCCGGATCGCCCCGACCGCTGCCGTCTCCGTCGGCCGGTCCTGGGCCTGTGCCCTCGCGCCGGCCAGTGCCGACAGCCCGGCCGCCAGGCACTGGGTGTGGAAGGTCCGCCGGGAGCAGCGCTGGTGGGGATCGGGCATGCCGTACTCTCCGGGCGCCGACGACCGCCGGCCGCAGGAACGCACCTCGGGGCCGCGATCGTCTGCCGGGCGGATTGTAGCCGCAAGCTGCCGGGCGTGCTATATTCGCCCCCGCCTGTCATCCCCTCCACGAACCTTGCGCTTCGGGAGCTGTGTTTATGCCGCGCTGGCTTCTAGGACCATCTCCGCGGATCGGACTCGGTGGGCTGATCGTCTGGGCCGCCACGGTGCCGCTCTTGGGCCAGGCGCCGGCGGCAAGCGGCCAACCGACCGCTTCGCCGGACGTGCCCAAGGGGGAGGTGCTGAAGTTCACCTTCTCCTCCAGCCAGATCTTCCCGGGAACGGTGCGCGACTACTGGGTGTATATCCCGCGGCAGTACGACCCGTCCCGTCCGGCCTGTGTGCATGTGAACCAGGACGGCATTCAGTTCAATGCTCCGGCCGTGTTCGATCAGCTCATCGCCGCGGGGGAAATGCCGGTGACGATCGGCGTGTTCGTGATGCATGGGCGGGTCAAAGCGCTGAGCGACCAGGCGCTGGACCGGTTCAACCGCAGCTACGAGTACGACAGCCTGGGAGACAACTACGTCCGGTTTCTGCTCGACGAGCTGCTTCCCGAAGTGGAGACGAAGACGGCCAGCGACGGGCGGCCGATCCGCCTGTCGCAGAGCGGCAACGACCGCAGCATCGCGGGCAGTTCCAGCGGCGCGATCTGCGCCTTCACCGCCGCCTGGGAGCGTCCCGACGCGTTTCAGCGGGTGTTCAGCGCCATCGGCACCTATGTCGGCCTGCGCGGCGGGCATGTCTATCCCACGCTGATCCGCAAATACGAGCCCAAGCCGATCCGCATCTTCCTGCAAGACGGCAGCAACGACCTGAACATCTACGGCGGCGACTGGTGGATCGCCAACCAGGCGATGCAGCGGGCGCTTGCGTTTGCGGGGTACGAGGTCCGCCATGTCTGGGGGGACGGGGGGCACAACAACCAGCATGCCACCCAGGTCTTCCCAGAAGCGATGCGCTGGCTGTGGAAAGACTGGCCGCAGCCGGTGAAAGCGGGATTGGGTTCGCCTCAGCTCCAGCAGATCCTGATTCCCGGGGAAGGCTGGCAGTTGGTGGCCGAGGGCTACCGGGCGACGGAAGGTCCGGCCGTCAATCGCCGGGGCGAAATCTTCTTCAACGACGTGCCGGCCAGCACGACGTACCGGCTGGATCTGGATCGCCAGGTCCACCTCTGGATCCGCGACAACGGCCGGGGAGATGGCCAGGCGTTCGGGCCGGATGGCCGGCTGTATGCGGTGGCCGGCGGTCGCCAACAGATCGTGGCCTACGATGTGCAGGGCCACGCCCAAGTGATCGCGGAAGGATTCCGCGGCAACGACCTGGTCGTGCGACACGACGGCTCGATCTATGTCACCGAGCCAGGCTGGAGCGGGAGCGAGCCGAGCAAGATCTGGCTGATCCGGCCAGGCGGCGAAAAACGGGTGGTCGATACGGGCTTGCGGTTTTCCAACGGACTGACGCTGTCGCCCGATCAGTCGCTCTTGTATGTGGCGGACAGCCGTACGCACTGGGTGTACAGCTACCAGATCCAGCCCGACGGCTCGCTGGCCCACAAGCAGAAGTTCTTCCACCTGCATGTGCCGGACACGGCGGATGACAGCGGAGCCGACGGGATGCGGGTGGATCGCGAGGGGCGGCTGTATGTGGCCACGCGGATGGGCATTCAGGTGTGCGACCCGGCAGGGCGGGTGAACTGCATCATCCCCACGCCCAACGGACGCATCTCCAATTTGACGTTCGGCGGGCCGGACTTCGACTGGCTCGTGGCGACCTGCGGACCACGCATCTACGCGCGGAAGGTGAAGGTGCAAGGGGCGTTCGGCTTCCAGCCGCCGCACAAGCCGGCTCCACCGCGGCTGTAGACCCGTGGCGGCTAAAGGAACGGTCGTCGCCCCGCAGTGGCTGTCGGATCGAGGTCTTAGCGGCCGCCGCCCGCGGCGTCCGTCGCGGGCGCTGCTTCGCTCGCAGCGGGGGATGCCGCTGTGGCATCGACAGGGGTGACGTACACGTTCGTCGCTCCCAGCCCGAACGTCGAAGCGCCCGCCACGCGCAGCCGCAGGTGACAGGGGCCGTGGCACTGCGGGGGGATCACGATCTCGGTGGCAAACGGACCGGCGGGCAGCTCCAGGGCCCAGCGCGCCCAGCAACGGTCCAGGGTCTGCTCGTACACCGGCTGGAACGCCTCCAAAGCACGATCGCTGGGGTCGAACCGCTCTCGCGACGCCAGAGGCACTTTGTGGCAGTCGCGTCGGCACACCAGCTCCAGCACGGCGTCGCCCGCAAGGTCGCTGCGCCCTTCCAGCCGCAGTCGCTGCCCAGACTCGGCCCGCGAGGCGCAGGCCAGTTCTACGGCCTGCGGATGGGCCATCCGCAACATCGGGTCCCCCAGGAGATTGAACAGGTACACATGTTCGCGGCGTTCCTGAGGCAGTTGGCTGGGTTGCGGGCTGATCAGCCCGGCCACACCATCCAAGAGCGCCCGGCTCAGGGGCAGAGGACGCTGGGGATCGTCCAGCGACGTGAGCATGTTCCGCTTGGCCTGCACGATCGCCTCGCCCAGCGTCGGCGGCCTCTGCCCGAAGTAGACCTCCATCAAAGCCGCGCCCAGAACGCCCATCCCGTACGGCATCGTGACCCGCGACCCGCCCAGCACCGCGACCGGCCCGCCCGGAGCTTTGAGCATCTGCTCCGCCAGACAATCCTCGGGCCGGTCGAAGGCGGCGGTGTAGCATGCCAGCAGGATCGCGATCGGCGGACCGGCTTCATACTTCAGGTAGCGGCAATCGCCGGCGTGCAAGATGGGAAACTGGTCGCCCGGAATCCGCACGTCGTCAAGCTGGTCCGCCTGGCCATGGCCGAGATAGACCCAGAACAAGCAGCCTTCGTTGTGCCGTGCCAGCGTCGCTTCCCGGAACCGCCGAGGGTCCGGACAATACGGGCTGCGCCAGCTTCCATAGGTCAGCGACAGGTCGTACGCCGCGGGCACGCCATAACTGAGCAGTTTGCTCGTCGCCGTCTCGATCACCGTGTCGACCAGCGGGTGAAACCCGCCCACGCCGGCCACCAGGTTGATCCGGTGCCGCCAGGGGCCGAAATCCGTATTGCGCTCATACGCGAGGATTTTGGCCACCATCGTGGCCAGTTCCTGGGGCGTGTCAGCTGGCAATCGGCCCACCGCCAGTTCCGCAACACCATCCCCATCGAGATCGCCATAGGGGTGGTCCGAGGCGATCTGCGGCTCGCTGCCGTATCGGACATTCACCTCGGCCGGCACGCCATGGGCCGGCACGCGCATCCCCACCGGCGGCATCCGCCCTGCGGCGATGGCTGCTCCCTCCACGGGCGATGCATCTCCGACCAGAAGGACGAACCGTAGCGAATCCCGATCGGGAATCTGGGCAATTGCCTGGCGGATCGCCGCTGCCGTCCCGGTCGGCTCGATCCACACGAAGCGATGCCCCTGCCGCTGACGATGCGCCAACAGCGGTTCCAGCGCAGGCAACATCATCCGCGGCGCAATCAGCACCGCATCGGCAGGCTGCGCCGGCGCCGCAGGCTCGGTAGTCGGAAGGACGAGCGCCAGCAGCCAAACAACCATTGAGCTTCTCCCAGAAGCAACACCAGGCGACGAATTTAACTTTTGTGAAATTGTGTTGATCTACAGAGTGCCCTTTTCTAGGGACTGAACGCCCTTCTCCAGCTCGGCCCGCAGCCGCTGTGGCCATTACGGTTTGGGGACTGTCTCAGAAAGGCAAACGACACGAGCAGGCCGTCGCATTGCCGTGCCTGACATGCGGCAGCCTGGATTCACGGTGCGTGAGCGCGGAGTGTAACGCCACCGTGATCGGCCCACAAGTCGAACCGGCAGGTGTGCCAGAGATAAGCAGAAATGAGCACTTTTTCTTGCCAGACAGGATCTGGGTGGTTTACACTGCCGGAGGACCTTGCCAAGAAGCGCGGCTGCGACGAGGTTATAGGGCCGCCTGCGATGGTGTCATCGGGCTGAAAGCCGTTCTCGAGGTTTGGGGGAGGGGGCCAATGGGGTGGCGCATTGGGGTGGCGATGTTGGTGGTCGGGTTTGGCATGCTGGTGATTGGCCAAGAACCGGCTGGGCCGCCAGTGGACAAGGGAAAGAAAGCCAAACTGTTCGACTTCGGCGGTCCTGTCGGGAAAATGGTGAGTAACCCGCTGCTGGAGGTGCTCCGCGACAAGAAAGCTCAGGAAGAGATTGGTCTGGTACCGCCGCAGATCGAAGAGCTGGCGCTGCTCAGCCAGCAGGTGGCCTTCGAGATCGAGCCGCTGCTGCGGGAGTTTCAAGCACTTTCCAAGGAGGAGCAGCAGGCCCAATTCGAGACGTTTCGGACCGAGCTGGCCCGTCGGCTGGCCGGGCTGGAGCGGGACCTGGACCGAGTCCTGCTTCCTGAGCAGCGGCAGCGGCTGCGGCAAGTGTGGCTGCAAACGCGGATGAAGAAGGCCGGTACTGCGGAGGCGCTGACGTCGCCCGACGTGCTGAAAGAGCTGGGTCTGACACCCGAGCACGCCACCCAGATTCGCGAGCGGATTACCCAGATCGAAAGCGACTACCGCAAGAAGATGCTCGACCTGGCCGCCGACATGGAGCGCGACATCCTGGCGCTGTTCACGCCCGCGCAGCAGCAGAAGCTCAAGGAACTGATCGGCCCGCGGATGCAGGACGCACCGCTGCTGCCGGGCGGGCCCAAAGGCCCGCCCAAGGCGGCTCCCTGACCCCTGCTCTTTGCAGCACGCCTGGGATGCCGCGGCGAGCCGGGGGGCGCAGCGGCAGCCTCTACAGTCCGGTATAGTACCTGGCAGATGGCGATGGCCGGGCATGCGCTTGCCGGTGCAGGCCTGGGCGGAAAGCATGTTTCACGAGGTGTGTCTGGCGGGAGGGGTCTGCGATGGGGAAATGCCCGGGGCGCAGGTGCTTGACTCTGTTCTTGGGACTTGGGCTGGGAGTCGTCTGGCTCTCCGCGGCCCATGCGGCCGAGGAAACGCCGCCCAACACGCTGACGGAGGCAGAGAAGGCTGCGGGCTGGCGGCTGCTGTTCGATGGCCAGACGCTTCATGGCTGGCGGAACTATCGCAAGCCTGACATCAGCCCTGGCTGGAAAGTGGAAGACGGGGCGCTGGTGCGGGCCGCGGCCGGCGCTGGCGACATCCTCACGGTCGAGCAATTCGAGGCGTTCGAGCTGTCGCTGGAATACAACATCTCTCCCGGCGGCAATAGCGGCCTGATGTACCACGTCACGGAAGAAGCCTCCACGCCCTGGCGCACTGGGCCGGAAATCCAGATTCAGGATACCGGGTCCGCCGCCAAGGACCCGCAGAAGGCCGGCTGGCTCTATCAGCTCTACCGCGCCGAGGTCGACGCGGCCCGCCC
>Ga0073932_1003112_pt1 | contig 23248 bp, 20 predicted proteins | sample DewCreD2012metaG_FD_76967 | JGI IMG/M metagenome (GOLD analysis project Ga0073932, IMG submission 76967) | Hot spring sediment bacterial and archeal communities from British Columbia, Canada, to study Microbial Dark Matter (Phase II) - Dewar... ...
CAAAAAAGGCACGTCAGATTTCCACCCGATAATAGGATTACGATACGGATGTGCAATAAAGGCGGCTGCAAGAAAGGCAGTCATGAACATGCGCGTTGGATTGGATTCGTAACTCTGTCTGAGTTCCTCCATGACGACCTCTCGTTCAGAATAAAACTCCCGAAAGACCGGGTTAGTAAGACGATCGGATTCAATTCGTGCCCACAGTTCCATTCTATTTGACGGCAGGCTGACTTGGTATGTGGTAATATCATTGCCGGTTGAAGCATTAAATCCGACTGCACCATTGCGTGAATAAATGCTGTCAATCTCATCTTTAACCACATAATGTTTATGTTCTTTTTGCAACTGGGCAAGCTCCCGTTGCAGTTCATTAATCCGGGGCGAGGATGCTCCGCCCGCCCGTTTCAGTTCATCGTCAAGCTGTTCACCGACGCGATCTATTTTAGCAAGAATCTTTTTTTCCTCAGAATAATTAGTCGTACCGAGGGTTTTGGTTCCTTTGAACAGCATATGCTCAAGTAAATGCGCGGTTCCGGTATTTCCGCTTTCTTCATCAACAGAACCAACTTTGAACCGCATATAAATAGAAACGGTAGGCGACTGGTGCCGCTCCATGAGCAGAACTTTAAGCCCGTTATCTAAAACAAACTCGTGTACCCGAGAGCCAAGTGATACCGCGTATCCGGATGAACAAAAAAAGAATAATAAAAAGCATAATAATGTGGTCTTTAAAACCAGTCTTTTTATACTGAACATGTATGAAAACCGCGTTATGATTTTGATGTCAGGAGCATGGGAATTATCCATGCGTGCTGTTTGACTTTTTATATGTAATACTTTATACAATAAAAAAATAATATTGCCACCTGATTTTATTCCTTTTGAAGATGTTACAAGTAATAAAAATGAACATGCCAAAGCTTATATTTATCCTTGCCGTATTAGTTATGCTGCTGGGGATTTTTTTACAAGAGCCCATGAAGGTATTTGATCAGGCTATCCGCATATGCCTGTCATGCATCGGGATTATTTAGCGGATAGACCACAGGCTATGAAACAACGAATCTCGCAAATTTTGTCAACATTTCTTTACAATGCGTATCTTAAGGGTTTTATTATTGGCACTATTTACCAGGGCAATATCAAGTTTTTAAATTGTCCAGGTTTTAATTGTTATTCCTGCCCTGGCGCTGTGTCTGCGTGTCCCATTGGAATAATACAGTTTTTTGCGGCTCACGGCGCATACTATATAAGTTTTTATACCTTAGGCTTTCTGAGCCTCGTCGGTTCAATTGGCGGCAGATTAGTTTGTGGGTGGGCCTGTCCGTTTGGACTGTTGCAGGACGTGCTGTACAAAATAAAATCACCCAAATGGAACATACCGGCTTTTTCCCATTACGCAAAATACCCCATCCTGATAGTTCTGGTTCTTATTATTCCTTATTTAACCAAGGAACCATGGTTTTGTAAGCTCTGTCCGGTGGGAACGCTTGAGGCCGGAATTCCTCAAGTTCTTTACAATGCCGATCTCAGACAATTAGCGGGGCGATTATTTCAGATTAAAATTGTTATTCTGGCAGTTTTGCTTTTGTGGATGGTCGCGAGCAAACGACCGTTTTGCCGCACCATGTGCCCGCTTGGTGCCATTTATTCTTTGTTTAACAAGGTGAGTTTTCTAAGAATTGAGGTAGATATAAATCGCTGCATTAAATGCAATAAGTGCTATGCGGTGTGTCCGGTGGCGATTAAAGTTTATGAAGAGGGAGGAGCTTCTCTTAAATGTATCCGTTGCCTGCGCTGCACAGATTGCCCAGTAAATGCGGTTTCATACAAATTGAAACTTACATTATAAAAAACACATCCCTTCCCACGTGAGGGGATTGTCTGGCTATACATGTAAGGCGGGAGTTTTGTGCGACTTCCGCCTTATTTTTTTTTGCTCAGTTTGTTTTTTATTGCAATTTAATGGTCAATCTCCTATAAATTAAAGCTTTAAAAGCACATTGTCTGGCGGTGACATCTGATTGTAAAGACATTTCAATCACTGAGGAAGGAATATTGTTATGAAAAAATATGAATCAAAGGACATTCGAAATGTTGCCCTGGTAGGCCATGGAAAATCGGGAAAAACTTCTCTGGCAGAGGCATTGCTGTTTAATGCCAAAGTGACCGAACGTCTTGGCAGAGTTGACACTGGCGAATCAGTGTTGGATTTTGATCCGGAAGAACGCGCACGACAACTCACGATAAATAGCAAGTTTCATCATTTTAACTGGAAAAAATGCATGATAAATATAATTGACACGCCGGGCGATGCCAATTTTATCACCGATACCTATAATAGCCTACAGGTTGCCGATGGGTCGCTGGTAATTATAGATGCTTCATCCGGGGTCCAGGTCATTACAGAAAAAGTGTGGCAATACCTCAATGAGTTTAAAATTCCTCGGATGATTGTTATTAATAAGCTTGATCGGGAGAACACTGATTTTTATGCCAGTTTGGATAACGTAAAAAAGACGCTCAGAATAAAACCATTGGTTATGTTCATACCGATTGGCAAAGAAGCAGGCTTTAGGGGGATCGTTGACCTGGTCAAGATGAAGGGTTATATTTTTGCGGACGACGGCAGTGGAAATTACAGCGAGACTGAAATACCCGATGATTGCAGGGAAACCGCTGCAGAATTCCGTCAGAAGCTTATAGAAGACATCGCAGAAACAAACGAACAATTAGTAGAAAAATATCTGGAAGGGCAGGAATTGTCTCCGGAAGAAATTATAGGCGGCATAAAGACGGGCGTTACGAGCCAATCATTAATACCGCTGGTGTGCGGTTCAGCCACGCAGAATATCGGCATTAAATTGATCATGGATGCACTGGCTGATCATTTGCCATCGCCGCTGGAACGGAGCGCTATTACCGTTTTTGATGCTAAAACTAATGAGCCAAAATCCATAGAACCTAACAACAACGCGCCGCTTGCGGCATATGTATTTAAAACCATAGCTGATCCGTATGCCGGAAAACTTACTATCTTTCGGGTATTTTCAGGGATACTGAATGCGGACAGCACAGTATATAATGCGACCAAGAAAGCAAAGGAAAAAATAGGCCAGCTTCTTGTGCTTGAAGGCAAAAGTCAAAAACCAGCCGAATCAGCTATTACAGGTGATATTATGGCGATTGCCAAACTTAAAGAGAGCACAACCGGCGATACCTACTGCGATGAAAAAAGCGAAATATATTTTAAGAAGATACAGTTTCCCAACCCGGTTATCTCCTGCGCGCTTCATCCCAAGACCCGCGGCGATGAGGACAAAATGAGCAATGCACTGGCTCGATTGTGCGAAGAAGATCCGTCATTGACGCTTAAACGGGATGAACAGACTAAAGAATTTATTCTCTCCGGCATGGGGCAGATACATCTTGATGTGACAATTGAAAAACTGAAAAGAAAATTCGGGGTAGAGGTTGAAACCAGCGTTCCTAAAATCCCATACAAGGAAACCATAAAGGGTAAAACACGGGTTCAGGGAAAATATAAGAAACAGTCCGGGGGCAGGGGGCAATATGGCGATTGCTGGCTGGAAATAGAGCCGCTGCCACGAGGCGGTGGGTTTGAATTTGTTGATAAAATATTTGGCGGCGCCATACCCAAAAACTATGTGCCATCGGTAGAAAAAGGCGTCGTTGAAGCCATGCAAGAGGGGGTGCTTGCCGGCTATCCAATTGTGGACATACGAGTCCTGGTTGTTGATGGATCGTATCATGAAGTGGATTCATCAGATATGGCATTTAAAATAGCTGCCTCTATGGGTTTTAAAAAAGGGTTTATGGAATGCAATCCGGTGTTACTTGAGCCGATTATGAACGTGGAAGTAACCGTGCCTGAAGACATGACCGGCGATATTATCGGCGATTTGAACAGCAGGCGGGGAAGGGTGCTCGGTATGGAACAGGGAGTAGGCGGTCAGGTAGTCAAGGCGATGGTGCCCATGGCAGAAATGCTTCGTTACGCATCAGATTTAACATCAATTACCAGCGGCCGAGGAATGTTCACTATGGAATTTGACCATTATGAAGAGGTGCCGGCGCATATTAGCGAAAAAATAATTGCCGCCGCAAAGGCTGAAAAATAACCCTGTTTTTTCAAACAATGGTTAATAATCAAATTGATCCTGAAGAGGTATCGCAATTCCCTAAAGAACTTATAGAAGAAGGGGAGGGACAATCAGAGCCGTCAGACGCAATAAAAATATCAGAGTCTCTCTATGCGCAAATTTTAAAAATGAGCGTGAGTGAAAAAATTAAACTGGCAACAGTCGGCAATAGAGAGGCAAGAAACATTTTAATTAAAGATCCGAATCGCACAGTGGTAACCGCTGTTATTAACAGCCCAAAACTGAAAGAAGAAGATGTGTTATCCTTTGCCACAAATAGAAGTCTTTCTGATGAAGTCGTTAAACAGATAGCGCTTAAAAAAGAATGGCTTAAAAATTACCGGATTAAGCTTGCTCTTATCGTCAATCCCAAAACCCCTCCGAGTGTTTCTTTACGGCTTCTGGGCCACGTCATGGAAAAGGACCTGCGGAATATTGCGAAGGATAAAAATGTTAATTCGCTTGTTGCACGTCAGGCGCTTCGCGAGCTGGGTAAACGCGGAAAAATATAATAGTGTCCATACCGAGCGCAGCGATGCAATATTCGTGAAATAAAATGAAAAATTATGGCACGGCCCAATTGAATGGTTTCTTTTAAATTGTGTTTATGCTTATGAAAGCAGGAATCCTCACCATTAGCGATAAAGGCGCCCGCCACGAGCGCGTAGATGCCAGCGGGCCGGCGGTGGCATCGCTGTTATCGGACATTGGTGCCGTAGTTGAGAAATATGAAATTATCCCCGATGAGATTGACATTATAAAAGAAAAGCTTGAGCAATACGCTGATGCGTTTCATCTTGACCTGGTTGTTACCACCGGAGGCACCGGCGTGGCGCCGCGAGATGTTACTCCTGATGCGACAAGGATGGTCATTGAACGGGATATTCCGGGCATAGCGGAAGCAATGCGGTTGGAAAGTCTTAAAAAAACACCCCACGCAGTAATTTCGCGGGCGATGGCAGGCATAAGAGGAAAAACGCTGATAATTAATCTTCCGGGAAGTCCAAAAGCAGCGCAAGAAAATCTGGCCGCCATTTTAAAAGCAATTCCTCACGCTATTTCAAAAATTCAGGGCGATTTATCGGAATGTGCCTCATCATAAAACATCATGTTAGCTGTTTGTCGATAAAAATATATCAGTTAATACACTTACGGGCAGATTATTGAATCTGCCCGTAACAAAAATAAATTTGACAAGTGGTAATGCTGGCAGGTAATTACTTTCCTGCTAATTTTTTTGCTTCCGCCCACATTTCACCAAAGGCTTTTTCGGTTTTCTCGCTCATAACCTGCCAGATTGCCACAGTTTTAAAATAATCATTATTACCCACATTAAACAGCACTTTTTCTTCTGGCGTCACAAGGTCACCAACATTTTTCACCACCGGGGATACGCCCTGTTGCTTTACAACTGCTGCCTGGAATTTCGGCGACAGTTGCAGATTAATCCACTCCTCACAGAGTTTTTTCTTCTGCCCTTTTGCCGCCTGGGTGATACACCAGTAGTCTATCCATGCGGTGCCTCCCTCTTTTGGCATAGCCAGCTTCCAGTGCCCGCCTTTTTGATTTGCTTTGACCACCGCAAATCCCCAGGTAGTGGCAAGGGATAATTCAGGAAATTCATCAGCATTTGCTTCTCCATCCCAGAGGCTTTTTGCGCCTTTGACAAGTTCGTTCAACTTTGGCTGAATTTTGTTCCGGTCAAGCTTGTCAATATTAAAAATATCTTCATATTTATACCCGAGTGCAAGGGCAGTAATCCAGATATTGACTTTGTGAAAATTATTGTTGATGGTGTATTTGCCGGCATACTGGGGATCCCAAAAAATGTTCCAGCTTGTGGGCGCTTCTTTGACCACATCAGTATTATACGCCAGTCCGTAGGGGCCGCAATTATACGGCAGGCCGTAGCGTTTTTCGCCTTTGATGAGCGACTTGTCTTCTTTGAAAAATGGCAGCATGTTTTTCGCATTGGGAATATTTTTCATATCAAGAGCAGAAAGCAGTATGTTGCCTTTCTTAAAGCAGTCAAACCGCGGCGTCTTAGCCATGTCAGCAGGAGGCGAAATCAGGTCTGCCGTCCCTTTCTTGGCGGCATTATAAAAGTCCTCCTGTCCGGTAGCATATGACGGCTTAACCTCAACATCAAACTTATATTTTTCTTTTATGAGGCTTTTAAAATCATTTATAACCGCTTGGTCAGCATAGCCTTCCCAACACATAATATTGATTGTTTCGGAGGCAGCAATTGCTGAACCGGTTCCTGCCACGACAGTTAATGACAACAGCATAATAATCAGCAGAATTAATTTTCTCATGGTAAATTCCTTCTGTCTTAATGGTTTGTTGCTTATTCTCTTCTATTACCGCATCATGCATAAATAGAAGATAAGCGGAGCGCAATCCTTTTTTTTATAGCCTTTTGGCCTTTTATAAAAAAACATCACCTCCTCTCTGAGATTTGAGGTTTCACTCAGTTTCATAATAGCATACTATAGGACCGTTTCCACGACAGAAAAACGGCGTTAAGGACCTTTTCACCGCCCCGTAATGAGGGCGATTGCAAAAAATAACAAAGCCGCACCCAGTAATAGGGGCGAAAGATAAAACCATGCGGGCTCGATTATTTTTGTATATTCGATGGTGCGTGCGCGGCTTACGATTGCATCAACAATTTTATCTTCGCAGCGTTCATCCTGAGCGCGAAAATAATTGCCGCCGGTAATAGCAGCAATATTTTTTAATGTGTCCGGTTCGAGCCGAGTTTTGAGATAACTGCCATCTTCATCCTGGTAATAGTCAACTATGGTTTCCCCGGTAGCGTCCCGGATAGGAATTAGGACGCTTCGCCCCATGCCCGTTCCAACAGTATAGATAAAAATCCCCTGTGTTGCGGCACGCTGCGCCGTTTCATAAATCGGCGCTTTATCATCGCTGATATCTTCGCCATCAGATATTATGATGATTGTTTTTACTGTTTTGCGTGATGACTCGTCAAACAAAGACATGCCGGTTAATATGGCCTCCGCCAGATTGCTCCCGGGAATGGTGATGGCGGTGTCGTTCAAGTGTTTGAGCATATACCGGCAATATCCATAGTCAGCGGTCAGGGGAATTACCATAACGCCTTTGCTGGCAAACATAAATACGCCGACCCGTTCTCCACGGAGTGCAGAAATTATATTTAATGCACAAAAACGCGCGCGATTGAGCCGGTTAGGGATGGTAAACAGCTTTTTCCCTTCCTCAGCAATCGTTTCATCTTCTGCCAGCATTGATTTTGATACGTCAATACCAATCGCGATATCAATTCCGCTCCGGTTAAAGACCGTTTTGTTATAAAGTACTTTGGGCTCTGCCAATGCAAATATCGCTGCGGCCAGCGCCAGACTAAAAAAAATGGTTGAAACAATTGCCGGAATGAGCGGTTTTTTTATCCGGGCAAATTGATAGAGCCATTGTCGCGCGGCATTGTGGGAGATAAGCGCGCCATACATATATACCGGAATACACAGGAGAAGCCATGCAACGTGGCTATTTTCAACGTTCATTCCCTATGACTATTTTTTAATTTTTGTTTCTATCGGCTCGCCAGGCGCATATCCGCCCATTTCCGGGATAAGTGTTTCAAGGTTCTCTTTGAGCGCCTGGTTTTTTTCCATATCAGTGCGCGCAGCTTCAATTTTTTTTATGTATTGCTCACCGTTAAGAAGTTCAAAGTTCCAGCGGGGGATATTCCTCTGCAATGGCGATATGCCCGCTCTATCCGCCGCCTCAATTGCTGCCTTAAAATCGGTCAGCGCATCGCGGATAACACCCTGCACCTTGTCTGCGCTCTGCTGATCATCAAGCATGAGAAACGCATTCATCAGTTTAGCAGACCCCGAGGCATTATACACTTGCCACAGGACATCGGCACGCAGCGATGCTGCATCAACGAGCATGGTACTGCACTGGTCAAGCATTTCGGTTAAATGGCTTTTAAGCCGCGCGCTGGAGGCTCCTGTTTCGTTCTGCAACTCGCCATGGTAGCGTATGCGTTGAAGGGATTGTATAAGTGACAGAGCACTGCGCCATTGTCGCTGCACGATGCGCAATTGAATTTCAGGGAGTGACGGTGTCAGCTTTTTGTAGGCAATTATTGCAGCAGGATCATCCGCGATAGCATCGGCGGTTTGCAGTTCGTGCTGGAGAACTCTATACTGTTGTTCCTGAGCAGCACTGCTGCGATACTGTCTGAAGCTATATACGCTGCACAACAAAAAACCAACCGACAGAAGAATGATGGCAACGGTAATGCGGGAATTTTTAGTCATGTTGCTAAATCTTTCTCAGAGATGGCAGCGTTGATAAAAAACAGTAGCCTGCTATCAGACATGCGGCACAAGCTGCAAGAAACCATCGAGTATCTCTTTTTCGTTTCTCTAAGGTAACCAGTAACCGATTTTTTTCCATTGCATTAATTTCATTATATACGTCGGTAATTTTTTTTATGTCGAACGTGCGCGGCATATAAAATATGTGGCCTGCAGACACATCGCCTGCAGGTCCTTCAAGGGCAAGACGCACTTCGCTGTTAACCTCGCCTCCCACGACAATTAGATACAGCTTGATGCCCAACCGTTTTATGAGATTTATTACATTGACAAAATTAAGCAGCCCTTTTTGTGCATCCTCAATGGTTTTATTCGCTTCAATTCGGCCATCGGTAAAAAGAACGATAGCCATGCCCTGGCCAAAATTTATTTTTCTTAATTTTTCAGGAATGTCTATGTGTTGCGCGGTGTGTCCCATCAACGAAAACCGCAAATCGTTAATTTGTTCGTACGACGGTTGATTCTCCTCAGGGAGCAACATAAAAAACACGCACACGGCAAGCCATGCCGCATAAGAAGCATTGGTGGCGCCTCCTACCGTAAGCGCCCTAAAAATGAAAGAGTCGCGTTTTCTGCTCAGCAACTCAAGTTTTTTGGTGAGAATCTCCTTGTCAAACGAAGGCGGCGCGATGACCTGGGCTAAATTAGAAAAAGCAATAATGCCAATTAAGTCGTCTTCACTGCGCATGTCAATAAAAGCATGTGCGCCTTCAAGAGCCACGTCGCCCAGGGTCTTGCGGCCAAGCTCATCGCTGGGGCGCCCCATTGATCCGGACAAATCCTGAACCAGCATAATCCATTTTGATTCGAGGTAAGTTTTTTTCCAGTAGCTTGAATATTGAATATTGGCAATCGCCGACACGAGAAACACCATAGCCGCACTTGCCAGCACCGGGGCCCCGTATTGTTTTACGATTGCCGGCTGCATCTGCTTATTGATGACAGAAACCCACGAATAGCCGGTTCTACTTATATATTTTTTTCTTATCAAGAGCACTGCCGGGATACATAACAAGAGCAGCAATGCCCATGGGTATTGAATACTCATACACGGTTAGCCGGGCGCTGCAAATTGAGGCGCCGTCAGATCGACGAATTTAAGTACTTCATGTTGAAGCTGTTCTATATCTGGATATGTCTCACTCTCAACCGAAACGCAGTTATCAATAGCCGCAAGGATAATGTGCAGGGTGTCGACACACTCAGGCGGCAGAGAGCTTTTGATGGTCGCCACAAATTGGGCGCTGCTGCCACCGCTATATTTCAAATCAATTCCGTAGCGTGCGATGAGAAACTCGCGCAACAGTGAACCCACGCCGGCCAAATAGCTCCAATGGGGTTGGGGAGGAGTGGTTTGCAGCACCCGTCGCAGTTGTTCAGCAAGAAGATCTTCTTTTTTTCTGACGTTGAGGCTCGTTCGCTCTCTTCTGGCATTATATAACAAATAACAGAAAAGGGCGGCACATAATATAAACCCGGCGCACGAGATCAAACAAAGCCATAAATACCGTATTGTGCGTCCATGAATCTCTGCCACATTATAGTTCGGGGCAACGGGCTCAGAGGGAACAATCAGCCCGGTTTCTGATTTAGACGGCCTTATAGAAGCAACTTTAAACACCACAGGATTGGTTTCAAAGGAACGCACGGTGCTGCCCGAACAGCCCGGACACGTATAGTTTATAACAATGGGCGGCAGGGTGAATTCGCCGGGCGCAAAGAATTTTAAGTTGCCGGTAATAACAATGGGGCTTTTCGTGACCGCCTTGGAATAATCGTAAGGGTCAAAAGTGCACTCAAATAATTCCTTCTGTAAATTTGATGGCCGCAAGTTAATAAGAGCAATAGAGCTGGGATCAATAGTCACCCGATCGGAAAAAGAAATGGTAAACGTAAAAGGTATGCGGTCTCCAATATTTCCGCCGCTCATATAAAGAGATAATTGTGCTCTTATTGACGGTTTAATCTCAACCAGATAGGGAGTTACCCTGAGCACCCTGATATCTTCTGCTAATAAATTGAGCGCCTTGAAAAAGGGGATAGCCGTTACATCAACTGCGAAATAGTTTTCTTTCTCATTGAAAACCACATGAACATCATTGAGCAGAGATTCCCGCTGCGCTTTGTCCGTGCTGGTTTTCCATTCCATGTGAAACACATTGAAAAAGGCAAACGTTTTATTGTCGATCACGAGCGCGGGGTGCACATATTGCACCGCCTCGTCCTGATTTATCTGCGCGATAAGCTCCCGCACATCCTGAAGATTCAAGCCGGCACGCATTCTAAAAAAGCAGGCATTTTCTGCAAGGTTGCGATCGCAAAAGAACTCGACCAGACGGTTATTGGCATCAAGTAACGTTTTGGACTTTTCCCGGATAAAACTGTCATAGGTTGTTTCAAATTCATTATCACTTGAACTATAACGGGGATCATAAACAACCGTAAGCCAGTGGAGGCTTATTTCAGGGATAACTTTTACACCTTCATTATAAAACCAGATACTGTCAAAAGAGAACACTGCCGCGGTCTTTTTTTCGTTTGTAACCGGGTTGAAATGAGTTACTGCATCTGAGGCGCTTGCCGTTAAAATAAAAACGAATACACATATAACCGCTCCATGACGGTATTCATTGAACCATTGATTCATTGTGCAGGTGCCTTTATTAATAGCTTGATGGGGGTCTTTTCATAAAGGTGTTTATAGTAAGCGCAAAATCATCTGCCGGGCTGATGGTCACCATGTCAATGCCCGCCCGGTTAAGCTGATTCTTGGTCTCAGCGTGCTGCTGCCGCATAACATCATTATACGTCTGCCAGGTGCTGAGATCAAGCACCGCCATGCGGCCGCTTTCATAATCAAAGAGCGGCAAAATTCCTGCAGCATTCTCCGGCAATGCAATTTCGCATTCCTCAAGCACCTGGATTGCCTTAACCTCATGTTTATTGGTGCCGTGAACGGTATGGTGAAAACTGTAGCGAATATCGAGCGGATACATGAAATCTGATAGAATAAACGTCAGGCTCTCCGGAACTTCATTGATGAGCTTGGTTAGCGCTATGTTCAGATTGGTTGCACGGCAGGAAACCGGCTCAGCATAAGCTATCGCATGCAGTATTTCCATAAAGTGCGACTCACCCATGCGCGGCGGAATATACCCAACGATATCGTCGGCAAACAGGATAAGCCCGCAGCCGTCATTACTGGTGATTGCGCTGTATGCCAATGAAACCGCAATGTGCGCCTGCAACAGCTCTTTTCTTCCAAATTGCACTGACGCGCTGATATCATACAATAGCATAACATTGAAATAGCTTTCGGCAAGATATTCGCGCACAAAATACTTGCCGGTCTTTGCAGTTGCTTTCCAGTCGATATTTTTAAAAGGATCGGTCGGCTCAAGCTCCCGCAGGGACCAGAATTCATATCCCAGCCCTTTAAAAATGCTTTCCCAGTCACCCGGAAAGGGAGAATGCACCCGATGATTGATAAAAATCTCCAACAGTTCTTTTTTTGCCAGCAGGTTATGTTCTGATTTGTTCATGCCTGTCAATACGGTTCCACCATTTTTAAAATTTCCTGAACAAGCATGTCAGCGGTGATTTGTTGCGAAAGCGCAGTGCTGTTCAACAGTATGCGATGCCTGAGCACATGCACGGCGCAGGTTGTCACATCATCAAAGTTGACAAAGTCCCGCTGTTGGCAAAAGGCAAATGATTTTGCAAGCGCCAGGAGCGATTCTGTTGCCCGCGGAGATGCGCCAAGCCGTATATATTGATGAATATCGGAACTCAAGTTCTGCGATGCATAGGTATCACGGGGGCGCGTGGCAATGCAGATATTCAAAATATAGTTCATGACTTTCTGGCTCACGCGAACATAATCATGAATAAGTTGCTGGATAGCCGGGATATCGTCAAGCGTCAAAATTGTTTTAACATCAGCTTTGAGCTGATCAAAATTGGTATTTTTCCTCAAAATAAGCTCAAACTCTTCGTCTTTTTGAGGGTAACCGACATCATATTTTACCATAAAACGGTCAACCTGCGACTCAGCCAACGGATATGTGCCTATCTGTTCAATAGGATTTTGCGTTGCAAGAACCATGAATGGATTCGGCAGGTCATAGCGCATGCACTCAATGGTCACTTCTTTTTCCTGCATTGCCTGTAATAAAGCAGACTGTACTTTAGGAGAGGCGCGGTTTATTTCATCAGCAAGAAAAATATTACAGAAAATAGGGCCAAAATAAAAATCAAATCGTTTGTCTTTTTCATTCCACACCATAGTTCCGGTAATATCGCTGGGCATTTTGTCGGGCGTAAACTGAAAGCGCTTAAAATTGCCGCCAATGACTTTGGCAAATGTCTCAACAGCAAGGCTTTTCGCCAAGCCGGGAACTCCTTCAAGAAGAATATGCCCTTTTGAGAGCAGAGTATAAATCATGAGATTAATCATTTCATCCTGACCGATAACAACCTTGCTGATTTCAGCCTTTATGTGCCGCACTTTGTGTGCATACCGGTCAAATAGTTCACTGATATTTATGTTGGATTCCGTGCTGTGTTGCATATGTCAATTTCTTATTTAAATAATACGTTATCTGGGGTTGTTCAAAGAGGCGACGATGTGCTGAAAATCACATATATTCAAACCGTTTTCGGTGCTTCACGATAAGATATAGAAAGAACGGTCCGCCGAGCATTGAAGTAATAATCCCTATCTTCAGATCAACAGCTATAATGAGCCGCACAAAAAGGTCTGCATAAATAATAAAAACCGCTGCGAGCAGACCGGAGGAAAATATCAACTTGCGGTTATCCGGTCCCACCAGACTGCGCATGATATGCGGTGCTACCAGGCCGACAAAACCGATTACGCCGGAAACCGCAATGGCACCGCCGGTTTCAATGGAAGAAAAAAGCAGCAAACCATTACGGGCGCTTTTGATATTGACGCCCAAATTGGCTGCTGTTTCCTCTCCCAGCATAAGTAGATTTAAATCTTTGACGAAGAACAGCGTCCCCAACAATGCGATTATGGTCGTCGGGAAGACTATATTCACATGCTCCCAAGATCTGTTATTCAGATCGCCCATGAGCCAGTTCACAATTACGCGCCCGACGTCAAACTCCCTGGTGCTGAGCGTAATAATAAAAGAGGTTAATGCGCCAAAAACAAGGTTCAGGGCAATCCCAGCCAGCAGTAGCGTTGATATTGAGGTACGTCCCCCTGATGTTGCAATAGCAAAAACCATAAACAGGGTTAGCAGCGAAAAAATAATTGCTGACAGTGGCAGCGCTATGAGAGAACCCGAAGCAAATCCGGTATAAATTGCAAGCACTGCACCTAATGCAGCTCCTGAATCTATGCCCATAACACCTGGACTTGCCATAGGATTTTTGAATATACCCTGCATGATCGTCCCGGCTCCCCCCAGAGAGAAACCAACCAGGAGTGCAACCAGAAAACGTGGCAGCCTTCCATCCCAGACAATGGTAGATTCCACGTCGTTGATCTCGCCGGAATACAGTCCCAGTTTAAAAAAAATAATTTTCAACACATTAAGCGCAGTTATTGGCCATGAACCCGAGGTAAGCGAAAAAAATCCTCCTAATAATATTAAACATATTAACATTATGATTAAAACAACATTCTTATTCATCATATGAGTGGTTATCCTGGCTGACGGTAAATAATGCCGGCAAGTAAATTTGCGCTTAAAACCATGAACTGGGAATCAACACGCAAATAGACTCCCGGCACATAATAAACAGCATTGTTCTTAATAGCGCGCGCATGGGATAATATCCGATTTGAGGTAAGCTGTTCCTTTAACCTGCTGCGCGCAGGAACAATGATTATGTCAGGATTCCATTTAAGAAGTGTTTCATAGTCAATCTGCGACCATGATTTAATTCCCTGCTCGGCACCGACATTGACGGCGCCAATTATGCGGCAGATAGAATTGAAGTTAGAGGATATGCCGGGGACATAGCCTCCTTCATCATAGTAAAGAACGCGTATCGCTCGGGCTCTGCGGGGAAGTTTGCTTTGCAACTCCCCAATTTTTTTATCAATGAGTTTTACCAGTGCCTGGGCATTATTTTCCTCGCCAATAATGGTGCCAATGAGCAGAATCTGGTCTTTAATGGATTCAATCGTTCCAAAATAGCCAAGATCAAAGTAAGGAATATGTGCCTGATTGAGCTTTTCTTTGAAATCTGCGCCAGAATAAAAAACCGTAAAAACCAGGTCTGGCCGGAATCCGATGACGAGTTCCGTCTGTTTGGATTTAAAAATCGGGCCTTTTTTTTGTACCTCGTCAGCTATAAAACTGGAATCAGGATCTGCGGAAAATTCATTGAATCCGACCAATCGCTCGCGCGGGCAGATCGCCCAAAGAATTTCTGCAACTCCCACTGCATGAGGAATGATACGCAGGGGTTTCTTTTTTATCATCCAGGTCTTTTTTTCTTCCTTAAACGAGTCGTTTTTAAAATCATATATTTTAAACGTATAAGAGATCTCCCGCGGCCAGCTTCCTAAAGGCTGCGCACCGCTCCTCACACAACTGAGATCGTTTCGCAATCCGTCCATATCAAGCGGAGTTTGCGTCGGGTGCGCATCGCGTTCAAAAGCAAATGCTGCAAAGGAAACAAAACAGCAGATTAAAAAGATTACCGTCAATGAAATATTTTTAAACATAGCCGGTGTGGTTATTAAGCTTACAGATAAAAGTCAAGAAAGGTGGTTGCGTTGTGTTTATATTCCCGAACATTTACTTCAAAGACCTGTTTAATGTTTTCAGGGGCAAACGCGCCATCCGGACTACCCGTGTAAAACAGTTTTCCCTGCCAGAGAATAGAGATGGTGTCACAAAATTTTCGCGCCAGATTTAAATCGTGAATGGTGACCAGAATGGTTTTTCCCTGCTGTTTTAAATCATGTAAAATTTTGAGAATCGCGAGCGTATGTTTGACATCAAGTTCAGCGGTCGGCTCATCAAGCAGAATGAGAGATGCCTCTGTGACAAGTGCTCTGGCGATAATGGCAAGCTGGCCTTCTCCACCGGACAACTCATTAATATTTCTATCTTTGAGCGCATAGATGTTTGTTTGACGCAAGGCGCGCTCAATTATGTCTCGATCTTTGTGGCCTATCCCTTCAAAACGACCCAGATGGGGATTGCGTCCCATGGCCACCATGTCAAACACTGATATGGGAAAGCTGACAACAGTGTTTTGCGGGACAAGGGTAACAATGGTACTCAATTCTTTTCGAGGTATCATCAGGTAATTTTTACCCTGTATCAGAATTGTGCCGGATTGTGGCTCCCATATTCTGCAAATATTTTTTAACAGGGTAGATTTTCCAGAACCGTTGGGTCCGATAATACCGTGGATTCTTCGGGGTTCAAATGATAACGATATGCTGTCAAGAATCTTTTTGCCGTCTATTGAAAAGTGAATATTGTTTATGTCCAGCATGAGCATGCAAAGTCGCTATATTATGAGCAGAGTTTTAATTTATAGGCAACTGGCAGAATAAATTTTGATACCAGCACACATAAGAATCCGAAATACACGGTTGCGCTTATTAATGGCGCGGTGAGGTCAGGAGAAAACCTGGTCGTCATGCCTAATGCTGACCAGATAAAAACCTGACCCAGCAGAAGTTGAAAATTTTGTGCAAGGGTATAAATTACCCAGAAGTTTTGCGATAATTTTAAATTTTCTCCTCTACGGATTTTAATCTCTATGATTTTAAACCAGGTTCGGCCTTCTATAATTTGAGCTGATCCATCGCATATATGATGTAATAAATAAATTATCACCAGAAGATGGGATTTAAATGATACATATGTAAATAATGACATAAAAATAGGAGGATAGCACAGCACCAGGCATATCGCGCCAATTGACTGGCCAACAGCGATACCAACGTGGGCTCTGATCAGCCGCACGATCTGAAACTTGATATCGCGCACTGCCTCAAGATGATCAATAAATCCCGACGTATAGGTACTGGAAACCATGGTTATACCAGGATATGCATACTTTACCACAACGCCCAGAATCGCTGCAACTTTGAGCTCGCGTTCAGCCATTGAAAACATGGTGTAAAGAATAACGCCGTCAAGGATGTTTTTCCCAATAGTGTAGCAAATATTGCCGATCTCGCCATAACGGTAAAACGGAACATTGATGAGGGCAAGGATATAAAGCCTGATTTTTTGGGAGAGGGAAGGGGTTACGTACTCAGAGTGCGTTAGCGAGTGCTCTCGTTCCATGCATAACGGCCTGAAAATATTTGGTGATTTTTAGATTTATAGCTTAACCGGGGAGGAGCAAAAGAAAGCCCCAAAGAGGCCGCAGTCATGCCACTTTGGGGCTATTAGTGTTAGATTGACATCATTTCTTTGAGTAATTTAACGGTTTGTTTTGCTGCATCTTCAGGCTTTGTCGCCATGGTGGAAATGCCGCATACCACTTTTACGATATTGTGGTCGCATTTCTTTTCAGCCCATACTTGAGCTTTTGGCGCAGCGATGTAAACTGAAAAAGCATTCTGACCGGTGCCCGGCCGCTCGCCGATTATATGCAGGATGGCCTTGTGTTTGTTCGGATCGGATTTTCCGAAAAGTATGTCGCCAGCCATGTAGCCCGCTCTGACACGGCCACTGTTAACGACAATATTTTGTTCGCCAACCGTTAACCCGGCCTCTTTTAACTCTTTTCTGACTTCTTCAATGTATGGCAGCAGATGTCCTTTTGCCATGATAGAGTTTGCATTTAATCCATCTGAAATCACAATCTGCACGTCAGGTTCCTTGCCTGCCCAGGAATCTCTGAGTTTTTCCAAGGTGGCGACTGATTGTTCGCTGAACTTTTCACCAGTATCAGGATGAACAATGTAATTTTCCCGGTCTTTTGACAAGGTAGATACCTGCACGGCATTGGGAATGGTCTTGATAAAATCCGGCGTGAACTCGGCCCAGATTGCTTTTTTAGCATCAGCATACAACTCGCGAATCTTTTTATCAAGGGTCGGATTTAAGTCCCACAGATTTTTGCCATATCCGGCAGCAAGAGGAACCTTGTTTCCGGTCTCAAGCCAGGTGTTATGGATTGAATCAAACTTCTTTTTGCCTTCAGCATAAATCTCCTGTTCCGAGCGTGTGTCGCCTTTGGCCAGACAGTATTGATAATATACCCACACCGGATCGCCAAAATGTTTGGTGGGTTTGCCATTATTGTCAATCACCTTGATCCGCTTAAAGAATTCCCACATGGCGTCATTTACTTTATAGCCGAATTTATTCCGAATACGGACATGATCCTGAAATGACGTAGTAAGATAGCTCAGCATTGGGTCATTCTTGGTGGGGAGCGCCATGAGATAGGCCGGGTTTGCCGGCATAATTTGATCTATGCACCAGTCAAGATCATCAAGGCTTACCGACATATGCAGAGTGGAGCAAATATCAAGACCAGCAGGCAAGCCCTGCAACTTACCCATCAAGATATCTTCCAAACAACAGCGGACCAATTGTTCCCTGGTTCTGAATACCTCTGGACCAATAAAACCGGCCACATCATTAAAGTGCGTCCAGGCGCCTTTCGGTTGAACTTCCGCAAGGATTTTTTTCAAACCGCGGGCAAAGCCGTACTTGCGGGACTCAAGCACAACCATGTCAACTCCTTCTGCCGCTCCGTTGGTGAAATCAGCGCCCTGACCGGTCTCATAATAGAGTCCAAACCGTTGCCCTTTCCGCGATTTTGCATGATCCACCATTTTTTCTACTGATACGTCGAAGACCTTGTTTGCGGCATCAGTGCCAGCAAGACTTTGGAACATAAATGCCACCAAGCCCGGATTTTCATTAAATATTTCCCGCTGGACATCAATATGCGCCAATACGCACCACGGAATGGTATCTTCTAATTTGAAGGTCACGACAACATCTCTGAGTGCTTTTTCTATGTTGGTCACATTTTCCTTAGTCCCATCAACAGGATTGGTTCCTATAACTAAATCGCCGACCGCATATGAAAAACCGCTAAAAACCTGCCAGACAATCTCATCCGGGTCATCGGTGGGGGAGTTGGGCTGAATACGAGCACTCATGTAGCCTTTTGCTCCGAGTTTGCTTCCCGGCAATGGATTAAAGATTTTTTTGTCCTCCGCAATCAATTCCTGATTGCTCATAATTTTGGGCAAACAGCCAACCACTTCGCTGTTCATACCATACATAATGGATTTTATTTGATCTTCGGTTTTTGTCAGCAGATAGGCTTTCATTTGCCCCATGGTCCAGTCCTTTATCTTTTCATACTGGGCCTTATCAACGGCTTGGGCAATAAATTTATACACACTGTCATCAAGAAGCGGGTGCTCGGTGATATCTTTAATTTTAGTGTTGGTTAATAGTTTGCGGGCATTTTCCCTGCTGGCATTGTCATCAGCGCCAACACCAATTGCCTCGTCGCCTTCCTTAAAGGCATTTGCAGCCCCAATAACCTGCTGATACAGTCTTTGATCAAAAGCCCCCTTAATGCGTTGAATATATTGAAAGACATCTTCTCCGGGTTTTACATCTTTAATGGTAATAGCACTGCAATATGTGCTCGCAGCTAAAACCCCGAGGGCAATCATCGCAATGATTAATGTTAATCTCTTCATACACTTTGCCCTTTCTTAATAAATAGCGTGTTTGGTTGGTTAAGTGATTGAAACATAATCATTTGCTTATAAACAGCTCGGCTGTTAGGCTTTATCATACGTTTTCTAAGTAAACGCCCCACCGTATCAGGTGGGGCGTTTGTTAATTGCTAAAATGATAACTTCAGGGCAACTCCTCCATAGACCCAGCTTGAATTGGTATTGGCACTGGGACCGCGATTTATATAATTGAAGTTGCTTTGCCTGATATTGGTTTGCGCGGTATTGCTGAGCGGAAACGAATAATTGATTGAAGGAACAACGGTCAGGTAACTGGTAATAGGGATGTTGTATGCCGCCCAGATATTCCCGTCATGCATGGCCTCATAGTCATAATCACGGCTGTTGATGCTCATGTAGCTGATCCAGCCACCGACATCCAGAGACTGTTCGCCGCAGAACCCAAAAATTTCTCTTTTAATCGTCGGGAATGAATGTGAAATGCCCAGGTTGATATACCAGCGTTCGCCGGCAAGCGCAATTTCCCGGTAAACACTGAGGGTGGGTTTAAGAAGAACATCTAAACCCAAAGTAGTAAATAGTTCTTGGCTTGCACGGTCATAGGTTGAAGGGTCTATGTCATAATAAATCCACCCTAAGGTGTAGTTCAGTTTTTTCCAACTGTTGCTATAGGTCAATATCCAGTCAGTTTCCCACCATTTATTGGTTGAATCTTCGCCAGGATTTCCCTTGTAGGAGGTATCAAGATCGCCCCACATATTCAGAGCAAATCCTTTGTAGCTGACCGTTATACTGGGAAACATAACGAGACTGTCTTTGCTTAACTCATAACCTCTCCACACATATTTTGAATAAAATTGCCAGGAGAGGTCTGCCGTAGGCCGGTCTTCTTTTTCCTGCTCTTGGGCAATAACCGGCAGGCTTAAAGCAAGCACCATAAATAAAATCAGAACCCCGGACAAAATCTGTTTCTTTCTCTTCATCATGCGTCTCCTTTCTTTTATTGGTTGTTTTCTTATATTCTCAATGTTCTCACGTACTGCTAATTAACCCTTTAATTATATTAAGGTTCCGGTGAAAAAGAACAGGTACGGTCCACTTCTTGTGCCTTCTTCTTTAAAGAAAGAGAAGCCCAGACCGAACAGGCTTTGTCCTTCGCTTAAAACCGTTCCAATAATATACATGGAAAGATCGCCGGTTGCATCGAAAATGGTAACGCCTAACGCGCTGTAGCTGGCGACAAACGCCGGCGGAAATTCGTAGTAATTTCCATCCCCAGCGCCAATGCCGATTAATAAAACTCCGTTATCCAAAAAGCTGGCATCAGCATTAAAACCGGGTAACCCATACGGATAAATAGAGAGTCTGTAGGTTGTTCCGGCAAGTTCCTGCGCACTTGCAACCACAGAAGTGGCGCCAATCAGAAGTGCGCAGCAAAAAATAACCGCATAAAGTTTTTTTGTTTTCATAGTGCATTCCTCCTTTTAAAAGGTGTTAGAGTTTACGGTGTTACCAGATTGTTACTCGGCAACAATAATTGTTCCTTCAAAATCTTTGGCTGTCTCCATTTTGCCTTTCAGTCGGTCAGCTTTCATTTTTGTTGCAGCAGTTACCTTGTATTTATAAGTTCCCTTCTCTATAAAACAAATGCTTGCCACAGCGCCAAATTTAACTTTCTTGGCGGTAAAGCCGCCCAATTCATTTTTGGTAAAATTAACGGGATTTTCGCATGCTGCCGTAATTTCCTTATCGGTAAACACAATAGATACAGGCCGTGTAGCTTCATTAATCCAAATGACGGTCGTCCCTCGGTTTACCGTAAGGGTTTCAGGTTTAATGCCAGTATCATAATGCACTGTAATTACCTGATGACCTGACAAAGCTTTTTCCGGAGCTGCTGCGGGCTCCTGGGCATTAGCATTAGGTAATGAAAGAATCAATAATGCTAACACAACCAATGATGTTTTGATTGATTTCATAGGCATACCTCCTTTTAAAATTGTTTATTTGGGTTTTTGTTTAGGTTTTTTAATTGCCAGACTTTTTCTCCCTTCTCTATATAATCTCACTTATAAAAGTGTTATAAAAATATTGGGTTATTTATCATAAAAAGACTAAATGCCACTATGTTGCATAATGGCATTTGTTGAGAGGCGATAATTACATTTCAATACTAATAAAAATTCCGGCAACTCTTTCCTGCTCAGCATTTTAATCTCCACTGTTTCCGGCTTGCTTAAAATTCACTTTAAGCACTATATTTTAGATTGTCAAGCACTTTATGCTCTAACTTACAAGCCTGCATTCTATTCTTCTTATAGTATAATGATTTCTTCACTGCAAGGAAAAAATAATAAAAAATATATTATTAGATTATATTAATTAGATAAATTTAAATATAAAAATAATATATTTATTAAGCGTATCTTATTGACTCAAAAAGTTTTTTGATATAGGTTACAGACACAGTAAATTTATTGATTTTCTTACATGTCTGAAAAAATTTTTTTAAGGAGGCAGGTGGCATTATGAAGGAAAGAATTTCTATACGGCCATTGTGTGCGTTACTGGTAATCATTTTAAGCGGGTGTTCTGCAATTGAAGTGCGCTCTCCCATTGTCATACATACACAGAGAAGCACCTCTGAGAATAAGGCAGCTGCTGAATCACCGGAGCAATCGCCAACATCTGCATCACCATCACCTGAGGAAATTAAAACATCTGCGTCGCCGGCAGATATTCAGGTTTTATCTGATAGTGATCTCAGGGCAACAGGGTTATCATCGTTAGGCAGAATAGCCGTTAAGTCTGATGATAAAAAGGGTTTTACCCCCGCACAGGCTGTGCAGGAACTAAAAATAATGGCGTTTAAACGTTATGGTTCTTTAGCACAGGTGTTGGCGCATATTGAATACATGGACAAACCGGGTTTTTTTGACTCTTCACCAAATACGTTCCGCCAGGCATCGGCTGAAGTGTTCACTGCGTCATCAACGAAACAACAAACGGTGATCGAAGGTAAACCGTCTTTGGAAACGCATGAAACAATTCCCCTGCTTGAGAACATTGCCATTGTTTCTTCTGCGGAGCTGTTCAATCGCAACTTTAAAATACTGGGTATTGTTCAGGCGCGCGATGCAACGCCTCAGGGGATGACCGAAGAACAGGCGGTGAAAACGCTAAAAATAGAAGCCTATCGTTTGTATGGCACACGGGCAAAAGCCTTGACTAATATAAAAATGAAAAAAGAATATCCCATTTATTATTATAAAAAACCGCAATTCAGCCCTCCGCCAAAGGCACCCGAAGGGTATGGCAAGGCAACAGCAGAAGTTGTGTATTGGCCATGATTCAGGAGGTCAACAAGCCGGATACATTTACCTCATGTGCCGACTGTCCCTGAAGCGTTAAAACTTCGTTCCGTGGTTGTTGATTATGATTGCACATATTCTTTCATTGCTGTTCATGGCAACTCTGTTTTTAAGTTGCAAAACGTGCACAAATCCAGCGACCGACGAACGTGGCCCTGAACTTATAAATTTCTCGGCAGAACTGGGACCAGTCTGTTTTCCCCATAGAAGTCATCAGCGGCAGTTGAACAATAACTGCATGCAGTGCCATCATAAAGGAAGTGAGCTTAGCCATCACTGCCGGCTCTGCCATAAAAGAAAAGTTGAAACAGGAGAAGAAGATGCCATTGCTTTTTTTGACGTAAAGATGAATTTATGCAGGGGCTGTCATCAGCAATTGCGCGATGAGGAAAAATCTAAAAGGGCGCCTATTCATTGTACCGAGTGCCATAATGTAAAAAAAATGCTATAGCAACATTAAGTCTGAACGTGTGATGGGGCAATAAAAATAATTCTTTACTTGTGTTCAAAACCAATGTAACGTGAGAATCAATGCAAACAAAGAATGCTGATTAAGCATTAATAAAAACAGCGTCAAAAAAACAAACCAAAAACCAACATTAACGGAGGGACAATTTTATGGCTACAGTAAAACCCATGACCAAGTCGCAA